>Ga0233425_10010240_pt1 | contig 11504 bp, 10 predicted proteins | sample Watercolumn_Towu_2_FD_181712 | JGI IMG/M metagenome (GOLD analysis project Ga0233425, IMG submission 181712) | Freshwater microbial communities from Lake Towuti, South Sulawesi, Indonesia - Watercolumn_Towuti2014_140_MG | ecosystem: Environmental > Aquatic > Freshwater > Lake | place...
TCACGTCGTTCGCGTCCCCTGCTCCGCCGTCGGCCGCGACCCGCCGCTTCGGCACGATGAACAGCGAGAGGCCCTTGGTGCCCTTGGGCGCGCCGTCGGTGCGGGCCAGCACCATGTGCACGATGTTCTCCGTGATGTCTTGATCACCGCCGCTGATGAACAGCTTCGTGCCCTTGATGAGGTAGGTGCCGTCGGGGTTCTTTTTGGCGAAGCTGGTCGCTGCGCCGACGTCGGAGCCCGCCTGCGGCTCGGTCAGGCACATGGTGCCCGCCCACTCGCCGGAGAACATCTTGTGGCAATAGCGCTCGCGCTGCTCCGGCGTGCCGAACGCCTCGATCAGATCCGCGGCGCCGATGGTCAGCCCCGGGTACATGTCGAAGGCGGTGTTGGAGCCGGTGGTGAGCTCCGTGGCGAGCGCGGCGAGCACCCGCGGCGCGCCCTGGCCGCCGAACTCCGCCGGCACGCCCAAGCTGCGGAAGCCGCTCGCGTAGGTCTTCTGCCAGGCGTCCTTGAAGCCGTCCGGCGTGATCACCTGGCCGTTCTCGAGGCGGCAGCCCTGCTGGTCACCCACCGCGTTGAGCGGACCCGTCACCTCCGTCGCGACGCGGTAGACCTCGGAGAGGGTGAGCTTCACCTCTTCCTCGCCCCAGTCCTGAAACGGCTCGCGTCCGAGCAGCTCGCCGAGCCCGAACTGCTCGAAGAGCACGAAGTTGAGCTCGCGAAGGTCAGCCTTGTATCGGTTCTGGGGAAGGGACATGGCTCATTGCTCCTCCCCCCTCGCGCTGAAACCGGCTGGGTTGCGGCGCTGGCGCACCGCGTCGATCCATACTTTGACGCAAAGTGTCGAAGCCGGCAAGCGGGCGCTCAGCCGCCGCCGAAGTCTGCGTCGATTCCGGTCCAGCCGACCCGGAGCTCGAACATCGCGGTGCCCATCAGCTCGCGGTAGCCGGCGCCGAAGAGCCAGCCGTTGCGGCGCTGGGTGTACTCGCTCCAGCTGTCGCGGTCGGCGGGGACGACCGCGATGCCGACCGAGAGCTCGTCGCCGAAGAGAGCGCGCTTCGAGCCGCTCTGCCGATCGTCGGAGCCGAGCACCCAGGCGTTCTGGCCCCAGGCACTCACGCTCATGAAGCTCGCCAGGTCCCAGGTCAGCCAGAGCTCGACGGGGAAGAGCACGCCGAACGGCACCACGCTGGTGATGCCGTCGATGCCCGGACCGCTGCTCACGCCGAACGCGAAGCGCCGCCCGAGCGGAACGCCGGCGCCGCCCAGGAACTGCAGGCCGTAGACGAAGCCGCGGCTGCCGCCGAGAACGACGTCCATGCCGCCGAACAGGCCGACGGGGTTCGCCTCGCCGAGCACGCGCATGTCGAACGCGAGCGAGGTGGCGCCATGCACGCCGTCGAGGGGCTCCGCGTCGTAGACGTAGTCGACCTTCAGCGCGAGCGCGAAGTCGGTGAACGCGCGCAGCTCGATGGAGCGGGACGCGGAGTGCTCGGGCGGGTTCGCCAGGCGCCCGTGCCCGAGCTCGTCGAGCCAGGGGATGGGCAAGGTCGCCGGCTGGATGGACTCCTTGCCTTCGGTCCGAAACTGGATCTGCACCACGACGAGCTCGCCACGCGCCTGGAGCTCGCGCACGCGGGCTTCGGCCTGCACGATGCGGCTGGCGCTGTGCTCGAGCACACGCTCCACCGTGAGCTTCTCGTTCACGTCGCGGGCGACGCCGCCGAGGCGTTCGCGCCGCTGCCGGGCAGCCTTCGCGGCGCCGACTGCCGCCAGGGCGTCGGCCAGCTGGGTGCTCACGTCCGCCGTGGCCAGCTTCTCGTTCTCCAGCTGGCCGATCCGCCGGAGCTCCGCCACGAAGTCGGCGTAGCGGCCGCTCGGGACCTCCACCACGGCGTCCGACTCGCTCGAGCGGACCACCCTCCCCCCGAGCGGACCCACCATGCCAGCGATGACCCGACCGGCCTCGAGCCCGCTCTCCACGCCCAGCACGATGTTGCTGGAGCGGGCCAGCGTGGGCGCGGGCGCTCCTCCGTCGGCCAGGCCGCGGGGCGCCGCCGCCATCACGCCGAGCGACAGGACGGCGGCGCGGAGGAAGCGGGCGGCGGCCACGGGCGGGAGTCTTTCAGAGCCTTCGACCTGGCGCCAGAGTCAATGCTTTGGCCGAGCCGGTCAAAGAACGACGACCGGCGTTCCCGTACGGTGCGGCCATGAGCCGCACGACCATCACCTTCGCCCTCCTCGTGATGACCGCCTGTAGCGCGGGCGGCGACTTCCGTGACGACGTCTCGACCTCCGCCGAGGAGCTCGGCGTCTGCCCCGGCGCGAGCGTGCTCGAAGGCATCGACGTCTCGCACTGGGAGCCCAACGTGAAGTGGGCCGAGGTGAAGGCCAGCGGCCGTGTCTTCGGCTTCGTGAAGGCGACTCAGGGCACGTACTACACGGACACGGAGCTCGTCGTGAACTGGCCGAACATGAAGGCCGCCGGGGTGATCCGCGGCGCCTATCACTTCATCGACTGGTCTCAGGATCCGGTCAAGCAAGCGGACTACTTCGTCGCAGCGCTGAAGAAAGTCGGTGGGCTCGAGCCCGGCGACCTTCCGCCGGTGCTCGACGTGGAGCCACTCACGGGCACGACGCCGAGCATCAAGAAGGTGCTGCCGTTCCTCGAACGCGTGCACTGCCTCACCGGCAAGCGCCCGCTCGTCTACACCGGGGCGAGCTTCCTCGACCCGATGAGCCCGCCGAGCACCATCGGCAACTACCCGCTCTGGGTCGCGCACTACACCAGCGCTTGCCCCAACGTGCCGAAGCTCTGGAGCAAGTGGACGTTCTGGCAGTACAGCGACGCGGGGAAGGTCCCGGGCATCAACGCGGCCGTGGACTTGAACCGCTTCGACGGGACGCTCGCGGACTTGAAGGCCTTCGCCGCGCAGTCGAACGTCGCGGCCACGGGCTGCAGCGGCAGTGCTGGCACGGGCGGGAGCGGGGGCACGGGCGGGAGCGGGGGCACGGGCGGGAGCGGTGGGACGAGCGCGTCGGGCGGCGCGACCTCGGGTGGCGGTTCGCCGGGCGGCGGCGGCGCGAGCGCGACCGGTGGTGCGAGCAGCGGCGGTGCGGGCAGCGGCGGCTCGGGCGGCGGTGGTGCGGGAGCGAGCGGCGGCTCCGCCGGCGCGCCCGAGGCGGGCGGCGCGGCCGGAGCAGCGGGCGCGGGCGCAGGCGGTGCGAGCGGGAGCTGGGGCACTGGCGGCGCGTTCGGCCCAAAGCCCCCGGCCGGCAGCGGCGGCCAGGGCGATGCTCCGGTCGAGGACGCGGAGGGCTCGGCCTCGTGCTCGACCAGCGGCCGGCCCGGAGGAAGCGGCGGGTGGCTCGCCCTCGCCGTGCTGGCGCTGCTCTCGCGGCGGCGCTTCCATCGCGCCGCGGGCGGCTCTAGCACCGTGGCATGAAGCGCATCGAAGGACGCGTCGCCGTCGTCACCGGCGCCGCGAGCGGCATCGGACGAGCCACAGCCATCCAGCTCGCGCGTGAGGGCGCGCACCTCGCGCTGGTCGACGTGAACGAGCGCGGCCTGGACGAGACGCGGGGCGAGATCGAGCGCTTGGGCCGGCGCGCCACCACCCACGACTGCGACGTGGCGGACCGCGCACGCGTCGAGAGCTTGGTCCGCGAGGTCGAGGCGGCGCACGGCCAGGTGCACATTCTGATGAACAACGCCGGCGTGGCCGTCTCCGGCACCTTCGAGGACCAGCCGCTCGAGGACTTCCACTGGCTGATGGGCATCAACTTCTGGGGCGTCGTCCACGGCTGCAAGCTGTTCCTGCCCGTTTTGCGCAGAGCCGACGAGGCGCACATCGTCAACGTCTCGAGCGTGTTCGGCTTGATGGGGATGCCGCTGAACTCGTCCTACTGCGCCAGCAAGTTCGCCGTCTACGGTCTGAGCGAGAGCCTGCGCGCCGAGCTCAGTGACAGCGCCATCGGCGTCACCTCCGTGCATCCGGGCGGCATCGCCACCAACATCGTCAACGCGGCGCGCTTCGTCGGCGGCGCGGAGGCGAAGGAGCTCCAGGCAAACGCCGCGCGCTCCTTCCAGCGCATGCTGCCGCCGGAGAAGGCCGCGCGCTCCATCGTGCGCGGTATCCGCAAGAACGCGCACCGCGTGCTGATCACGCGCGAGGCCTACCTGATCGACGCCGCGAAGCGCGTCTTCCCGTCGCTCTCGGCGGACGTAGTCGCGAAGCGCTGGCGCAGCGCGCTACCGACCCTGCTCGATCGAGTCGCGCGTTAACTCACTTGCAGTCCTTGTACTCCGGCAAGATCTCGCTCGCCCCGCACTTCGCGTTCCCGGGGCAGGTCCCGCTCGCGCCGCAGATCACGCGCTTGTCGTTGCCGGTGCAGGACGCCTGGCACGAGAAGCTCTGGTAGGACTTGTTCGAGCCCTGCACGAACAGCTGGCCGCAGCACACGCTGCCGCTCGGGCAGTCCTCGGGTCCGTCGCAGGCGACGTCCACGCCGTAGCCGCAGGTCGCACCGGGCGACATGCACTGGTCGGGCTGGTTGTAGAAGTTGCAGCAGAACGTCTGTGGCACGTTGCAGCTGAGCGTGCCGCAAGAGACGCTGTTACCCGGGCTGCCGCCACCGCCGCTCGGCGCGCCACCGCCGCTCGGCGCACCACCACCGCTCGGCGCGCCACCACCGCTCGGCGCGCCACCGCCGCTCGGCGCACCGCCGCCGCTCGGCGCGCCACCACCGCCGGCGGGCGTCCCGGCTCCACCGCCGCTCCCCGCTGGGCCCCCAGCGCTGCCGGCGCTCCCGCCGGTCGAGGTGCCGCCGCTGCCCGCGCTGCCGCCCGTCGAGGCGCCACCGCTGCCCGCGCTCCCGCCCGTCGCGGCGCCGCCGCCCTCAGAGTCCTCACCACAGGCGAGCAGCAGCGCTCCCCCGATCACGAGCCAGCCCAGTCGCACCATGCCCGAAGCGTACCGCGGGGTACTCACTTCGGGTACTTCAGCTTGCACGCTTCGAGCTTCACCTGGTCGATGGGCGGCTCGTCGAGCTGCGGGGGCTCCAGGAAAGGCGGGTTCTCGAAGTCGAAGAAGTCGAGCATGGCCGAAGCGTTCGCGTCGCGCTTCGTGAGCGCGGGCAGGTCGAACAGCGTCTCCACGAAGCGCAGGAGGCTGGTGTGGTCGTTCACCTCGTGCGAGACGTGGTGAGCCTTCGTGTAGGCCGACACGGAGTACGTCGGCACCCTGAACCCGAGCTGGTCGAACCCGCCGAGCTCGGCTCCCTTCTTCGGTGCGATGTCGTCCGGGGCGCAGGCCTTGGGCGGCGGCACGTGATCGTAGAGCCCGCCGTGCTCGTCGTAGGTGATGAAGATGGCCGTCTTCTCCCAATAGGCGCTCTGCATCAGCACCTTCAGCTGGTCGTACATCCACTTCTGGCCGACCTGCATCACGCCGGGTGGGTGCTCGCTCGACTCCATGGCGCCGCCGGCGGAAAAGAGCGGGTCCACCCAGCTCACCTGCGGAAGCGTGCCGTTCTGCACGTCCTTCGCGAACTCGGAGTGGTCGACCAGGTGGTCGACGTTCTCCAGGAGGTCGGTCACGAACATCGCGCTGGTCGCGAGGTTCGTGCGGTACTCCTTCCAAGTGACGCCTGCCTCGTTCAGTCGATCGAAGATGGTGTCGTTCTCGCCGCCTACGGGGACGTTGTCCGTGTTCCCGAAAGAGGTCGCGGCGAAGTAGTACATGCGGTTGGGCCAGGTCGGCCCCATCACCGAGCAGAAGTAGCTGTCCGAGATCGTGAACGTGTCCGCGAGCTGGTAGTAGAACGGCAGATCCTTCGAGTCGTAGTAGGCCATGGCGCGCGCGCCGGTCGGGTCGCTCGCGCGAGCGTTGGCCTTCGCGAAGCCGTCGTTCTTCCCGCCGTTGAACGACTCGTGGCTGCCGTCCCACTCGTGGTTGGTGTCGTCGAAGCAGTACTGGTCCGTGTGCACGAACGGTAAAGGCGTGCCGTCAGGCGCAGGGTTCATCGCGCCCGCGGGCGCGACGGCGACGTCGGGCTGGCCGTATTCGGGCAGCTTCTGCAGGTAGTGGTCGAACGAGCGGTTCTCCTGCATGAACAGCACGACGTGCTCGAAGGGCAGACGCTTGCCGCGCATCGCGCAACCGATCGTCTCCTTCGGCAGCGCGCCGGGGCCGAACTCGCAGCTCGCCCGCGCCGCTGCCTTCTGGTCCTCCGCCGGGTCGCAGTTCACCGGCGAAGGCGCGTCCGCCGTCGTGTCGTCGGAGGACGAGCAGGCCGGCAGGCCTGCCAGCGCCGCAAGGAAGGGCAGAAATCGGGGTCGCATGCCGTGCAGCTTAGCCTATTCTCCTCGCATGCACGTCGAGGTGCAGCGGCTCTTCGATTGGCTGGTCGACGGCGGCCGGGGCACGAAGAACCCAGTGGAGCTCCTCGATCGCCTGTGCCCGGAGCTCGTTCGGGCGGGAGTACCCGTCGACGGCATGGGCGCGTTCGTCCGCACTCTGCACCCGCACGTGGTCGGCCGGAGCTTCCACTGGCATGCCGGTGCGAAGGTGAGCGTCCGGGAGAACACGTACGCTTACTTGAACTCGGACGAGTTCCGACAGAGCGCGATGGCGGAGGTGTTCCGAACCGGACAGCCAGTGCGCCGGCGCGGTGCCGCCGGCAGCCGAGCGTTGCTCGACCTCGCGCGGCCCGGCGTGACCGACTACCTGGCGCTGCCCCTCGAGTTCATGAACGGCGAAGTGCACGGCATCGCCTTCACGACCTCCGCGCCCGGTGGCTTCGACGCGTCGCACGTCGAGGCGCTGTCGCAGATCGTGCGCCCGCTGACCCGCGTCGGGGAGATCTTCGCGCTGAGCCGCACGGCCGTGAACCTGCTCAACACCTACGTGGGCCGCAACGCGGGTGAGCGCATCCTCGCCGGACACATTCAGCGCGGCGACACCGACAGCATTCGCTGCGTGATCTGGTTCTCGGACTTGCGCGGGTTCACCCGCATGGCGGACTCCGTCGCCCCTGGCGTGCTGATCCGGACGCTGAACGAGCTCTTCGACTGCCAGGTGCCGGCCATCGAGCGCCACGGGGGCGAGGTGCTGAAGTACATGGGCGACGGGATGCTCGCCATTTTCCCCATCGTCGGCGACCCGGCGAGCGCCTGCGAAGGTGCGGTCACCGCCGCGGGGGAGGCGTTTGGGAACCTGGCGCACCAGAACGCGGAGCGCGCGGCGCGTGGCGACCCCGCCCTGGCCTTCGGCTTGGCGCTGCACCTCGGCGACGTCGCATACGGCAACATCGGTGGCGCCGGACGCCTCGACTTCACCTGCATCGGCCCGGCGGTGAACCTGGCGTCACGCATCGAGGGGCTGGCCAGCAAGCTCGGGCGCGATCTCTTGGTGAGCAGAGACGTCGCCCAGCACCTCAACTGCCCGCTGGTCGACTTGGGTGAGCACGAGCTGAAGGGCGTCGCCGAGCCTCAGCGCGTGTTCGCGCTCGGTCAGAAGCCGCCGGCGACCGCGAGCCCGTAGCCGCTGCGCCCCATCGGGGCGGGCGCGGCCATGAGCGGCGGTTCGCGGCGAGGCTTGTCGGGCCCGCCGCTGCTCGCGCCGATCAGGAAGATGACCGCGCCGGTCGCCTGCAGAACGCCGTCGAGGACGAGCATGCCGCGCACGAGCGGCTCCGCGACGCACTTGCCGACGTCACTGTCGAACTCCTTCTTGTCACGGCTGCCTGCGCAAGGGTCGCGACGGGCTGAGAGCGAGAGCCACGGCCCGGCCACCGGCGCGGCGAGCCAGCCGCTGCCGTTGTCGAAGCCTTCCGAGACGCCGACGCCGAGACCCGTGGCGTAGGGCAGTCCGAGCACGAGACCGCCGATGATCATTAGGGTCGACGAGGCTCCGGAGCTGCCCGCGCCGTCCTGCGCTCGGTCCGGCACCGGGCCGGAAGGCGCGAAGCTCGGCACGAACGCCGGCTGCGCGGGCGCGCTGAAGCTGGGCCCCGCGCTCGCGCCGAAGCTCGGCAGAGGAGCCGCGAAGCCCGGCTCTCTCACTTCGACCGCAGCGCTGCGCTCCGGGGTTGGGGCCTCCGGCGCTGCAGCCGCGGGAGACGACCCGCGTTTGGGCAGGTCCGGGAACGCGGCCGAGGACTGGGCGAGCGCCGGGGACGCCCAACCGAGGACCGCCACCAGAGGGAGGGCGCGCACGAACATGGGAAGACCGGCAGCACGTTCCATGCCGCCCCGGGCTCCGCGCAAGCTCCGGAAATCCATCAGAACCGGCGCTGTGCCAGCCCGCCTTTGTGCCACCGAGCGCGGTCAGCGCGTCAGACCGAACCAAGCCCCGCCGCAGGCGAGCGCGAAGGCGAGCGGCGCAACCGCGAGGCCGAAGACCGCGCTGATGGGGGCCGCGAGCGAGATCAAGAGCACCGCTGCGACGATGGCGACGCCCGCGCCCATGGCAGGCTCGAGCACGCTGTGGGCCGAGCTCGCCCGCGCGACCAGGTAACCGGCGACGGGGAAACCGGCCAACATCGCCGCGCCCAAGAGCACGAGAGGCCCGCTCGCGCGCACGTCCGTCTCGTCGGCGAGCGCGAAGTCGATGCCGATGGCGTGACCCGCCCAGACCGCGAGACCGAGCGCGACGATGACCACACCGAGCGTGACCAGCGCACCGATGGCGATCCAGTGCAGCATCAGCGGGCGGTCCGGGCGCACCAGCGCGCGGCGCATGGCGCGGAGCGACGGCGGGTCGGGGATGCTCGAGAGGAGGAGCGAAGCGCGCGAGTCCGGCGTGGGCGCCAGGTCGCGGAGCGCGAGCCAGCCGAAGAACGTCATGGTCAGGAACATCGGGACGGCTAGCACCAGCACGCCGGGCCCTCGCCCGAACACGATGTGATCGTAGAGCCCGTGGAGCACGACGGACGCGAACCACGAGAGCACGAACCAGCGCGCGCGCGTGGCGCGCTGCGTGCCGAGCGCGTAGCCCCAGAGGCCCGCGAGAAAGGGGTGAGCGGTCATGCCCACGACCAGGCGCACCGCCAGGAACGTCGACGGCACCTCGACGATGCCGATCGTCGTGATCTCGCCGACGGCGAAGCCCGCGCCGGCGCAGGCCGCGTAGTTCAGCCCCAGGCGTGGGGAAGTGATGGCGCGCGTGCCGAAGAGCGGCCAGACCACCAGCACCTTCAGCCCCTCTTCGAGGGGTGCAGCGAGCAAGAAGGTCGCGAGGAGCGCACCAGCCGTGCCGGCCTTCGCAGCGTCGAACGACAGCTCGGCGAAGCCCAGGATCAGCCGCTCGAGCCAACCGGCGGCGAGCCCGGCCGCGAGCCCGGCCGCGACCACGGCCAGCGTGCGGCCGCGCGAGACGTGACCGAGCTGGTTCACGCGGCGCCAGACGCCGAACGCGAGCAGCAGCGGGACTGCGCTGGTCAGGACGATGAGCAGAACGCGCGGCACGCTCCGGCCGCCCCGATCAGAAGTGGAGCCCCGCGACGGCGGACAGAGAGACGGCTGCGCCGATGCTGGAGCCGTCGGCCTTGTAGACTTCGTCGGCTGCCTGTTGACCGGTGGTGCCGCCCTGCAGCTTGGACGGGTCCACGCCGGGTCGACTGAGGACGAGCATCTCACCGGTCAAGTTCGCGCCGATGGAGAACGTGTCGGACACGTAGATGTCGATGCCGAAGCCGCCGCGGATGTCGTAGCCCTTGATGTCGACGTCCTCGGAGCGGAGGCTCCCGCCCAGGTTCTTGTTGTCGAAGGACCCCATCGACGCGTAGCCACCACCGAAGGTGAAGTAGGGCTCCACGGCGCCGATCGGGATGTGGATGCCGAGCTCGCCGTTCAGGGTCCAGAGGTCCCACTCGGAGAAATTGCCCAGGCGGAAGCGCGCGCCGAGCGTGATGAACACCAGCCGGACGCCCAGTCCCGCGCCGTACATGAGCCCCGTCTGGCTAGTCTTCACCGTGCCGGCGTCGACGAGGTTGTTGGCCTTGAAGGTCTGCAAGCCCAGGTGCTCGCCGCCGATCTCGGCGTTCAGCCACACGAACTCGAGCCCGCGCCCAGAGTCCTCCTTGTCTGCCTTGGCGAGCTGCTGCTCGGTCTGCGCGTTGGTGCCGTTCGGGTCGCTCGGGTTCGACGAAGGGGGCGCCAGGCCGCCCGCGCTCATTCCCCCCGGCTGCTGATTCGGCGGGGGCGCGCCCCAACCCGGCTGCTGCTGCGGCTGCTGCTGCGGTTGACCCCAACCCTGTGCGAAGGCGGCCCCCGGGACGCACGCGACGGCGAATGCGGCGGCCGAAACTAGCGCTCTCATTGCCCGCGAGCCTAGCCGCATCGGCTCACTTTCGCCAGCGCACGACGCGCGCAGGCAGCGAGCGCTCGCCGATCTCCGCACACAGCGCCTCGAGCAGAGCACGCTCCGCGCCCTGCCAGGCGAGGTCCTCGACGTGAGCGCGGATCGGCACGTCGCGACGCAACGTGGCCAGCGTCTTGTAGAGCCGCGCTTCGCTCGCGTGCGCGCCGAGCTCGCGGGCGAGCGCAGCGGCGCCGCGCACCTTCACGTCCCATTGGACGGCTTCGAGCGGAATGGACTCCAGGTTGCCGTAGCGCGCGAGCAACGCTGCGGCGGAGCGCGCACCCCAGCGCGGCACGCCGGGGATGCCGTCGGCGTCGTCGCCCACCAGCGCCAGGTAGTCGGCGATGGCGCTCGGCGGCACACCGAAACGCTCGCGCACGCCGTCCTCGTCCATCAGCCGCCGGCGCGCGCGATCCAGGCACACCACACGCGCACCCACGACGCACTGGGCGAGGTCCTTGTCCGGTGAGCAGAGCACCACTTGATCGACGCTCGCATCACACTGGAGCTGGGCCGCGGCGCTGGCGAGCGCGTCGTCGGCTTCGAACTCGACCATCGGCCAGACGACGACCCCCAGCGCACGCGCAGCGCGCTCCACCAGCTCGAACTGCGCGAGCAGCTCCGGCTCGATCCCCTCGCCCGTCTTGTAGCCGGCGAAGAGCTCGTTGCGGAACGACTCGATCACGTGGTCGAACGCGCATGCCACGTGGGTCACGCCGTCGTCGCGCAGGAAGGCGTGCAAGCTCGAGAGGAACCCGCGCGTCGCGCCGACCTCGCGCCCGCCCGCGTCGCGCGCGTTGGGCGAGCCGAACCAGGCTCGGAATAGCTCGTAGGTGCCGTCGATGAGGTGAACCTTCACAGGCGATCAGCCTTGCGCTCGCCCCGTGGGCGGAGGAACATCCCGGCCATTCGATACGAGGCCAATCCCATGACCCACGCGCGTCGCACGATACTCAGTCTCGGCATCCTCGGCGCTCTGATCGTGACGAGCTGTACCCTGCTCACGGACGTCGATCGCGACAAGATCCCGGGTGCGGCGGGCTCGGGCGGCGCCAGCACGGGCGGCGCGGGGGGCAGCGGCGGCTCGGGCGGCTCGGGTGGCTCGGGCGGCTCGGGTGGCTCGGGCGGCTCGGGTGGCTC
>Ga0233425_10010241_pt1 | contig 11502 bp, 8 predicted proteins | sample Watercolumn_Towu_2_FD_181712 | JGI IMG/M metagenome (GOLD analysis project Ga0233425, IMG submission 181712) | Freshwater microbial communities from Lake Towuti, South Sulawesi, Indonesia - Watercolumn_Towuti2014_140_MG | ecosystem: Environmental > Aquatic > Freshwater > Lake | place: Indonesia...
TGAGATCTCTGTCATGGATGGGGTGATGCCTATCTTCACAAGGGCCTTCACGACCTCCTGTTTCTCCATCTCATCCGCTTTCGGGAAATATCCGAGAAGAGGATCGGTCGCCTCCCCCGAACCAATATTGCCGAGTGCCTCTATCGCTGCAAACCTGAGGGTTATGCTGTCACTTTCGAGGAGTTTAAGCACAGGGACTGCAGAAGCATCGCCTCCTATCTTCGAAAGGGCCTCGAGTACGGAGAATACCACCCACTCATCGTCATTCAGCGCATCGATCAGATATGGCACTGCAGCATCGCGAAGAACAAGACCGATCGCCTTTGCTGCCGATGCCCTCACATTCTGGTTGGGGTCTTTGAGCAGCGGGAGTATCTTCGAGCCGTCAACATCCTGATTGATATCTATAATCAGGTCAAGGGCGAACTTCCTGACATCATCGTCCTTGTCCTTTAGCAGCGAGTAAAGGAGCGGCACTGAAAATGCCCCGATTTCGCGCAGGATTATTATTGCAGTGTTTCTCAGGTATGAATCTTCTCTGAGAAGCGGGATGACCATATAAGCGGTCACCTCTCCGCCAATGGAGATGAGTGAACGCATTGCAGAATCCTGAACTCCCGGATTCTCATCCCGCAAGGCCTTCAGAAGCGGATATACGGCCCTTTCGTCGCCGCCGCCGAGAAGTTCTGCAGCATTGCGCCGTTTCGAAACATCATTACAGGTTATGTCTTTAAGCAGTTTTGTTATGCGGCTGACACGATTCATATAGAATAATATCGGCAGTCTGGATGATTTCTTTAGGGAAATTTCAGCGTATTTTCAACAGATTCTGCATTTTTGGGGTTTTTTCGAAAAGAGGCGCTTTGATGCGGCCAATACTGCGTAAACCTGAAAGGACCTATCTGGAGAGTTTTGACTTCAGCCTTATCAATGCCTGGGAATGGAGCTGGCAGACCCTGCCCTCTGTCAGATTCATGACCTTGCCTATCTCCTTCATGGTGAGTTCATCCCAGTAATAGAGCGAAAGCAGCAGCTTCTCCCTCTCAGGCAGTTCCGAAATATATCCGGCAAGGACCATCTTCTGGTCCTTGTCCTCAAGCATGGCGAGGGGGGTCCTGGCCTTCTGGTCAGGTATGCCCTCCAGCACATTGATGCTGTCAGAAGAGCCTGCATCCTCAAAATCCTCGAACCTGAGCGATATGGAGCCGCTTGCGTCCTGAAGGGTCCTGAAGTATTCGTCAAGGTCTATCTCGAGCTCTTCTGCAACCTCTTCGTCATCAGGCACCCTGCCGAGCTCCTTCTCGAGCCTGCTGCAAGCGTTTTTTATCTCGCTGATCTTCTTCTTCATGGACCTCGGGAGCCAATCCATCGCCCTGAGCTCGTCGAGCATTGCGCCCTTTATCCGGAACTCGGCATATGTCTTGAGCTTTGCCCGTCCGTCATACTTCTCGAAGGCATCGAGCAGTCCCATCAGGCCGGTGCTTATCAGGTCATCGATCGTGAGCTGTGGAGGAAGTCTCCAGGAAAGGCGGCTGGCAGTATATTTGATAAAAGGGAGCAGCTCCTTTATGACATTCTCTTTTTCTTCTTCGGTGAAAGCTGACATCTGACCGAACCCCGTGCCTCCGTGAAAATATTCTGATGAACTCAACTTGCGGAATATTATAGAACAATTGCAGGAATTGCTTCATCACAGAAAAAACGGCATATGGCGGAGGAAGAGGAACTTCGGAAGAGGCAGGTTTAGCTGTCGAGCATATGTCTTATCTTCTGGAGCAGCACTGTCGGGTTCAGCGGTTTTGTCAGAAACTCAAACCTGCTGTCAAGGGCGCCTTTCTGGCTGATTATGTCGGCAGTATAACCGCTCATAAGGACAACCTTCATATCCGGTCTTATCCTGAGGATCTCCTCGCATGCCTCCCTGCCGTTCTTCTTCGGCATGACAAGATCGCTCAGGACAAGGTCTATCTTCTCCCTGTTCACGGTAAATACTTCAACAGCATCTTCTCCGTCAACTGCCTCGATAACAGTGTATCCGAACTCCCCGAGCACCATCTTTGCCACCTTGCGGGTCTCTGCATTGTCCTCGACAAGCAGAATGGTCTCCTTGCCTCCTGAGAGCGCTTTTTTTGTGATATCTGCTGCGCCTGCAGCAGCTTCGCCGGACAGGGGCAGATATACCCTGAAAGTGGTGCCCTGGCCCGGCTCGCTGTAGACATGTATGGACCCGTTATGCTTCCTCACAATGCCATAGACAACTGACAGGCCGAGGCCAGTGCCCTTGCCGACCTCTTTGGTCGTGAAGAAGGGCTCGAATATATGCTCCCTTACATTCGGGTCTATGCCCGAGCCGTTGTCCGACACTGCAATTACGGCATAGCTTCCTCTGGCAAGATCGCCCGGCTCCATATCTATAACGGCCTTCCCGATCTCTATTATTATCCTGCCTCCATTCGGCATTGCATCACGGGCGTTCGTGACAAGGTTCAGAAGCACCTGTTCTATCTGTCCCTTGTCTGCGCTCACAACAAGATCCTCGGGCGAAAGCCTGATCTCAAGCGATATATCCTCTCCGATAAGCCTGCCCATTATGTCCCTGAACCCGCTTGTCAGTCCGTTCAGATCCATAGGCTTGATGTCTGCGGGATGCTTCCTGCTGAAGGCAAGCAGGCTCTTTGTCAGTGAAGATGCCCTCTCGGTCGATTCAAGTATGTTTGTAACATAACTCTTCAGGCCCTCGTCTCCCAGCTTGTATTCGAGTATCGAGGCATAGCCGATGATGGCAGTGAGTATATTATTGAAGTCATGCGCAATGCCTCCTGCAAGCTGGCCTATGCCCTCCATCTTCTGCGCCTGGCGCAGCTGTTCCTCGCCGTGCTTTATGGATGTTATATCCCTGACTATCTCGATGCCGGCCACTATCTCACCTGATGCGTCCCTGAGGGGCGAAGTGGTTATATCAAAATACCTGAGGCCCTCAGGTCTTTTCACTGTGCGCTGGGCAGTATGGACCTCCCCGTCAATAAAGGTCCTGTCAACCGGGCATCCGTCGCAGACAGTTTCATGGGTCTCATATGCCTTGTAGCAGATTTCGCCCGTATGCGAACCCACAAGGCGTTTATGGACCTCATTCTGATAGATTATCCTGAAATTGCGGTCCTGAATGCTGATGCCGTCCCCCATAGCTGCGATTATTGCCTCTGACTTGTTCTTCTCTTCCCTCAGGGAGTTCTCTGCCCTTCGCTCCTCTGTCTGGTCCCTGAAGACGAGCACAACACCGTATATTTCCCCCTGATTGTCCCTTATCGGAGCGGCAGCGTCAGCTATGGGGCATTCTCTGCCTTCCCTGCTTATGAGAATCGTATGGTTTGCGAGGCCCACAATTATGCCTTCGCGAAGAACGCGGTCAACAGGACTCTCTACGGTTTTTCTTGTCTCCTCGTTCACTATGACGAAGACTTTATTAAGAGGCAGTCCGATGGCGCCCATGCCTGTCCAGCCTGTCAGTTCCTCTGCAACAGAGTTCATTATCGTCACATTCCCGGAGCTGTCGGTTGCGATTATCGCATCCCCAACGCTCAGAAGTGTAGTCCTGAACCGTTCTTCGCTCTCCTGAAGGGCAGCCTCTGCCCGTCTGCGCTCGTCGAGCTCTGCAGCAAGCTCTGCAGTCCTCTCCCTCAGCTTTGCAAAGGCATTGTTAAGGGCAACGCCTATATTGTCAAACTCCTGTATGCCTGTTGACGGGATATCAGAATCTGAATCTATTGCTGATACGAAAGAATTCACAGGCCCCTGAAGGTTTCTCCGGAGAATAATAAAGACGGCAATGCTCATCAAAATAAGTCCTGCTGTCATTATAGGGATGAGATAGTTGACCTCCCTATTTACAAGGTAGCTCGCAGGGACAGTAGTACCTATGGCCATTCTCCATCCCCATGAAGGGTAGCTGACTATTCTGTAGTGCAAGTCCCTGTTGCCGGTTTTCAGATGCTGATGCACTGAATCCTTCTGAAACCTGAGCTCGTACGATATGCCCTGAGGCAGCGTTGATATCAGCAGAGAACCTTTTTCATCAGTGATCTGCCCTTCTATGCCCCTCCTCTGCCAGAGCAGTGATATTGCCTCGACTACGGTCCTCTTCTTTGCACCGACCACCTCTGCCTGGTCAATCAGGCGGGCTGTAATAAGGTCGGATTGCGCCTTTTCGATGATCTTGATGGTCTCGTCAGCATAATCGCCAAGGGTATGGGCAATGAACTCATCCACTATATGTCCGGAGATCCTGCCCATGCTTATGACAAGGGAGGCAGATACGGCAGCAACTATTATGAATATGGGGATGATGAGCCTGAAGACAAGGCTGTTTCGCTTAACGGCCAACCATAACTTCCTGATATGCGGCATAAAGGTCCATCACTGATGATCTGTAGTCCCGGGATGGAGCAACAAAACCATTTTTAATCTCATCGTCCCATTCCTGCATGAGCTTTCTGTCTGCCTCGCTCGTCTTTGGCCTGAGCCTGAACAGGGCCTTCAGAAAGAGGTCTTTTGTCCTGCTGTTCAGACCTGGCGCAGAGGCAAAGGCAAAATTGGGCAGCGGCTCCGAGGTCTTGAGAACCTTCAGCCGGCTGTCGCTGAACCTTCTGAAAAGAACATCCTTCATGCCTGCTGCCTCGACCTCGCCATTGAGCAGCCCGTTCATTATGCTGTCCTGGCCCTCGAAAAATACAGGATTGATCTCGGTCCTCGAAAGACCGGCATTGAGCATCATTTTAAACGGAACGATATGAGCTGCGGTCGAACCCTTGAACATGCCGATGCGTTTTCCCTTGAGCCTGGCAAGCGTCATTGAAGGGTCTGTTGAGACGATAACAGAATGATAGAAAAGGGTCCCGTCAGGTCCCACGGCAACAGCAGCAGGCTCTGCAGAACATTTCTGTATGCTCCTCGCAAGAGGCACAGGCCCCAGCAGCGCAAAAGAGACCTCGCCGCTGCATATTGCCTCTATAGTGGCGTCATGATTCGGATAGAGCTTCAGCTCCCAGGGCTTGCCGGTCGTCTTTTTCAGGTATTCCAGAAGCGGGGTAAATTTTGTCCAGAGCTTTTCAGGGCTGTAATAGGGTATTACGGTAATTGCATATTCTGATGAAGCTGTTTTTTGTTGAGCGGGCTGTTCTGCAGATGCAGATACTGAAACAAAAGAGGCAGAGACAAGAAGAAGGCATATCAGAGTTCTCATATGCTGAATATAAGACCTTATCAGCCCTTTGTCAATCACGGAAATGTCCACAGTCATACGCACCTCCAATTTTCAAGTTCTTCTGACCGCACTCCGTACCTTATGGAGAAGTTCCCTCACGATCACAGGCTTTGTGATGTAATCAAACCCATCCTCGTACAGGCCCCTTGCAGCAAGCACTTCCGAAGAATATCCGCTCATGAATATGGCCTTGACCTCAGGTGCTGAGCCCCTGATATTGCGGAATACCGCGACCCCGTCCATTTTTGGAAGGATCACATCGAGAAGAAGAAGATCGATATCCGCCCTGTTCGCTTCGAACAGTTTTACGGCCTCGTCTCCATCTGCTGCAAAAATGCATCTATAACCGTAATCGCCCAGTGCATCCTTCAGGAATGCCCTCATCATAGTGTCATCCTCAGCGATAAGCAGGGTTTCGCTGCCCCTCAGGTCCTCAGGCGACATCTCTTCAGGTGTTGCCGTCTCTGTCGCCCCGCTTTCGGAATATGGCAGGTATATCCTGAAGGTCGTTCCGATGTTCTTCTCGCTATAGACCTTCACAAATCCCTTCTGCTGTCTGATTATGCCGTAGACTATCGAAAGGCCGAGGCCGGTGCCCTTGCCCTTCTCCTTTGTTGTAAAGAACGGTTCGAATATGTGCGGAAGGACCTCGCTGCTTATGCCTGAGCCTGTATCGCTCACAGAGATCACAACATAATCACCCGGCGCCACTTCATGGACCCTTGCATGGGCGCTGTCAACAAGTGCAGAACCTGTCTCGATCGAAAAGACGCCTGTCCCGTTCATGGCGTCCCTTGCATTGGCAGCAAGGTTCATAATGACCTGCTGCATCTGGTTCGGGTCAGCATAGACCCTTGTCCTCTGTGAGGAATAGGTGACCCTCATGTCTATGTCATCCCCGAGAACGATCTTAAGCAGCGGCATAAGGCTTTTGATTATGTCGGACATCTCTGTTACGCAGGGCTTTATCTCCTGCTTTCTGCTGAATGTAAGCAGATTCCGGGTTATCCCTGAGGCCTTGTCAGCAGCCTCATTTATTGTTCCGAGATACTTTCTGGCATTCTCTGCCCTGATGTCGCCTGAAAGGCCCTGAAGCAGGCTGGAATAGCCGATGATCACGCTCAGGATATTGTTGAAGTCATGGGCAACCCCTCCTGCAAGGAGCCCGAGGGCCTCCATCTTCTGTGACTGAAGGAGCTGTTCTTCAAGCGATCTTTTTTCTGTTATGTCAAGGTTCACAACCCTCCTGCCCATAAACCTGTCACCAGAATATATGGGGGCGCAGATATGGGATATCCATTTTGTAGAGCCGTCCCTTGCCGTTATCCTGAATGTCAACTCATCATGTATGGAATCCCTGAAGTGTGTGAGATGGTCAAGGTATATCTCTTTGTCTTCCGGATGTATAAGATCAACAATGAGTTTTGGGTCTGCAATGAATTCCTCAGGCGTATATCCTGTGACGGAAAGACAGTATGGGGATACAAAGAGCACATTTCCTGTCTCATCTATCCAGTATTCCCAGTCCTGTGCAGTCTCTGCAAGGGTCCTGAACTTCCATTCGCTCTCCTCGATCTTCTCCTCGGAGCGCCTCAACCTGCGTCCAAAGAATATAAGGCCTGCAATGCCCCCTGACCATATAAAGAGATGCAGAACAATTGATGATCTCTTCTCGGCAGCAACAAGCTCGATGAACGGTGACATCGGGATACCTACGCTGAGTCCGCCTCTTATGTCCCCGGTCTTATAGCCCTGCCAGGCATGGCATTTAAGGCAGCCCTCTTCTGTTATAAAGGGTTTGAGAAGACGCATATAGGGCATTCCATTTACATTGATGATGCCGCTCGCTTCCTGCACCCCTTTTTCGAAGGAATTGAGAGTTTCTGTCTCCCACTCATCAGGCTTATTTGCAGGATTTACATATTTCAGGCTCGTGACCTTTGTGATTATGGGTTGGCTGGATGACTGGAGCTGCTCATAGACCTGGCGGGTCATCATTGCAGGGTTCACAAGTGTCAGCAGGGTGCCGTCTGTGGCTGTCAGGTCTCTCTTCGGATGCTTCAGGTAAGGGTTCGGGCCGGACTTTTCTGTGACAGCGACATAAACTCCGCCATGTCCGGCATTCCACTTCCTGTATGCAAGATTGAGAGAGAAGATGCTGCGAGCTGATGTTATGGCCATGTCATTGGCATGCTCATCCGCATGTTTGAGGTATAAATATTGTGAAACGGCCATGATGACCGAAAAAATGGCCGCAATTATGACTGTATATCTTATGGATCTTGACATTGTTATTCAGCCTGAATCTGCACAACTATGACTATTTTTCGGCAGTTCAGGGGTTTTTCTTTAAGATCAGGCTGGAATGCGGGCAGATGAGGCTATGCAGGGTGTATTGAGAGCTAAAAGTATCACAAAAAACAGAAAGGGCAGGCCATTTCTGACCCGCCCTTCATGTCATTAAAGAAATAATTATTTCTTTGCAGGAGCTGCTGCAGGAGCAGCCTTCTTGTCGTCGGCCTTCTTCTCCTCTGCCTTTGCAGGTGCAGGAGCAGCCTTCTTGTCATCAGCCTTCTTCTCTTCTGCCTTTGCAGGAGCAGCTTCCTTCTTGGCAGCCTTCTTTGACTTCTTTGTCTTCTTGGTTGCCTTGTCGTCAGCCTTCTTCTCCTCTGCCTTTGCAGGCTCGGCCTTCTTGTCGTCAGCCTTTGCAGGAGCAGCCTTCTTCTCCTCTGCCTTTGCAGGTGCTGCTGCAGGCTTCGCTGCATCTGCTGCGAAAGCTGCTGTTACACCAAAAGCGAAAAGAAGAACTACGATAAGCGCTATTGTCTTTTTCATGTACGTCACCTCCTTCATTTTGGAATAGTCTTGGTTCAAGTTAACCGGCCTATTATTAAGCAATCAGCATGCCAATCACCAAAAACCTCTCAATTAATTATTTTTATCAGTTAATTCAAGAGGTTATCACTTTTCACTCATATGGGAAGTAACAGCCTGTGCATTATCTATGCCACATCCTTGTCTTTTTCGGGAAACAGCTCCCCTTTTCGGGAGAATTTCGGAGTTATGCCGCGTAGTGCGGTTTTTGGATTTAAGGGCTTCTCAGTATTTCACCGGGGTGGGTAGTTTCATTCTGTTCTCTGCCTGTATTTTAATATTCAAATTCCGAGCGAGGTATTGCAGACTGGCGAATAATGGATTGCAGGGTTCCGATTCTGATTTCGTTATGGTCAGGGACAGGAACAGTGATTGTGCTGCCTGACAGTTTCTTTTGCATTATAATGTGGCTTCCTCTTTTTCTCACCTCAGCAAATCCATGTCGAAAGAGAATCTGGCATACTTCCTTTCCTGAAAGTACGCGAAGTTTACCCAACAGCAACCTCAACCTGTGTCACAAATATATCGCCATGAAGCCGCTGACTTATTTCCTCTGGAGAAGCAGTTTCAAAAAATAATTCTAATGCCTCTTTTAGATTCTCTTTTGCCTGTTCAATCGTGTCGCCCTGGCTCGCAATATCAAGCTCTGGACATAAAGAAACATATCCATCATTTTCTTTTTCTATTATTGCAGTCAGTTTATGTGTCATATCTCCTCCTCTTGCTTCTATTATACCTTCACGGCCTTGGATTCGACAGGGACTATTACTTGAAGTATTACAGACTAAATGCAAATAAGGCAATTTATCGGGGGTTTGGCAGAGAGGGGTGGAGGGACCTTCAGGGGGGTGAAGGTCCCTCCGTTGTGAGGAAGCTTTATATGAGGCCGGTCACTGGATGCTGCCCGGCCTTCTCAGAAATGACGGAATATCTGTCTCTTCGTCATAAGAGAAGATATCTCCCGCCACAGGCGATTCAAGTCTGAAATTAAGGTTCTTTGCAAGCACCCTCTCAGATGCCTTGAGAGCAAGAGGCTCCCTCGGCTCCTTTCTTGTCTCTCTTATCTCTACCGGCGCCTTGGGCTCAGCAACCGGCGACCACTTCTTCATTTCGGGAAGTTCGACCTTGATCTTTCTGTCCTCAAAGCCGGTGGCTATTACAGTCACCCTCACCTCGTCCGTAAGATCGGGGTCAATGACAGCTCCGAAGATGACCACTGCATCCTCATGGGCGTTGTCATGTATGAATGAGGCAGCTGTCTGGATATCGTCTATCGAGAGTTCGAGCCCGCCGGTGATGTTTATCAGTATGCCCTTTGCACCCTCTATGGATGAATGCTCAAGCAGCGGATTGGATATCGCTTTTTTGGCAGCCTCAAATGCAGCGCTCTCTCCCTTTGAGAGGCCTGCGCCCATGACCGCCCTGCCCATGCTCTCCATGACGGTCTTCACATCGGCAAAATCGACATTTATAAGGCCGGGGACAAGGATTATGTCGGATATGCCCTGCACCGCCTGCCTCAGCACATCGTTGGCTATGGAGAAGGCCTTGAGCATTGGCGTGCCTTTTTCAACGACCAGGGTTATCTTGTCGTTCGGTATGACTATCATCGTATCCACGCAGTTTGCAAGGTCCCTTATTCCCTCTTCTGCATTCTCCTTGCGCCTCTTGCCCTCATAGAAGAACGGTTTGGTTATTATCGCAACCGTAAGCGCGCCTATCTCCTTTGCAATGCTTGCTATCACCGGCGCGGCTCCTGTGCCTGTGCCGCCGCCCATTCCGGCTGTTATGAAGACCATGTCGCATCCGTCAAGGACCTCCATTATGGCGGCCCTGTCCTCAAGCGCAGCCTGTCTCCCTATCTCGGGATTGGAGCCTGCGCCTAACCCCTTTGTGAGTTCCCTGCCGATCTGGAGCTTTACCGATGCAAGGGACGATTCGAGCACCTGCATGTCCGTGTTCACAGCAATAAATTCGACACCATGCATGTTGGCTGCGATCATGTTGTTTATCGCATTGCCTCCCGCGCCTCCCACACCTATCACCTTGATCTTTGCGTTCTGACCCCTTACCTCTTCGATCTCAAACATACGACACCCCCTTCTTCTTTCTGTTTATTGTTCCAAGGAAATCCTTGTATCCTGTGATCCTTTTAATGCCTGCCCCTATCTTTCCGATAATGCCCGGGCATTCCTTCTGATCTTCAGAGTCCCTGTCCCGGCCGCATTCCTCTTGTGCCGCGCAGAGCAGCAGTCCGGCTGCCGATGCATGGGCAGTAGACTTGAGACCTTTTTCGAGACCTGACAGGCCGTTCGGCAGACCGACCCTTGCAGGCATATTGAGCACTGAAGAGGCCAGAGCAGAGATGCCCGGAAGCATTGCAGTGCCGCCGGTTATTATGACGCTCTGCAGTCCGCTGCCGCTCCTGAGCTCTGCCATTCTCTTCCCTACGAGCTCAAAGAGCTCCTCGCACCTGCATCTTATGATCTCCGAGATCAATGACTTTTTTACCCTGAACGGTCCTGTACCGACGGTCAGCTCAACAACGCTGTCTCTGCCGCTGTCATTCAGCACTGCGGCACCTTCTGATATCTTTATCAGCTCTGCATCAGCAATGCCTGTGCCGAGCCCGACTGCGAGGTCATTGGTAAGATGCAGGCCTCCTATACCGAGAACTGATATGCCTCTTAACACTCCATTCCTTATATAGGCAACGTCAGTTGTGCCGCCGCCTATATCAACTATCAGAGCGCCGGCATCAGCCTCTGCAGGGCTGAGTAGCGCCTCTGCAGCAGCGACCGGCCCGAACACCATGCGCAGAACGCCTATGCCTGCGGTTTCGGCAGCAGCAGTGATGTCCTGGAGCGCCCTGCTGTCGGCTGTTATGATATGAAGCAGGGACTCAAGCCTGACGCCTGACATGCCGACCGGGTCTGTTATGCCGCCGTGTCCGTCTATGATGAACTCTGCCGGGACTGAATGGAGCACCTCACGATCGATCGGTATGTATATGGTCTCTGCAGACCTGACCGCAAGCATCCTGTCCTTCTGCGTCACCCTGCCGCTGCCTATGCCGACGACCCCTGAGCTGAGACTGCCTGTTATATGGTGTCCTGATATGCCGAACATGGCATGTTTTATTTTTTTGCCTGCTGCTGCCTCGGCCTCTGACACTGCGGCCCTGATCGAGGACGCAGCATCGCTGATGCTCGTTACTGTCCCCTTTCTGATGCCCTTTGATGCCGACTGTCCTGAACCGAGGACCCTGACTCCTTTCGGCGTTGCAATGGCAGCAACTGCAGTGACCCTGGTCGTGCCTATGTCTACTGCAGCGATCATCTGATCACCTCATTGACAGGCTTCACTAT
>Ga0233425_10010242_pt1 | contig 11502 bp, 6 predicted proteins | sample Watercolumn_Towu_2_FD_181712 | JGI IMG/M metagenome (GOLD analysis project Ga0233425, IMG submission 181712) | Freshwater microbial communities from Lake Towuti, South Sulawesi, Indonesia - Watercolumn_Towuti2014_140_MG | ecosystem: Environmental > Aquatic > Freshwater > Lake | place: Indonesia...
CATAGACGACACGGCCATCGCCATCCGCACCGTCTCCACGCCGCGCCGCTTCAAGCCGGTGGGCTACAAAGTGGAGATGCTCGTCGAATGCCCCGCCGACTGCCCCGGCGACGCCCGCGTCTGTATCGCCACCGCGCCGCCGAAGCGGCCCTGAGAGCCGCTTTGGCTTCTTCCGTTAGACACAGCCGCCCTTGTCATCCTGCAGGGGGCAGGGACAATCTCGTGCCAAAAATATTTGTGGCGCAGCGCGGGAACCCGCATTAAGGTGCGAAATTCGACAAATTGCACAAATGGCCACCGATTGGATAGTCATAGGCGGAGCGAGGCAGCACAACCTCAAAAACATCTCGCTCAAGGTGCCACGGAACAAGCTCGTGGTGATGACCGGCCTTTCCGGCAGCGGCAAGAGTTCGCTGGCGTTCGACACGCTCTACGCCGAGGGGCAGCGCAAATACGTCGAGAGCCTCTCCACCTACGCCCGGCAGTTCCTGGAGCAGATGCAGAAGCCGGACGTGGATTTCATTGATGGACTGTCGCCGGCCATCGCCATCGAGCAACGCACCGCCTCCAGCAACCCACGCTCAACCATCGCCACGACGACGGAGATTTACGATTACCTCCGCCTGCTTTACGCCAGCGTCGGCCACCTGCATTGCCCGAAGTGCGGCAAGACGGTCTCGCGCCAGACGGTGCAGCAGATCGTGGACACTGTGCTGACCGCGCCGGGTGGCACGCGGCTCATGGTGCTTGCGACGATGGTGGACGGCGAGAAGGGCGAGTTCCGCGACGTGCTCGACAAGATGAAGCGGCAGGGCTTCGCGCGGGCGAGGATTGACGGCGAGTTGATCGAACTGGCGCTGGATCCGCACAAGGGCGCCGCCGAGCAGCCCGCGCCGCTCAAGCTCGACAAGGCCCGCAAGCACACCATCGAGGCGGTGATTGACCGGCTGGTGATCCCCAGCGCGCAGTTCGGCGGGCCGGACAAGATTCGCGTGCGGCTGACGGACTCCATCGAGACGGCGCTCAAGTGGGGCGAGAACGTCGTGCGTGTGCTGAACGCGCCGCCGCGGCAGATGCCGCTGGTGACGCCGGTGCCGGGCGCGCCGACGCCGCCGGAGAAGTGGAACGAGACGCTTTACTCGACGCTGAACGCCTGCGTCGAGTGCGGCATCAGTTTCGGCGACCTGACGCCGGCGCATTTCAGCTTCAACAGCCCGCACGGCGCCTGCCCGGAGTGCCACGGCCTCGGCACGAAGCTGGTGTTCGATCCGGAACTGATCGTCGCTGACCCGGAGAAGACACTGGAGAACGGCGCGGTCGCCCCGTGGCGTCGCGGCGGGCGGCGGATGATCATCTACTACAAGATGCTCCTGCGCTCCGTGGCGAAGCATTACAACGTGCCGCTGGAGACGAAGTGGAAGGACCTGAGCGAGGAGTTTCGCAAGACGCTGTTCCACGGCAGCGGCAAGGAGGAGATCGAGTTCGGTTTCTTCCGCGGCGGAGCTTGGAAGACGGTGAAGCGGCCGTTCGAAGGCGTCATCCCGAACCTGGAACGGCTCTACGCCGAGACGGAGAGCGAGTTCACCAAGCAGCGGCTCAGCGGCTACATGGGACGCATCCGCTGCCCGAACTGTCGTGGGGCGCGCTTGCGGCCGGAATCGCGCGCGGTGACGGTCGGCGAGAAGACAATCATCCAGGTCTGCAAGCTCAGCATCGGCAAGGCGGCGCAGTTCTTCGAGAAGATCGAGCTGGCGCCGATGGAGGCGAAGATCGGCGAGGAGGTCATCAAGGAGGTCAAGAACCGGCTGAAGTTCCTGCGCGACGTGGGTCTCGACTACCTCACGCTCGACCGCGAGAGCGCCACGCTCAGCGGCGGCGAGGCGCAGCGCATCCGGCTCGCGACGCAGATCGGCGCGGGCCTCGTCGGCTGCCTCTACATCCTCGACGAACCGAGCATCGGCCTTCACCAGCGCGACAACGACCGCCTCATCGCGTCGCTGGAGGGCCTGCGCAACATCGGCAACACCGTCATCGTCGTCGAGCACGACGAGGACACCATCCGCAAAGCCGACTGGATCGTGGACCTCGGTCCTGGCGCGGGCGTGCGCGGCGGCCACATCGTCGCCAACGGCCCCGCTGCGGAAGTGCTGGCCTCACCGACCTCGCTGACCTCGCGGTTCCTGCGCGGCGAACTGAAGATCGAGCTGCCTCGCAAGCGCCGCATCCCGAATGGCAACTGGCTCGAAGTGCAGGGCGCCCGCGAGAACAACCTCAAGTCCGTCAACGCCAAGATTCCGCTCGGCTGCTTCGTCTGCGTCACCGGTGTCAGCGGCAGCGGCAAGTCCACGCTCGTGGACGACATTCTCCGCAAGGCGCTCTTCCGGAAGTTCTACGGCTCGAAGGAAAAACCCGGCGAGCACGACACCATCCTCGGCGTGGACGAACTCGACAAGGTCGTCGTCATTGACCAGTCGCCCATCGGCCGCACGCCGCGCTCCAACCCCGCGACCTACACCGGCATGTTCAACAGCATCCGCGACGTCTTCGCGCACCTGCCGACGGCGCGCGTGCGCGGCTACGGCGCGGGCCGGTTCAGCTTCAACGTCAAGGGCGGTCGTTGCGAAGTCTGCAAAGGCGACGGCCTCATCAAGATCGAGATGCACTTCCTGCCGGACGTCTATGTGACCTGCGAAACTTGCCGCGGGCAGCGATACAACCGCGACACGCTGGAGATCACCTACCACGGCAAGAACATCGCCGACGTGCTGGAGATGACCGTGGACGAGGCGCTGACGTTCTTCCGCGCCGTGCCGCAGATCGAGGAAAAGCTGCGCGTGCTCGCGGAGGTTGGACTCGGTTACATCAAGCTCGGCCAGCAAGCGACGACGCTCTCCGGCGGCGAAGCCCAACGCGTGAAGCTCGCCGCCGAGCTGGCGCGCCACGCCACCGGCCGCACGCTCTACATCCTCGACGAGCCGACAACCGGCCTGCACTTCGCCGACATTGAGAAGCTGCTGGAGGTCTTGAACAAACTCCGCGACGCCGGCAACACGGTGCTGGTGATCGAGCACAACCTCGACGTCATCAAGTGCGCCGATTGGCTGATAGACCTCGGTCCCGAAGGCGGCGACGGCGGCGGCAAGATCGTTGCCGAAGGCTCGCCCGAAAAAGTCGCTGCCAATCCCAAGAGCTTCACCGGCCAGTTCCTGAAGCGGATGCTCAACAGCGCGGTGAACAAGCTGATTACACAGGAAGCCACCGTCGCAAAATGAGCGCGACGGTTTCTTGTTGAAGAACCAGCCCTCAGACTCGACACGCGCGCCCGGTTTCTGCCACAATCGGCGCGTGCGAATGAAACTCCAATGGCTTGCCGCCGTCTGCGCCGCGCTGCTCGCGGCGTGGCCGGCGTGCGCGGCGGAGACCCGCCCGTCGGCGGCGGAGTTGTGGCGCACGGGCAGCAACGCATTCCGCGATGGCATCTATGACATCGCCGAGCGGCAGTTGCGCGAGTTGCTGACGGCGTATCCCCGCTTCTCCAACACCGAGGAGGCGACGCTGTTGTTGGGCGAGACGTTCGTGTTGTCGGGGCAGAACGAGGCGGCGCTGCAATGGATGACGTCGGCGGTGGCGAAGTATTCCGCGGGCCGGTTCGCCGACGCGTTCCTGTTCTGGCACGGCGAGGCGCTCGCGCGGGTCAGCCGCTGGAAGCAGGCGGAGGCGCGCTATCGCGAGGTGGTGGACAAGTTCCCCGCAGGCCGTTATCTGCCGCAGGCCCAATACGGCCTCGGTTACGCGCTGTTCGCGCAGGGGAATCTCGCCGAGGCGGACACGACGTTCGGCGCGATCTCGCCGAAACTCGCCTCACGCGAGGTGTTGGGCGACGCGGCGTTGATGCGGGGGCGGATCGCTTTTTCGGCGAAGGATTATGGCGCGGCGGAGTCGCATTTCGCGTCGGTGACGGAGCGGTTCGGCAACATGCCGGTCGGCTGGCAGGCGTTCTACTGGCTCGGCCAGTTACGGCGGACGCAGGGCAAACTCGACGAGGCGGCGGCGGCGTTCGACAAGGCGCTGGCGGGCAGCCGCACGACGCCGGCCCTGTCGGCGCTGGCGGCGCAAGCGTGCCTCTCGCTGGGCGAGGTGCGGCTGGCGCAACGCCGCTGGACGGAGGCGGCGACGGCGTTTCGCGGGGCGTTCGCGCGCAGCGCCAGCGAGGCGGTGAAACGGTCGGCGGTGGCGCAGTTGAACAGTCTGGCGCCGCAGATTGCGCGGAGCGAGGACGCCATCGGTTTGTTGAAGCTTTTTGTGGACGAGCATCCGCAGGATGCGCTGACGACGCCGGTGTTGTTGCGGCTGGCGCAGATGCTGGCGGTGGCGAAACGGCACGAGGAGGCGCTGGGGTTTTTCCAGCGGCTGGCCGCGCAGTTCCCGCAAAGCGAGGAAGCGCCGGTGGCGTTGAACGGCGCGGCGTGGTCGCAACTGGCGTTGGGTCGCACGGCCGAGGCGGCGAACGCGTTCGCACAGGTGGCGCGCGTGGCGAAAGACCCCGTCCTGCTGTCGCAGGCGTGTTTCAAGCTCGGCGATCTGGCGTTTGCCGCGAACGATTTTGCGAAGGCCGCCGACAGCTATGAGAAGGCACTGCACGCGCAGTCCCGCGGGCCGCTCGCGGGCGAGGCGCTCTGGCAACTGGCGTTGTCAGCCGGTCGCGCGGGGCAGGCGGACCGCAGCGCGGCGGCGCTGGAGAAGTTCCTTGCCACTTATCCGCAGGACCCGCACACAGACGAGGCGTGGCTGCAGCTCGGCCAGGCTTACGTCGCGCAGAACCGGTTTGAGCGGGCGTGGCTGACGTTTGAGAAACTCTGGGTTGGGCGCGAGCCGGGCAAGCTGGCGATGCAGGCGCGGCTGGCGGCGGCGGCGGCGCGCGAGTCGGCGGGCCGATGGCTGGAGGCGGCGCAGGGCTACGACGAGATTCTCGCGTTGAAGCCGGCGGAAGAGGTGGCGGCGTTGGCAGCGTTTGAACGAGCGCGTTGCCTGGCGCTGGCCGGCGATGAGGTCGGGGCACGACAGGGGTTCGACCGGGTGCTAAAGGAATTTCCCAAAACACCGGAGGCTGGCGAGGCGATGTTCAAGCTGGCGGAGCAACAGTTCAATCGCAAGGAGTGGACCGAGGCGCAGAAGCTTTTCGCCATGGTTTCGCAACGATGGCCGGGCCACCGGCTGGCGGACAGCGCGTTGCTGTGGTGCGCGCGGGCGGCGCTGAACCGACAGGCTTACAAGGAGGCGCGCGATATTCTTGAAGAACTCCTGCAGAACCCTGCCTACCGCACCAGCCCGTGGCACGCCGAGGCGCGGCTGCTCGCAGCCGAATCGCTTTCGGAGGAGGGCAAGTTCGCCGAGGCGCTGCTGGTGTTCGAGAGCGTCACACGCGATTTTCCGGACACGCTGCAAGCCGACGAGGCGACAGGCCGCCAGGGCGATTGTCATTTCAGCCTGGCCACGGAGATTCCGGCGAACCCGAAATTGGAGCGTTACCAGCAAGCTATCGTGACCTACCAGCAGGTGTTGAACAGCTTGCGCGCCAGCCGCGCGCTCAAGACCCAGGCGCGTTACAAGATCGGCAAGTGCCAGGAGAAACTCGGCGAGACGACGAAGGCGCTGGAGAGCTATCTGGCGATCATCTACGAGGACGATGCGCAAGGGAAGATACTGGCGGAGCCATTCTGGTTTCAGCGGGCAGGTTTCAGCGCGGGGGAGTTGCTGGAGAACCAGCAGCGATGGGCTGAGGCGGCGAAGGTTTATCTGCGGCTCATGAAGTCCGGCTTCCCGTGCGGCGAGCAGGCGCGGCAGCGTCTGGAGAAACTCCGCGCCGACCATCCCGAAGCCGTCGCCGGTGTGAAGTGAGCGGCTTGCCTTGGCTGGTTCGCCGAAGTAGTGTCAGCGCTAATCCATGAATTCTATGAGAACTCGCGCATTTCTGTTCGTTGTCTCCATCAGCGCCATCGTGTGGCTTGCCTGCCTCGCCGGTTCCCACCCCGCGCAAGCGGCCGGGAAAGCCCCCGCAAAGGCGCCCAAACATTCCGTCAAGCGCCTCGACAAGGCCGGCGTGGATAAATACATCGAGTTGCTGAAAGGCAAGGTCGTGATTGTGGATTTCTGGGCCACATGGTGTCCACCATGCCGCCAGGAGATTCCCGGCTTCGTTGAGTTGCAGAAGACCTACGGCGACAAAGGCCTCGTGGTGGTGGGCCTGTCGCTCGACGACGAGACGGAAGCTGTCAGCGAGTTCTACAAGGCGCAGAAGCTCAACTACCCCGTCTTCGTCGTGGGTCAGGACACGACCACCGCTTGGGGAAACATTGAGGCGATTCCGACGACGTTCATTCTCGACAAGGCCGGCAAGAAGGTCGGCGATCCGCGCGTCGGCTATCATCCCAAGGAGACATTCGAGAAGGAGATCACGCCGTTGTTGAAGTAGTCGTGAAGCCGGGGAATGTCCGATGGGCTGGTTATCCGCTTTGGCTGGACATAAGATTCGGGCGGTGCATGCCAAGGAGGTGGGGGTGGGGAACCCCGCATGAAGAACACGCACACGCCCGAATCAAAAATCACTTGTTTCCTGCGCTTCCTTAGACCGGCGGAATATAGCAACTGTTCAAGCAAGAGTAAAGATTCTTTTCCAAAGCCCGCTTTTTCGATAATGCCTTGCCGGCCAGTGTTTTGCGTTGGCGTATTTCTTGGAATTTCTCCTACTTTCGTGCGACGACTTCGATGGTTCCGCTGTTGTCCAGTAGCGCCAGCAAACAAGCGAGAGGCATGAAGACAACCTGCAAAGGCAGCAGGACTATTTTTAACCAGAAAGGCAGGGGAATCCTCATCGCGCTCAGCACCGAGTAGAGCAAGGTCTGGCGATACTCGGTGACCGTGAAGCTGATTCGCACATCCTGGAAACCGCACCTTTCCAACAGCCGCGTCACCGCGCGCGGCGAGTAATGCGCAACGTGGAACGGATAGTCGAAATGATACCACTGCTCGCCAGCGAGTCTGGCCTCCCACGACGCAAGATTGGGAATCCGCAGAAGCAGAATCCCGCCATCCTTCAAGATGCGGCGCGCTTCCGTCGCGAAAGCCGCGGGATCCTCCACATGCTCCAGCACATGCACAGCCACAGCGGCATCGAAGAAACCTGTGTCAAACCTCGCCGACGCCAGCGTGCCACACCTCAGTTGCGATGGGGCCACTTTCTCTCCCGCCAGCGCAATGGCTGCCTTGGACGTATCCACGCCATAAGCTTCCGCGCCTTGCTGCTGCAACCGCTCCGCCATCCAGCCGGAGCCACAGCCGATGTCCAACACGCGCCGACAACCGCGCACCGCCGCGAAGATGCGTCCCTGCTCCAGCACCGTGAACACCCGGAACATCCAGTCGAACGGGCTGGAGCCGCGCTTGTAGTAGTCCGCCCCGTAACCGGCATCGCCGCCAACCGCGGGTAATGCGCCCCGGTTTGCGAAATGGAAGTCGCAGTCCGGGCAATAAAAAAAACGGCCGCCAAATCGGCGGCGATCCGTGTCGTTGTTGCAGATGAGGCAGTTTGCCATCGAACTCCGGTCGTATCGTATTCGCGGACGCTTTCTTCTACCTTGCCCCCGACCGAAGACAAGTTAAATCCCGCCCGCCCGTGGCGTCGGCCAACTCGGGAGTTGCATCCCCATTCGCCGGTGGCAGAATGGCCCCGAAAGATTCCGGATGGCGCGGCTGGATGGCCGCGCGGAAACGAGCGACCCATGCACACGACCTCACTTTCTGTTGCCCTCAGACGACTCCTCCCATCCATGTTTGCCGGCCTCCTGTTCTTGTTCGCGCCGCTTTGCACATCGGATGAGGTGCTGTTCAAAGACGACTTTGTCGGCAAGCTTGGCGGTGGTTGGAGTTGGGTGCGAGAAGACAAACCCACTTGGCGCATCACGGACAAGGCGCTCGAGATTCGCGTGCTGCCGGGCAACCTCTGGGGCAAGGCCAACAACGTGAAGAACGTTCTCGTCCGTCCCGTGCCCAACACGACGCAAGGTGAGGTGGAGGCCGCTGTCAGCATCGCCAACCGTCCCACGCACCAATACGAGCAGGCCAACCTCGCGTGGTATTATGACGACAGCAACATGGTAAAGTTGGGACTGGAACTGGTGAACAAGGAAGTCTGCATCGTCATGGGCCGCGAGGAAGCCGACAAGACCCGCACGCTCGCGAAGATTCCCATCACGGCGATGGCGGTGCGCGTGCGCCTGCTCGTGGCCGGCAACCAGATTCGCGGCCAATATCGCATCTCGGGAACGGACACATGGCTCGACGCCGGCGCGGGCGATCTGCCAGCGCCGCCAAACGTCCCCGCGAAAATCAGCCTCCACTGCTACCAAGGCCCGCCCGATGCCGAGCATTGGCCTCGCTTCAGCGAGTTCCGCGTGTCGCGCGCTCGGAAGTAGGCTCCATCCTGCGAGACACCGTTTGATCCACCATGAAGCACGTCATCGTTTTGTTTCTGTTGCTGTTCTTGGTTGCGCAAGTTCGTGCTGAGGAGATTGCCGTCGTCCGCGAGGAGACGCGCGTGCCGCTCGGCCAGACGCGGTCGTTTGAGTTCGGCACGCTGCCGCAGAAGGACACGACTGTGCTGCTGGACGTGTCGTCGCGGTTCGATGCGAAGGGCTTCGGCGGCTCGATGTATTTCATGAAGCTCGCGCTCAACGGCCGCGTTGTGAACGCCGCCAAGTCGCGCGCCGTCAGCCGGCTTGTGAACAAGCCCGTCGTCTCGCCCATCACGGCGAGCCTGCCTTACGCGTGGTTCGGCAACAACTCATGGCGCGTGCTTTATGCGCCGGACTTCGAGGGCGCGCTGAAGATGAAGTTCTACGCCGGCAATCCCTACCAACTCGTGCTGGACGTGACCGACCTCACCAACCCGATGTCGGAAAACCGGCTGGAGATCACGAACATGGGCAACGGCTCGCAAGCGACCGCCGCGCACACGAAGGGCGATCTCGTCATCAAGAGCCTTGTCATCCGCACGAAGCCCGGCGCAAGCCCGACGATGGCGGAGGACACAGCCGACCGCGACGTCATCAATCGCGGCACGCCCGGTGCGGGACCGGCGGCTTACAAAGGCCGGTTGCTTCCCGGCGGCGGCTTCGTCATCAGCGCCGGCGGACAACAGTTCGAGTTTGCGACGGCGATCTCCTATCCGAACGCGGGGCTGAACCGCCTCGTCCCGGCGGCGAAGCTTGACGCGACAGGCCAAGAGGAGTGGAAGGTTCGCGCAAGCGGCAACCGCGCCGTTGCTGAAGGCCCGGACTATCGGCTGCGCCGCACGGTGCGGTTCCTGGCGCGCCGCGTTGAGGTGGCCGACGAGATCGCCAACCTCCACCGCGACCAGAAGCTCGGCTTGCTCGTTCGGCACGAGCTTTCGCTCAAGGGCAAGGCCGCCAGCGTCCGGCTCGCGGGCAATCCCGATCCCGCCATCAACGAGTATCACTCGAACGGCAACCCCAGCGTTTATGTCGCGGTGCCGAAGCCGTGCCTCGGCCTCGGCTTGATCATCGAAGACGATGTGTTCCGCAATCAGGCGACGTTGTTCTGCGACGCCGAAGCCGCCGTCGCCGGGCTGCGGACGGAGATGCTCTGTCTGCCGGCGGGCGGCTCCTACACGCTGCGATGGTCGGTTTATCCCGTCGCGTCGGCAGATTACTTCGATTTCATCAACCTCGTCCGTGCCGACTGGGGATCGAACTACACCGTCGAGGGGCCGTGGACGTTCTTCAGCCCGGACACGATTCTCGCGACGCCGGTGGAGAAAATCCGCGAGCAATTCCAGCGGCTCGGCATCCGTTACGCGTGCTACTGCGGCGGCTGGGTGGACTACAAACACGACCGCAAGAAGATCGGCTTTGGCACGGGCGCGATGGAGCCTTACTGGGCCGACTTCCGCCGCCGGTTGCGCGAGGCCGCCGCGAAAATCCGCGAGGCGTCGCCGGGTTGCAAGGTGCTCGTCTATTACGATTCGCAGCGCGACACCTCCGACGGCGGCCACGAGCGGTTCCGCGACAGTTGGCTGGCCGACGTGAAGGGTCGGCAGCTCTCGACGGAATGGAGCGGCATTTACAGTCTGACATGGAGCGTCGTCGCCACGCTCAGCAACAGCTTCGGTCACGCGATGCTCGATGTCGCCGACCGTTATCTCGACGAGATCAAGGCAGACGGCCTCTACTGGGACGAGATGGAGGCCACCGGTTACGGCGCACCGCTCCTCACGCACAGCATCCCAGACGGCCACTCGTGTGTCCTCGACAAGAAGAGCTACACAATTGACCACGAGGTCGGCGTGACGACACTGCTCGGCGAGGGCCACCGGATGGCGGTGATTGACCGCGTCCGCGCCAAGGGCGGCACTCTGATGGGCAACGGCCCGTGCGCGACGCGGAAGCTGCTCGCCAAGAAGCCGCAGCGCATGGTCGAGATCCAGCACAACGACACGTGGGCCTACGAAGGCAACCTCGACTCGCCGCTCGGTTACGCCAGCAGCCGGATGGATTTCGGCAACTGGGTCCGGGCAATCAAGATGGCGACACTGCTCGTCGGCACGCGCTACAACTACGAACACGAAATCTCGCCTTACGTCTTCCCGTTCACTCCCATCGAGTTGCACGCGGGCTATCTGCTCGGCCGGGAACGGATTATTGCGACGCACTCCGGCAGCTACGGTTGGCCCGGCGAGCGTTGCCTCGTGCAAGTCCGGCACTTCAACAAGGACGGCAAGCTCACCGGCCGGGACTTCGCGACAACGGTCCACAAGGAGGCCCGCACAGCGGTGGAACTGACCGACGGGGAAGCCATTGTGCTGGAGCAGTTGCCGGTCCTCGTGCGGCCGAAGTCCGGCGCAGTAGAGGTCCGTGCAGCGCGCTACGGTGCGGATGACTTCTCGTGCTCGTTGAGAGCGTCCGGCGGCGCGATGGTGCGGGTAAGGAGTGGGACGATGGAGGTCACCTCCGGCCGGCGTTTCGCAGTCATGGTCGGGGAAACCGCGCGCGAGGTGGCGGCCGGACGGGATGCCACGTTGAGCTTTGAGGCGGCGGGAGCGCGGCCGGTTCAGATCCTCATCCGCCCGGTTTCACGGCGTATTTTTCCGGCTGGCGCAGACTGCAAAAAACAGGCCGAAAAATAGGCTTGATTATCGCGGAGGGTTAAGACTTATTAGCCGGCTCGTAACGAAGCCAGAAATCATCCATTGACGGAGAGAATAACGTTTTGAAGAGCCAATACTTGGAAGTAGCACTGCAGCAAGTTCCGAACCGGCACATCTTGATCAACATGGTGTCGCGGCGTGTGCGACAGTTGATCGAGGGGTTCCGGCCGTTGACCACGACTGAGGGCAATCTCTCGCACATGGACATCGCCTTGAAGGAGATTTCCGAAGGCAAGATCGCCTTCAAACTGCCGGACCAGAAGGAACTGGCGGAGGAGCGA
>Ga0233425_10010243_pt1 | contig 11501 bp, 10 predicted proteins | sample Watercolumn_Towu_2_FD_181712 | JGI IMG/M metagenome (GOLD analysis project Ga0233425, IMG submission 181712) | Freshwater microbial communities from Lake Towuti, South Sulawesi, Indonesia - Watercolumn_Towuti2014_140_MG | ecosystem: Environmental > Aquatic > Freshwater > Lake | place...
GAAGATGATCTCATGCTGCAGGCAGAAGGACTCCTTTCAGGACAACCATTCGAATCATCCACTTCAAAATGGCTTACCGGATGCTACCTCAAAAACCTTCGCAGGGTGCCGAACTCGCGCTGGAACCCCGTTGGCGCGCAGGTCGAGTTCAGCAGGAACCAACCTGACTACCGGTTTCCGGTTCTCGGCTCCCGCCCCGCAGTGAGGTTGTTGTAAATCAGGCTTTGGAAAGTTTATTTGAGGAATATCTTTAATACGCTTTTTCCAGCATAACTCCCTTGTAGTAATACTTGAGGATCTCATCGTAGGTGCTGCCGTTTTTGGCCATGCCCAGGGCGCCACAGCCGGACATGCCGACGCCGTGGCCGGCGAATTTCATACCGCTGCAATAGGGATCGTCGATCGAGATGAGATAGGGCGTATCGGTCCAGCCCCAGAGAAGCTGCGCACTGCGCGTCTTGCCGTCGCTCGAGGAAAAATAGGGGGTGATGACGACTTTTCCGTTGTAGGTGATGACCACACCCTTCGTTTCTTCGACGGATTTCACGGAGTTGGGAGAGCGCTTTTCGTAGCCGTAGCCGCGATATTTTTGAGTATGATCGGGATCGTCGTCGAGGTCATAGGGACGCCCAGGGAACTTTTTTCCCTTCGCTATGGTTGTGTAGTAGTAGGCGTAGGTGCGTGCCGCGATGATGATTGCCTTCTTCTTTTCCATGTGGTCGGAATTTGTTGTCTCGGCCAGGCCTTTCAGGTAGGACTCGATGTCGAGTTCGTTGATGACGTAGGGCGCCGATTCATCCGTGCGAACTTCGAGAATGCCGCGAAATTCGTTGTCATTGATGGTTTTATCCCACTCGGGAGAGCGACTCCAGTTTTCGATGCGGAGAATGGTATCCGATGACGGGATGTAGCGGGTGATATTCGCCGAAACGTTTTCTGTCGTGAAGGGGCCCGTGCCTTTGATGATGGGCGTGCCGGAAAAACCCAGACGGATGCGGATATTCTGGGGTGAGACTATTGGAGGGGCAGACGATGAAGAAGATGGTTCCAATGGAGAAAAGGATGGTGATGATGAAGAAATAGTCGGCTTTGACGGTGTCGTTTTCTTGAGAACGATGGTCATGGGTGCGTCGTGGAGTTTTGTCGCTCCCATGAAGGCGCTCAACTGAACTTTGTCGCTCCTGAATGATCGAGGAGTCGAGAGGGTGACGGTGAATGTCGCCAGCTCGCCGGGCTCGACGAGCAGCTCTTCCATTTTTGCCGAGATGAACTTTGTTCGGGACGGACCAGCTTTTTTGAGTGTTGGCACCAACTCTTTTGTCCATGATGTTCCTCCTGTGTTTCGCAGTTTTATCGCTGCCGTTACCGCTTTTCCGGGTTCGGATTCTATGCGCGAGATCGAGATCGGAGTGGCGGCGAATTTTTTCTGATAGACAAATGTCTGTAGCTTCAGCTCCTTATCGGCCATCCAGGTGATACCTTCCACGACCGGAGTTACGTATTCGGTTACCCCACCGGGAGCGTTTGGCGCCATGACGGTGAATGGAAATCTCCCTACCTCGCCGGGTCTCACTGCGGCCTGCTGAAGAGTGGCGAGACGCGTGGGAGTTTGAAGTGACAATACGCTTCTGCGGTCCCGCGGGTGGTCGGTACCGAGACGCACGATTCTACTGCCTCTGTTCTGCCAGTTCACGTTGCCCGTATTCTTCAGATCGATCCATCCCGTGAACCGCTCTCCTGTCTTTATGGCTTTTGGGAGCGGTTTTTGGTCGACCAGCTCGTAGCTGAAAATTGCCGGCGAGGTTTGCGTCGAGATTGAAATATACTTGAAGAGTTTTGTCTTTCCGTTAATGACGGGCATGAGCTGGAGCGTCTTTGGAGCGCTGCGGAATCCACCGATGAGTCTCGCATTAAATGTCGCTGTCTGGCCAGGTGCAATTTCACGCGGTTCCGCCATGGGAAATGTGGCGCGATTTTGCGGCGGGACTACCTGAACGAAATCGTCGATGGCAGTATAATCATTCACTACGAGCGACGTCTCTTTGTTCCATGTTACCGCGCCGGTATTTTTTATCGAGATGGGGAGGATTTTTTCCTGATCCGGTTTGAGCTGTGCATAGAGAATTCCGCTCGTGTCTTCGTAGTTTAAGCCGGCTTCTCTTTGTCTTTTGAAGGCCGCGGGTTCGGTTGTCGTCGAGATCGCACTCCTCGCAAGCTGCCCAAGGAGTGGAATTTTGCTGTAGAGATTTTTTCCCGGACAGGAGGTCGACATGACATCACGATGTCCGAGGATATTGGCGTTCAATTCTCCGCGAAAGACTGATTTTCCGGTCGGATCGATATTGTGAATTTTTGTTTTTTCGGAAACGAGATGCGCGAGCGAGATGAGCACTTTTTCCGGCACTTCATCGTCCTCATAATTTCCGAGTACCGCGATGCCGATTGAACCGGTGTTCGATTTTCCCGCGTGAGCTCCAACTACGCCTTCACCGCCAAAGCGTCCCTCATAGATATTCCCTTCGGGGTCGAGAATGTAGTTGTACCCGATGTCTCCCCATCCACGGCCGAGCGCGTGCCAGAGGTAAATGTCGCGAATCGCCTGTTTCGGATTGTCGAGTGTTTTTGTCGAGGCGGTGTGATGTACGATGATTTTTGAAATTTTTTCCGGATACTCGAGCGGCCAGGTGAGGAGCTCTCCTCTTTCATTGCTGGTGATTTTTCTGACGATTTGGAGTTCATCGGAAAATTTTTCGAGGTACTCGTGATCCAGTTTTACGAGAGGAGGAATTTCTTCTTTCCCGCGATAATTACGAACCGATTCGTCTGCGCCCCATGCGGATCTTGAGATTATATTCACCCGCGTATTTGGGATGACGTCCTGGGTGATCTCGGCGGTGATTCCGGTCGTGATTCCGCTCAGAATTTTTGTATTATTTTTTGCCGTGTATTCTCTCGCGTGCAGTGTCGTTATTCTCAGATTTGAAAATACCGGAGTCGCCTTTCCGGTTCCTGAAAGCACTATCCGGTACTGATAACCGGTTGCCATGTTGAGGGCGAGAAATGAGTCACTGTGGCCGCCGAGGGACCTCAATTCATCATTGTCATCCTTGTGATCGATGTCCCTCGGAATACTTCTCCACTCACTCCACCTTGCGTTTTTTTCCCGAAATCTCATCTCGATTCCGATGTCTGTGTCTTTCGGCACATACTCGTGCCAATCGAGTCCCACGGCGGAAAAAGATGAGCCGGTTAAAATTTTTTCGCTCATGAATTCTTTTTTTGTTATGTACGTTTCCTGCGAATTCGTTGCGGATGCCTGCGCGTACTCTTGGTGATCGAGTTCGATTTTTTCCGAGAAAATTCTCGCGTGAAGCGGTGTGGGAAAGCTTGCTGATATTGCCTTTACTATGAGAAAAACCGCGATGATTCCCAAGAAACAAAACTGCTTTATGGTGAAGCTTTTCATGTGTGAATCTTACCATGGTTTTCTGGCAATTTCTTATTCGCCCTTTACAGGAGCATGCTCTTTTGGTATAGTGTTTATGGGCTGCTTTTCAGTCTTAGAAAAAAAGAGGTAGCTGCGCGTTTCATGTCGTTCCATTTCGTCAGTTTATGTCTCTTTCGTATAATTTGAGATTTCGCAAATTGAATCTTGCGGGACGCGCTCTCCTTGAAAAAGAGGGTGAGCTTCTCCTGTATGAGAAGGGATTTCGATTGCGCGGGAAAGGCGCCCATGACCACGGGGAGATGGTGCATTTTTCCGATGTGCGCGATTTCTCTCCTCGTGGGGAGACGTTTGTTGTGAATACGTACATGAAGGAGCAGTTTGAGATTCTCGAGGTTGGAGGTCTCTTCGATCAGTTCATCAAGGATATGTACCGCGTGAGAAATGCCTACCTCATCGATGCGCTTTTCCTGAAACAGGGAAAATTCAGGTGTGAGTTTGAAGCCTATTTTGAGCGGTCAAATGCCTCTGAGCGTGATCTTGGAAAAGGGCGGTGTCGCGTGCAACTCTACGATGAGAGTATTGTTGTCATTCCGGGAGAAGGTGATGCCTTCTGCCTCCCGTTTCACTTCATGCAACAACAGGATTTCGATGATGACGAGTATCTCTTCAAAGTAACGATGGATAACGGCATTATCGTTCAGATGTCCCAGTTTGGAAATTCCTATGAGGAGTTTCAGGAGCATTTTTATGGCGCGATGAGCGCGATGTATCAGGCAGTTATCGATCAGCTCGAGTACCAGTTCATCGATACGCCTAAGGAAAAGATCGTGAAGCTTGCGCACCTCATGCGCGGAGGGAAGGCTGTACGGCTCAAGGAGATCGCCAAGATCGACAAGGAACTTGCGAAGAACGTTGAGGCGTGCGTTTTCAAAGATGATATGTTCCTCCTGAGTGTCGAAAATTTGCGTGCGAAGGTCGATGATGAGCATCTTTTTATCGGGCTGAGTGTCGCTGATGGCAAAAAAGAAATCTACAAATTTGTCGCTGTTTTCGCCGTACCTTCGGATAATCTCATCGCCTGCACCTTCGGATGCTACGAAAAAGACATCCGCAAGGTTCAGGACACCTATTTTTTCCGGATTATCATGGACAGGGGTGTGGCTGAGGATTTCGTGAATGAAAAAGTGCTCGAGATCAACCAGGCGAATCTGCTCCTCCACTACGTTCCCGATCCCATCTACAAAGACAAACGAGAACTCAAAAATTCTCCTTACAAGCTCGCCATACGAAGGCTTTCCTTCCTCAGAATTCTTCGAAGCTCCTTCGTGGCGAGATGTCCGTCGATTTTGCCCGAGTTGTTTTCGCGAAATCTTGCCCGTGTTCTCGAGAAAACAAAGGTTGCAGTGCCTGAGCCAGTTTCGGTAGAATAGTGGTGTTCTTTATTTTTTACCTGAATTTTTTATGGCTGCCGAACAGATTTTTACCGATCAAAATTTTGATACTAATGTCATGCAGTCGGATGTTCCGGTGCTTGTGGATTTCTATGCGGTGTGGTGCGGGCCATGCAAGATGATGGCGCCCGTGATCGAAGAACTTGCCGAGGAGTACGTCGGACGCGTGAAGATCGGGAAGTTCGATGTCGATGAGAACCCCGTGATCTCGGAAAGGTTTTCCGTGCAGAGCATTCCCACGATTCTCCTCATCAATGGCGGGGAGGTCGTGGACAAGATGGTCGGGATACAGAGCAAAGATAAGCTCCAGGACAAACTCGATGCGCTGGTGAAGTGAGTTTTTGACCGGGGAGCGGGCTTGTCGTTTTTTTTCGTCGGTTTTTTTTGTGCTTTTGGCTTAAGGCGCCCTCTTGGTCCTGGAATTTTTCACCTTGAGCGCTTCCGCAAGAGCGATTTTGTCTGCGCGATTGTTGTTGACGTTCGTGCTGTGTCCCTTGACCCAACACCACTCGAGTGCCGCGCCTGAGCGTTCGAGAGCCTCGATGAGCTCATCGAGTTCATTCCAGAGGTCGGTATTCTTTTTTCGCTTCCAATTCTGAAGGAGTGTCTGAATGACGAGATTTGAGTCGGAGAAAATTTTTATGCGCGATGGAGATTTTAATGTGCTGAAATTTTTTTTCACCCACTGCAGTGCTGAAATTATGGCCGTCATTTCCATCCGATTATTCGTCGTTGCGGGATGATTTCCACGAAGAATTTTCTCTTCGCCATTATCAAGAATAAGGCTTGCAAAGCCTCCTATTCCCGGGTTCCCGATGCAACTCCCGTCGGTATAGATTTCGAGAATATTTTTGTGCGATGTTTTTTTTTCGGGCGGCATACGGATGATTTTTATATTTTCTCTTTACACGGAGAAAATTTTTCTCTACACTTCAGAGTGTACATTATTTCTTAACCTCACACCATGGCTGCTAAGAAAAAGAAGAAGGCTACAAAGGCCAAGAAGTCGAAGAAAAAGAAGAAGTAAATCTTTTTTTTCCTTCTTAAAAGGAAAAGAGGATTTCTTGGTTTCAAGAGTCCTCTTTTTTTGTGTGCTAAAGTGTGTGCCGGGGGCGCTCTGTTTTCTCTCTATAGAGTTTTGTAGAGCTTCGCCTTTGTGCTTGCGAGCTTCGGAAAGGCGGCGCGGAAAATTTCGTTCGCTTCTTTCGTTCTGATTCTTTTTTTACGTGCTGCAAACATGAACATGTCGTAGAGGTGCTGAAATTTTTTTCTTTTATAGAGCAGTACTGCTTTTTTTACGCCGTCTACCGGATCGAGGATATCGGTGGCTCTCTTTGTGGCACGCTGTTTTGCCGGATAATATATCTTTCCTGTTGTGTTTTGGCCGGCGATCGAGAGTTCCGCGAGACCGCAGTCGTAAATTCCGTGGCGGTGAGCTTCTTCGTGGCGCAGGCGATGTTCAATTTCTTCCGGGGATGCATTTTTCAGGCGAGCGCGATTCAGGTAGATTACCTTTCTTCGAGTTTGTGAAACGATGTGATGCGGAAGATCGTCGGTTACGACGACGTTTGCTGCATCTACTCTCGTCCTTTCTATGGCGGTACGGATGACTGCGATATTCAAGTCGACCGCTGCTTCATGTTCGGGTACCGCGAGGAGTGTTTTAAGGGCGAGTTGTGATTGTGCGCGAAGCATCTCGAATGTGCTATTTTTAGTTTTCCATTATATTCAGCTCTTCATTATAGCATATATTGTATCAGGATGCTATTTTTTCATACTTTTTTGCTTTGAAAAGCCTTCCTGCGAGGAGGGCGATCATGAAGCATGCGATGAGAATCAACACGATGGTTCCGCCGGCCGGAAGGTCTGCATAGAAAGAAAGTGCGATACCCGTCCAGACGGACACTACCGAGAATATCACCGAAAGTACTACCGATTGCGTGAATCCCCTCCTGAGCTGATATGACGTGAGTACCGGAATTACCATGAGAGATGTGATGAGTAGAATGCCGATGACGGTGATCGATATGGAGATGATGACTGCGCTCACGATCATGAGCAGATAGTTGAGGAGCGTTACGCGAATTCCTTTCACGCGGGCATACTCTTCATCGAATGTGAGAACAAAGAGTTCGCGGAGGTAATAGAGGATGCCTATGAACGCCACCAATCCGGCTGCCGCTATGATGTACAGATCGCTCTCCGTGATCGTTGTGATGGCTCCGAAAAGGATGCTTGTGATCGGAACCGATGCGTTTACGAAACTGAGTATAATCGTGCCGAGCGCGAGGGAGCCTGAGAGGAAGAGTGCGAGAGAACTCTCAGATTGTACCCGTTTGGTTGCGCGGAGCTTTTCCAGTCCTGCTGCGGCGATAACGGCCCCGATCATACTGACGAGCACGGGGTTAAAGTCCATGAGCACCGCAATGGCGACACTCAGAAATGAAACATGCGAGAGGGCGTCGGCGAAGAGCGAGTATCGTCGAATGAGGAGAAAACTTCCGATGAGCGGAGCGAGGATCGCGATTATCGTTCCCGCGATGAAGGCACGTAGCATGAAGTCGTATTGGAATATTTGCGGGAGCATGAAGAGAGTTTAGTGACTTAGATGGCGATGTACTTTTTCTTATCTTTTACAAACATTTCCCGGGTGCACCTGCAGACTTCCCCCTGATTGAGCATGATGAGGTAGTCCGCTTCGTGAGCCACGATGTCGAGATCGTGGGAGATGAGAAGGAGTGTGATATTCATTTTTTTGTTCAGGTGCTGGAGGAGCTGATAGAAGTTTTGCTGTGCCTGCGTATCGACACCGACGACCGGCTCATCGAGGAGGATAAGATCGGGTTCGCCTACGATGGCGCGTGCGATCAGCACGCGCTGCTGCTGTCCACCCGAAAGTTCACGGAGTTGACGGGCACTATACCGCTCCATGCCTACCACTTCGAGCGCTCTCTGTATGGCGTGTCGGTCGGCTGCATTTCTCGCATTCACGAGACCCATGGCAACAATTTCCTCGACGGTTGCCGGAAATGTCTGATCAAAAATGCCCGATCGCTGCGGAATATATCCGATTCTGTGCCATTCCCTGAAACTTTCTACCGGCGTATCGAAGAGTCTGATTGATCCGGATTGCGGCTTGAGCAGCCCAAGAATAAGCCTGAGCAGTGTGGACTTTCCTGAGCCATTCTGACCGATGAGACCAACGTAATCCCCCTTTGCAATTTCAAAGTTGACCGACTTGATAATCACCTCGTTACCGTATGAAAAACTTAGATTTTTGACGTCGATGCAGCTCATGGCTCTGTGGCTGTATTATGGTGGATATTATGAAGCACAATTCATGGCAGTGGCAAGGACGGAAAGATTTTTCCTCATGAGCGTGAAGAGATTTTCCTTATTTTCCACATCCTGCCGGGCAAGTCCTTCAAGCGGATTCAAGACCAATGTCTGCGCACCCGTTTCCTCTGCGATTGTATCGGCAATCTTTGGCGATGCGAGAGTCTCGAAGAGTATGTAATTTATTTTTTTATCGCGGACCAGCCTGATGATATCCGAGATTGTCCCTGGTTCCGGCTCGTTTTCTGGTGAAAGACCCGCGATAGCGTGTGTATTGAAGTGGTAACGGGCTCCAAGATAACGGAATGCATCATGAGAGACGATGACGTCGCGCATGCCGCAGGTAGTCAGTTTTGTTTTGTACTCGGCATCCATGGACTTTAGCTGCTGCACAAAGTCCGAGAGATTTTTCTGATAGTCATTCGCATGCTTTGGATCTTTTTCTGTAAGTTCTGCCGCCATTTTTTCCCCAACTGCTGCGAGTGCGGAGGTGTCGAGCCAAAAATGAGGGTCGCGGCCGATGAGCGCCACCGATTCGCTCGCATTTATTTTTGTGTTCGTGAGTGAGGGTGCTACGCGCGTAATCCAAGGCTCGATTGATTCAATACCGTTATAGAGAAATATATCGGCCATCTGGATAGCTACTCTATCCTGTGGCGAGGGTTCGTAGTCATGGGGTTCGATACCCGCCGGAATGATATTTGATACATTGACGTACTCTCCTCCGATTCGCTTTGCAACTTCTTCAAACGGGTAGAGCGTGGTTACCACTTGAGTATGTTTTTGGGTCGTCGTATCGGTCTTGCTTCCTCCTTCTTTTCTCATATTCATGTAAAGAAATATAGCGACGGACAGAACCAATATCGCCACTCCTGCCGTATATTTTCGCATAGCCTTTGGTGTCATATAAGGTCCTACATTCACGTCTTGCCCCTGTATCTTAATGCAATACTATTGCGTTTGCAAGGGAAGTTTTTAGAAAAAGAGCAATCCGAAGCAGGATTTACGCCGATGCAAGGTATTGCTCTATTGCTTGCGACAATCTCGTATACGTGTCCGTGCGGCGGGATTCGTCGCGGTCGAGGGTGGTGAGGCGGAAGCCAGAGTAGGGCGAGAAGAAGTCTGAGGCGGGAACGACGCAGATGCCGGTTGCGCCGAGAAGGTAGTAACAGAAGCGTTTGTCGAGCGGGAAATCCGGCTGTGATACTTGCTGCTCGATGTAGGCGCGAGCTTCGGGGTTTGCGATGAAAAGGGTTTGCTTGTCGTTGAGAATGTCATCGTCAAAGAGCGGCATCATATAGAACGCGCCATTGATGCGGTTTACCTTGAGGCCCTTGGTACACTTAAGAATATCGGCGATTTGATTGGCAGTGCGTTCGAGTTCGGTATTATAGGTAGCGTTCCATGCAGCGAAGTCGGGGTGGTCGTAGACCTTCGAAAGTATTTTTTGCGGAAGCGTCACCGAACAAACCTCCATGAGAATACGCTTCTTCATCGACTCGGCGTAGTTGAGATAATCCGGATCGAGATGTGTGTTGTGAAATTCTAGCCAACCGCAGCGCCCGCCGGGCCACGGGAGATCTTTCGAGAGGCCTCGCATTATGATGAGCGGGACGCGGTTGTGAGCGAGCTCGGTGATTTGTGTGTAGGTCGCACCATTGAAAACCATGCGAAAGTAGACTTCATCCGAGATGATCATGAGTTTATATTTTTCGGCGAGCTGGATGATCTTTTCGAGTGTGTCTTTCGAATAAACGGCGCCGGTTGGATTGTTTGGGTTGATGATGAGAATACCGACGATCTCAGAGTGCGCCTCAATTTGCTCTTCCAGATGGGCGAGATCGGGTTGCCAATTATTGTTTGGGTCGAGGTTGTAGGCAATCGGGTCGGCCTCCGCAGCGAACGACTCCATCGAGGTGTGTGCAGGGTAGGACGGGGTCGGTTGAATGACGCGCCTGCCCTTCGGGAGCATGTGGTAGAGTGCTGAAATCGCCGCACCAAGCCCACTCGTGAAGAGGACGTACTCGTAGTCAAGCGTTGATGAAGGCGAGTAGCGTTTCGCGTACTCTGTTACCCATTTGCGTGTTGCCGGTATGCCGCGCGAGTGCGCGTAGCCGAAGACTTCATCTTTTTCATCGCTTACCGCTTCGATGATAAGTTTTTTGAGGAAGGGCGGCACCGGCCAGCCCTTGGCGATCGGATCGCCGATATTTTCGTAATTGAACGCGTATGATGGGTCGATTTCCTTGAGCTTCTGAGCCGTATCAACAATCTCGCGGATACCATATTTCATGAATGAGACCTTCGGATTGAAAATTTGCTGGCGCATGAAAGAAGCTTAGGAGGTATTTGTCCCAAGCCTATCAAAAATACATACGGAATACTAATGGTCTTTTTTTTACTTACATTCCGTAGTAATAACGCAGTAGAAATGTTCTCACCGCCTGCCACTCCCCTCCCTGACCCCTCGACCGTATCAGAGCCCTCAATTTTTCATTCAGCTTTTTTGCTTTCTCCATGTCTTCTTCCGAAACTTCACTTCCATCAATCATTTGCCTTATCACCCTAGCAAGATGAGCGTCCATAGAAACCCCGCTGCGTGAAAGAAACTTTTGCGCACGTCGTAATTTTTGTTCCTCGGATAATCCGTCAAATACATCCGTCGCGATGATTGGTATTATGTCGGTATCGAGTCCGCCGATTTCTCCGTAGGGATCTTCGCCGGTATTGCTTGACCCGCTTCCGTCGCCCTGTCCTTTTTCGGGATTTTTTCCGCTGCTTTTTGCGCTATCTTCTGTGCTATTTTCGTACTCCTGATTACTTGAATTTCCTCGCGCTTTCGAATCTTCACCTCCTGGAATAACGCTTCGATTGTTATTCTTCGGTTCTGCAGGGCGGGAAGTTCGCGGCTTATTCTCCTGACCTTTTGACATATCTGGCTTCCTAACCTGCACTTTTGGAGTTTCGATATTTGGATTTTCGATTGGGATTACCGGAAATGGATCAAAGATTGCCTTCTCGTCCGCATCATCGTCAGGAATGTCTGATCCCCTTAGGATTGTAGCTGAGAAGGGCAACTTGATTTGTCTTTCGGGAATAAAATTTGCGGCTGCACCGATTGCCGCTGCAATAGCGGCCATAATGTAAAGGAGCCGCTGCAAAATAGCTTTTCTGGGACAGTAGGAAAGTTTGCATGTTCATTTTTTGCACTTCCGTTATTTTTGTTTGCTTTCTTGATCTTTCTGGTTTCTTTTCCGCCTCATTTG
>Ga0233425_10010247_pt1 | contig 11498 bp, 11 predicted proteins | sample Watercolumn_Towu_2_FD_181712 | JGI IMG/M metagenome (GOLD analysis project Ga0233425, IMG submission 181712) | Freshwater microbial communities from Lake Towuti, South Sulawesi, Indonesia - Watercolumn_Towuti2014_140_MG | ecosystem: Environmental > Aquatic > Freshwater > Lake | place...
ATCAGATAAATGCAGATTTGAAATATCTTGATGTTTCTGATGTTGCACATTTAACAAATCCGTTCATTGCAATTGCGAGAGGGGAGTCAATGAGACCGTATATTAATCCTGGAGATTATTTGCTTTGCGCTGATGAACCCGCAAAAATAAAAGACGGTAGGGCAGTACTTGTGAATTTCCGTTCAGTACCCGAATCGTATTCCACGAACGCAAAATTAATAAAATTCCTCGATGACGAAAGAATAATGCTTTATTCGATTAATACAAAATTCCCCCCAACCATACACAAGAAAAGAGACATCTACAGGATATATAAAGTTGTGAGGATAATTAGGGAAGTAAAGTGATAAGAGATAGGGGATAAGTGATAAGGGCAATTCATTATCAGTTTTTCATTAAAAATTCATTATGAAATACATAAGAACGATAATTTTAATTTTTCTAATAATATTATTTATTATTTTATCTATCGTTAGTTCGAAACCTGAAATATATAATGACATTTTTCAAAAAAAATGTCCGGATTGTAAACGGGATGTTTTAAATTTAAATGGAACCAAATAAAATCACATAAAAAAATTAAACCTTTTTCTCTTGTTTTGATTTCAGAATTAGATTAATCATTTGAGGGGTAAAATTATCGATAATATTTTTGAATTCAAGAAATTTTTTTGATGAGACTAATTTTCTTTCTTTGGCTTTCCAGAACCAAAGTGCAGTTTCTTTTGAAGATGCAAGGGAGTATTGAAAAAATTTTCTTTTTTCTGCAGATGAATGTCTGTAATAACCTTCGATTATATTCGAACTAATACTATCCGCTGAATCTACGATTTGTTTTCCGATTGTCCATTTAGCAAATTGTTCCCAGTTATGAACTTCGTTCCAGACTAATTCACCAATTTCTACTGCGAGTTTATAAACCCGTAATCCCGATAAATCTTTCATTTATTTTGTAAATCTTTATCCCTTATTGCTTATCACTAATCTCTTATAACTATTCACAGTACTTCGTCAGCAGTTTCTGTGCTTCGCTCATTCCGAGTTCAAGAGCTTTTTTTGCATCGGCACAGCCCATTTCTTCCTGATCAAGAATAAAAAATTCAATTGCACGATTGTAATAAGCCCTCGTATCCTTTGGGTTTATTCTGATAATCGCAGAGAAATTTTCCGCCGCCTGTGTGTAATTTTTTAAATCGTGATATGCTGTCCCGCGGTTAAAATATGCATCAACATTATTTCCATCAAGATTTATAACTTTTGTAAAATCTTCAATTGCAGGTTCATATTTCTTTTGCTTTGCAAGAATAATTCCGCGGTTCATATATGCGGAAATAAATTTCGGGTCAAGTTCAATAACCTTCGAGAAATCCAGTACTGCCTTGTCGGGTTCTTTTTGTATTTTGAAAAGAATTCCCCTGCTGTTATATACTTCCGCAAAATCATATTTCAGGGCTATTGTTTTATTAAAATCTTCGAGTGCATCATTGTAGTTTCCCAAATCAAAATGGGAAAGTCCCCTGTAATAAAAAGCCTTATAGTTGTTTCCGTTTTTTGAAATCGAATAATTCAAATCCGTAATAGCACCGTTTAAATCTCGTGCAAGATATTTTTTTAATCCTGCATGCATATATGTATCGGATACAAAACCAAGAGTATCCTGAGAATAAACCAATCCGCATGATATTATTAAAAAAATATTAGATAGTAATAGATACTTATAAATTGTTTTCATTTTGTTAATATTTGCTTTCAGTAAATTTATAAATAATTTTAATGTTTTTAAAGATATAAGTTTTATGATTATATTTTAATAACCTTAAAAAATTTGAATTTAACGGCATTAAGTCTGAAAAAATAAGATAATAAGTTTTATCAGGGATAATTTTTTGGTGTTTTGATTTTTTTCAGAAATTGAAACACCGGTAGCATTACGTTTTTTATTTTATTTTTGCACATTATATATTATCTTTTGATTATTATAAAATGCAATGATGTTAAAATAATTGATAAAATGTTAGAGATAAGATTCTTAATAATTATTATTGAAGTTAATTATCCGTATTGGAAAATTGCACTAGAAAGGATAAAATAAAAATTTGAAATATATACTGTTTACTTTTTTTCTGGTAGTATCTATAGTTTTTAAAATAGCATTATTTCCATCCGATTATTCTATGAATATTAAAGATAATATAACTTTTAATTCAAACTCTTTCGTTAACGGGGAATCCAAAAATTTTTTTGCTGAAAGGTTTGTAGATATAGTTTTATTCGGTTCGCTGTTTGCTATTATTATTTCGTTAATATTCTCAGACAAAAGGAAAAAATTTACATTAAGTTTTTACGTACCTTACAGGGCAAATATAAAAATTACGGTAACCGACCCGGAGTCAAAATATAGTAAATTACTTGTCAATGATTACTTTACGCCCGGAAATTATAAATTTAATCTGGATTTAAAAGCTCAGGTAAAAGGAATTTATACATATAAAATAACGGGGGAAAGCGGAGAACAAATTTTCGAAAGAGAAATAAAAGTCTTTGTTACTACATTGTAATATTGATTTTAATAACAATAATCGTTTCATATAATCATTTTTTCCCTTCAAAAAACCCTAAATTGATAATAAACATAAGCATTTTTTTACTTTTTTTAAAAAAAAATTTTTTATATGTTAAAATGTAAGTAGTAATAAGAATAATTAAAAATGAAGTATATTCTATTATCTTTATTTTTTGTATCGTCATTTTTATTCAATTTTGCTTTTTCTCCGTTTGACGGAAACGTAAACGTTACAAATAGCATGACAATAAATTTAGATAATATGAGTTCTACCGATTTAAAATCAATTATTACCGAAAAATCGATAGAGTTGATATTTATCGGGATTTTCTTTTCACTTGTTTATGCATTAATCACAAGAAAGAAAAATAAAAAACTGCTCATTAAGTTTCATGTCCCGTACACTTCTCTGGTTAGAATTATTATGATAGACCCGCAGGGAAAAGAAAGTAGACCGCTACTTATTAATTATTATAATCCGGGTGTATATACATTCAAATGGGATACAAGCAATTACAAAAACGGATTATACAGATACAGGGTTTCAGGAGAAGGAACTTCACAGAAATTCGAAAAAGAAATGAGAGTGGTTCTTTTTAACAAATGATGATATTTAAAACTTATTACAAATCTCCATTTGCCGCACTTGAAATAACAGCCAATGATTTTGCAATTATAAAATTAAATTTTCTTAAAAAATTTCCCACAGCGAAAAATTCGGGTAAAATTCCGGGACATCTGAAACTTACCGTAAAACAACTTAACGAATATTTCACACATAAGAGAAGGTGCTTTGACTTACCTGTTTTAATCGATGGTACCGATTTTCAAATGAAAGTATGGATGCACCTGATTAAAATTAATTATTCTTCAACAGCATCGTACGCTGATATTGCAAAAGCAATCAAGAAACCACAATCATTTCGTGCAGTCGGTAATGCAGTTGGCTTGAATCCGCTTCCGGTTATAATTCCCTGTCACAGGATTATTCATTCGAACGGGGATATTCTTGGATACACAGGCGGGAATCACATCAAAAAATGGCTCCTCAGACACGAGGGAATAATTTCATAATTTACAATTGAAAATGTCGGGGTGAAATGTCGTTATTCAGAAGTCTTTAATTATCAGTTGTCCATTATCAATTATCAATTATCAATTAAAAAAAATCCGGTGCTTTCTCAAGGCACCGGTCTTTAAAAAAGGAGCTATCTCCAGGATTTGCTCTCTTTTATTATTCTTTTTGGCTACAAAAATCTTTTATTTTTCTGATGTTATCATATTTGCCAGAGTGTCAAGTCTGAATGGCTTTTCAAGAACTGCATTTACATTAAATCTATTTACGGATTTTCTTAGAGATGTATTTAGATTTAAAGTCGTTACAAATACCTTCGCTTTAGGACACCGCTCTTTGAGTTTTGAAATGACTTCTACTACAGTGCCATCAGGAAGTTCCGAGTCCACAACAGCTGCTTCGTAATTTTTATCATTAATTTTTTCAAGTGCTGTTCTAACATCGGGTGCGGCGGTTATTTCATAACCTTTAAATCTGAAGAATTGGCGGAAGATTTCATCCATTGGATAATAATTATCCACCAGTAAGATGTATTTTTCTGTTTCCATATCGTTTTCTTTTTTCCTTCATAGATTACGTTGCAATTATTGTGCCACCCTTAAAACATTGAATTTTTAATGAAAATGGCGTTTCTGCTGTATTGAATGTCTTATTTTAATACTTTTCAGTATCAAAATGAGAAAAATTATTTTTTTAACTTTTATCTTTACTTTTTTGTAGTTGTATATTATTTTCACTTGAGAAATATGGTTAAATGGATATATATATCTTAAATATGAATTTAAAATATGATAAACAACTTTTTTTTATAAACTTAATTAATAAATATTAAATGAAAAAAGCAAGACTCACAAAGATAATTACTGCAATGTCGGTAATTATTTTAATTTCAGCAATTAGCATTGAACTGATTGCATATCCGGGAGGGATTTCCGGCAGAACAAGAAAAACATCTACAAGCGGATGCAGCAGCTGTCATTCATCCAGTGCTTCTATCAACGGAGTCATCACAGGACCGACAACCGTAGTTGCAGGCCAGTCATACACATTCACTCTGACTATTAATATGTTGTCCGGAAGCGGAAGAGAAGGTGTCGACATTGCGGTAAAAAACGGTACTCTTTCCGTTGGTTCAAGCGGCTTACAATTAATGTCAGGTGAACTGACTCACGTCAGTCCGGGAATAACTTATGTAAATCCTAAAGTAATTCAATTCGGATATACAGCACCGGCAACTCCCGGCACAGATACAATATACGCAACGGTTGACAGAGGATACAGCGGTGCCTGGGCATTTGCAGCGAACTACGGTTTCACTGTAACAACAGCATCCGGAGTTATTGGAAACGAAACTCAACTGACATTCGGACTTTCACAGAATTTCCCGAACCCTTTCAATCCCGCTACACAAATAAATTACTCTCTTGATAAAAAAGGTCTTGTCACTTTAAAAGTATTTGATGTTGCAGGTAAAGAAGTTGCAGATCTTGTAAATGAAATTCAGAATGAAGGAGCATATACTATATCTTTCAACGGAGAGAATATTCCCAGCGGTATATATTATTATAAACTTACTTCAAACGGAAATACTGAAGTCAAGAAAATGATGCTTGTGAAATAAAAGTTTAAAACGGAGTAATTTCCGTTTATCTCTCAAATAATTTAATTAATTAAAAATGGCTTTCGAGAAGAAAGCCATTTTTTTTGAACAAGTATTTAGTACAAACATTTTCCATATTCATCATTGCTTATTACTCATTAATCATTTTTATTAAGTATCCCTCTTCTCATTTTGAGACGTATCTATCTCAAATTTACATTTTTAAATGAAATAAAATACAGTTTTTTAAGAAATTTTATAATTTTTCAATTGGCATACGAATTGCAATTATTTTTATGGAAGACAAAAAACAAAAATGATTATAAGATTTCTTCATTAACTCTCCTTTGGCAGCCGAAGAATTTTTCTCCGGCTGTTTTTATTGTGTACCTCTGATTTTGTCCTTTGACATCTGACTTTTATTTTTGTTCTTCTGTATTCTAACTACTGAGTTCTGAATTATGTTTTTTAACATTTTCATAAAAGACATTTTTATCTTATTTGAAATTTATTATATTGCAATGTATAAATTAAAATTAAAGAAGAGATATGAAATTAAAACTATTTATTTTCTGTATTACCGTTTCTTTTTTTGCATTACCTCTTTTTGCACAAAACACAAACTGTGTCGGCTGTCACAACACAGTGACCCCGAATATTGTTACTGATTGGGAATTAAGCAAACACAAAGTTAACTTCATTGGATGTGAAAGCTGCCACGGGGAAAAGCACAACTCTGCATCAAATGTGAACCTTGTTAATATTCCCACACCGGAAACCTGTGCACAGTGCCACGAGGAGAGAGTGAACCAGTTTAAAAAAGGCAAGCATGCTTTTGCCTGGGCTTCTATGAATGCAATGCCCACAACCCATTATCAGCCGATGATTTTAACTGAAGGAATGAAGGGCTGCGGCGGATGCCATAAAATCGGATTGAAGAATGAAAATGATATGAAATCACTGAAAAAAGAAGGTCAGACAACTTTCGGAATTGCAAGTTGTGATGCCTGCCACACGAGGCATTTGTTTTCGAGAGAGGAAGCCAAACAGCCGCAGGCGTGTATGACCTGTCATATGGGATTTGATCATCCGCAATGGGAAATGTATTCTTCTTCAAAACACGGTGTGAGGTATGACCTTAAACAAAAAAATATTCTTGCTCCCACTGCCGCCGCACCAACCTGTCAGACCTGTCATATGCAGGAAGGTAATCACGAGGTGAGAACTGCCTGGGGATTCCTTGCTGTCAGACTTCCTATGCCGGAAGATAAGCAATGGACTGATGACAGGGTAACGATATTGATGGCACTTGGTGTGCTTGACCCTACGGGAAATCCGACACCCCGCCTTGATGTTGTTAAAGCCGCGGATGTTGCAAGATTGACGCAGGAATCATGGCAAACGGAAAGAGATAAAATGCTGAAAACCTGCAAGAAGTGCCATTCGGGAGATTTTGCAGGACGCGAACTTCAGAAGGGAGACAATATTATTAAAGATGCCGACCACCTGATGGCAGAAGCAATCAGGATTATTGTTGAATTGTATAAGGACGGAATTATTCCAAAACCAAAGGACAGCAAGTTCGGATATCCCGACCTGCTTACATTCCACGATGCCGCAACTACAATTGAACAGAAATTGTTTAAGATGTTTCTCGAACACCGTATGCGTACATTTCAGGGGACATTCCATGCCAGTCCCGATTATGCACTCTGGTACGGCTGGAGCGAAATGGTTCAGGATTTAGCGGAAATAAAATTCCTTGCTTCTGAAATGAGAAAAAAATAAATTATAATATTCAAAACTCTATCTTCCATTCCAGCGAAAGCTGGAATCCAGTAAATGAAGAAGATGTTGTTTAAATGCAGGAGTTCTTAAATAGAAAATAATTTTTAGTATTATTCCAATAGTAGATGGAAAATGACGCGGGCAATTACAAAAGAACCGTTTTTTGCCCGCGTTTTTTATTTATCCATTTTGAATAATTTTGCCACAGATTACGCAGATTATTAAGATTAGCACAGATCTTTTTAATTTTTTAAAACTTTAAAAAATTTTTATAAAAAAAATCATTGTTTATCGGTTATATCTGTGACAATCAGTGTGCTAACCTACGCAAACGAAGTTTGCAATTTAATTATTAATTACTAATTACTAATTACTAATTCTTAATTGTCTTCGCTACCGGTACTGAAAAATAGAATCTTGTGCCTTCGTCTTTTTTGCTTTCTACTTTCAATACGGTCCCCATCAGAGATAACATATCTTTACAGATATATAATCCGAGACCCGTCCCTTTTTCGTTTTTTGTGCCGACGGTTTTCACAACAGTCCCGATATTAAATAAATCCTTTAGACTTTTTTCATCGATTCCTACTCCGTTGTCTTTTATGCTTATCGTTACGTTGTTATCGTTTCTTTCCGCATAAATACTTACTTTTCCTCCGCTGTTTGTGAATTTGATTGCATTGTCAACGAGATTTCTCAATACTGTGTCAAGTATATTTCTGTCTGCGGATACAATTATTCCGTCGTGTATGTAATTTTCAATTTTTATGCCCTTGCGAATTGCATTCACGTGCTGAAGTTCTACCACTGCTTCGGCAGTATCCATCAAATCAATATTTTCTTTTGACATTTCAATTTTACCCGTCTGTGCCCTTGACCAGATAAGAATTTTTTCAATCAGTAAATATAATGATTCGGAAGAAGTTTTAAGATAATTTATATATGCCTTTTTATCCTGTTCGCTGAGGGAATCATAATTCGTGGTTAATATATCTGTGAAGCCAAGCATCCCTGTCAACGGATTCTTTAAATCGTGTGTCAGTATAGAAAAGAATTTATCCTTCGATGCGTTTGTTTCGGCAAGCTGTTCCGTTTGTTTTGTTATCATTTCATTTTTTGCTGCAAGTTCTGCATTTATTCTTTTCTGGTTCTTGTGTTTCAGATAATAAATTAATCCAAGAAATAAAATGATTAATATAAATCCTCCTGCTGCCACTGCACGCCTTAAAGTATTTGAACCTTCTTCTTTTTCTCTGATATCGGTTTCATATTTATGCTGCAAACCGTACACCTCCGCTGTCTTTCTCTCCGTGAATATATCAAGATATTGAGCAATACCTTCAAACAAATAATTATAAGCATTTTTAAAATCACCTTTTTTTGCATATGAATCGCTTAGCATTCTTGCCGATTCAATAAAATAAACTCTGATTCCCGATTTTTTCGACATTTCATAGCTAATCATTCCGCATTTTATTGCCTTGTCATAATCTCCAAGTGAATTATACAAACTGCCCATATTATTCAGAATATTCGGCTTGTCCTGATATGTGCTGTCATCTTTGCATTTCTCGTATGCAAGTGTATATACCGCAAGCGAACTGTCTTTGTTGCCTCTGAATCTGTAAACTGCTCCGATGATATTTAAAGTACTCAGTTCAAGTTCGATATCGCCTGTTCTTTTTATAATTTCAAGAGATTTATTTGCATAATCGGATGCTTTAAATGATGAAACTGTATCTTTATTTCTGTAAGACATTTCATAATAAACAGATGCATACCTGTTATATGCGTACGATTTTGCTTTTTCGTCATTATTTTTTTCCGCTGCTTTTAGTCCTTTATCGAGAAATTCAAGTGACAGGTCATAATTTGCTACTGCCCGGTATGTTTCACCAATTGAAGAATAAACCATACTTAATGAAGAATTCTGCCAGCCGGGATTTTTTTCGCGGAGTTCAAGTTCCTCAAAATATCTTTTCAATGCAAGGGGATATTCACCACGCCTGTGGTTGTTAATTCCGAGATAGTGGAGTATATCCGCTTTTCCCTGAATATATTTTATTTTTTCAGCAATATTTAATGCATCGAGTAATATATTTCTCTGCTGTTCAATTGATAACCCTTTTTGCTGTGAATTTTGTATTAAAGTTTTAACATTGCTGATATCATCCTGAGCAAAAATAGTGTTGTATATTAATACAATAAAAGCTAAAACAAAAACAGTTTTAGTTATTATTACCATTTTTATTTTTCTTCTGTCCCGAGCTGCCCGTTTTTTATCCTCAATAGTGAGCATACTTTTGCTTTATTTCTCTTCAAAAAGCCAAAAAATTACTTAATTTGAAAGTCAAAAATTAACGTGGAAAATATATTTTTTTCCCAAAAATCAAATTTTTTTTATTTTCCCCCTGTTCTTTATCTTTTAGAAAGCGATTTTATACTTTATAAAAATTAATAATCATTTTTAAGAGCCAGTCGGCTTTTCTTCTTTTAGTTACATCCTGAAGAGAGGGTCCTTTCAGGTTTATGTCTTCCGAATGACATTCGGTACATTTTTTTTCATAAATGTATTGCCCTTTAATTGCAAGTTCTTTATCAATTTCCCCGTTATCCTGTTTTGACTGCGGAGTTAAACTCCTGTCGGATACAGTATTTCTGTTACATGAAAAAACAAAAACCAGCAGTAAACCGAGCGCAGACAATATCAAAGGTATTATTAACTTTGAAAGTTTATCAACACTTTTCATAGTCCACCTTTATTTATATTACAAATATTTTTTGCCTTTTTACCGGGTCTTTTTGTGCAACATATAAATCAATATATGTCTTGTCAACTCCTTGGTAGCCACCTGAAAAATAAAACCGAAAAATCACAAAAAAAGTTTATTAAATAGAAACATCTGAAAAACAATAAAACCACAACTTTCCATTCCAGCGAAAGCTGGAATCCAGAAGATAAACACAGTTTTTTATTTGTCGTTTTAATGAAATCATCGTTATTCAGAAGTCTCTAAATAATGATTAATGACCAATGAACAATGACTAATGCCGGGAATTTTAAGATTATTTTTTTATTAATCATTAATCATTGTTCATTATTCATTGTTCTAAACGCCAACGTGATTTTTTTTATCTTCCGAAGAAATCATAGAATTACAGCATACCCAATGTCACCCCTCATTTGACTTCTGAAAAGAAATACCATAATTTTGTATGGTAAAAGAAACGAATATGAAAATAAGAAAAATTTTTGAAAGATTAACAAAACGGAAAACAGAAAGACCTGCAATTGTTAAGGAATATTCCCGTGGATGAATTCCTTTGACAGGCATATCCGATTCTATCGGAGATACATTTAAAAGTTATGTATATGCCTGTGTTTCCTGCCGTGCGGAAAATATTTCTAAGGCGAAAATTTATCTTTACGGTAATAAGAAAAACTCTTCAGGAAAAACAGAATTGTTCAGCCATAGATTTATTGATTTAATAAATTCACCCAACCGCTTTAATCAGAGTTTTGAAATACTGCTGTATATGATTTCCGCATCACTTGATTTATACGGAAATGCATACCTGCTTGTCTCCCGCTCAAAAGGTGTTCCCGATTCATTTTATTTCCTCCCTTTCAACAGCACCCGCATTATACTTTCCGATGATAATAAAAAAATCACTGCTTATGAATACCGCGAAGGAAACCGCACATATAAAATTCCCGCAAAGGATGTGATTCATTTTATGATTCCGTCTCCTGACAGCAATCTTACGGGAAAATCACTTGTAAGTGCGTTTAACTTCACACTCGATATCGATTATTACCAGAATCTTTTTCAGAAAATGTTTTATATGAATAATGCATCGATTGGATTGATACTCGAAAGTCCCGATAATCTGAATGATGAACAATTCGAGCGACTTGAAACGAAAATAAATCAGAAATATGCGGGAGTGGATAATTCGGGTAAGCCCCTGATTCTTGAAGGCGGACTGAAGGCAAGTTCTTATAAAGCATCCGTGAAAGACGTTGAAATGCTTCCCGCAAGGAAAATGATTCGCGATGAAATACTTGCAATTATGCGTGTGCCGAAAATTATTCTCGGTGTGCTGGAAGATGTGAACTATGCAGGAAGCAAAGAGGCAATAAAAATTTTCAATGATTATACAATCAGGCCGTTTGCAAAACTCTGTATCGAAAGTAAGTTCAATATGTTCTTAAAACAAAATTATCCCGGTGAAAATCTGAAACTCGTTATGGAATATGAATTCGAAAACGACCGTGCACTGCAACTTCAGGCGTATGAAATTTACAGGAAATACAACATCGCAAGCGTAGATGAAATCAGGGAGATGGAAGGACTTTCTACAATTAGTAATGAGTAATGAACAATGATTAATAAATTAAAAAAAGAATGTCATTGCGAGGAGTCCCGATGAAAACGGGATAAACTTCACGACGAAGCAATCCCAATGTG
>Ga0233425_10010248_pt1 | contig 11498 bp, 14 predicted proteins | sample Watercolumn_Towu_2_FD_181712 | JGI IMG/M metagenome (GOLD analysis project Ga0233425, IMG submission 181712) | Freshwater microbial communities from Lake Towuti, South Sulawesi, Indonesia - Watercolumn_Towuti2014_140_MG | ecosystem: Environmental > Aquatic > Freshwater > Lake | place...
GCCGTCGAGGCGCAGAAGCTGGTGGCGATCAGTCTGGAAGGGAGCGTGGGGTGAGCGGACGCCAATCTCTTCTCAGCTTGCGTATTCGGCATGCATCGATGGCGGCGGAACTGATCGAAGAGGCCGTCGGGCAAGCCGCGAAGGTCAAGTGGACGGCTGGCGACGCTCGCGTCGCGCCGAACGGGCGTTCTATCGGTGGCGCGCGCGGGGAAACCTATTGCGCCTTCGACGTCCCTGAGGCCGGAACCCTGGCTTTGAACGCCGCGATCATCGCCTTGGGTAATCGACTGGAGAGTCGATCCGCCGCTTTGACGGCGTTGGCGGTGCAGGGCGCCGACATCGAACTCTACGCCACGGCTGATGAAGCGAAGCGCGGCGAAATGATCGAGGCGGCGACGATTGCCGCCCTCGCCCGGCTGAACGCTGGGCTCGCTATCGATTGGTACAAGTGATGCTCTCTATCCAGAATCTCCACGTCTCCGTCGGCGACAAGCCGATCCTCAAGGGGCTGACGCTCGACGTCCCGGCGGGCGAGGTGCACGCCATCATGGGGCCGAACGGGGCCGGCAAGTCGACCTTGGGCTACGCCGTGGCCGGGCGGCCCGGCTATGAGGCGACCGCGGGCGGCGTGTCGTGGAAGGGCGAGGACCTGCTGGGTCTCGAACCGGCCGAGCGGGCGGCCAAGGGCGTCTTCCTGTCGTTCCAGTATCCGATCGAGATTCCCGGCGTCCCGGCCCTGACCTTCGTGCGCACGGCGCTGAATGCGCAGAAGCGGGCGCGGGGCGAGGAGGAGGTTTCGGCCCCCGCCTTCCTGAAGCTGGTCAAGGCGGCGTCGGCGGCGCTGAAGATGGACTTCGACATGCTCAAGCGGCCGCTGAACGTCGGCTTCTCGGGCGGCGAGAAGAAGCGGATGGAGATCCTGCAGATGGCCCTGCTGGAGCCGTCGCTGCTGATCCTCGACGAGACGGATTCGGGCCTGGACATCGACGCCCTGAGGATCGTGGCCGAGGGGGTCAACGCCCTGCGGTCGCCCGAGCGGGCGATGCTGGTCATCACCCACTATCAGCGGCTGCTGGACTACATCAAACCGGACCGGGTGCATGTGCTGGCGGCGGGGCGGATCGTGGACTCGGGCGGGCCCGAACTGGCTCACGAGCTCGAGGCCGAGGGCTACGACAAATACATGGTGCAGGCCGCGTGAACGCCCTTCCGCGCATCGATCTGAAGGACGCCTCCAGCTTTCCCTCGAAACGGGTCGAGGCGTGGAAATACTCGGACCTGCGCCGCTATCTGCGCGAGGCGCCGGCGCCTTCGCCGTCGGCGACCGTGCCGCTGGTGGGCGGCGGGCCGTTCGAAGCCCTGGGCGGCGAGGCGATGGTCTTCGTCAACGGCCGGGCCGTGAACGAGACCCAGCTGATGGTCTCGGGCGACAGGATGGTGCGGCTGCGACTGATCTCGAGGGCCGAGGGGACGGGGCACGCCCTGACCGCGCGCATCTCGGTGCGGGCCGGGGCGAAGCTGCTGTTGCTGGAGACGCATGAGGGCAGCGGCTCGGCCTATGTCGCGCACAACCGGCTGGAGCTGGACGTCGCGCGCGGAGCCGAAGTCACGCGGCTGGTCCTGGCCGACGAGCCGGCGGATGCGATCTCGATCACCCAGGCCCAGGTGAAGGTCGAGGCGGGCGGTCATTATCGCCAGACCATCCTTACGACCGGCGCGAAGCTGCAGCGTCAGGAGACGCAGCTGACTCATCGTGCGCAGGGTGCCGACGTGCGGCTGGACGGCGTCTATCTGCTGTCGGGCGAACGGCAGGCGGATATGACCTCGGTGGTTGATCATGTGGCCGCCAACGGGGTCACCAGCCAGCTGACCAAGGGCGTGGCGCGCGACACGGCGCGCGGCGTCTTCCAGGGCAAGATCGTCGTCGAGCGCGGGGCCGACGGCACCGACGCGCGCATGGGCCACCACGCCCTGATCCTCGGCGAGCGGGCCGAGGTGGACGCCAAGCCCGAGCTGGAAATCTACGCTGACGACGTGCAGTGCGCGCACGGCAACACGGTCGGGAATCTGGACGAGAGCGCCCTGTTCTACATGCAGCAGCGCGGCATTCCGGCCGACGAGGCGCGGGCGCTGCTGACCGAGGCCTTTCTGATCGAGGTCGTGGACCGGATCGAACACGAGGGCGCGAGAGAGGTGGTGCGGGAATGGCTGACGGCTCGCCTGTGACCCCGTTCGATCCCTATGCGGTTCGCGCGCAATTCCCGATCCTCTCGCGGCAGGTGAACGGAAGGCCGCTGGTCTATCTGGACTCGGCGGCCTCGGCGCAGAAGCCGCGGGCGGTGATCGACGCCATGACGGCGGCGATGGAGGGCAGCTACGCCAACGTCCATCGCGGGCTGCATACCTTGGCCAACGAGACGACCGAGGCCTTCGAGGCGGCGCGCGAGAGCGTGGCGCGGTTCGTCAACGCCGAGGCGGCCTCCAACATCGTCTGGACCAAGGGCGGGACCGAGGCGATCAATCTGGTGGCGGCGGGGATCGGCCAGTCGATCCAGCCGGGCGACGAGATCATGGTCAGCCAGATGGAGCACCACTCCAACATCGTGCCCTGGCATCTGCTGCGCGAGCGGCGCGGGGCGGTCCTGAAGTGGATACCGGTGCTGGACGACGGCTCGCTGGACATGGCGGCCTATGCCGAACTGCTGGGGCCGCGGACGAAGGTCGTCGCGGTGACCCACATGTCCAACGTATTGGGCACCATAAATCCGGTGCAGGCGATCACGGAGATGGCGCACGCGGTCGGGGCGACGGTGCTGATCGACGGCTGCCAAGGGGCGGTGCATGCCGCGCCGGACGTTCAGGCCATCGGCTGCGACTTCTACGCCTTCACCGGCCACAAGCTGTTCGGTCCGACGGGCATCGGCTGCCTGTACGGGACGGCCGAGGCTCTGGAGGCCCTGCCGCCGTACCAGGGCGGCGGCGAGATGATCGAGTCGGTCGCGATGGACCGCGTCACCTATGCGAAACCGCCGCACCGGTTCGAGGCGGGGACGCCGCCGATCCTCGAGGCCATTGGCCTGGGCGCGGCAATCGAATGGCTGTCGCGCTTCGACCGCAGCGCGGTCGCGGCCCATGAGCACGCCGTCTACGAACATGCGCGCAAGCGGCTGGAAGGCGTCAATTGGCTGAAGGTCATCGGCGAGGCGGAGGGGAAGGGAGCCATCCTGACCTTCACCGTCGACGGCGCCCACGCCCATGACATCGCCCAGGTGATGGACCGCTACGGCGTCGCCGTGCGGGCCGGTCTGCACTGCGCCGAGCCTCTGGCGGAACGTTTCGGCCTGACGTCGAGCGTTCGGGCCAGCTTCGCCCTATATAATACGACTGAGGACGCCGACGCCTTCGCCGACGCCCTGATCAAGGCCCGTGAGTTCTTCGCATGAGCGACCCGACGACACCGATTTCCGACAGCGCGGCCTTCGCCGAAGCCTGGGACGCGCCGCAGAAGAGCGCCCTGGCCCAGGGCGAGATCGACCGCATGACGGACGACATCATCGAGGCGCTGAAGTCGGTGTTCGACCCGGAAATCCCGGTCGACATCTATGAGCTGGGGCTGATCTACAAGGTCGACCTGTCCGACGACCGCGACGTGGTGGTCGAGATGACCCTGACCGCCCCGGGCTGCCCGGTGGCCGGCGAGATGCCGATCTGGGTCGAACAGGCGGTCGGCAAGGTCGAGGGGGTGAAGTCGGTGAAGGCCGAGCTGACCTTCGATCCGCCGTGGGATCCCTCCAAGATGAGCGACGAGGCCAAGCTGGCCCTGAACATGTTCTGATGGACCGATCGATGAGCGAGCTTCAGACCACGACCCGTCCCCGCCGTCCGCGCCCCGCCGTCGTCACCCTGACCGAGGCGGCGGCCGAACGGGTGCGCGCGCTGACCGAGGCGGGCGGGCACAAGGCGCTGCGCGTGGGCCTCAAGAATGCGGGCTGCGCGGGGCAGGAATACACCTTCGCCTTCGCCGAGGAGATCGGGCCGCTGGACGAGGTCGTGACCGACAAGGGCGCGACGATCATCGTGGATCCCAAGTCGATCCTGTTCCTGATAGGGTCCGAGATCGACTACGAGACGACGAAGCTGGCGTCGAAATTCGTGTTCCGGAATCCGAACCAGACCGACGCCTGCGGCTGCGGCGAGAGCGTCACCATCATTCCCGCCAGGGCGCTGGACGCCGACTGATGATCCGGCTTGAGGGGGTCACGAGGCGCTTCAGGAGCGCGGCGGGCGAGCGCGTGGCGCTGGACGCGGTCGACCTGACCGTGGCGTCGGGACAGGTGTTCGGCGTGGTCGGACGGTCGGGCGCCGGAAAATCAACATTGATCCGGACCATCAATCTGCTGGAACGGCCGGACGCCGGGCGGGTGACGGTCGACGGGCGCGAGATGACGGCCCTGAACCCGGCCGAGCTGCGCGCGGCGCGGCGGCGGATCGGGATGATCTTCCAGCATTTCAACCTGCTGAACGCGAAGACGATCGCCGAGAACGTGGCCTTCCCGCTGCGGCTGGAGGGGCGGCCGGCGGCCGAGGTGGACCGGCGCGTGGCGGAGCTGCTGGAGCAGCTGGGTCTGTCGGAGCATGCGAGGAAACATCCGGCGCAGCTGTCGGGCGGGCAGAAGCAGCGGGTCGGCATCGCCCGGGCCCTGGCGTGCGAGCCCGGCGTGCTGCTGTGCGACGAGGCGACCAGCGCCCTGGATCCCGAGACGACGGACGAAATCCTGACCCTGCTGGACCAGCTGAACCGCGACCTGAAGCTGACCGTCGTGCTGATCACCCACCAGATGGAGGTGGTGCGCCGCGTCTGCGACCGGGTGGCGGTGCTGAAGGACGGGCGGGTGGTGGAGGAGGGGGCGACGGCCGATGTCTTCCTGCATCCGCAGCACGCCGCGACCCGCGCCATGCTGGCCGAGGGCGAGGAAGGGTTCGAGACCGCCGACGTCCCTCCCGGCGGGCGGCTGGCGAAGCTGACCTTCCGGGGCGGCTCGACCTATGAGCCCGAACTGAGCCGCGTCGCGCGGTCGGTGGGGGTAGACTATTCGATCCTGTCGGGCCGCATCAGCCGGATCCGCGGAGAGCCATACGGGCAGCTGGTCGTGGCCTTCACGGGGGGCGATGCGGAAGCCGCCGTGGCGCAGCTGACGGCGCGCGGCGTGGTCGTCGAACGCGTGGGGGAGGCGGCCTGATGGAAGCCTTCTTCGCCAACATCGACTGGCCCGAGATCGCCCGGGCGACGCGGGACACCCTGCTGATGCTCGGCGGGTCGATGGCGCTGACGGTGCTGTTCGGCATTCCTCTGGGCGTGCTGCTGTACCTGTCCGGCAAGGGGCGGCTGGCGGCCAATCCGGCGCTGAACGCCGTGCTGTCGCTCATCGTCAACATCCTGCGATCCGTGCCCTTCATCATCCTGCTGATCGTCATGCTGCCGGTGACGGTGCTGCTGGTCGGGACGTCGCTGGGCGTGGCCGGCGCCATTCCTCCTCTGGTCGTCGGGGCCGCCCCCTTCTACGCGCGCCTGGTCGAGACAGCGTTGCGCGAGGTCGACAAGGGGGTGGTCGAGGCGACCCAGGCCATGGGCGGCTCGACCTGGCAAATCGTGACGCGCGCCCTCCTGCCCGAGGCCATGCCCGGCATCATCGCCGGCGCGACCGTGACCGCCATCGCCCTGGTGTCCTACACGGCCATGGCCGGGGTGGTCGGCGCGGGCGGTCTGGGCGATCTGGCCATCCGCTTCGGCTACCAGCGCTTCCAGACCGATGTCATGGTGGTCACCGTCGTCCTGCTGCTCCTGCTGGTGCAGGCCCTACAGATGCTGGGCGACCGTCTGGTCGCCTCCGTTTCCCACCGCTGATCGCTCCCCCGAAAGGCCCGCCCATGATCCGCCGCTCGCTTCTGACCCTCGCCGCCGCTTCGCTGGCCCTCGCCGCCTGCGGGCAGGGGGCGGCGAAAAAGGCCGACGCCAATGCGCCGCTGATCGTCGGGGCGACGGCCGTGCCGCACGCGGAGATACTGGAGCACATCAAGCCGCTGCTGGCGGCCGAGGGCGTGCAGATCGAGATCAAGGTCTTCAACGACTACGTCCAGCCCAACACCCAGCTGATTGAGCGCCGTCTGGACGTGAACTATTTCCAGACCAAACCCTATCTGGACGAGTTCAACGCCTCGCGCGGAGCGGACCTGATCACGGTGGCGGGCGTGCACGTCGAACCGCTGGGCGCCTATTCGCGCCGCTTCCGCTCGCTGGACCAGTTGCCGGACGGGGCGGAGGTGGCGGTGCCGAACGACGCCTCGTCGATCGGGCGTTCGCTGATCCTGCTGCAGAAGGCCGGACTGATCCGGCTGAAGGACCCGGCCAATCCGCTTCAGACCCTGCGCGATATCGCGGACAATCCCAAGAATCTGCGCTTCCGCGAGCTGGAATCGGCGACCCTGCCTCGGGTGCTGGACCAGGTCGACATGGCGGTGATCAACACCAACTATGCGCTCGACGCCGGGCTGAAGCCGAAGACGGACGCCCTGACGCTGGAGGGAGCCGACAGCCCCTACGTGAACTATCTGGTGGCGCGGCCCGACAACCGGACCGATCCGCGGATCGTGGCGCTGGCGGCCATGCTGCGCAGCCCGGCGGTCAAGGACTTCATCGCCGCGAAGTACGACGGCGCGGTCATTCCGGCCGCCTGATGGCCTACGATGCGGACTTCGGCGAATGGGTGCGCGAACATTTCGCCGCTCTCGGCCCCGTTGAGATCAAGCGGATGTTCGGCGGAGCCGCGGTCTATTCCCACGGCCTGATCTTCGCCCTGCTGGACGACGGCGTCGTCTGGCTGAAGGCGGATGAGATCAATGCGCCGGTGCTGGAGGCTGCGGGCGCGCGGCAGTTCATCTATCCGACGAAAGACGGGAAGACGATGGCGATGGCCTACTGGTCGCTGCCGGAAAGCGCGCTGGACGACGCGGACGAGGCGGTGGACTGGGCGAGGCAATCGATCGACGCCGCGCTGAGAAAGGCGGCGGCGAAGAAGGTGCGGAAGCCGAAGGTCAAGCCGTAGCCGCCGCCGGTTTCGCGACCTTCGCCGCCTCGTCGGGCGTGGGGACCAGCACCGCCGGCGTGACCGGCTGGCCCGTGGCCTCTGCGATCAGTTCGGCGGTCCTGCCCTCGACGGCGGCTTCCAGCCGGGCCAGGAATTCCTCCTTGCCGAGCCCCGTCGGGATGGGGTCGAGGAATTCGAGCGTGGCCGTGCCCGGGTTCTTGCGGAACGCCTCCTGCGGCCAGAACAGGCCGAGGTTGGTGGCCAGCGGCACGACCGGCATGTCGAAGTCGCGGTACATGTGCCAGACGCCCGAGCGGTAGCGGAATTTCTCACCGACCTTCGCCAGGTTGCCCTCGGGGTAGATGAGGATCTTGCGGCCCGCGGCGTGGGCGTCGGCGGAGCGGTGCTTCAGCGCCTCGCGGGCTTCGCGGCCGCCGCAGTTGTTGACCACTATCGCCCCCAGCTTGCGCAGCACCGTGCCCAGCAGGGGGAATTTCTCCAGATGGTCGCCGGTGACGAAGGCCAGGTCGTCGAACTGGTCGTAGGTGGCGAAGCCGTCGCCCCAGCTCTGGTGTTTGGAGGCGATGATGAAGGCGCCGGCCGGCAGCCGGTCCTTGCCGCGCGCCTGGATGCGGATCCCGGCCAGCAGGCGCATGGCCTGGACCATGCGCTTCACATAGCGGCGGATGATCCATTGCGTCGCTTCCCGCCCGGGGGCCAGGGCCGCGAAGGCCGCCCCAAGGGTGTAGACGATCGACAGGAGCCAGTAGGCGACGTTGAAGGCGAGGCTGCGCATCCGGCGACTATGGCGTGAATCGGCGGGCGGGGAAGGGCTCAGGCCGCCGTGGGCAGCCGTTCGGCGCAGGACACGCGGTTGCGGCCGGCGCGCTTGGACGCATAGAGGGCGGCGTCGGCGCGGTCGAGGAAGGCCGAGGGCGTCTCGCCCGGCTGACGGACGGCGAAGCCCGCCGATACGGTCACGGCGCCCAGGTCGTCGTTGGTCGAACGCCGGCGAAGCGACCGGGAGGCGATTTCCTTGCGGACGCCCTCGAGGGCCGCCTCGACCATGGCGGCGCTTTCATAGGGGAAGACGAGGGCGAACTCCTCGCCGCCGAAGCGGGCGGCGAAGCGCGGATTGGCGGCGGTCCGACCGATCACACTGGCGACATAGCGCAGCACCTGATCGCCCGTCTGGTGGCCCCAGGTGTCGTTGAACCGCTTGAAATGGTCGATGTCGAGCACGGCCAGGGTCAGGGCGCCGCCCTCGGCCTCGGCGCGGTCGCAGGCGGCGGCGAGGTGTTCGTCAAAGGCCTTGCGGTTGGCGAGTTCGGTCAGGGCGTCCGTCATGGCGTCGCGGCGCACCAGTTCCAGGTGTTCGCGCAGGCGCACGATTTCCCGGGAGGAGGTTTCCAGCTTCTTCTCGAGGGATTCCGTCTCGTGCTGGACCTGGCGGGTGGCGGTGGTCAGGTCGGAGACAATGGTCTGAAGGCCTTCGCCGCCCGGCGTCGCCCCGATGCTGGTGGCGGCCTGTTCGAGGGTCTGGCCGTAGGCGGCCTGCGACTTGTGCGCCTCGGCGATGACGCTGGAGACGCTGGACAGTTCGCGGTCCAGCACCTGGCCGGCGTCGCGGATCTGGTCGGTCAGCCGGCCGCGGGGCAGGTGCTGGGCGGCAAGGGCGTCGGCGACGGCCTCGGTGAAGGGTTCGCCCGCCTCGGTCATGCGCTGGATCTCGCCGGCGAGGGCGCTGTCGGGCTGGCCGAGGGCGTAGGTCCAGAGTTCGAAGTTCAGCGGCGTCGGCCAGACGCCGGCGGCCTCCATCCGGTCGATGACCTTGCGCGCGAGCCCATAGGCTTGCGGACCTCGCAGGGTGGTTTCAACCTTGGCCGTCATTCACACTTCCCCAGGCTCAAGCCGGAGCGGCGATCCTGTCCGGCCAAGGCTAGACTCCCGGTTCGTAACGCCGGGTTAAGCGCGAACCGGATCAGGCCTTGATCGACACCGGACGGCGCAGGAAGGCGGGCACGTCGCCCTCTCCGAACGGACGGCCGTTCGACCGCTCCGGCTGGGCGTCGGCGCGGTCGCCGCGGCGGTCCGACTGGCGCAGATGGGTTTCCTGCACGGGACGGTCCGAGTGAGCCTGCGCGGCGGGAGTCGGCGCGGAGGCGGAACGTCCGCGTGCGGCGGGCTTGCGCTCGGGGGCGTCGGCCCGGGCCTCGACCGCCGGAGCCTCGCCGACCGGGGCGGCGGCGGGTTTGGCGCTGCGGCGGCTGCGCGAACGACGGGCGGCCGGCGCGGCCTCGGCGGCGGGTTCGGCGGCGGCCTCGAAGGGGGCCTCGACGGGGGCGGCCGTTTCAACGGGCGCGGCGGGCTCGCCCTCGACGGCCGGCGCGGCGTCCGCCTTCGGTCCGCCACGGGCGCCGCGGCTGCGGCCGCGGGCGGGCTTGTCGGAGGCCGGGGCGCTCTCGCGGTCGGGCCGGGCCTTGCCCGGGGCGAAGTCGAGACCGTCCAGCACCAGTTCTTCCGGCGCCATCTTGATCAGCTTCAGGACCTTGTCGAGCGACCGGTCGTCGGCCGGGGTGACGATCATGAAGGTCTGACCCAGCTTGCCCGCGCGGCCGGTGCGGCCGATGCGGTGGACGTAGTCGTCGGCGTGGTGCGAGACGTCGTAGTTGAAGACGTGGCTGACGTCCGGGATGTCGAGGCCGCGGGCGGCGACGTCGGAGGCGACCAGCAGCTTCAGCTCGCCCGAGCGGAAGGCGGCCAGGGTCTTCATGCGCAGCGACTGGTCGAGGTCGCCGTGGATCGGGGCGGCGTCGAAGCCGTGCTGCTTCAGCGATTTGGCGACGACGTCGACTTCGGATTTGCGATTGCAGAAGACGATGCCGTTCTTCACGTCGGCGCGGCCGATCAGGGCGCGCAGGGCGGCGCGCTTGGCCTTGGGATCGCTGGTCGGAATGCGGACCAGATACTGGGTGATGGTCTCGGCCGTCATGGCCGGGCGCGAGGCCTCCAGCCGGGTCGGATCCTTGAGGAACTGGGTCGTCAGCCGGGTGATCTCGGGCGGCATGGTGGCCGAGAAGAACAGGGTCTGGCGGCGCGGCGGCGTCAGTTTGAAGATGCGCTCGATGTCGGGGATGAAGCCCATGTCCAGCATGCGGTCGGCTTCGTCGATGACCATGATCTCGACGCCGTTGAGCATGACCTTGCCGCGCTCGAACAGGTCCAGCAGGCGGCCCGGGGTGGCGATCAGGACGTCGACGCCCTTGTTCAGCAGGGTCACCTGGTCGCCCATGGAGACGCCGCCGATCAGCAGGGCCCAGCTCAGCTTGGTGCCCTTGGCGTATTTCTCGAACGAGGAGGCGACCTGGTCGGCCAGTTCGCGGGTCGGGGCCAGGACGAGGGCGCGCGGCATGCGGGCCTTGGCCCGGCCCGACGACAGCCGGTCGATCATCGGCAGGGTGAAGGCGGCGGTCTTGCCGGTGCCGGTCTGGGCGATGCCGAGCACGTCGCGGCCGGCGAGAGCGACCGGAATGGCCTGGGCCTGAATGGGGGTGGCGGTGGTGTAGCCGGTATCGGCGACCGCCTTGAGGGTCGTGGGCGAGAGGCCCAGCTGGGAGAATTCGGTCATAGGTCCTTGAGACTGGAAGAAGGACGCCCCGCGCATCGGGCCGTCGTGCGATGTCGCGGAACCGCCCTGAATCTCTGGGCGAGCGGGCGGCGCGGATTCGCCAGTCCTGTCCCGAACGTGCGCCGGATATAGAAGCCCCCACGCGAGAGTCAACTATTCGTGCTCCGGGGGAGCGGGGGTTGGCAGGGGGTGAACCTTTGTTAATAATCGGCGTTGGGAAGGGTTGAGTGAGGGATTTATATGCTGCGTACGCTCGGCGTCGCGACTCTTGCGGTCGCATGTCTGACGGCCGGCTCGGTTCGAGCCGACATGAATTCGGCCTTCGGCAATACGGTGGTGTCCCGGTACCCGGACGGGGGCTGGGTCAAGCACTGGTTCAATCCGGACGGCACCTATTCGGCCCAGTTCTCGGACGGCCGGCGTCTGGCGGCCCGCTGGAGCGTGAGCGGCGAGCGCGTCTGCCTGACCCATATGCGTCCCTACATGCTGGTGCCCCGCTTCTGCACCACGATGGTCGATGCGAGCGTGGGCGAGACCTGGCACTCGCGCGACCCCATGGGCCGGCGCGTGCAGAACGTGCTGGTGGCGGGCCGGACGCCGTAGGGACAGGGGTTCCTCCTCTCTGCGCATGACTCATCGCCGCTTCGGGGGAAGCGGGTCGGGGAGGGCGCGGGGCGACCGGGCTCGCCCGGTGCTTGAATGTTTTACCGTTTCGACGAGACAGCCGCCCCGCGTCGTCGTTTTCCACGCGCGTGCCGGCCGCCGGCCCTGTTCGGGCCTTGCCG
>Ga0233425_10010249_pt1 | contig 11496 bp, 13 predicted proteins | sample Watercolumn_Towu_2_FD_181712 | JGI IMG/M metagenome (GOLD analysis project Ga0233425, IMG submission 181712) | Freshwater microbial communities from Lake Towuti, South Sulawesi, Indonesia - Watercolumn_Towuti2014_140_MG | ecosystem: Environmental > Aquatic > Freshwater > Lake | place...
AGTATATAGACATAGTAAAAGCGGACTTTGTCCGCCGTAGGTCGCGCAGTATCATCAACTCCAACTTTAGACATAAATTAACTTTATAGCGAAGGTCGCCGTCGCTAAAGCTCTGGCGACCGAAGGCAGTCTCTTTACGAAAAAATTCGAACTATATTTCAAAGGTAGCGCGGAAAGCGCCCCCACCCGCTAGCCGCGCCATCTTTACGCTCGGTCTTCGGCCTCGTAAAAAGTCGGTTCGAACAGATGAAAAATCAGAGTGATTTTTCATCTAAAGAAAATGCAAAAATTTTAAAGAACACAATTAATGCCCTCACTGGTTGTGCTCGAATCTGTGAGGATTCGTCCAATGAGGGCATTAAAAATCCCCACAATTCTCGAGCACACTTTTATATGCAGATTTGTCAAAAATTTGATAGAATTTTATCTATGACAGAACTAACAATAAATCCCGGAGTTCCGTTTAAAGATTACTTTGAACAACTGAAAGAATTTATGGCTCAAAGAGAACAACCACCATTAATTTGGGATATGATCTTGGATGTACTAGGGAATGAAATACGTCAAGAATTGGAAGCAAAAGTAGATGGGGGATTGCAAGCTGCCCGTGAAAGAGGGAGCTTGGTTTACCGACGGACTCCTATTTCGAACAGATTCCAACTGGGACTGGAAATTAATCCAGACGTAGTTGAATGTGGGTGTCGTTTCATTATATTAATTGCTGATCCAGAAATAAATACAAAACTTGTTGGGATTATAGAAAGAGAATTTCCAACAGCCTATAAAGCCATTATTAAAAACGCTGAACAAGAGCAAAGGGCACAACCGCCAGCAGATATGGTTACACCCCAAATAGAAACGTTATTTGATTTGCCCATTGCAGAGATTGACGAAAAAGTTCTTGCACAACGAAGATTCGGGCTTTTAATGTCAACGGTTAAACAAAGTTCTACGGGTAGAATTAGATTGTCACTTCGAGAAGGGTGGCAGGACGAAGAAGCAGAAATCGTTGTGTCTTGCCAAATGGAAATGGTCGTTGATCCAAGGGATAAAGACAAAAGTGCAATATTAGTTATTGAGGAAGTGCCAATTACAATTTATGAAGAATATATACCAGATGTTCCACACAAGGGAAGATATTTTAACCCAAGACAGGAACTGAGAACTATCAAATACCATCTTTGTGATGATGGCGAAACATTATATGACGAAGAAACTCTAAGGGTAGCGGTGACAGGGCTTAAATATCGATATGTTGGTTTTGGAGTAGACGAGGGAGCACCCGAGCAGCACATCGACGATATTAAAAGAACTTCAGAGATTGGATGGAGAGCTTGGATGAGTTTACCGAAGAAGAGAGATTAAGAATCCTGCTCTGGAAGATTTGATTGATGCACACCCGGTTGGAGAACTTGCAAAAAGAGAATTTGTAATTGAGCACTTAAAATAAAACAAAAAGAGTTTTTGCTGATTAGCAAAAACACAAAATCGCGCGCGCAAAAAATAATGGCGAAGAATTATCATTCTTCGCCAAAAAAGTCGGTTCGAACTACTTCTTGTCCGGCCGCCGCCTTGAATTTCTCCCGTTGCGAGGCTTTAATGCGCTCGCACTCCGCCAGCTGGCGGACCCCGCAGCGAGCGCACCTCTTTCGCTTCCCAATCTGCGGAGAACCATTGACAAAGTTATAACCTATTTCCAAAAACACCGAATTGTCTCCTAAGATAACTTTAATGGTAACTTGTTTGGTGCATGATCTAATTTTTTAATCACCAATCTAGGACTAAAATACTGTTTACTACAAGATGCATTTAAACCGTCATGTTTTTTTGATGCCCAAACTTCTAATAATGGTTGTGACTCTATCGGCGTCTGCGCAATTAACGTACCACCCAAGCCTAACACAGACCAAGCTTGTTGTAAAATCCACGCGTGAATAGCTGATTTATCGGTTATATTCCTAATCCCGGCTCCGGGTCTAAATAAAATAAGATCAAATTTTTTATTTAATACTTTTAATCGCTTCCAGGTGAGAGAGGCTAATATATTTCCATCAATTAAAACAATACCTAACTCTAATTCCTTTTTTCTTAATTCGTCTGATCTACGATCAATTAAGTTTATCGCCGCACCACCAATATTTAATTCAGTCAATACTGTTCCATCTCCCATAAGATCAAGACCCATAACTTGATGACCACTAACCCGATCACAAATTCGTCTTAAATGCCCACTCTTTAACCCTAAAAAAGCCTCATAAATACCAACTCCAGAACCATACTCTGGCCATTTGTCTCCACTGTCAGTTATCATCTGAGCCTTATTTCTTTGAGCGCGTAAGCTTGATAATAAACTTACGTTAATTTCACTCATATTTTTATATCAAATGCATCGTTAATAAGCTTAGGTTTGAATCCCGCCCCCTGTCAGGCTAACATGGCTTTCAGTTTAAACTTCTTACCGCGCTCTGCTCTAAAGTGATAAAACCTCTGTTTTTCTCTTTGTACGTACTGGCGGAGGAGGTGGGATTCGAACCCACGCGAGCCTTGCGGCTCAAGGGTTTAGCAAACCCTCGAAATGGACCACTATTCGACTCCTCCGTTTTTGATCAATTCAGAATAACAAACATTATACCAAATACGATTCATATGTTGTGTTTTTGGGAGAAAAAACGTAAACTACTATACAAATATGCCAAATGAGATAGCGTTTTGGAAAACAATTAAAATCTTATCAATAATTGGTATTGGTCTTGCTTCTTATCTTTTTTATAATTATTTGGCTTATAATATTTTTTCTCTTCCACCACTTGAAGTCTGCAACATCTCCAGCACCATAAACTGCAACGCATCGGTTAAGGGAGATTTGGCAACATTTTTGGGTATTCCGGTTTCGCTATTCGGTTTTGTCGGATATTTTCTGATTTTATATTCAGCAGTGACCAGAAATAAAAAACTTCTTTTGGGGATGTCAGCGTTTGGAGTTTTATTCTGTTTAAGAATAACAATCTTGGAAATATTTTTTGTGCGCGTCTATTGTCCTGTTTGTTTGGCATGTCAAGCTATTATGCTTGTAATCTTTGGTTTGGCGGTCCGTCTGAATTATTTTCCGTCTAAAAAAGAAGCTTCGGTCTAAAAAAGTTTTATTTCTTTCTGTCTTTTCTGTATAATCTGCGTGTATTATTAATACATATCATAGATAAGTTTTTTTGGGTTCTCCAATTTTTAATACGGGAGGGTGGGCAGGACGGTAATGCGCTGGTCTTGAAAACCAGTTCCGGAAACGGATAACAGGTTCGACCCCTGTACCCTCCGCCTTCGGTTGCCAGAGCTTTAGCGACGGCGATCTCCGGCCTTTGGACGACGTAGTCGCCTACGGCAGACAAAGTCGGCGAGATGCAGTCCGCCAAGACAAGCGATAGCGGGCTTCGCCACCGGGTGGAATCGCTTGTGCACCTGTCCCAAACGCAGCAAACACTACATTTTTAACAGAATGTTGCAATGTTATAACATTTAAGATATAATCCTGACTTGTTGCAAATTTTAAACAACATAAACAAATATGATAAAAATCAGCGAGTACCTGAAAAAACTGGGTTTAACCGAAATAGAAACCAAATTATATTTGGGCCTACTCACTCACGGTCCTTCCACCATAAAAGATTTGGCAGAATATACAGGATTAAACCGCGTGACAACTCATTTCCAGGTGAACAATTTGATTTCCAAAGGTCTGGCCAACGAACAGAAAAGGGCGGCAAGAAGGCAAATCGTGGCCGAGTCGCCCGAAAAACTTACTTATTTGATTGATCAGCAGGAAAAAAATGTCAGTAAACTGAAAGAGGGTTTTCCTGACTTTTTAAAAACTGTCAGCAGAGGTCTTCCGCACTCAACCTCCACAGATCAAGAAGTGGAAGTGAAGTTTTATAAAGGACAGCAGGGGGTTCAATTAATTTATGATGACGTCTTAAGATGTCATGAATTAAGAGCGTATGTAAACGCCAATGAAATAGCTAAGGTTTTTCCAGACAATGTTAAGTTGTTTATGGACGCTCATAACAAGAGAGAAGACATGTTCGTTTGGGAAATCATGAATAAACCGACAGTGTTTGATTATACAAAATACACGGTTGGAATGGATAAGAAAAGACATTTTGTTAAATTTGTACCAGGAACAATCGATTTATCGATAATAGATTATATGATCTATGATGACAAGGTTGCTATTGTCAATATCAGGGATAATCCAACAGGGCTAATAATTATTAATAAAGATTATTATGAAAACGCAAAAGCTTTATTTAATTTTGTCTGGGCAATGCTTCCAGATGTCTAATTTTTAAAATTTGTTGCCCAATACATTCTTTGTTCTGTCTCGGGAAAGAATTTAAGTTTAAATTTGTGAATACCTTCGTCTTCTGATCCTCCTGTATTCAAATAGGGAGTTTGTAGGTTTTTGAATATATCCAACCAAATATAATCTGCCAAAAACTTCAATTTATGTCTTAATAAAATAAGCGCATAAAAATTTGAATATTTTTCATTCTGTTTTTCGACGACAAAAAAACCAACTGGTTGTTTATTGGAGTACACGACTTGTCTTGTAAAGGTTGATCGATCTGGATTATTAAAAATCATATTGTAATAATCAGCCGCCTGAGATAGATTTGTCTTTTTCAGCTTAATATATTCGGAGTTAAAAAAATCCTGAGCAATTTGCCATGCTGTATTTTTGAAATTAGTATCATTAATTTCAATGGCATATCTTTTTGTTAATTTATCTGAATTCATAAAAATTCTCTTCATGCTGCTTCGGTGCATAGATTTTATTTTCATGTACAAATTCCGTACATTATGGATTTGTTCCGGAAAAGTGTCGTCTTCGGTTGGTGAATACTTATGCCAGGGGAATTTATCAATACTTACAAAACCTTTTTTTAACAAAGAGTCGTATTGATCACTAAAGATCTTTTTGACATAGGTGGGTAATGAAAATTGCTGATATAATTTGTTTGAAATCTCCGCAATCACGTCTAGAATCCCAGGTCCCATTGGTCTTATCCAATAAAACACATTCAAATCTGGCTGTTCGATTTTGGGATAAACACAAATCATGGATAAATTTGTCCCATCGTAATATTTATAGCCAAGATTATTTGGTCCGATGCCATAAACACCCTGGGTCACATAAGTCCAAGAGTTGCCGTAGGTGTGGGGTTCTTTGGCAAAACAATTTTGAAACAAGGGCAAATCATCAAGGGTGACCGGCGTGATATTTTGATTATTTTTAGCAATCTCGATGAGAATTTTGTTTGCCGTATCAAGATTTTTCATTTGTTTACTATACAGTATTGACCTTTTTTTTCCAAGATGGTGCACGATAAAAACATACGTTTACAAAACCCTCAATAAGTAGTAGTCTTTTAATACTATAATATTTTTAGGAGAAAATGAACAAAACCGAAAATAAAGAACCAGAACCGCGCGAAATTAAAACTCTTCTGGAGTGGACAAGTGCTTCAAGGCCTTTTAAGAGAAGAGACAGGGACTATTTCACGACAATTGCCGCGATTGTTTTTTTAATCGGGATGATCTTATTGTTTATAAAAGAATTTTTATTAATCGGCGTGATGCTTGCCTTGATGTTTGTTTCCTATGTTTTGGCAACTGTTGAGCCGGAAAAAGTCGATCACAAAATAACAACAGAAGGAATAACAACCGGCGGAAAATCTTTTCTCTGGGTCGAAATGAAGGAATTTTACTTTACCAATAAGTGGGGCGAGAGGGTGTTAAATGTTAATACTAAATTGAAATTCCCCGGAAGATTGATGATTTTATTGGGTCAGGAAGAGGAAAAGATGATAAAAGAAGAAATTGGGAAATACATATCTTACAGGGAAGAACCAATAAATACTTGGATGGACAAAGCTGCTCTTTGGTTGCAAAAAAAAGTGCCTCTGGATAAAGATTCATAGTTTCGATGTGTTTTTGAATTTTTTCTGCTAAAATAACAAATTACAAGCATACTATAAACATATTTTGTGTTGTTGCGTGAAGCCCCCATAGCTTAATGGATAGAGTGGCAGCTTGCGGAGCTGTTGATCCCAGTTCAACTCTGGGTGGGGGCGCCAAGGAGGATGGGCAGGACGGCAATGCGTTGGTTTCGAAAACCAATTCTCGCAAGGGATAAGAGGTTCGACTCCTCTATCCTCCGCCTTCGGTCTTCGGACGACGTAGTCGCCTATGGCAGACGAAGTCGACGAGATGCAATCCGCGTGATGTCAAAAGTGTCAACATGAAAAATAGAAAGCAGACTACGGTTTTTTTTAAGAGGATTTAGATATATATTCAAAGATACGCTGTTTGCGTTCTTCAAGTGTGAGCGTACTTTGGATGCCAGGTTCGTATATACAACCATTGGGGCAATTAAGGATATCCAGAAGTTTGAGTGTTGGATTTGCGTCAAATTCCTGTACGGACGCCAATTCGTATAAGAGATGGCTGCGACGTACAGAACGAAAAAAGAACGACGAGTACATAATTCCCGATCCAGATAAACGGAAGGAAATAATACAAAAAGATCGTCTGCGGACCAAAAAGTACAACCAAAGGAATTATTTCCTTTTTTGATAATCGCTCTGCTGTCAAAAACAATAAACAATTAATGATTGTACCGGTAACGATTTGAGGAGAAGAAAAAATGATCTGTAGTTTTTACTTCCATGGTGTGGGTTTATCAGAAAGGCGGTGGATTGAGAAGTTGTGTTTATATTTAGTCGATATGTAAGCTTATAATAAGCCTTTTTTCAAAACACCAATCTGGTACTTCGTTTGGCGATGTACTAAAATACTAGAACAAAAAAATACGAGAAAACCAACTGCGATTTGTAAATGGAGATTGGAAATATGCTTTTAAGGAGCCGATAGCGACTTAGCCAATTTTGCCGGTATAGAAAAAATATCTAAGAATGGAAAAACGGTTTATCGGCTATACTGGCACGGCGGATTTATTGAATAAAATATTTTGTGGTTAGAAAAGAAAAGTTATAATTCACGGTTCCAAAACATTACAACAGTTAAAACAGTTGATAAAGTTATAACTTCTTGATACAATAGTTTTGTTATCTTTTCTCAAAGAGAAAAATTATGAATCAAACTTTGCCTTTAAAAAACGTTCGGGAACAATTATCTGATCTCGTTTCCCGTGTAGCTTATGGCGACCAAAAGGTCATTATTACTAAATTTGGTAAGCCAGTTGCGGCTTTGGTAACTTTTGAGGATTATGAAAAGATCATAAATCCGGCTAAACGTTTCATCAAGGATGAGTGGGATGAAGGCTTTGTCATGCTGGATAAAGCAAGAAAAAATACTCAAAAGTATTCTCCAAAGGAAGTGATGCGAGCCATTAACCAAGCCGCAGATCAAGTTAGAAAGTCAAAACGTGTATAGAGCAGTCCTTGATACCAACGTCTTTGTTTCCGGCGGTACTATCAGCGTTGGGGCGCCGTCTCAAATAATCAATCACTGGAGAAATCAAGATTTTGTAATTGTTGCTTCACCACAACTTATTGCTGAGTATGAAGAAGTTTTTCAACGGCCTACAGTTATGAAATATACGGGATTGAGCCTTCAAGAAACATCACGGTATATCCGAGATATAACAGATCGAGCCTATATCACAAGTGGTTCATTAAGTCTTAATGTATTAAAAAGCGATCCTGATGATAATATAGTTTTGGCTTGTGCGGAAGAGGGTGTAGCCACACATTTGGTAACGGGCAATACAAAGCATTTTCCATTCGTGGAGTATAAGGGGATTTCGGTGGTAACTCCAAGAGAGTTCTTATCATTTCTTAACAATCAGACTGGATTGTAAATTATAGAGTTTTAACTTGGAAGCGCTATAATGATTTTAGGTGTGGTTTTAATAAAAATCGGATTGCAAAAAGAATTTGCCGCTTCATCCCCCACCAAGGCCAAAATTGCCTACCAGAATATTGTAGTCAAAAATATCAACCTTGCCGTCTTCATTGATATCTGTCGTATCCCAGCCCGGATTGCCAGTTTTCCCAAGGTTGAAAATAAATTGGTTATAGTCGTAGATGTCTACTTTGTTATTGACGTCCAGATCGCCATTAATTTTAGGGTAGACAGCATAAAAATATATTCCATCCAACTTCGGGTCATAACTTGACATAGACGTGTGGAAGTACAATTTGCCGGTATTTGTTATAAAATAACCAAAATAGGAAGGATAACACGGAAGAGGGTTTTGGTCTGTTTTTGGAAAATTATTTACAGTGAAAAATGGATTGCCTTGTGGTCGATTTGTCCATTTTGTTGAATGGATATCCGGCGAACGAAACATGCCCCATACCCAATTCTGTCCAGGAGTACATCCAAGATTCTTATCCGCAGCTTCGGAGATCAGATAATAATATCCTTTATCTTTAATAATTCTTCCCGCTCCGAATCCGACTGGACCATTTTGATCCCACGAGGTAGTAAATGGTAGAGCGTCTTTCAAATCAAGAACTGCGTCCGGCGATACAATTTCCCATGATTGAAAATCAGGCGTCTTGGCTATTCCTCGATATCCATTCACGCCGTCATATCCATGAAAGTCGACAAAATAATAACCAGATTGATAATCAAAAATATCAAACGTTCCTTCGTCAACCACCTTATGCACAGGAGCGTTTTGCGAGAGCGAAGAACAATCTTTTGTGGGTGAATTGCAGATTTTTGACCATATTTCGCCTGAATTTATCACAGGATTATTGGGTGATGGAGTAAACACGCCATAAGGATCAGTTCTATCACGAGTTGCGTGGCATCCACTCCATATACCCCGACGATCCAAACATTGAAAAAGGTAATGCCATCGATTTTCTGTAGCATTATAAAAAGCATCTCCGTCGGTAGCCGCACATTCCCAGGGCGTATTTGGTGTATTAACAATAACATCTGTCGGGTCACTCCATGTTTTTCCTTCATTCGTTGATTTAAAAACTTGAAGACGCATTGTGATGGTAGTTAAATTTGCACAGTATGATGGTTTATTATCCCAATCCACTTTTCTAGTAAACAGATACCAAGTATTTCCCATAACTTCAATATGAACTCCAGCATTGAAACCGGCAGGCCACTGTGTATTGTCCTGCGTGAGTTTATTCATGAATTTGAAGACGGCTGTTCCATTCCAGTAATCGCTTATGGTTGGCATGGTGGCAAAAATAGAAGAAGGATTAAGAAAAATACCCAAAAGTAAAGAAATAATGGAGATAAATATTTTTTTCATGCTTTAGCTAGTATAACATTCTCGCAAGTTTCACAAACGATCGTATCGCCCGAAAGCTTGAGATAATTTTACTTTCAGTTATTAGATTGTGTGGGGGGAATTACTTAAAAACACCCGCCAGATGGTATAATCTAAAGACGCTACGGAACGATTTGTTATCATGTTGTAGAATTTATATTAATTTATATGTCATATAAACATCTTAAAATAGGAAGCAAGGCGCCGGCACTTGTCAATGTAATTATTGAAATCCCAAAAGGATCTCACAATAAATACGAATACGATGAAAAGTTGGACAAGATCAAATTAGATCGTGTTTTGTTTTCGCCGGTTTATTATCCCGCAGACTATGGCTATGTGCCGGAAACAAGATCAGAGGATGGAGATCACCTGGATATATTGGTTATAGTTTCAGAACCCACCTTTCCGGGATGTATTATGGAGGCAAGACCCATTGGTGCATTAAAAATGACAGACGACAAGGGGATAGACGAAAAAATTATTGCGGTATGTGATAGAGATCCGAGATTTAAAAGTGTTTCTTCGATAGAAGATATAGACAGTCATATCAAAGACGAAATCCAGCATTTTTTTGAAGTTTACAAACATCTGGAACAAAAGAAAGTGGTGATTGAGGGTTGGGTGGGGAAAGACGAAGCATATCTGCTTATCAATTGCGCAAGAGCAAGAAAAACATAAGTATGGTCTTACAACAAAGACACGGAAAAACTGAAATTTCTGCCGGTGGTATAGTTTTTAAAGTTGATTTGTCGGGAATACCAAAATGGCTTATTGTTCAACACTCAAAACACAAGGGCTGGATTTTTCCCAAAGGTTTGGTCGGCGATAAAATAGACGGTGAAGAAAAAGAGGAAACAGCAATTCGCGAAGTGGAAGAAGAGGGGGGAGTGAAAGCCAGAATTTGTTGGAAAAAACCATTTACCGGTTCATATATCTATTTTTTCCAGGGACAAAAAATATTCAAAACAGTATACTTTTATTTGATGGAATATCTGTCTGGTGATATAAATAATCACGACAACGAAGTGTCGGATGCGAAATGGCTGGCCACAGAAGAGACAGAAAAACTTTTATCTTATACGGTCGATAGGGAAATATTCAGGAAAGCAGTTGATATACAGTCCCGCGGTCTCTGTAGCTTAATGGATAGAGCATTGGGTTCCGAACCCAAAGGTTAGAGGTTCGAGTCCTCCCAGAGACGCAGAGAACCAACTATTAAAGCTAAAAAAGTTCCTAAAAAGAAACATGAATGAATTTGGAGATACTGTAAGTAAAATATTTAGTTTTTTGGACCCGAGAAGAAAAGAGATTGAAAAAGCCAAACGACAACTTCGAGGTAAAAATCCAGAAGAATTAATAAAGCACAGTCAGGGACAGAGACGGATACAAGAGGTTGCAGATGGTATCCGTGGAGCGGAAAGGTTGACGTATCAGGCAGGAGTAGAAACCGATGCCGTACGTGAAATACTAGAGGAATAATTTGAAAAAAAAGACTTTTAAAATAGAAGATCAAAGATTTAGTTAAAATATTATATTTTGGAGGAGTCGGATAGTGGCCTGTTATTCGACAGGATCATATCGAATGATGTGAACCCATTCCGTTCGCTTGGAAAGCAAGTGAGAAAGCTCGCGCGAGTTCGCCCTGTCATTCGACAGGGCGCCATATCGAATGATATGGCGAATCCAAAAAGTAATGTGAGCTCATGTTTTACGTATATATTTTATTGACATGCAATAAACAGTTTTATACTGGTTACACGTCTGATCTTAAAAGAAGGTTCGATGAACATTTAAATGGAAAAGTTAAATCAACCGAATATAAGAGGCCAGTAAAATTAATCCATTATGAAGCATATTTGATAAAATCAGACGCGGAAAGGAGAGAGCGGTATTTGAAAACGACAGAAGGTAAAAGATTTTTGAGACAACAGATAAAAGATTTATTATTGACGCTTAACAAACAAAATGGAGGAGTCGGATAGTGGCCCATTCCGTTCGCTTGGAAAGCGAATGAGCGAAAGCTCGCGCGAGTTCGAATCTCGCCTCCTCCGCCTTCGGTCGCCAGAGCTTTAGCGACGGCGACCTTCGCTATAAAGTTAATTTATGTCTAAAGTTGGAGTTGATGATACTGCGCGACCTACGGCGGACAAAGTCCGCTTTTACTATGTCTATATACT
>Ga0233425_10010250_pt1 | contig 11496 bp, 4 predicted proteins | sample Watercolumn_Towu_2_FD_181712 | JGI IMG/M metagenome (GOLD analysis project Ga0233425, IMG submission 181712) | Freshwater microbial communities from Lake Towuti, South Sulawesi, Indonesia - Watercolumn_Towuti2014_140_MG | ecosystem: Environmental > Aquatic > Freshwater > Lake | place: Indonesia...
TCGCGACGGGGCTCCGGGCGACGCGCCGCTAAATCCCGAAGCGCTGCTTGTTCTCCGCCAGGAACTGCACGTAGAACGCGGCCTCCTGCTGGCCGGGGATCTCGCCGGCCTCGATGGCCGCCTCCAAGGCACGCTTGATGTCCCCGAGCTTGCGTGAGGGCGGGATGCCGAAGGCCGCCATGATGTCCGTGCCCACGCCGGACGGCAGCGGCGGCAGCTTCGCGTCCTCGGCGGCGAGCGCCGTGATGCGCTCGGCGAGCTCGTCGATGTAGCCGATGCCGCGCTTCTTCTTCTCTGGCCGCTTGGTGGTGATGTCGGCGCGCGAGAGGCAGAGCAGGTCGTCCAAGTGTGGGCCGATCTCACGGGCGAAGCGCCGAACGGCGCTGTCCGTCCAGCTGCCGTCGTACTGGCTGGCGCGCAGGTGGTGCAGGACCAGGAAGCGGATGGCCGCGCAGAGCGCCTCTTCCGCGCCGAAGTAACGCTGGCGGCGCTCGAGCTTGTCGAACATGCGCGCGCCGACCTCGGCGTGACCGAAGAAGTGCACCTCACCGCGCTCGTCGATGCTGCGGGTCTTGACCTTGCCGATGTCGTGGAAGAGCGCCGCCCAGCGCACCTCGATGCGGGGCACGGCCTGGGTGACGACCTGCTTGGTGTGCTTCCACACGTCCTTGTGACGCCACTCACCGTCGCCGAACCCGACCATGGCCTTCACCTCGGGCAGCACGGCGTCCAGGACCCCCGTCGTGAGCAGCGAGTCGAGGCCCTCGTCGGCGTGCTCCCCCATCATCACGCGGTCGAGCAGCGGTCGGACGTCCGCGGGCGCCAAGAGCCCGAGATCCTCGGGCGCGATCAGCACCACGGGCCGACCCGTGACGCCGCGCTCGGCCACCTCGGCCGCGCGCTCGAGCGCCTGCATGGCGCGCGTCTTGTCCGCGGTGCTCACCGTTTCGGTCATGGCAAGGCAGGGCCGGTGGGTCGGCGGGGTCGGCCGTTTAGCACAGTCCCGACGGAAATGACCTTACCGCGCGCCCGGTCCTGCGCCATGCTGGCCGCGATGCGCCGAATCGCCGCGCTGCTCGTGCCCTTCGCTCTGGTCGTCGCGGGTTGCCCCGGTACGGAGCAGGACTTCTCCGCGCCTGGCCAGGACGCCGAGCCCGGCCCGCCCGACGCCGCCGTGGACGCCGAGGCCGGCCCGCCGCAGCCCGTCCGGGTGATGACCTGGAACGTCAAGAACTTCTACAACGACAAGCGCGACAGCCTCGAGGTAGCGGAGGCCGACGAGGTCATCACGCCCCCGGCGGAGTACCAAGCAAAGCTCACGGCGATCGCTGGTGTGATCTCGGGAGCCAAGCCCGACGTCGTGATCCTGGAAGAGGTCGAGAACCAGGCCGTGATCGACGACCTGGCGAACAAGCTCGGTGCCTACCCGCACCGCGCCATCACCCAGGGCAACGATCCCCGCGGCATCGACGTCGCCGTGCTGTCCGAGCTGCCGTTCCAGCTCGGGCCCTCGCACAAGGGCGAGTTCTTCAAGCCCTCGACGGACCCGACGCAGACTTTCAAGTTCGCCCGCGACGTGCTGGAGGTGCACCTGAACGTGAACACGCGGCACTTCGCGCTCCTGGGCATCCACTTCAAGGCCGAGGACGGCGACCCGAAGAGCGCGGTCAAGCGCGTCGCGGAGGCGGAGCAGACGCGCAAGATCGCGACGGGCATTCGCCTGGCCGATCCGTCCGCCGCCGTGGTGGTGCTCGGGGACTTCAACTGCGCGCCCGGCTCCGAGCCGATGAACGCGCTCGGGCAGCTCTTCGTGAGCGCCACGGCGGGGATGGCGCCGGCGGATCGCTACAGCGTGACCTTCGGCGGCAGCCCGCAGCTCTTCGACGACCAGCTCGGTGACTCGACGGCCCAGACCCTGCTCGACGCCGCCTCGGTGACCATCCTCCACGACGGCGCGGTGAACACCGCGAGCGACCACGACCCGGTGGTCGCCACCTACCAGGTCCACTGAGCCGGGGCCGGCTCGCGTTTCGCGTCAGAGCTTCCGGGGTAAGTGCCGGAAATTACATGCTGAAAAGCGTGTAATTTGCCGCGCGCGGTAGGCTTTCCGTCTAACCCGTATGGTCTCGGGACGGCGCCCCATCGATTTTGGCCGCCTGTTGGCGAGGCTTTTGTGCGCGCTCTTCGCGCTCATCGGCGCCGTTCCTCTGGCGCTCGCCGTCGCCATTCGCTCGCGGCCGGTGCTGGATTGGGCGTCGCGGGAGACGGCGCGCATCCTGGATCAGGAGCTCGGCGTCAAGGCCAGCTACCGCGTGGAGATGCAGCTCCTGCCGCTGCGCGTCGCGCTGAAGGACCTGACCGTCCCGGCCTCCGATGGGGGCGCGCCGTTCCTCGTGGCGGAGAGCGCGTCCGTGAAGCCGAAGTTCTTCTCGCTCTTGGCCGGGCGCCTCGACGCCGGTGACGTCGAGATCGAGCGCCCGCGAACGCGTGTGGTCTTGCGTGAGGGCAAGCTCGCGAACCTCTCGTACCGCCTGCCCGAGAGCAAGGGGCCGTCGAAGAAGCTGGACCGCGCCCCGTTCGCGTCGCTGGGCGTCACCGAGGCGGAGGTCGACCTCGACGTCGACGGCGTTCGGCTGAAGACCGGTCCCATCGACCTGGACGTGTTCGCGGAGGCGGGGCCCGTGTTCGAGGTCGGCTTGCGCGCTGCCGAGACCAGCATCGTGGTGCCGCGCAAGGTCACGCTCGACGCGCTTCCGAGCGCACCCAACCGTCGCGGCGAGCTCGAAGCTTCAACTCAGCGCGAGCTCAGCTACACGGCCTGGGACGAGGACGTCATCTGCCAGCTCGAGGTGCGAGCGCGTGTCGAAGGCTCGAAGCTCCTGGTGCGCCGGCTCGCCCTCTTGGGCGTCGCCGACCAAGACGCGGCCGAGGGCACGCCGCCGAAGTGCGTCGCGGAGGACGACCCCAGCGCGGCGCGCGTCGCAGTGCGGCTCTCGCAGCTGCGCCTCGAGCCTCGGGAGGGGCAGACGCCGCTGGTGGACGGCCACCTGGTGGTCCGAGCGCCGGCCAACATCGCGAACCGCTACGTGAAGATGGGTCCGCTCGCCGGCTGGGCGGCCTTCGCAGGTGACGTGCGCTGGGACGGGCGCACGAAGCTGCCCGAGGTGCGCGGCCGCTTGCGCGGCGGGGACTTGGCGCTCGACGTCTACCACCTCGCGAAGAAGCTCGACGCGGAGGTCGCCATGGAGGGCGACAAGATCGACATCGCGCGCTTCGAGACCCACTTCGCCGACGGCGTGGTCGTGGTCAGCGACGCGCGCATCGAGCCCCTGGAGAAGGGCGCGCCCATCACCGCCGGCCGCGTGGACGGGAACGACGTCTCGTTCTCGGCGCTGATGCGCGACCTGGGCGTGACGCCCAACACCATCGTCGCTTGGGGGCTCGACAAGACGCGCGTCACCAAGATCAAGGGCACGCTGTCGCCGCTGCGCATCGACGCCGACCTGAGCGCCGAGACGCGGAGCTTCGAGGTCTTCAACCGCGCCTACCACGACCCCGCGCGCAAGCACATGATCGGGGTCCACGCCGCCTCCGTCCGCGCCAAGCTGGCGGTGCGGCCCAGCGCCCTGGAGTTCCACGACTCCCGCGTGACCTTCGGCAAGAGCACGCTGATCTCGCCGCTGGTGTCCATCGGCTTCCACAACGACATCGAGGTGAAGGTCAGCAAGGGCTCGAAGATCGATCTGTCCGACGTGAGCCCGCTGGTCGACATCCCGTGGGCGGGCAGCGCCGAGCTCAGCGTGAGCATGGCGGGCAAGTCCGGCGACCCGCTGCTGACCGGCGACCTCTCCATCGCCAAGTTCGAGTTCGGTGGCTTCCCGCTCGGCGACATCAGGAGCGGGAAGGTGCGCTTTCGCCCGCTCAAGGTGGACTTCTTCGACCTCCACGGCAGGAAGGGCAAGAGCGACTTCACCATCCCCACGGCGCGTCTCGACTTCGACAGCGGCTCGACCGTGCTCGCCGACGCGACGATGCAGGCCGAGCGCTTCGACGTGCGCGACTTCCTGGCCATGTTCCTGTTCGATCAGGACCCGCGCTTCGACCCCATCTTCGGCGCAGGCAAGATCGACGCGCGCGTCCACTACGACCTGGGCGGGAGGCGGGACCGCTGCGGCGGCGGCTACCTGAGCGTGCTCGGGCGCATGGACATGAAGAACCTCGACCTGTTCGAGGAGAAGTACGACAGCGGTCGCGCCGACTTCGACTTCCGCTGGGTCGATCGCGACGCGAGCTACCTGGGCATCGAGATGGACGTGCCCAGCATCGCCCTGACGAAGGGCACCGGCACAATGCTCGGCTCCATCAACATGCGGAAGGGCGGCGTGGTGCGCGGCAACCTGGTGGGCACCGCCGTGCCGCTCTCGAAGATCGACAGCATGGGGACCCTGGGCGCGCTGGTGGAGGCGCGCGGCAGCGGCATCGCGGAGGTGGACGGCACGGTGGACGAGCTGGCCTTCACCAGCCACGTACGCGTCTCGCCTGCGCGGGTCGGCAGCCAGACGCTGCCCGCCTCGGAGCTCTCCGTCACGCTGAAGCCTGTCAAGCGCCCGCTCAAGATCATCGGGCGCTCGCGCTGCGGCGGGCCGGTGACGGCGCCGTTCGACCGCGCCGAGTGGGAGTCCGACCCGCTGGTGGGGAACTTCCACGTGAACGGCCGGATGTTCGGCGGGCAGGTCGCCTTCGAGGATCTGCGCGTGACACGCCAGCGCAAGAAGAGCGTGAAGGGCGCCCTCGACTTCAAAGAGCTCGACATCGGCGCCCTCACCGAGATGGCGCCGGCAGCGGCGGGCTCCAAGACCACCGGCAAGCTCAGCGGTCGCATGCAGATCGATGCGCTCGAGCTCGATCGCCCGAGCGCGGCCAAGGGCAGCTTCTCCATCGCGCGCTTGACGCTGGGCCGGGGCGGGCTTGGCGCGGAGGTTCTGCCGGGCGCGAAGCCCATCGCGCTCGCGGACGCGAAGCTCGCCATCCCCGGGCTCGCCCTCGCCCTGCGCTCGCCCAGCGGGCAAGAGAGCGTGTTCGACGTGAAGGGCAGCGTCAGCGATCTCGGCAAGGGCTCCAACGTCGACGCCCAGCTCACGCTGCGCCCGATGGATCTCCAGAAGCTGTCGGGCGCGCTCCCGCGCGTGCAGAGCGTGAAGGGCAAGCTCGCGGGTGGCCTGAAGGTGTCGGGTCCCGCGGCGGCGCTGCGCTATCAGGGCGGGTTCAGCCTCGACGGCGGCGAGGTCCAGCTGCGCGGCTTCGCGCCCATCACCGACGTCAGGGTGAAGCTCGACGTCGACAACGACGAGGTCCGGCTGACCCGCGCCTCCGCGCGCATCGGCAGCGGAAAGCTGGAGGCGACCGGCAGCGCGCCCCTGAAGGGGTTCCAGCTCGGTGCCGCGACCGGCGTCATCACCGCGCGCGATCTGGCGCTGCCGCTGGCTGAAGGCGTGAAGGGCAGCGTGGACGCCGACCTGATCGCGAAGTGGGAGCCGCCCGCAGAGGGCTCGACCGAGCGCAAGCTGCCGAGCTTGACCGGTAACGTGCTCTTGAAGTCGTTCGAGTACACGCGCCCCGTGACCATGACCGCGGACATCGCCACGCTGGCCCAGAGGGGCAAGCGCACGGTGTTCGAGGCCTACGACCCCGCCGACGACGTGCTCGACTTCGACGTGACGCTGCGCTCCGACCGCGCGCTGAAGCTCCGTAACAACTTGATCGAGGCGGAGCTCCAGCTGGCGCCCGAGGGCCTGCAGCTCGCCGGCACGAATCAGCGCTTCGGCATGCGCGGCGAGGTCAAGCTCAAGCAAGGTGGAACCATCAAGCTCCGCCGCAACGAGTTCGAGATCCGTCAGGGTGCGGTGCGCTTCGACGACCTGACGCGCATCGCGCCGCAGGTGGACGTGACCGCGGTCACCGAATACCGCCGCTACAGCGAGTCGAGCCAGGCGGAGAAGGGCGCGCAGGCGTCGCCCAGCGCGAGCCAGGGGCAGAGCGCCACCGCGGCGCAGGGTGGGCGCTGGCGCATCTCGATGCGCGCCCACGGCGACGCCGACAAGCTCGCCATCGACCTGACCAGCGACCCGGCCCTGGCGCAGGACGACATCTTCCTCTTGCTCACCGTCGGCCTGACGCGCGCCGAGCTGGACCAGGCGCAGAGCGCCAGCGTGGGCGAGAGCGTGGCGCTCGAGGCGCTGGGCACGCTGAGCGGCGCGGACCGAGCGGTCACCGAGGCCCTGCCGCTGATCGACGAGTTCCGCTTCGGCAGCGCCTACTCGTCGCGCACCGGGCGCACCGAGCCGACGGTGACCATCGGCAAGCGCCTGGCCGAGCGCATCCGCGCCAACGTGACCAGCGGCCTGGCCGAGTCGCGCGAGATACGCTCGAACCTGGAGTGGCGCCTGAACAACCGCGTCAGCCTGGAGGGTTCCTACGACAACGTGAACGACATCTCCAGCTCGTCCCTGGGCAACCTGGGCGCCGACATCCGCTGGCGGTTGGAGTTCGAGTAGGGTGGCCCTTGCTGGCCAGCCTCCGTCGATCGACAGTAAGCCCATGCGCTGCGCTTGGGTGTTGCTGGCGTCTCTCGCGGTGGTGGGTTGCGGTGGCGACGACGGGGGGAACGACGGACCGCCCGCGGCGTCGGTGGTCGTGCAGTACGGCGAGCCGGCGCAGACGGAGCTCACGCTCTTCCCGTCCGACCGCTACACCAGCCCGGACGCGAGCACGCCGACCGGGCTCCGCGTGCACCTCGGCAGCGACAACACGGCGGACCAGCTCGCGACGGCCTACCCGACGACGCTCGCGCAGTTGAACGAGCTCGACGGCTTCTCGACCACGGGCGGCATCGGCGTGCGTTTCTCCGGTGCCTTGGACGTGCGCGGGCTGGTGAAGCTGCCCAACGCCGACCCACCCGTGACCGACCCGGTGCGCGACGCGAGCGAGTACACCAAGAGCGGGACGCCGATGTTCTTGGTCGAGGTCGCGACCAGCAAGGCCATCGGCATCGTCCCGCGCTACTACGAGCAGCTCGCGGACGTCGACTTCCCGAGCGACGACTTCACGCTGCTCGCCGAGCCCGCCGAGCCGCTTCGCCCGGGGGAGCGCTACGTGTTCGCGGTCACCGACGAGCTCGTGGCGGGGGACGGCACGCGCGTCGGGCGTTCGGGCGCGATGCACGGCGCGCTGACGAGCTCGAAGGCGGACTACGACGTCGCGCTGCGACAGGCGCTCGACGTCGGTGCGCCGGCGGTGGGGACCACGCGGGCGCACGTCGTGGCCGCGACACTCTTCACCACCGCCAGCGTGCAGGACGGCATCGTGGCGGCGGCGAAGGCCCGTCGCGCGGCCCCGGCGCCCAAGCAGGTGGACGCCTGGGCCGTCGAGCAGAAGGCGACGCTGCCCGACACGCGCGTGCGCTTCCGCGCGAGCTTCGCCGCGCCCGAGCTGCGCAAGGCGAAGCCCGACGGCAAGTGGCAGCTCGACGCGAGCGGCGTGCCGGTGGAGCAGAAATCGGTGAGCCTGGAGGTGTTCCTCGCCTTCTCGAAGTCCGAGGTCAGCGGCCCGCGCCCGATCGTGATCTTCCAGCACGGGCTGGGCGGGAACAAGGACGGCAACTGGGGCACCTCGGAGCGCCTGGCCGCCGTGGCGCCCGAGGGCGTGGCCGTGTTCGCCATCGACTCGCCGGAGCACGGCGCGCGCGGCAGCGGCAACGACTCCGTCGTGAACAGCGCGTTCAGCTTCTTCGGCGTCGAGCAGAGCACCATGGAGTTCGACATCGGGCGCGCGCGCGACAACTTCCGGCAGATGGCCATCGACCAGCTCGAGCTGGTGCGGTTCATCGGCTCGCTCGGGAACCTGGACCTCTTGCCCCTGGACGCGAATGGCCAGCCTGCGCCCGACGGCAAGCCCGACCTCGACCTGTCGCGCGTCTACTACATCGGGCATTCCTTCGGCAGCGTGCAGGGCGCGACGGTGTTCGCGCTGGCGCCCGAGATCAGTCGCGCGAACTGGAACGTCGGCGGCGCAGGTTTGATGATGCTCTTGCGCGACTCGAACCTGTTCAGCCAGTTCGTGGTGAAGTCGCTGACGCCGGCGGGCACGCCGTTCGGCGCGGTGGCGCGCTTCATGGCGTACTCGCAGGCCATCGTCGATGCGGGCGACCCGTTGAACTTTGCGCGGCACGCGGCGCTCGAGCCCCTCGACGGCGTGAAGGGCTGGAAGGCCCGCGACGTGCTGATCCAGGAAGTGGTGAACGACGCCATCGTCCCGAACTCGACCAGCGAGGCGCTGGCGCGGGGCGCTGGCGCCGGGTTGATGCATCGAGTCACGGATGCCTCGGGGTTCACCGAGCTGAGCGCGCCGGCGAGCAAGAACGCGGGGGGCGCGACCGTCGTCCTCTGCCAGTTCGACCAGATGGCAGGCAAGCCCGCCGAGCACGGCTCGCTCATCTTCGCGGAAGAGGCCATTCAGCAGTACGTCGAGTTCTTCGAGACGGGCAGCGTGAAGGCGCCGTACTGAGCGTTCCGAGACCGGCAGCTGATCCCGATCATGCGTCGCCGGCTGGGGCTTGAAGTCCGCGCTCGACCCGTGGCATGGGGGGAGGTTCGGGTCAGCGGTGTGCGCGCCGTTCGCAGGGGACGCCCCACACCGCACGGGAGGACTGGAACATGAGGAGCGCAATCGGTCGGGGGCGGTGGGGGTGGTTGGTGCTGGCGGCGTTGGGCGCCGCGGCGCCCGGCACGGCGTGCTCGGACGGCGAAGAAGGCGCGGGCAAGGTGCTCCTCACCCCGTCGCTCGGGCTCGGCAGCGCTCCTGCCGCGCTGAAGGTCGGCGGCATGACGCTGGCCTCGGCGGTGCACGAGGTGGTGCCCTTCGGCAACTACGCCTTCGCGCTGAACGCGGACAAGGGCGTGCAGATCGTCGACCTGACGGACGCGAAGAAGCCCGCGTCGCTCGCTTCGCTCGACACGCCCGGGCGTGTGGCCGTGGTCGAGCACGACGCGGAGCGCGGCATGGCCTACCTGGTGGACTCCACGGGTCGCCTGCAGCTCGCCGGCGTGATGGCCGCCGACAGCCCCGAGACGCTGCCCTCCATCGACCTGGGCGCGTCGTTCTCGAGCGCGCGCGGCGTGGCGCGCGTGCGCGACCGCATCTTCGTGATCGCGGGGACCAAGCTGCAACCGGTGAGTATCGCCGCGGACATGAAGCTCGCGCAGGACAGCGCCGTCACTTTGGACGAGGCCCCGACCCACGTCGCGGCGGGCGCCGGCGTGCTGTACCTGGGTTACGCCTCGGGGCGCGTGGAGTCGTGGTCCGCGCCGTCCGCCGGGGAGCCCATCCGTCTGGGGTCCGTCGACCTGGGCGGCGAGACCCGAGGCCTCGTGACCAATGGCTCGAAGGTCATCGCGCTGGCGGTGGGCACGGGCATGAACGTCGTCTCCTTCGACAACCCCAGCAAGCCGAGCATCCTGCTCCGGAACACGGACCTCGACGACCCGAAGCGCGTGCGCCTGTTCGGCCGCATGCTGGTGGTCGAGCTCGAGCGCGGTTGGGTCAGCGCCATCGACGTGTCGCGCGCCGACTCGCCTCGCGCCGTCACCACCAACAAGGACCAGACGCCGGGTTGGGTGGGCATCGTGGACGGCAACCTGGTCTTCGGCACGGACAAGGACCTCTCCGTGGCCGGCATCCCGCCGGCCCTCGCGGGTCGCATCACGGACGGCGTGCGCGGCGAGTTCCCGGTCTACGGCGCGGTGCCGCTGCGCTTCAGCAAGCGCATGGACGACAAGAGCGCGGAGGGCGTGAAGCTCCGCTGCGCGGGCAAGGAGGTCGCTGGTCGCGTGATTCTGACCGAGGATCGCATGGGCCTGTCGTTCCGCGCCGACGCGGACCTTCCGACCGCCGCGGACTGCGAGCTGGACCTCTCGCCGTTGCGCGACACGGTCGGACTCGAGCTCAGCGCGCGCCCCGACGAGGGCAAGCGCTTCGGCTTCAAGACCTCGTCAGCGAAGAGCGAGCCCATCATCAACCCCGGCAGCAAGTACCCGCACACCGACGACGACGGGCACTTCACCGGCTTCGCGAACGGCGGCAGCGAGTTCGAGTGGGCCGACGTGAAGAGCGCGAAGGGCATGTTCACGCGCTTCTACGCCGACTTCGACGGCAAGCGCCTGTACATCCTGAACGACTGGGTCTACAGCGACGAGAAGATCTCCCCCGATTGTTACAACCGCTTCAACGTCTGGACGGCGGGCGGCAAGGAGCAGTGGGAGGTGCGCGCCTACGGCGACCAGCGCGTCGAAGTGCGGAAGAACGGCACGCTCGTCGACGCCAAGGCGGAGGGCGTGACGGGCGGCTCTTACTTCGGCAGCTCGCCGAACCGCGAGTCGCCGCACACCATCTACGAGATCAGCGTGCCGGCGACGGCGGGGCAATGGGGCGTGCAGCTCCACGACCCGGGCCCGACCTTCCACTGCAGCAAGCGCGAGGGCGAGCCGACCAGCATCGCGGGCGCGGCCAGCAGCGACGGCGGCAACAAGAACACCATCGACCCCACGCTGAAGCCGAAGGCGCCGAGCGAGCCGGTGGCTGCGGAGCCCGCGAACGACGCCACGGGCGTCAGCCTCACTCCGCGCCTGGGCTGGACCAGCACGGACGACTGGAAGTCCTTCACCACCTTCACGGTGCAGATCGCACGTGATGCGGCGCTGTCGCACCCCATCGTGCTCACTACCGGTGCACGCTTCGTCGACGTTCCGGCCGGCGCCCTGCGCGCAGACACCAAGTACTACTGGCGCGTCATCGCGAACAATGGCGCCGGGGCCAGCAGCGGTGCGGCCCGGAGCTTCACCACCGCGGCGGGCGCCGTGTGCCAAGCGCCCACGGCCGACTGCGACAACAACCCGCAGAACGGCTGCGAGGTGAACCTGCAGACCGACGGCGCGAACTGCGGGAGCTGCGGCAATGCGTGCGGCACGGGGCTCGCCTGCGTGGGCGGGAAGTGCGTCGAGGTCGACGGCGGAACCGACGCGGGCACCGGCGGGACGGGCGGCACGGGGGGCACGGGCGGAGACGCCAGCCTGGGCGGCACGGGCGGCGCCGATGGCGGCACGGCTTGCACGAGCTGTCTCGCGACGAGCTGCGCCAACAACTGGTCGCAGTGCACCGGCGCGACGTGCACCCAGTTCCTCCAGTGCCTGAGCGGCTGCACCAGCATGAATTGCGCCGTGCAGTGCGCGAACCAGACCGACGCATCGAGCGCGCTCACGCAGCTCGCCGACTGCGCCGACTCGCTGTGCAAGGTCTGCTTCGCGGCTCAGGACGGCGGCACCGGCGGGAGCGGAGGTACGGGCGGCACCGGTGGTCAGGGCGGCACGGGCGGCACTAGCACCGGTGGCCAGGGCGGCACGGGCGGCCAGGGCGGCACGGGCGGCCAGGGCGGCAGCGGCGGTC
>Ga0233425_10010251_pt1 | contig 11495 bp, 4 predicted proteins | sample Watercolumn_Towu_2_FD_181712 | JGI IMG/M metagenome (GOLD analysis project Ga0233425, IMG submission 181712) | Freshwater microbial communities from Lake Towuti, South Sulawesi, Indonesia - Watercolumn_Towuti2014_140_MG | ecosystem: Environmental > Aquatic > Freshwater > Lake | place: Indonesia...
TCCCCTGTTGCCGGTTTCGGGCGGCTTTGGACCTACCCAACCCGTGAAGGAGAAACGCGGAGAATTGACCGCGCGGGCCGTGGTATTCGAACGAGACCGCGTGCGCGTCGCTTTCGTCAGTCTCGACTTGCTGGGATTCCCCTCAACATTGGGTGAACGGGTGCGGGCGCGTGTGCCGGCGATTCCTCCAGAAAACGTGCTCATCGCCGCCACACACAATCACAGTGGACCGGACACCTACGCGTTTCCCGACGGTCAGGGCGGACACACCGGTGATCTGAACTACATGGACGAAGTCTGCCAAAAGACGGCGGCTGCCCTCCAGGAAGCGATCGACGGCTTGCGACCTGCGGCGCTCCGCGTGGCCACGGCCGAAGCGCAGGGCAAGATTGCGTACAACTACTACGCGCCTGACTTGTACGATCGCCGCATGAGTGTGGTTCAAGCGACTGCTGACGGGAAGCCCGTCGTGACGCTGGTCAACTACGCGATTCACCCGGAAGTACTCGGGCCCGATGTCGGGATCATGAGTCCTGATCTGGTGGGCCCTCTCTGCGACCGGATCGAGTCGCGGGTGGGCGGAATGGCCATGTTCATCAACGGAGCGCAAGGCGGTATGGTAACGGCTGACAACCGGGATCTTGAACGTCCCTCCGACCCGCAACGCGGGTATTGGCACGACGAACGCACCTGGGAAGAGTGCCAGCGCATCGGTCAGGTGATGGCCGATGAAGCGCTCCGCATCGTGGACGCAGCGCCGGTGCAGGCCGCTCCGCAGCTCTTCTGCACCTCAATGCCCGTGACGTTCCCCGTGGAGTCCGACGCATTGTGGAATGTCGTACTGCATTCGCCCTTGCGGTACCCGCACGCTGCCGACCGCAAGGTCACGACGCGTGTGAACCTCGTGAACCTCGGCAACGCGCAAGTGTTGACAATTCCCGGTGAGGCACTGCCGAACATTGGCTTCTACTTGAAGCGCAAGATGCGCGGTCAGCACAACCTGCTTTTCGGACTGACCAATGACGCCTTCGGGTACCTCCTGACGCGAGTGGACTTCGAGAGTTTTCCGCGCTACGCGTATGTCAGCCGGGTGTCGTTGGGTGAATTGACGGGCGAAATCTACGTCGACCACGCGCTGCGGCTCGTGGCCGAGAATCCCGCGCCTGACAAGCAGTAGCGCGTCCGAGCGGAACACTAATCCGGATTCACCACAGAGGGTGAAGAAAGGACAAGTAAGGCAAGTAGTTTCGCAACGATCACGCTTGGATCGAATCTGACAAGCTGTAAATCCCGCCTCTTGTATTCTTCTCTGTGGCTCTGTGGTTGCTCCTCTGGTTTCGTGCATTATCCGGGCTGAAGTGATCGACCTTCTGTTCGCGGACGCTAATCTCGGGCAAAAGCCGAGTCAAAGGCGCGCATCGACGGGGAAAAATCCAGGTTGCGAATGTAGGCCTGCGCTTCGGCCGCCCCGCGCTCGCGGTCCATGCCGCTGTCTTCCCACTCCACCGACAACGGACCGTAGTAGCCGATTTCGTTGAGCGCGCGGATGATGGCACGGAAGTCAATCGAGCCGTGGCCGAGCGAGCGGAAGTCCCAGTACCGATCCGGATGCCCGAAGTCGAGGTGTCCGCCAAACACGCCGGCGTTGGTGGGCACGGACGACCAATGTACGTCCTTCACGTGACAGTGATAGATGCGATCGCGGAATCGCCGGATGAAGCCGATGTAGTCCACGTGCTGATAGCCGAAATGGCTGGGATCGTAGTTGAAGCCGAAGCGTTCATGTCCGTTGACGGCGTCAATGGCCCGCGCCGTGGAGGCAATGTCAAACGCGATTTCGGTGGGATGGACCTCGAGGCCGAACCACACATCCTCTTTCTGAAACACATCGAGAATCGGCAGCCAGCGCTGAGCAAAATCCCGGTAGCCGTTTTCGATCTGGCTGGGCAGAACGGGAGGAAACGAGTAGAGCAGATGCCAGATGCTGCTGCCTGTGAATCCGTTGACCACGATGCGCTTCTGGGCCTTCTTGTTCTCGGGCGGAGCAAGATCGAAGAACTTGCGGGCGGCACGGGCCGCGTCCATCATCTCCTTGGCCGCTCGCTGCCGGACACCCTCCGGATTGCCATCACCCCAGACATGCGGCGGCAGGATGGCCTGATGCCGTTCGTCAATCAGATCGCAGATGGCCTGGCCCACCAGATGATTGCTCAGCGAATAACAGGCCAGACCGTGCCGGTTCAGTTGGTCCCATTTGCGTTGGCAGTAGTCCGGTTCCTCGAGCGCCGCCTTCACGTTAAAGAGTTCACCCCAGCAGCCGAGTTCCAGGCCGTCATAACCCCAGGACTTGGCTTTCTTGCAGAGATCCTCGAATTTCAGATCGGCAAACTGCCCGGTACACAGCGTAATAGGTCGTGCCATTGCGCATGGTCCTTTCGTTGAGAGTCGCCCGTCGTTATCCGCTATAGCAACCCGCCGCTGGCCTCCCGCGGCGCGGTTTGTCACCTTCGCGTACAACCTACGAGTAGACAGGGTATTAGGCGTACGAGTCAGCGTCAATCGTACCCCCGGAACAACGTGCCGAACGTGACGTCCGATGAAGGTAACAACGGTCTTCGACCGGCAGCCAGAATCGACCAACGTTTGGTCACCACATGTTCCCGACCGCGGCAGGTGGTTATACTCACGGCGCCAAACTTATCGCGGCCATTACGAAAAGTCTTCGAGATCTCTGATTTTTGGGCTCCATTCAGCGCCACACGGCCACTCGTACGGGCTCTCGTTCGCCAGCAATTCGCATTCCCTTCCCCGGTGCCGTGTTGGGGCGCCGCAACAGGGAACCGATCATGCGTCGCAAGCATCGCAGTGTGGAACTGCGTTTGGGGATACGAGCACGAAGGTAGTGTCTGCTCCGCCAAATTTGATCGGGGATCACGCCATGGCAAACGATTCGGTGGATTTGAACGTGCAATGGCAAGAACTGCTCGACGCTACGGCCTTTGCCGTCGAGCGGTTCGCCATTTGGCAACGGTCGGGAATGATCGGAGCTTCCCAGGGAGAGACGATCGCATCCGAATACGGGCAACTCCGCGGCGCATGGACGGCCGATGCTCAGGTCGGCTGGCCGCTGCCGACGGATATCAAAATGCCCCCTGGCAAGCAAGCGACGGGCGGAGATCAACGCGAGTACCGGTTCTGGTACTTCGTCGGACAAGAAGTGAATCGCCACGCCGCCGTGGGGCGGCTCACGTTGGCCCAGAAGCATGCGTGTTTGACGGAAGTCAAGGAGCGACTCGCGGCGATTCGCCGTCGCATTTCGCCGGAAGCACGGGAGGTGGTGGAGGCCGAGATCATTCAGGAGCCGGCGGCGAAGCCACCGCAACCGACGGCGAAGTCCGCGCCAGTGGCGGCCGCTGCACCGAAGCCGAAGCAACCCGCGGCGCCACGCAAGAACATCATGGAGATCCTGCTGGACCCGCGCTCCATCCAGTGCCTGCTCGCCTTCGGCGGAGCACTCATGGTGGTCGGACTCGTCATTCTCCTGTGGGTGAATGAGTTCTTCACGCCACCCGTGGTTGCGGTCGCGCTCGGTGTCGCCAACGCCGCGCTGTTGGCGGGTGGCTTGGGCGTGTTGAAGTACACGCGGTTCCACACGGCGGGTAAAGCTCTGACCTTGCTGGCCTGCATCGTGATGCCTTTGAACCTGTGGTACTACAACGCCAACGGCCTGATCACACTTGACGGACACCTGTGGCTGGCGGCGGTGGTCATCAGCGCTTTGTATGCGGCTGCGGCCATTCTGTTGCGAGACGAGATGTTCGTGTACGTCTTCGTGGGCGGCGTTACGCTGACCGGCCTGTTGATCCTGGCCGACTTGCCGCCGTCACCGCAGCACTTCTGGGAGATCGCATCCCCCGCGACGATGCTGGTGTGTTTCGGCCTGCTGGCGATCCACGCCGAGCGCGCCTATCCGGACGACGAGGGACCGTTCAGTCGCCAGCGTTTCGGTCTGGCGTTCTTCTGGTCGGGGCACGTATTGCTGGCTGCGGGTCTGCTGCTCGTATTGGGAGCCCAGGTGGCAGGAAACTGGCTGTACGAGCCGTGTTTTCGCTGGATCTATGAACGGCATCAGGCACAGCCGTCCCCCATTGTCGACGAACTGCGTTGGCTGGCATTCGCGCTCGTCGTGGCCGGGACCTACGCGTACATCTATTCGGATGTCGTCGTACGGCGCCTGGGTGTGTATGTGCACGTGGCGGCGCTGACGCTGATCTGGGCCGAAGTACTGCTGGTCGAACTTCTGAATCTGCATCTGGGCGTCGATGCCCTGATCGCCATCTTCGCGTTGACGAGTCTGGTGGTGAACCTCTTCGAGGGGACCATCACGCGCGGAAACCGGATGACACGCGCCATCCCCTTGCTGGGACTCCTGCTGGGATTGCTGCCCGTTCTCTTGGGACTGTGGCAGTACGGGCGAGCCTTGGGTACGGGGTTTGATGAAGTCTGGGGAAATCAGCCGCCCTCGTGGACGTACGTTGGAGCCATGTTGTTGGCCGCCGTCTCGTGCCGGGTCGGAGCGTTCGTGTACCGGCGCGACATTCCGAAGCTGGCGGCCGCCTATTACTTCGCGACGGCGGCAGCGACGATGGTGGCGGCCGTCGCGGCACTGGCAGCCTTGGGACAAACGCAATGGTCGCAACACGCGCCCTGGATGATGCTCATACCCATCGTCTATGTGGTGGCCGCCCATCTCTACCGCGGGCATTCGCCCGAACAGCCGCTGCTGTGGGTCAGCCACGCCGCAGCCGCGGTGATGCTTGTGTCCAGCGTGGCCTCGGCCATTCGCGGCTTCACCGTTGTTCAAGCACAACCGCTCAACCTTCTCCTGGCCCTGTTCTTTGCCGAAGCCGCCGTCTTCTACTTCCTGGCCGTGGTCCTGCATCGGCAACCGTTTGCGGTGCACCTGGGTACCTTGATGGCTTGCGGCACGATCTGGCAGCTGCTGGCCTACGTCGGCGTCCAGAGCGAATACTACACGCTCGTGTTTGCCTTGGTGGGTCTGGCACTGCTGGTGGGATATCGCTTCGCCATGCTCAAGCCGCTGGCGACCGGCGAACTGGCTTTGGCCGCGTTTCAAGGCGCAAACACTCTCTTGTCGCTGGCCCTGGTTTCGGCGGCGATGATGGGGCTCAGCCGACTGACTGCGCATCGCGTGGAGTGGCCTTTCATCGGACTCTGCGCGCTGCTCACATTCTTGAGCTTGTTGGCAGCCGTGCTCGTGCGCGAGGCGAATTGGCGGCGATGGTACCTGGTGACCAGTATTGGCCAGGGACTGCTGGTGTTCTTGTGCATTCAGATCCTCAGCGACCTCTCGGGCTGGCAGAAGCTGGAGATCTTCAGCGTGGTGATGGGTCTGCTGCTGCTCGTCGTGGGTCACATCGGTTGGTACTACGAGCAGGACCGCGAGAACGACCTGGTGAGTTCCAGCCTCATTCTCGGCAGTCTGCTGGCGGCAATTCCCCTGGCGGTCGCCACGCTCATCGATCGCTCTCAGGGCAACTTCGGCGGCTTCCTGGTGCTGAACGAACTGGGATTCCTGATCGTCAGCATTGCGCTGGTGACCAGCGGAATCATGTTTCAGCTCAAGGCCACTGCGCTGTGCGGCTCGGCCTCGACGATTCTGTACTTCGTGACGCTGTTGATCTACGTCCCGTGGGCACGGCTGAACACCGTGGCTGTGACCATCATCGTGGGCGGCGGACTGCTGTTCGGTACGGGTCTGCTGCTGAGCCTTTATCGCGATCGCTTGCTCGCGCTGCCCGAACGAATCAAGAAACGCGAGGGGGTGTTCAAAGTCCTGAGCTGGCGGTAGCGCGCGAGCGACTGTGTTGGCACGTTTCCCTCCACCGGTAGTCGTTGGCCGCGACTCGAGGGTGTGACAAGCTCGCGTCAAACAGTTTGCGTTGAGCGAACGTCTGACCGCGAGCGCCGGCACACCAGAATGCGGCCACGGCCCGAGAACATGTCGGCACACATCGTTCAGCGGTCGGCGCGGTGTCTCCGCCCCCCTGTTCTCTGTTCGGCGCGGGTCTCCGACCCCCTGTTCTCTGTTCGGCGCGGGTCTCCGACCCCCTGTTCTCTGTTCGGCGCGGGTCTCCGACCCCCTGTTCTCTGTTCGGCGCGGGTCTCCGACCCCCTGTTCTCTGTTCGGCGCGGGTCTCCGACCCCGCCCAAACGACTGACCTCTGTTCGGCGCGGGTCTCCGACCCCGCCGAAACGACTGACCGGAGGTCTCCCTTCCGCATTGCTTCGGAGCACGCCGAGCTTGCTGGCAAGAACGCACCACAACCAACTTGACCGCGATCGTCGGTCCCTACCACGGTACGGTTGGCCGACTGGCTGCGGCAGTACGGGCCGCATTCTGGTGTGCCGGCGCTCGCCGGCAACTCGGTGTCGACTGGAAAGCATCAACCGGCGGCTGGTCACACCCTACGGCGCGAGACCTCGGACCGCTCGGGGGTGGCTGGCCGCTTACGCACTTCCCGTCCATCCTTCCGGCTCCGTCCTCTGCTGCTGGTCCATCGCGATGTTCCTCTTGCCGACGATCTGTCCGCGAGAACAAGCGGGCACGAATGGTGCTCCCGTCGGAACGAGATGAATCGCGAAAACGCGAAGACGCGAAAGGGCACATCACGGGATACCTCGCCTCTTTCGCGATTTCGCGTTTTCGCGATTAGAAAACTGGAGCGACATCGTGAGTGGGACACGCAGCGTGTCGCCGCAGTTCCCACCCGCTCCGCGTGAGCGAGCATGGCCCCGCGACCGATGCCATTGGTGATACCCTGTGGGAGTCGTCGGCACACCGGCGACTGGAGTCTGGAATTCTCGAGGATTTTGCACAAGCGACGGTCGCATGGGGGCTCCGCTGGATGTCTCGCGCGCCCGCGCGCGAGATGGGTTTCCACAGCCCAAGCACACCGCTGCATTGTACCGGTTACCCGGGAGCTTGGCGATTCGAGAGGGGAACGAGAGGCGGCCGCGGAACACTCTCGGCCAGCCCACCGGCCGGGCCTGGGAGGGGCCCGGACCGGTCGCTGGCCGGTGGCCGGTCGCGCTTCGGCGCGCCGGACACGACCGAGCGCGGGGCTCAGATGAACAGGGCCGTGGCGTCGGTGTCGTCGTCCTCCGGTCCGCCGCGCGGTTCGGCATCGTGGCCGGTTTCCGCGCTGGCCGCATTCGATTGTGGAATGACGTCGTGCGGGTTGCTCGGCGGCAGCGATGGATCGCGATACAGGCGCCCGGGGTGCGTCTTCTCGTGCACCTCGCGCAGCTTGGCGATCGTCACGTGCGTGTAGATTTGCGTGGTGTTCAGACTCACGTGCCCGAGCAGGGCTTGGATGTAGCGGATGTCGGCGCCGCCTTCGAGCATTAAAGTCGCGGCCGTGTGGCGAAATAAATGGCACGCGCCCGTCTTCTGCACGCCCGCCCGGTCCAGATAGACGCGCACCCAGTGGGACAGGTTTTCACAATGGATCGGCCGCCCCGTGTTCCCGATGAACAGAAACGGCGACGTTGCCTCACCCAGCAAGACGGGCCGCGACTCGACCAGGTACTTGTCGATCCAGGCCAGCGCCCGCGCGCCGATCGGCACCACGCGGTCCTTGTTCCCCTTGCCGCGCCGTACCAGCACCGTGCCCCGCTCGTGGTCCACATCCGCCAGGTGCAAGTTCAACGCTTCCTGGCGCCGCAGGCCGGTCGAATAGAGCGTTTCCACGATGGCCCGGTTGCGCAGCCCGTGCGGCGTGGACGGGTCGGCCTGCGCCAACACGCTCTCCACTTCCTGCTGCGAGAGCGCATTGCGGGGCAAACGCTGTTCCTCGCGCGGCAATTGCAGCAGGTTGGCCGGATCGTGTTCCAGGCAGCGCTCCCGCACCAGCCACAAGAACCAGCTCCGCAGCGCGGTCAACCAGTGCGCTTGGCTGGAGACGCACAAGGGTTCGCCGTTGCGCTTGCGATAATAGAACAGGTGCCGCTGATAACGCTCCAGCAGCTCCCGCGTCACCTCGCGCGCTTGCGTGATGCTCCGTTCCTGGCACCAGCGCAGGAACAGACCAATCGTCGCGCGGCGGATCTCCACCGTGCGGGCCGCGTAGTGATGCGTCTCCAACCAGAGCAGATGCCGTTCCAGCAGCGCCCGCAGACTCAAGGGATCGTGCGGGTCGCCGGGCAACTCTTGACGCCTGCGACGAGCCATGGTTCGTCCTCCGAAGCTAGAGAAGGAAAGGAGGCACACGGGCCTCCCGGATGCGCCGCGCGCACGCTGCGCGCGGCAAGTCACTCGTGAAGCTGGGGCTGGGAAGCTGGGGAAGCCCGGCGAGCACTAACGACCGGCGGGATGTGTTGTGGTGCGCGCCTTGTTCAGCGTTTCCACGCGCAACCGCCGGTTTGCCCCACAAGTCTCGGACAGCGCGGGACTTCACACCGTTTCGCCCGGCCGCCGGTTCGCGTCGTTTCCGGTGCCGATTCACCGCCGGTTCGAAGCCGGAGGCCGCCGATTCGCCGCCGGTTCGAATGGTCCACCCGCCGAATCACCCTGCCGGGGGTCGGGCCGACTTGGTACGCGCGTCGCGCAATTGGTCCGCGTCGGTCAGGCCCAGCCCGGCCACGACGTGGTCGTCCGCCAAGCCGTCCCCGGCCAACTCATAGACCCGCTGGTTGCCGCGCCCCGTGCGCTGCGCCCAGACGTATTCCAGCTCCACCAACCGCGCCAGCTGCCGGCGCAACGCGCGGTCCGACCAGCCCAAGGCTTCCCGCAACTCGCGCTGCGTGAACCGCGCGTCGGTGGGGTGCGTGGTGGTCTGGGAAGCGGAAGCCGAGGACGCGCGCTGCCGCGCGTAGGCGGTCCACTGCGCGAGCAGTTGGCGCGTCTGCGGCAACAGCCCGTCGCGCCGCGGCAGGAGCGTCTCGCGCGCCAGGCGGTTCGCCGCGCGCACATCGTCCAACGTGGCCACCACGCAGGTCTCCTCCTGCCCGTCCCGCACGCGCGTCACCCGCTGGCGTTGGTACTGGTGCAACAAGGCCAACGCGGCGATCAGCGCCAGATACTTGGCGTGGTCGCGCCGCAGCCGCGTCTGGTCCGTGCGGAACGTGAGCTGCTCGGCCCAGGGGATCACCACGGACAACGGTTCCAACAGGCGTTGCGCGCGTTGCTGGCGCTCGCGTACGCGCTGCGTGCTGACGCCGCCTTCCCGCAGCGCGTACGCCGCGCGCTGCCGCCGATGAATGGCGGCCGTCTGCTCGGGCTGTTCGTTGACCGAAATCGTCAGACAACGGTTGGCCAGTTCCGCGTCCGGCTCTTCGGCCGTGGTGGTCAACAGCAGGGCCACGGGACCTTCCACTTCGTACTGCGCGGTCTGTTGCCGTCCGGACTGCGCGTCCTTGCCCGCGCAGGCGATGGCCAGGCGGCCTTCGCTCTGCAAGAGCTTGAGCGCGTAGGCCGCTTCCGTCACGCCTTCCTCTTCCGCGATGGAGAGGATCTTGTGTTGCAGTTCCTGGCGGCCCAGGTAATACAGCGACTGGCCCGTCAGCGCCGACCAGCGTAACTGCGCTTCCGCCGGCATGAAGGCCAGCGTCGCTTCCACCAGCGCCGTCTTGCCCGCCGCCGAGCTGCTCTGAAGCAGCACCGACAACGGACGCGGCAAGTGCCGCGAGACGCAGGCCAGATAACAGACCAGCTTGTTCGTCTCCTCGCCCACCAGTCCGCACGTTTCGTAGTCGGACAGAATCCGCGCTAAGAGCTGCTCGTCCCGCAGCAACTGCAACGCGTCCTCGCGCTGCGACTCGGTCATGGGCGGCGGTTCGGGCGCGCGCTGGTCGAGCGTCTGGCGGATGAGCACCTCCTGACGCGATTCCAGTTCCCACAGCACGCGGCCCAGGTCCTGCTTGAGCGTGGCTTCCTCCACGTACAGTTCGGCCGCCGCTTCCTTGAGGAAGCTCCGCCGCAACCGCGCGGCATACAGGTCCAGCGTGTCCACGTGCACCAGCTCGCGCCGCGAGACCAGCAGGTTCACGCGCAGCCGCTCGCAGCTGAGCTGCGTGTCCAGGCCGCGCACTCGCCACTGCCGATCGTCCCACGTGAACGTCAAGTCCGACAAGGCGCGCGCCGTGGGCGCGGACGAGGAGACGGACATGGGAAGTCCCTTGAGTGCCAGGGCCGCCTCTCGGCGGCAGACAGGATCGGTACCACGGTGGTGGTGTGGCCACCACCAACGCACGCCGCGCTCCGGGCGACTTGCGTTCTCTTAAGAGCGGTTTGCTCCTGAGGAAGACCAAGACGCCATCGTGATGTGCAGCGGAAGCTGCTGCTCTTAAGAGAGCGGCAAGTCACCGTCGCTTGTCAAGAGGCGCGGGGAAGATTTCTTGCTCCGACCACGCGGCATCGCGTAGTCTCACGCGTATGAGGTGGCCTCTCGTTGGGGAACAGGAGCCGCTCCGCGGCTCCCCGGAAGACTTCTGGGAGGAGGACGAGGACGCGCTGCCGCTCCTCCCGGAAGCTGCTCCCGACGCGGAGCCGGCCGGCGGTTGTCGGCACCACGCGCGGCGGCCGCTGCTCTCGGTGGCCGACGTGTTTCGCCGGTTTGGCGCGGCCTTTCGGCAACAGCAGGGCGAGACACTCACCGTGCCGCAGGACCGCGTGCTGCGCGAATTGACCGCCTGCCGCACGCCGCTGCTGGGCACGCACCTCTGGCAATGCGACCACTGCGGCGCCCAGGCCGAACTCTGTAACTCCTGCGACAACCGTCATTGCCCGACCTGCCAGACGCAGCGCCGACGGGAGTGGGCCCAGCAGGTCCAGGGCACGCTCTTGCCGATCGAGTATTTTCACGTGATTTGCACCACACCGCAGCCCCTCTCCCAGTTCGCGCAGGTCAACGCGGCCGCGCTCTATCCGGCCCTGTTGTCCACCGGTCCGGAGGCCGTGCTGCAGTCCGCCGCCTCCGCCGACGGCCTCGGCGCGCAACTGGGCGCGCTGGCCATCCTGCATACCTGGGGCCAGTTGTTGCAAGTCCACCTGCATACGCACCTGCTCGTTTCGGGCGGCGGGCTGAGCCTGGACGGCCAGCGCTGGATCGCCTGGCCGCCGGGAGAGTTCTTGCCGCTGGAGCCGATCAGCGCGCGCTATCGCCAGCGGATGCTGCAGGCCGTGGACCAGGCCTACGCCCAGGGGAAGCTCGTGTTCCCCGGCCCGTGGCAGGCCATCGCGGAGCCCGCGGCCTTTGCCCAATGGCTGGCGCCCTTGCGCGCGATCGACTGGGTGGTCCTCGTGCGCAGCGTCTGGCACCGTTCCGGTCCCCAAGACCAGGACGCCGCGGCCAAGACGGTCGATTATCTGGCGCGCTACGCCAATCGCGTGGCCATCAGCAACAGTCGACTGCTGGCCATCGACGGGGACAACGTCACGTTCCGCTATAAGGACTATCGCGACGCTGACCGGT
>Ga0233425_10010252_pt1 | contig 11495 bp, 10 predicted proteins | sample Watercolumn_Towu_2_FD_181712 | JGI IMG/M metagenome (GOLD analysis project Ga0233425, IMG submission 181712) | Freshwater microbial communities from Lake Towuti, South Sulawesi, Indonesia - Watercolumn_Towuti2014_140_MG | ecosystem: Environmental > Aquatic > Freshwater > Lake | place...
GTTCGTTGGCGGCGATGCGCCGCAATTCTTGGCCGGTTACACGTTTGCGACCGACGGCGAACGCGGGCAACGTTCGACCGTGGTGCAGGCGGGCGCCATTCCTTGCCGACTACGGCGAGGATCCCTCGCAGCAGTTTCTCTATGCGCGCGGGGAGAGTTGCCCGACGCGAAGCAAAACGCTGATCGTCGACTTCGTGATTGGCCGGCGGGTGCAATTCCGCGACCGGTCGCGGAATTCGGTCGCCGACGGCGACTCGGGCACCCATCCGATTGGCGGCGTGCCGGCGCAGCCGGCGGGGCTCACGGCGTGCGACGGTCGGGCGGAGGGCGCACCGCGGCCAGCTTCGCGCGGGCTTCCGCAGGGATGTCGATGCGCGAGATGGGCACGTAGGTCAGAATGACGATCCGTTGCTCGCTGACGGGGATGGCGATGCGCGTGCGGGCCGTGCGGCGCGTGGCCTCGATCTTGATCTCGTAGTCGCGAATGACGCCACCGCGGAGGTTCATCGTCACGGTGACGTTGGTCGCGGGTTCGGCATCGTCTTCGTTGGGCCGCGCGGGATCGCCGGCGCGGCTGCGCAGGTGAACCACGTAGCTATCGCCGGTGAACTCAAAGGGGCCGGAGTTCTTCAGCAGCGGCACGAGTTCCTGATCCGGCCGGCGGATATCGGGCCGATCCGCGCGCCGCAGCCAGGCAAAGCGCGGCGTGGGTGACTGGCCGCGCAGGCGCTCCTCCGCTTGGGCGGTGAGGATCTCGCGATCGTTCAGCCAGCCTTCGGGGGTGAGCGTGACCATGGCGCCGCCGGCGGTGATGATGGTATCGAGCCGGAGTCCGTCGGACCATTCGCGGCGGATCAGCATGTCGCCGTGGCGATCGATTTGGCCCTTGAGGTTGGGCGAGGTATTCTGCTGGACCGTCGTCACCGTGCCGCGGCGGGTCTCAAACTGCTGCGCGACGGGCCCGGGGTCGGCGTTAATGACTTCCCACGAGTAGCTCTTCTGGTCCCGGAGCGCCTCGAGGGCGGCGACCAACGCGGCCGGGGGCGCAGCCTGGACCAAAGTGGCAACAGCGAAAGAGGGGAGGAGTCTGGCGACGACGACCATGACTGGGAAATCGGCGAGGTGGCGACACAGTGTCGCATGGGCCCCAGGAAGGTCAAACGCCATCCAAGTTGAAGATCCTTCTCGCATCGCGCCGGGGCAGGCGTTCTTCATTGAGAGCGAAACCCAGCACTTTATGTCGGCAGCACCCAAATCCCGTCTCGGGCGCGGTCTCGGCGGACTGATCGCCGCGTCGAAGCCCGCCAGCCAGACTCCCGCGAAACCCGCCGCCTCCGAGGCTGCCGCCACTCCGGTGCCCGCGGCTCCATCCGGGCCGGCGGCGGCGACCGGTTACCTCGAAATTGCGGTGCATCTGATTGAGCCGAGTCCGTATCAGGCGCGGCGGGAAATCACCGCTGAACAGCTCAGCGAGCTGGCGGAGAGCATTCGTGCCGAGGGTCTGTTGCAGCCGATCGTCGTTCGGCGCGTGGGCGAGCGCTACCAGTTGATCGCCGGCGAGCGCCGTTGGCGGGCGTTCCAGATGCTGAAGATCAAAGCGATCCCGGCGCGGGTGGTTGAGGCGAGCAACGCGTCTGCGGCGGCGATCGGGTTGATCGAGAACCTGCAGCGCGAGGGGCTCAATCCGATCGAGGAGGCGCAGGGCTATGCCAGCCTGATTCGCGATTTCGATCTCACCCAGGAGAGCGTGGCGGAGCGGGTGGGGAAGGGGCGGGCGACGGTGGCCAACGCCCTGCGGCTGCTCACCCTCGAGGCCGATTTGCAGGGCTACCTGATGAAAAACCTGTTGAGCGTCGGGCATGCCAAGGTCCTGCTGGGGATCGAGGATCCGGGGATTCGGGGGCTGCTCGGCCGGCGGATCATCGAGGAGGGGCTGAGCGTGCGGGTGACCGAGAAACTGGCCGCACCGGGCCGGCTGGCGCCGGCGGCGGCGCGCAGCCGGGCGGCGAAGTCCGGCGTCTCGGCCAAGGATGCCGCGACGGTAGCGGGGATCGAGAAGAAGCTCACCTCCCACTTGGGCGCGCGGGTGGCGGTGTTTCATTCCCCGCAGAAGGGACGGATCGTGATCGAGTATCGCGGCAACGAAGACCTGCAGCGCCTGCTGGGCAAACTGGGCGTCGAAGCGTAGCCGCGGCCGGGAAGTCCTTCGGCCGATGTCGCGCGCGCGGTGGGCCGCCGTCGCCGAGCCTTCCGCCTTCGCCCTTTGGCTACGGCGGACAAGTCGGCGTGCCAAGGGGCACCGCGCCCGCAGGCGGAATGCGAGGAAAAGAGAAGGGCCGGCGCGCGGGAGCGGGCCGGCCCTCGGGGGAAAACGGAAACGAACGGGTTACTTCGCGGAGCCGAAGACCTCGACCTCGCAGTAGTGGTTCAGTTCGTCGGAGGTGTTGCCGTTGCTGTAAAGGCGCACGTAGCGGCCGGCGGCGCCCTTGGCGTCGACGACGCGGCCGTTGTTGGTCTCGACGTACGACTTGTCGGAGCCCTTGCCGAGCTTCGAGGAGTTGTCGTCATCGGTGTTGAAGATCGTGGTGACGCCCTTCTTGAATTCGGCGTCGTCCGAAATCTGGATGATGACGTCGTGGTACACGCGGGCCTGCGAGTGGAAGTGCCAGACGGCGACGGCGGCGATCTTGGCAGAGGCCCCGAGGTCGACCTGCACCCACTGGGGGTTGGGCCCGAGCTCGACGTAGGCGCCGTCGATGCCGGTCTTGTCGCCATCGGTGATGAACGAGAGTTCGCCGATGACGGGGAGCGAGTCGCTGCTGGTCACCTTCTTGCCCTTGGAGAGCAACTTGGTGTCGGCAGAGACCATGATGTCGGGCCGCTTGGTGCCGGCGGGCTCGAGGTTGGCGAGCGAGATGGGCCGCGGCGTGCCGGCGAAGAGCGGCTTCGGCATTTCGACCTTGAGCGGGATCTTGCCGTCGGCCGCGGAAGCCGGGGTCGCCAGCGCGACTGCGGAGAGGAGGAGGGTGAGGGTGCGGGATTGCATAAGGGTGTGTAGCGGGTGGGACCGTTGATTGACGCTGAGGGTGGCAGGAAAATTCAAGAAATTTCCCTGCCTGAGCTGCGAAGCAGGCAGTCGGGACAGGACCGGACGATGGTCAGACCACGAAGTCGCTGGGGGCAAAGGACAGCGCCTTTTGGGCGACAATGGCCTCATTGACCTTGAGAACCGTGACGGCAGAGGCGAAGGCCGCCTCGCCCGGGCAATTGAGCGCCGTGCCCTTGCGGATCGCGTCGAAGAAGTTCTCCAAGTGCGGTTGGTGGATGGCTTTGTCGAGGGTGACCGGGATGTCCCAGGCGGAAAGCTGGGCGGTTTCGCGCACGTCGACGGTGGAGACGCGGGAGGGCCCACCGAGTTTTTTCACGCCCGGTTTTTCCCAGGGCTTGACGGGGGCGGGCGCGCCTTCGCCGGTCTCGGGTTTGACGATGTAGCCCTTGGCGACGTAGGCATCCCACTCGGGGGCGCGGGCTTCGCGATACAGTTTGGTGAACTTCGGGTTTTCCGAGATCTTGAGCGCGCCTTCGTCGCCCATGAAGTATTCGTGGTAACCGCCGCCGGCGCTGGTGGTGGTGAGCACGTCGTAGCTGGCGCGAACGACGCCGTCCTTCGTCAGGTACTCGTAGATGATGATCGCGTTGTCGAACCACTCGTGGGTCTTGTAGTAATCGACCCCGCCGCTGGCGATGCACAGGCGTGGGTTGGCTTCGAGCATCCAGTTGTAAATGTCGATTTGGTGGGCGCCGAGGTCGGAGATGGGGCCGCCGGCGTATTTTTTGAACCAGCGCCAATTCCGGAACTCGTGCATGTTCGCGTAACCGTACTTCTTCAGCTTGTCCCCGGGAATGGCCTGGCCGGCGGGGAAGCCGAAGTCGTCGGTGACGGCGCGGTGCCACTGGCCGCTGATGTTGGTGATGCGGCCGAGGAGACGGCCTTCGCGCACGATTTTGTCCCTGGCGTGGAGGTAGCGCGGGTTGCTGCGGCGCTGGTGGCCGATTTGCAGGAGCTTCTTCGTTTCGCGGGAGGCCTGGACCATCGAGCGGGCGCCCTCGACCGTGTTGGACATCAGCTTTTCGCAGTAGACGTGCTTGCCCTTCTTCAAGCCGGCGACCGTGTGTTCGGCATGCATGAAGTCGGGGGTGGCGACGATGATGGCGTCGAGGTCGGACACCGTGGCGAGCATCTCCTGATAATCCTCGAAGGGGCGGGCCGCGTGGCTGAACTTGCTCAGGAGTCGCGACGTGCGAGTGAGGTTGTAGGGCCAGATGTCGCAGACGGCTTGGAAGCGGACGCCCGGGATGTTGAGGGCCGCGTTCGAGAGGATGCGGCCTTCTTCGCCGCAGCCGATCAGGGCCACGTTGACGGTATCGCCGCCGGCGCCGACGGCCGCCGCGCGAGAGAAATAGGGGGCGGAGGCGACGACGGCGCTCAGTTTGGCGCTGGTGCTCAGGAAGTCGCGTCGAGTGCGAGGAGGGGATTCGGGCATGGCGCGGGATCTCCAGGATTCAGTTTTGCTTGTCGCCCCAGACCGCCAACCGTTCGTAACGCACGAGAAGCAGGGCGCCGGCGAACATCACCATGTGCATGCCCAGCCAGGCCGTGCCTTCGCCTTCCTGCACCGCCATCAGGCCGAAGGAGAGACCGACGTAGAGAAGACCGGTGACGAAGAGCGAAATCCGCGACTTGATCCCGAGCAGGACGGCGAGGCCGAGGATGACCAGCAGGTAGCCGAGCGGGATGGCGAACGACTTGGTCATCCACAGAGGCATGAACGAGGCGTCAGTGATCCCCTTGGCCATCCGCGCCATGTTCTTGTAGTAGTTTTCGAAGGAGTAGCTCCCGCCACTTTCGAATTTCTCGATGCCGGCCAGAAGAGTGCGCAGCCCCAGCCAAAGCCGCAGGAGCAGGAACGCCCCGGTATACTCGAGGCGGGAATTACAACAGGTGTTCGAGGCGGGTTGATCGCTCATGATGGAAGGGACGTTGGAAGCGGGACAGGCGTTACGAAGCGGGGGAGGGCGAGGGAGCTGACGCGAAGGAGTGAGGCGGAAGATGTGGATGACCAGGGCGGCCGATGGCAAGCCGCGCTGTTTTTTTTGGCGGGCGGGCGGGGTGCGGTCGAGCCTTACCTGCGGGCGGGCCAAAAAATGCGCGGATTTGGAAAAAAAGCGCGGATCCAAGGGGGCGGGCGGCGTGCGAGGGCCGGGGCCCGAGAAAACAGCCTTGCCGGGACGGTGTCGCGAGTCGCTACACTCCGGGCATGAGCGATCTCAAGCGCACGCCGTTGCGCGACTTTCATGCCGGGCACGGAGCCCGGCTGGTGGATTTCGCGGGGTGGGAAATGCCGGTGCAGTACCGCAGCATCCTGGACGAACACAAGGCGGTACGGCGAGCCGCGGGGCTGTTCGACGTGAGCCACATGGGCGAGGTCGAGGTGCGGGGACGGGAAGCGGCCAGTTTTCTGAATCGGCTCGTCACAAATGACATCGGGCGGCTCTTCCCGGGCCGGGTGCTCTACACGCCGATGTGCTATCCGGAGGGCGGGGTGGTCGACGATTTGCTCGTGTACATGCGAGGCCCGGAGGACTTCTTCCTCTGCATCAACGCCGGGAACATCGAGAAAGACCTCGCGTGGATCCGCGGGCAGGCGGTGGGGTTTGAGGTCGGCGTCGCTGATCGCAGCGCGGAATATGGCCTGCTGGCGGTGCAGGGGCCGCGGGCGGCGGCAATCGTCCAAACGCTCACGTCCGCGGAGCTGGCGCAATTGAAGTACTATCACTTTGTCGAGGCGGTCGTAGCCGGAGTGCCGTGCCTCGTCAGTCGCACGGGTTACACGGGCGAGGATGGCTTGGAGTTGTACCACGCTGCGCCGGCCGCGGTGGCGCTGGCCACGGCGCTGCTCGAGGCCGGAGGACCGCACGGGCTGGAACTCGTGGGGCTCGGCGCGCGCGACAGCCTGCGGCTCGAAGCGGGCTTCCCTCTCTACGGGCACGAGCTCTCCGCCGAAATCTCGCCGCTGGCGGCCGGGCTGGGTTGGACGGTCAAGTTTGAAAAGAACGCCGACTTCATCGGCCGGGCCGCGTTGCAGCGCGAAAAACAGCACGGGTCGGCACAACGGATCGTGTTCTTCAAGACGGGCGATCGCCGGATCGCGCGGGCGGATTCCCCGGTGTTCGACGGCGCGGGCGCGACGGTCGGCCGCGTGCGGTCCGGCACCCTCTCGCCCATCCTGAACGAATCGATCGGTTCGGCGCTCGTGGCGACTGCGAGCGCGAACCGGCCGCTCACTGCCGAAGTGCGCGGAGCGAAGCTCAATTTGCAACTGGTCAAACCTCCGTTCGTGGAACTAAGAAAAGCCTCCGCATGAGCAACCTCCCCGCCGAACTCCGCTACGCCCGGACGCACGAATGGGTGCGGCTCGAACCCGACGGCACCGCGACCGTCGGAATCACCGACTACGCGCAGAGCTCGCTCGGCGACATCACCTACGTGCAGGTGCCCAAGGTCGGCGCGACGCTCCGGGCCGGCGAGGTTTTCGGCGTCGTCGAATCCGTGAAGGCGGCCAGCGACCTCTACGCACCGGTGGCGGGAACGGTCGTGGCGGTGAACGGCGCGCTCGAGAGCGCGCCCGAGACCGTCAACCGCGCGCCGTATGCGGAAGGCTGGATGCTCACAATCAGGCTGGCCGATGCCGGCGGGATCGCAGCGCTCCTCGATGCCGCGGCTTATGCAAAGATCGCCGTGTGACCGGCCACACCGGCGGATCTGCCGGCTGCTCGTGATGCTGGGGATCGTCGTCGCGACGCTCGTCGCGGGCGGGGTTTCCCGGGGGAGGGCGGCCGAGGGCGAGCCGAAAGCCCGCGCCGAAAAGCGCGGCAAGGCGGGCGGGGGCGGCGGCCGCGAGGGGCGGGGCGGTGGCAGTGCCGGCCGGCAACCGGTCGAAGTGATTGCCGTGGCGCGGCGCGATCTCGCGGAGAACCTGCGCGTGGTGGGTTCGCTCGCGCCCAACGAAACCGCGGCGATCCGCCCCGAGATGAGCGGCCTGATTCGCTCGATTCATTTCGAGGAGGGCCAGACGGTGAAGAAAGGCGACCTGCTCGCCAAGCTCGACGACGCCGAACTCCAGGCGCAACTGGCCCAAAGCCGGGCGCGCCACGAACTCGCCCGGCTCAACCTCGAGCGAGCCGACAACCTCCGTCAGACCCAATCGAACACCCAGGCCGACGTCGACCGGTCCCGCAGCGAATTCACCGCCGCGCGGGCCGAGATCGATCTGCTGATGGTGAGACTCGCCCGCACCGAAATCCGCTCGCCGTTCGACGGGGTCGTCGAATCGCGCACGCTTTCGCCCGGTGACTATGTGACGACGCAAGCGATCATCACCACGGTGAACGACCTCAGCCGGCTGAAGGTGCAGTTCGAGGTGCCGGAACGGTCGCTCGCGAAAGTGCGCCGCGGGACGAAGTTCACGTTAAGGGCGACGACGTCGGAGGCGGCGGCCCCGGTGGAAGGCGAAGTCTATTTCGTCAACTCGGTGATCGATCGCCAGACGCGTTCGAGCGAGGTCAAAGGTTACCTGACCGGCAGTGGCCTCGCCCTTAAGGCGGGGATGTTTGCAGTGATCGAAATCGTCCTGGACGTGCGGCCGGGGGCCCTGACGGTGCCGGAGGGCGCGATCCTGCTCGAGCAGCGGGGACCGCAGGTCATCACCGTGGTGGGGAAGCCGGGCGAGGAGGTGGCAGCGTTTGTGCCGGTGGCGCTTGGGCTGCGTTCGCGCGGCCTGGTCGAGGTGCAGGCGCTGAAGGGGGAGTTGACGGAGCGGCAGATCGTGGTGGCGGCCGGGGTGGGATCGCTGGCGCTCTTCCCCGGCGCGCGGCTCGAACCGCGGCCACTGCGGGCGGAGTTTCGAACCGAAGACTGAGGCATGCTGCTTTCCAACATCTCGATCAAGCGGCCGGTCATCTGCCTGGTGGCTTCGATCCTCATCCTGCTGATCGGCGCGCTTTCCTTCGGACGTCTGCCGGTGCGCGAGTACCCCAGCACGGATTCGCCGGTGATCTCGATCGATGCCTCGTACCCGGGTGCTTCCGCGGAAGTCGTCGAAAGCAAGGTGTCGGAAGTGATCGAGAAGGAGGTGTCGGCGATCGACGGACTGCGCGTGATCCGTTCGTGGTCCTACGAGCAGCGCTCGCGCATCAGCCTCGAGTTCAATGTCGATCGCAACATCGACGAGGCGGCCAACGACGTGCGCGACAAGGTGGCGCGGGTGCGCGGTCGCCTGCCGCCGGAGGTCGACGACCCCCAGATCTCGAAGGCCGATTCCGACTCCGACTCGGTCATTTCACTTTCGTTCAGTTCTGATGTTCATACCCGGCTCGAACTGACGGAGCTGGTGGAGCGCCTCGTGGTGCAGCGGTTGCAGACGATTCCCGGCGTGGCCGCGGTGGAACTCCGCGGCCAGCGTTACGCGATGCGCCTGTGGGTCGATGCGACGCGGCTGGCGGCCTACCACCTCACGGTGGCGGATCTCGAGCGGGCGCTGCGGCAGCAGAATGTGGATCTGCCGAGTGGGCGCATCGAGTCGCTCGCCCGGGAATTTCCGGTGCGCCTGCGCGGCCGCATGGATACGCCCCAGGAGTACGAAAACCTCATCCTCGCCACGCGCGCCGGCTACCAGGTGAAGTTCAGCGATGTCGGCCGGGTGGAACTGGGCGCGAGCGACTACCGCAACGACACCTACGTGTCGGGCCGCCGCGCGGTGAGCACCTCGGTCATGCGGCAGTCGCAGGCCAACCTGCTCGAGGTGGCGCGCGGAGTGAAGGCACTCATCCCCATCCTGCAGGCCGATCTGCCGGAGGGGGTGCGCGTGCGCATCTCGTCGGACTACAGTCCGTTTGTCGAACGGTCGGTGCGCGAGGTTTACCTGACATTGTGGCAGGCGGCCCTGCTGGTGATCCTGATGATCTACCTCTTCCTGCGCGATTGGCGGGCGACGCTGGTGCCGCTGGTGGCCATCCCGGTGTCGTTGGTGGGCACCTTCGCGGTGATGCACTGGCTCGGATTCACGATCAATGTGCTGACACTACTCGCGCTCGTGCTCGCCGTCGGCCTGGTGGTCGACGACGCGATCGTGATGCTGGAGAACATCTACCGGCGGATCGAGGAGGGCGAGGCGCCGATCCACGCCTCGATTTTCGGCGCGCGGCAGGTTTCCTTCGCAATCATTTCGACGACGCTGACGCTGGCGGCGGTGTTCCTGCCGGTCGCCTTCCAGTCGGGGCAGACCGGCCGGCTCTTCTATGAATTCGGCCTGACGCTGGCGATTTCGGTGAGCGTCTCGGCCTTCGTAGCGCTCACGCTTTCGCCGATGCTGTGTTCGCGGTTGCTGCGGACGCGGATCGTGGGCGGGCAGCGCCGGCATGGCTGGCTGTACGAGAAGACCGAGCCGTTTTTCGTGGTGTTGAATCGGGTGTTCGCAGCGACGTTGCGGGGGGCGCTGCGGGCGCGCTGGATCGTGCTGCTGGGGGCGCTCGGGTTTGCCGTCACCGGTCCGTACCTCTACACGAAATTGCAGCGGGAGCTCACCCCGCTCGAGGATCGCGGGGTTTTCACGGCGAGTTTCATTCCGCCGGTGGGTTCAACGCCGGAGTACAACGCGATCTACTCGCGGCAGATGGAGAAGATGCTCCTGGGGGTGCCCGAAGTGGATCGCACGTACCACCGCACGGGCGAGGGTCGCGCCTTCATTTTCACCACGTTGAAACCCTGGGAGCAGCGCACGCGCACCACGCAAGAGGTGGTCGAGGAAGTGCGCCGGATGTTCCGGCAGGAAATCACGGGCGGCCAGTCGTCGCCGTCGCCGGTCCGGCCCTTCAGCCGTGGGCGCAGCAGTTTCGGTTCGGGCGTGCAACTCGTGCTGCAGGGCAGCGACTTCGACCGGCTGCAGGAACTCGGCCAGCAAATGCTCCGGGCCATGCGCGAGAGCGATTTGTTTCAGGTGCCGCGAATCGATCCATCGCCGACCAAGCCGCAGCTCGATGTCCGCATCGATCGCGCCAGGGCGGCCGACCTCGGGGTGCCGGTGTCCGAGGTGGCCGCCACGCTCGAGACCCTGCTCGGCAGCCGGCGGGTGACGCAGTTCCAGCGCGGCAACCGGCAGTACGACGTGCTCGTGCAGGTCGAGGACGCCAACCGCGCCAGCCCGTCAGACCTGGCGCGGCTCTACGTGAAGTCCGGCAGCGGCCGCCTGGTGCAGTTGAGCAATCTGGTGACCTATGCCGAGTCCACGGTCGCGGAGAGCTTTCCGCACTTCAACCGGCTGCGCTCGGTGACGGTCTCGGCCCAGCTCTCGCAGGGTGTGACGATCGGCGACGCCGTGCAGCTGCTGACCGCCGAGGCGCGGCGGATTCTCCCGCCCGGGTACGCGTTTGCCTGGGACGGGGAGTCGCGCGATTTTGTCGAGAGCGCGCGCGACACCTACCTGCTGTTCGGACTCGCGCTGCTCTTCACGTTTCTCGTCCTCGCCGCGCAGTTCGAGTCATGGATCCACCCGATCACGATCTTCACCGGCATCGTCCTCGCGGTGTCGGGCGGGTTGGTCGTGTTGTATTGCAGCCGGTACTTCGGTCGCGCGCTCACGGACAACATTTTCTCCCGGTTCGGGTTGATCATGCTGATCGGGATGGTGGCGAAGAACGGCATCCTGGTCGTGGAATTCGCCAACCAGCTCCAGGTGGCGGGGCGCAACGCCTTCGAGGCGGCCTACGAGGCTTCGACGGTGCGCTTCCGGCCGATCCTGATGACCTCGATCTCGACCGTGCTGGGCGCGGTGCCGATCGCGTTTGCCTCGGGCGCCGGGGCAGAGACGCGCATCCCGATGGGCATGGTCATCGTCGGAGGCCTGAGCATTGCGACGTTGCTGACCCTTTTCGTGGTGCCGATTGTCTACGTGATGATGGACTGGCTGTGCGTTCAGGTGAGCGGCCACTCGAGTGCCCACGGGTTGATTCGCGCTGCGGAAATCGAGCGCGAGACGCTGACGACCGGCGACACCCACCCGGCGCACGTGCACTGACGGCCACGGCCGGGGCGGAGCCGGGAATGCGACGTCAGCGGTGCCGGCGGCAGGATGCAGCCGCAGGCGCGACCCGGTCAAACCGCGACTGGCACCTTCTTCCGGCGCAGGAAATGCCTCAGCGCGTCGAGATCGGCCGCTTCGCCTTCACTGATTTCGTCGTGAGGCGCCGCCGCATGGGCGAGGAACGCGTTCAGCCAGTCGAGCAGAACTTCGCGCCGCGGCAACCAGACGTCGGGCGCGCCCTCACCGTCAACGAAGCCAAACCGAAGGAGTCCTTCGGCGGCGGGCGAAGTTTCAACAGCCCGAATCGGCGGCCCGGCGCGGTCCAAAGCCGCTATTGAGTCCGGGATGCTTCTGCCG
>Ga0233425_10010254_pt1 | contig 11491 bp, 11 predicted proteins | sample Watercolumn_Towu_2_FD_181712 | JGI IMG/M metagenome (GOLD analysis project Ga0233425, IMG submission 181712) | Freshwater microbial communities from Lake Towuti, South Sulawesi, Indonesia - Watercolumn_Towuti2014_140_MG | ecosystem: Environmental > Aquatic > Freshwater > Lake | place...
CAGATAGAGCATGGCAAATGATTTTTTAAAGTTTACTGACGGTACAAAACCGCCAGACAGATTTTTTATGACAGCACGATGCCCTTTATTTACCGAATTTCCATTGTCTGCCGATAATCTTAAGCCACCCTGTTCCCCCATGTTATCCTTCATATAGCAGCCAGGATGGCGCTGAATATCATAAAAAATCCATGGAGCACCCCTGGCAGCTCTTCCAACCATAAGGGCGTCACAACCGGTATAATCAAGGATTTCATTCGCTTTTTGTGGACTGTCAATATCACCGCTTGCTATAACAGGTATTTTTACCTGGTTTTTTATCTGTTTTACCAGGCTGTAATCAACCTCACCTGTAAACCCCTGTTTTACTGTTCTGGCGTGGATATTATCTTCCAAAGGTGGGGTAAGTAAAAGCCTTTCTTATTTCCACAATATATTAAACACACAGCATGCATTTCAGGTTGTCTTTGATATGGATTATGTACAGGCAGATTGCTTTAAAAAAACCATGCCAACAATTGTTCCCGCGCAGACTTTTTTATCGCAGCTAATCTAGTGCACAAAAGACCGGATAATTAAAAATCTTATTCTGACACGATCTCTATATCTTCAAATTTTTTGAAATGTTCATCAAAAGAAAAGACTTTGTTTACCCTTCTTCCTGATAAATGACAGTATATATAAGCATCTACAAAATTAACATTATGGTCCCTGTAGAAATCAAGTGATTTAAAGATTATCTTTTTATTTTCCATTATTATATTTTCTTTAAGCATTAGAGCTTTAATCTTCTCATTGATTTCTTTTTTTGGTAGCTCAAATACTTTCTCCATCACATACACAAGCTCTGATATAACCATATCACAAACAAATAATTTATATATTCCTGATTCCATTTTATTAAAAAAGCCCGAGACCTTTTCTGCAAGGTCCGCGGGTTCACTGGTCAGGTACCGTAAAAATATATTTGTGTCAGCATATACCAAATCATTCATCCATGACCTCTCTTGCATGTTCTGTTTGGGCAATTGACTCTATTTCATTCCAGCTTTTTTTCCTGTATTTTTCAGGTATTTTTAACGAACCTTTTAAAGAATCAAAAGACTCAAATCTTTCCATGACTATAAAATTATCAATAATTTTAACATTCAGATTATCGGATTCCTTCAGCGAAAGCTTATCTCTTATTTCTTTCGGGATGGTAACCTGGCCTTTTCTTGTTATTTTAGTCTTACTCATAATTATTTCCTTGTTTTATAATATCAGTAGTATTTTATAATATCAGTAAGAAAATGTAAATAATGCTGCAATGGCAGGTTTTTCATAAAAACTTTACAGGAATTTTACACTGATTTGAGCCCATTTTGCTTTACTTAAGTTTACTTAAGTGGAATAATCCCGAAAGTTGTAATAAGAATTTATTTATTTGAGGTAAAGATACAATGCAAAACATAAGTAAAAATATATTAATGATATATCCGCAGCATACAAAGACTTTTTGGGGCTTTGAAAACGTAATGAAAATTTTAGGTAAGAAGGCTGCATATCCGCCCCTTGGGATTCTTACAATATCGTCAATGCTTCCCGGCCACTGGAGCAAAAAACTGGTTGATCTTAATACGGAAGCTTTAAGTTCTTCAGATATTGCCTGGGCAGATTTTGTTTTTATAAGCGCAATGATTGTACAGAAAGAGTCCGCGCTAAAAGTAATTGAAAGAGTAAGGCAATCAGGCAAACCCATAGTTGCCGGCGGCCCTCTTTTTACTACAGGCTCCGAGGATTTTCCATTTATTGACCATTTGTTCCTTGGTGAAGCTGAAAACACTTTAAAGGATTTTATTAACGATGTAGAAAAAAACACACTTAAAAGAATCTACCAGGCAGTGGATTTTCCTGACCTTGGAAGTGTCCCTGTACCGGACTGGTCCCTTATAAATCCTGCAAAGTATCATTCAATGAGCCTTCAGTATTCAAGGGGATGCCCTTTTAATTGCGAATTCTGTGATATTGTTATCTTAAACGGCCGGAATCCTAGGACTAAAACAAAAGAGCAGGTAATCGCTGAGCTTGATGCCCTATATAAGATGGGTTGGCATGAAGGTGTTTTTTTTGTTGATGATAATCTCATAGGTAATAAGAACAAATTAAAGACTGAGATACTGCCTGCAATCATAGAATGGCAAAAAACCAGGAAGTACCCTTTTACTCTTAATACCCAGGTATCCATTAACCTTACAGATGATGAGGAAATGATAAGGCTTATGGTCGATGCCGGATTTACTACAGTTTTTATAGGTATCGAGACGCCTGATGAAGCCAGTCTCGAGGAGTGTTCTAAATTCCAAAACCAGAACAGGAATCTTGTATCCGGCGTCAAAAAGCTCCAGAACTTTGGACTTGAGGTTCAAGGCGGCTTTATAGTTGGATTTGACTCTGATACTCCAGCTATTTTCCAGAAACAAATAGAATTCATTCAGAAAAGCGGGATTGTAACTGCAATGGTTGGCCTTCTTACCGCTCTTCCCAAAACCAGGCTGCATAAGAGGCTTGAGGAAAATAAAAGAATCGTCAGGGAATCTTCAGCAAACAATACGATTTTTTCAACTTTAAACTTCATACCCAGGATGGATAAAAAAATACTTTTCAGCGGTTATACAGAAATTCTTGAGACAATCTATAATCCAAAAAACTATTATGAGCGCATAAAAACTTTCTTAAGAGAGTTCAGGCCCGTTAAAAAGGATGTTTCCAGAAAAAGAATCCAGAAATTTGAGCTAAGGGCATTTTTCGGCTCCATATGGCTGCTTGGAATAAAAAGCCGTGGGAGAAGCCATTTTTGGAATCTTTTATTCTGGGTGGCGCTTAAATATCCCGGACTTTTCCATCAGGCAATCAGCTCTTCTCTTGCAGGCGTGCATTTAAGGACGGTGATTTCAGGTTCATGACCTGTTCAGTTTTAAGAGAGCTTGCCCAGAATAAACCCGGTAAGTTTATTTATACTTGCTGATATTGGTGATTTTGGATAACTCAAAATAATAGGTTTTCCTTTATTTATTGAAAGCGGCACCATTATACTGCTGGGTATTAAAACGTCTATTTTTCTGAAAATAGTTTCTTCTATATCTGCAACCTCTATGCCCACCTTTGTGTTTGACCTGTTAATAATTGTGGTTATCTTATCAGGAGGAAACTTTAGCTGTTCCAGTAATTTAAGCGATATTTTCATATTTTTAATGCTGGAAACATCCATGCTTGCAATCACACACATGATGTCGACTTTCTTAAGCAGTGCGAGCACTTCTTCTGAAAACCTTGGCGGGCAATCAATTACTATATAGTCAAAGCTTCTGCTCAATACATCAAACATCTTTATAGTCGTGGAAAGGTCTATGGATTCGGCCTGTGCCGGGTCAAGCGGTGCAGGCAGGATCTTAATCCCGGACGTATGGCTGACCAGGAAATCATTTAAAAAATCCGGGTTTATCTGGTCAAGCACCATTGAAAGATCAAAAATTGTCTGTTTTGGAAATATATTCAATATCAGTGAAGCATCACCATAATCATAATGAAGGTCAAATAAAAGCACACTCTTTTTTGTGGCCTGATGAATATTTATAGCAAGGTTACTTGCAAGAAAAGACTTTCCGGAGCCGCCCTTGGTTCCAAAAACCATTATTGTCTTTGCCCGGTTTTCAAGTTTTTTACCAAATATTGCTACTTCCTCCTCCATATTCTTGAGCAGCTGTTTCATTATTTTGTTTATTTTTTCTATTGTTGGGTCAAGCTCCGAAAAGTCAAGCGGATACTGTATCACATCGGCCATTCCCAGCCTCATAGCATTTTTTAAAAGTCCTGCTGATATGGCCCTTGAAAGCAGGATAATCATTACAAATCTCAAATTATATTCAAAATCTTTGACTATTTTTTCAATATCTTTTATTAAAAAATCCGGCCCCAGCATAACGATGCATGGTTTTTTTTCAGAAAGAACCAGTCTAAGATCCTTTAAATCCGTTGAAACATTGGAGATATGCATATCTGAGTATTTTTTAAGAGAACTGCTTATGCTGGAAGCATCCTCTTTTGAGCTTCCAATAAGAATCAATGGTACATTTTCAATATTTGTCATTATTTACCTGCTTTTCCTGTAGAGTTTATATTCAATAGATTAAAAGTTAAAAAATTTTAAAAATAGCTATAAAAAGATACTAATAATAGTTATTATTTATATTTATACTTTATAATACTTATGGTATTTATCGGCAATTTTAATAAAAAACATAACTTTTATTTCTTTACTGGATAAAAAGGATTTAAAAAAAATGAGGGCACTGCTTTACAGTTTAATAAACAATCTTATGTATTATAAGTATTCAAGGCGTTTAATTGTAAGATTCATAAAAAGAACAGTTATAAAAGCACTCTGTTCGGGAAACAACAAGTTTTCAAATACAAGCACCAGGATACAGAATGAGAAAAAGCTGATGGTGCTTTCAATTATAAGCTCGCTGGTGCACTCAATTGAAAAAGGCAACATTAAACGCAACATTTCAAGGGCAGTCCTTCAGTTATGGGGCGATGCCCTGGCAAAACCCCGCAATGAACAGGCTGAAGTAAAAAAATTCTATAATGAAAATGGTTTTTATCCCCCCTGGTTTCTTGTTATAAGCCCGGGCCATGCGTGTAACCTTTCCTGCACCGGCTGCTACGCAAGTTCTACTGAATCAAAAGGAGAAAAACTTGAATTGGATATAGTGGAAAGGCTCATAGTGGAAGCAAAAAATCTCTGGGGCATAAAGCTTGTCGTTTTTTCAGGCGGTGAACCTTTTGCATACCGCTCGGCAGGCAGCGACATCCTGGATATTGTAGAAAAAAATCCTGATATTCTTTTTCTGGCTTTTACAAACGGCACATTATTTGACAGCAAACTAGTCGCAAGGATGGCAACTCTTAAAAATTTAACACCTGCATTTTCAGTTGAAGGTATGGAAGTAGAGACTGATTCCAGGAGGGGAATGGGAATCTTTAAAAAAGTTCTTGAAGCCATGGAAACGATAAGAAAAGCAGGGGTGCCTTTTGGGATTTCAGTTACGGTAAACAGCACAAACATCGAAGAGCTGCTGTCTAAAAGATTTATTGATTTTTTCTTCAGGTGCAATGGTGCCTTTTATGGTTTTTTCTTCCAGTATATGCCGATCGGCAAAGAGGCTGATTTTACCATGATGCCTTCTGCCCAGCAGAGATTTTCTTTCTGGAAGGACCTCTGGGAGGTAATAGAAAAGCAAAGCATCTTCCTTATTGATTTCTGGAACCACGGGCCGCTTGTTAGAGGATGCATTTCAGCCGGAAGGGATGGCGGCTACTTTTATATTGACTGGAACGGCAATATAATGCCTTGTGTGTTTACTCCATACAGTGCCGCTAATATTGTTGAATTCTATAATACCGGTAAAAACCTTGAAGATATCTGGAACCTTCCTTTTTTCAAGTCAATAAGGAACTGGCAGGCAGAGCAGGGCCATGGTACAGGCAACCCGATAGAAGCAGGAAACCTGCTTATGCCCTGCCCGTTTCGAGACCACAATGAGCAGTTCATGGAATGGGTCCAAGTGCATAGCTGCACAGCAGAAGATGCTGCTGCATTGCAAAATATTAAAGATCCGGCTTACAGGAAAAAAATGGCTGATTACGGAAAAGAGCTTGCAGAGTTCTTTGACCCTGTATGGAAAGCAGAATATTTAAACAAATGATATAAAGTAAAATCCTTATTTTAGCTTATATAATTTCCGGTTTTTTTATTTGATTTAAAAATGCTTGTCACTCTACATAATTAATAGTATAATATAATATTATATATTAATACTATATATCTATAATTGCAATACATTTATACGTATATTATAATTTATATATACGTAAAGGAGGTATTGTGGCAAAAACAAAATTGACTTTATATGTTGAGAAAGATATAAGTGAAAAGGCAAAAAAGCTTTCTGAAATTTCCGGAAAATCTATTTCAAATATTGTATCTGATTATATTTACAGCCAGGACCTTGAAAGAAACGATTTTAAAATTTCAGATAAGATTAAAAAATGGATAGGGGTTGCGGAAACTGAAGTAAAGGACCATTATAAAGTACTTCGTGATAAAATTTATGACGAAAAGTTGAAAAAATATGAAAGCACTTCTTGATACCAATCTCTTTTTAGATGTCATTTTAAAAAGAGATATTCATTTCCAAAGCAGTTCAATGGTATGGTCGCTTGTATCAGAAAAAAAGCTTAAAGGTCTTATTTCGGCAATTTCAATAAATAACCTTTACTACATACTTAGAAAAATTATAGAAACAACCCTTGTTGAAAATTTTGTCGACCAGCTGCTTGAAGAATTTGATATAGTGCCTTTAACAGCAATGATACTGAGGCAGGCAAGATCGATCCCTAATAAAGATTATGAAGATTTAATACAGTACTTTTCTGCAATAAATTCTAATTGTGATTTCATTATTACACGTAATAAAGAAGACTTTCCAGAAAAAGGAATTAGAGTATTAAACCCGGATGAGTTTCTTAAATTACTGAGTTAATGTAAATTTATCATATTCAAGATTTTTGCTGGTAATGTTTGCAAAAAGAACCAGTGCAGATTTTTAGCATTTTTTAATTGTAAGCGATGTTTAAATGTCAATTATCTTGCGCGCCTTGGCCATGGAACAAGCATCGAAACTCTTTTTCTATAATCAGCATAACCTGGCTTTGACAGGATAACGTGGCTTTCCATCATGGGGACACTAATGAAAACAAATAAAAATGTCATTGCGGCCGGCCCTATTACAGTTAGCCAGGCACCGGGGACAATGCCCATCTGCATGACCCATATCCCCCACCAGAAAAGGACCTCACCAAAATAATTGGGGTGGCGCGAAAACTTCCAGAGCCCAACTTCAATATACTGGCTTTTATCTTTGGTCCTTTTTTTGAAATCATCCATCTGCCTGTCTGAAATTGCCTGAAGAATAACTGCTGCAATACAGAAAATAAATCCTGCTGCAAGAATGGCATATTTTGCAGCAGCCGGCAAGTTCTGTAAGTGAGACGAAAAGAGCGGGACGCTGCTGCTTTTGCTGCCTGACAGCGCAAAATATGCAGGGACAAGCGCCATATATACAAAAAATGTAGGAATCAGGTTTATTCCAAACAGATTTGTCAAAAACCATATCTTAGGGGATTTTTCCCTTAACATAGTGTAGCGCCAGTCCTGGTGTCCAAGATTTACCCACCTCATCGCCCAGTTTACAGTTAAACGCAGCCCCCAAATAAATACAGCTAAAATAAATAAAAGTTCGGCTATTGTAAATGAATCTGCTGCCTTTATTATCCAGACAGTAATAAATACAGGCGGTAAAACACTCCAGTAAGGATCATATGCGCTGGCGTTTTTAAGTATGAGTCCTGCTATCCATACGATAATTGTTGCCGCTACATCTACAATTAAAAAAGATAGGAGGGGATGCAGCACAGGTAACAGGTATAAAACTAAAAAACCGCCAAAAAAGGCGGCAATATAAATAATAAATATTATTAAAAATGACGCAGCACGTGATACAGTAGCAGGATTTTTCATTATTTATTTCTCTCCTTAATTTTAGTCCATTCATCTTTTAATGTTACTGTCCTGTTAAATACAGGCATGCCCTCAGCACTGTCCGGATCAACGCAGAAATAACCGAGCCTTTCAAACTGGAAGATATCACCCGGTTTTGCAACAGCAAGTGAAGGTTCCAGGAGGCAGTCTTTAATTATATCCACGGAATGCGGGTTTATATTATCCTTGAAATTATCACCCTCCTGCACTTTTGCAGGGTTTTCAACCGTAAATAACTTATCATATAACCTTGCCTCGCCGGCAATTGCATGGGGACCTGAGACCCAGTGTATTGTGGATTTTACCTTTCTTCCATCAGGAGCGTCTCCTCCTTTTGTCGCAGGATCATATGTGCAGTGAATTTCCATTATATTGCCTTCATTATCTTTTAGCGCACTTTCGTACTTTATGAAGTATGCATATCTTAATCTTACCTCCCTGCCGGGCGCAAGCCTGTAAAACTTATCAGGGGGATTTTCCATGAAATCATCTTTTTCAATGTACAGGATTTTAGAGAATGGTATTTTTCTTTTCCCTGCCTGCACATCTTCAGGATTATTTACAGCATCAAGCTCTTCTTCATAATTTTGGGGATAATTGTCTATAATAACTTTTAAGGGCCGTAACACAGCCATTACTCTTGGCGCTTTCTTATTTAAATCTTCCCTTACAAAATGCTCAAGAAATGCAACGTCTACCATGCTTTCTGCTTTTGCCACTCCGATTTCCTGGCAGAAATTTCTAATTGCCTGCGGAGTATAGCCCCTGCGCCTCATGCCTGAAATTGTGGGCATCCTTGGGTCATCCCAACCTGAAACATATTTTTTTTCAACCAGCTCAAGGAGCATCCTTTTACTCATTACCGTATATGTCAGGTTTAGCCTTGCAAACTCTATCTGGCGGGGACGGTGTATGCCAAGTGCTTCGATGAACCATTCATAAAGGGGCCTGTGGTTCTCGAATTCAAGGGTGCATATTGAGTGCGTGATTTTCTCTATTGAGTCTGACTGGCCGTGAGCCCAATCGTAGGTCGGGTATATGCACCATATGTCGCCTGTCCTGTGATGGTTGGCTCTCAGTATCCTGTACATTACAGGGTCTCGCATGTTAAGATTCGCAGACTGCATATCTATCTTTGCCCGAAGGACCCTTGAGCCGTCAGGGTAGTCGCCATTACGCATTCCTTCAAAAAGCTTAAGATTTTCTTCTACACAACGATTCCTGTAAGGGCTGTCTTTTCCCGGTTTTGTAAGAGTGCCCCTGTACTGCCTTATCTGGTCTGCGCCGAGATCACAGACATAGGCCTTGCCTTTACTGATAAGAAGAACTGCAAATTCATATAACTGTTCAAAATAATCAGAAGCATAGAATTCCCGGTCCTGCCAATCAAACCCCAGCCACTTTATATCCCGTTTAATTGACTCCACATACTCAAACTCTTCTTTTACAGGATTTGTGTCATCAAACCTTAAGTTGCATAAACCTTTATATTCCAGTGCGAGCCCGAAATTAATACAGATTGCTTTTGCATGTCCTATGTGCAGGTAACCGTTTGGTTCCGGGGGAAACCTGGTATGGACCCTGCTTTCATTTTTACTCTCAAGCAAGTCACTGTTTATGGTATCTCTTATAAAATCTGATTTATCCCCGATGAAATTGTCCATTTAACTCCTTGCAAAATAATTATTCCCTACTATGGTATATATATTCCATATGTTTATTAAAAGCAAAATAATTTTTGGAAATGCCTTATATTTAAGTGAAGTTACTATTGTAAAAAAACGTATAATTATTGTCAAAATGCTTTAAGATTTTGTATTATGTACCCTGATTATTTAGCTGATTTTATGGTGTAAAAATAATTTAAAACAACTAAATGAAAAAATAATATGGAACCACAAAGGTTTCAGCCATCTTCCTATACTTAGCTTCATAATAGGCATGGCAGTAATGATTTTGAGTCTTGTTTTGATTAAATAACAAGCCCGGCAGGTCTTTGCTGCCGGGCTTGTTATTTTTTATAATTTTATATTTTTGTTATTCTATTTTTTTTATAAAATTTTTTATAAAATGCGCCTCTGTATATTTACTGTAAAGCAGAGCTTACCATCTTACAGTTCCGTCAGTAAACTGTGTCGTTGCAACCGTATTACCTGACTTGTCATATAATGTAACTGTATAAGTACCAACCGGATTAAAATCTTCTGAAATATCTTCAAGCTCAAATTTGCATTTGAAATCTCCATTCTTATTTGTGCAGATATCATCACCTACAGTATTGATGTACTCATTATCCGGACCCGTCACTTCAATAATATATTCTGTTTCTGGGTAAAAATCCTTCCCAAAAATCAAAACCCTTGAATCAGGTCTGTAGTCATCTTTTTTTGTAGTAATTGTACCTGTTCCATCAGCAAATAGTGTTGCAAATGGTATCAGCAGTGAAGCAATAAAGAAAATTGCTGTCAAAGCAAAGATCAGTTTTTTTGTATTTTTCATTTCTTTCCTCCTGGTAAAAATTTACTTATATTTTTAAAATCTAAATAAAAAAGCCACCCGGATAGAGGCTGGATGGCTTTTAAATTATGTGTTTTCGCAACTCAATATTTTTTAATATGCGAAAACAGTTCTAATAATTTAAATAATAGCCGGTTGCACTACTGGCTCACTGCATTTCCAAGTGCCCAAATTAATAAAATGCAGGTCATGGCCTCTATTATAAATTAATATTATATTTAATTATCAAAAAAACTTACAAACTTTAAAAGATAAATGTATATATTATAATATAATAAAAAACAGCAATGTCAAGATATTTCTTTAATTTTTTTCTTAATTAATATTTATTAAGATAATGTAACTAAAAATAAATAATGATTACTTTTTATAATAACACTGCCAGGGTGCACTATTTAAATGTTATTTCAGACCCACCGCTACAATCATTGCATCCACTGGTTCTGTTTTATCTTTACGGTGTGAAAAATATTTATCTGACTGGCAATATGTGCAAACAGGGCTCATATAAATATTTTCACGGTAAAGTCCTGATTCTTCAAGCTGCTTTTTTGCTATATATTTAATATCGGCAAAAAGTTTTCCATCCTTTAATTGAAAAGCTGCAGGAAAAGCTGCAAAATTATCCATGAAATCACTATTTACACTGTAATGGCACTTGCCAATACCTGGACCGGCAGTTGCCAGTAAACCCGATGGTTTTATACCGAATGTTTCTTTAAGGTTAAATATTGCCTTTTCTATAATATTTCCAGCAAGCCCTTTCCAGCCGCAATGAAGCAGGCAAACCGCATGTACCCCATTTCTAACCGGAGAATATATTATGACCGGCAGGCAATCTGCTACAGTTATTGTAAGGTATACGCCGCCTGAAACAGTGGTAAGCCCATCAGTTCCATCTATAAATTTACCACATTCGTTTCTTTCAACTATAGCAGTCCTGCTGCCATGTATTGAGTTTACGCTTATAACTTTATCTTCCGGTATTCCTGTTCTGCTGAAAAAGGTTCTTCTGTTTAAGAATGCCTCTTTATCCTTTTCCGGGTTTTGCCCGAGTTTCATATTGCCGTCTTTGCGATGCGACATTGCAAGGAAAAGCCCTGGAAACTTAGATTTTATAAATGGAGTAAAATCATGGCTCATGGAACTATTCAAAACAGTCCTGAGATACTGCTGTAAATCTTTTTATAATTCTCAAACTTGTCAAGATATCTTTCCCTGATTTTTTTGTCCGGTTCAAACCTGTCTTTTACCCTGACAAATTTTGAAATCGCTTCATTTAAAGTAAATTTCTTTGTGCCTATGCCTGCAAGCATCATTGAAGCAAGG
>Ga0233425_10010255_pt1 | contig 11490 bp, 17 predicted proteins | sample Watercolumn_Towu_2_FD_181712 | JGI IMG/M metagenome (GOLD analysis project Ga0233425, IMG submission 181712) | Freshwater microbial communities from Lake Towuti, South Sulawesi, Indonesia - Watercolumn_Towuti2014_140_MG | ecosystem: Environmental > Aquatic > Freshwater > Lake | place...
TTGATTTTGCCTTAAAACCTAACTTTTCTAGGTATTTATTTGATTTAGTTAATAGTTCTAAATTTTCGCTATAGTTATCTTTTAGAATATTTTGATAAGTAGGGTAGTATTTTTTAAAAATTGTATGCTCAAAGATAAAATTAATTGCTGACATTCTTTTAATATATTTATCTTCTCCAATTTCACCACCTATGTTTGTATCTATAATGTATAAGTTTTGTAATATCCCTGCTGCAATATTACCTGCAGGTAAATCTATCCTTGATGTTAATTTTAAATTAAATTTATTTTCAACTCTTGGTGGATTAAATGAGCCTATTGTTCCAAATGGGGTTATTAAAACATCAACTCTGTTTACTTTAGAAAGTGATTTTTTAAAATCTAAAAAGTTTTCAATATCTTTAAAAAAGTCTTTTTCTATCTTTAACCAGTCATTTTTAATTCTTTTAATCTCATTTGTGTAATCCTTTTTGTAGTTTGCGGTTAGTAGACTTTTAACTTCATCTGTTGCTGATTTAGGAAAGTCAGCAGATAAATTTTTGTTTGGGTTTATTTTAATTACTTTCCAAAAGTTTTTAGAATAGGGAAGATCTGGAAAGTAGACAGATTTACTATTTTTATTTTCAAGGTGAGGTAACACTAAAAAACCATTTTTTTGATACTCTCCCATGCTAATTCCTTTGGCCAAAAAGCACAAATACTGGGAAGTAAAGTCTTCCGTATATTCGGTTATTATGTTTACTTTAGGATAACTCATATGTTCACTCAAGATATGTTTCTCGAGTGGGTATATTATACACCTTATAGTTTAGAAAATTAAATAAAAATATGGGTAATGTTAATCGAGAGCCAACCGAATTGGAAGCTAGACGAGGTAGAATCCTTACGTTTGGTGGTTACATGATGATCGAAAAAAGTAGATCTGGACGTACGACTTTTAATAAAAATTATGTTGCTGAAGGATCTCACCCTGTTTATACGGATACTGCAGTGGAGAAAAAAAGTGGTGAGGAACAAAAGAAAACAAGATTGAAAATAGAAAGTGAATAAAATATGAATAAAAATACTTTACAACCAAGAAATATTGTTGATTTCGGGCCAGGTCCAGAAGATCTTAAGAAAGCTGACACTAAATTGTTAAGTGGTTTTACACAAGAAGCAACAGCAGCAATTGAGAGTAGTGAAGGTTTAAAAATAAGCAGAAGAGCGAAAAGATTTAGAAAGAATTTGCGGGGTCTTACTAATAATGCTAATGATTTAACAAATTTGCAACTCAGTAGTGCTAGGCAAACACTTATGGAGTTTAAGAGAATGTTGGAAAAAATAAAACATGATTGAAATTAAAGCAATTACTGAATTGAAAAAATGGATTAATGAATCTGCTGATAGTGCTAGGATTACTGGAATTGCAGGATCAAGGGCTATTGTAGATGGTAAGCCAAGTGTTATTTTGGCAGAAGAGACTGGAGAGACAGAAGGAGGAAAGCAAAAATTTAAGCTTGAGTTACTGGTACATAGCAAACCTAGGACTGAGCTTGGTGATGTTACTTCAGATATCGTACTAGACCAGGATGATTTAATAAAAATTAAAAAAATGAACGAAAAAGGTTTAAGAGGATATAAATCACAAATAGAAAGTGAATAAAATATGAGTAGTGAAAACGATCAAATTGTAAAGGCATTGGAGCACGTTGCTTCATCCGATCATATGATGTATGGAGCATACTACACAGCACGTTCGGATGGTGGAAAATCAATAAAACTGTTAAAAAAAATGGGTATTACAGAAAGTGACATATTTGCTTACACTAGAATAAAACTGGGAGGTACATCTTCATCAAGAGACAAGAGAAGAGAAGATCGGTTGATAAAAAAATTAGCTAAATTAGGCATATAAGCTTACATTAAAATTAACGTTTAGAAGTATATACAGCACAAATCGGAAAATGAATAAAATATGTCAGAAGAAAGAAAAGAAGCAAGACCACCAGTAACAGAAACAAGCATTAAAATGGGGGTTAATGCAATAATTGCAGATGGTCTTTCAGAAATTAGAGATGAATTGGATCGATATTTTATACAAGTAAACAACGAAACAAGTGGTTCATACATGGAACTTTTAAGTAGAGTCATTAAGGATGCAAACAGCTTAATTGAAAGAATGTTAAAGATAAAATTCTAATTCTATATAAATAAGATTATAAATCTTCAAATCAAAATTTTGTCAAGAAAAACTCAAGATAATTTATTATATTATTTTTATAATTGTATATGTCACTTGAATTTGAAGATCCTGAAACAAGATGGTGGGTTGGAAACCCACCACAGGTTATTGGCATAGCTGGAGTCGTTAAAATTTTGAAAAAATTAAATACTTAATTTAACACTCAGGCTCATTGTAGATTTTATACAGACTTATCAATACCATTAATCTGGTACTTGACTACCAAAAAAAAGGTATTAGAATATACTTATGATCAAGAGAAATATATTAAAATCCCTTCAAAATCATTTAGATAATCCAGAAATGACTATATTAACTGGTCCTAGACAGGTGGGTAAAACATATCTGATGAGGCTAATGATGGAAGATTTGGTAAAATCTGGCCAAAAAACACTATTTTTGAATCTTGATAATGATGATGATTTGATCTTTTTTGAAAGTCAATCAAGGTTAGTGGATTACTTAAAATTGCAATTTGGTGATTCTAAAGGTCATGTTTTCATAGATGAAATTCAAAAAAAAGAAAATGCAGGTGTTTTTTTGAAGGGCATTTATGACCAAAATTTGCCATATAAATTTATACTTTCTAGTTCTGGCAGTCTTGATTTAAAAGCTAAAATTAAAGAATCTATGGCTGGTAGAAAAAGAGTTTTTGAGATAGATCCAATTAGTTTTGATGAATTCGTAAATTACAAAACTGATTATAAATTTGAAGGTAAACTACACGACTTTTTCAAAATTGAAAAAAATAAATCTTTTAGTTTATTAAATGAATATTTAAATTTTGGGGGTTATCCAAAAGTTATTCTTGCCCCGACTTTGAATGAGAAAAAAGCAGAAATAAGCGAGATATATAAAAGTTATGTTGAAAAAGATGTCACAAATTTACTAAAAGTTGAAAAACCAAATTCATTTTCTAACTTATTAAAACTATTATCTTCTCAAATTGGTGGTCTTGTAAATGTTTCAGAACTATCTGCAACTATCGGGATTTCATCAAAGACAGTAGAAAATTATCTTTGGTATTTAGAAGAAACTTATATTATTAAAAAAGTTACTCCATATTATAAAAATATTCGATCAGAAATTACTAAATCGCCGATATATTATTTTGTTGACTTGGGTCTTAGAAATTATTTAATTGGACTATTTGGATTAACAGTTTTACCAAGTGAACTAACAGGCCATCTTTTTGAAAATTTTGTGTTTAAAGGCATTAAAAACTTAAATATTGGCGACATCCATTTTTGGAGAACTAGGGACAATGCTGAAGTTGATTTTGTAATAGAAAAAGGGCTAGATTTGATACCTGTTGAAGTAAAATATAAAGATTTAAAGTTGTCAAAAACCACAAGATCATTTAAATCATTTTTAACTAGATATGTGCCAAAAGAAAGTTACATTATCCATTTAGGAGAAGATTTAGACAGTAAATTTAAATCTTCACGAGTTAATTTTATTAATTATAGTCGGGTTAATAAAATTAAATAGCCAATTTTACTGAAGGACTCATTGTGGATTTCATGAAGGCTTTTGTGATTTGTTTTGAACCACCGAGCGCCGAAATAATACTTTCAGCATTCGTAACAAGCTCTTCATTCTTTTGTGATACTTTTCCAAAACTTGTATGAATTAAAGGTTGTTCTCTTTCTGTTTTAATTGTTATATTGTTTGCGTTAAACTTTTCTGCTTCCTTTTCGTTTTTTATAACAGTTCCATTTTTTGGATTTGGCATCAAACCTTTTGGTCCTAGCATTCGTGCAAATGTAGCTAATTTTGGCATCATTTCGGGAGTTGCTAAAAGGATATCAAAATTTATTTTTCCATTTTTTAAATCTTCTAATGTTTTTTCTGTTGCAACTTCAATCTTCTTTTGTTTTCCTGTTGAATGGGGAAGAGCTACTTGAACATTTAGGCCTTGTTTTTTGACAGTTAAATGAAGTTCCATTGTTCCATCGAACTTTGAGTAGCTAATTTCCTTAACTAATTTAATAGCTTCCTCTAGTTTATATGTGTTTGTATTTGAAAACTTCCTTTTAACCTCTTGGTATTTTTTACCTCTAATTTTTTGTTGTTGTGGCTCACTTTTAATTGATTTTGTTTGTTTTATTTCTTCCTCTGGTTGAATTTCTTCATTTTTTACTTGTGGTTCGTTGGTTGTTTCTTCTTTCTTGCTACCTTGATTTTGCAAAGCTTTTTTAGCCTTTTTTTCAGCATATTTATCAGCAGAAGTTTTTGTTTCTTCAACTTGTCCTGATATAACTGTTGTTTTCATTTTTCCCATGATTTTTTAAATTCCTTCTGTTTTAATTCCCATGGAGCGGGCTGTACCAGCAACAATATTTACTGCTGCGTTTAAATTTTCTGTATTTAAATCAACCATTTTTTCTTTCGCAACCTCTTCTGCTTGAATTCTTGTTAAGGTTGCATGAACTGCTCGACCTGCTGTTCCTGATCCTTTTTCAATTCCTAACTTTTTCTTAATTAGTTCTGACATCGGTGCCTTTTTAATTACAAAATCAAAACTTCTGTCCTCGTAAATTGTAATAACTGCAGGTACAACCTCACCTTTCATTGAAGCTGTTTTGTCATTGTATTGTTTGACAAAGTCCATGAGTGATACACCATGTTGGCCTAGCGCAGTTCCCACTGGTGGTGCAGGAGTGGCTTCACCACCCTTAAGGTTAATTTTAACTACTATTTTTACTTTCTTTGCCATATATTTAATAATCAATAATCAAACAAACAAGGGGAAACTAAAATATGAAGTTTCGACTTGTTAGTCTACCTCAATGGTGAGGTGATTAGTATTTTAACTTAAATTTTTTGTATCTGCAAGAAATCAAGTTCTACTGGTGTTTCTCTTCCAAAGATAGAAACCAATACTTTAACCTTTCCCTTTTCTTCATCTATTTCATGAACCGTTCCTAAAAAGTCATTAAATGGACCGTCTGTAATTTTAACCGCTTCACCTGTAACAAATTTTGTTTTAAATCTTGGTGCAGGGTTACTGACGAACTTTTGAATGTTAGAAACTTCTGTTTCAGAAAGGGGAGTAGGTTTATTTCCCGCTCCTACAAATCCTGTTATCCCAGCAGTTGTTCTAACTGCAAGCCAAGTTTCATCATCTAAAATCATTTTAACAAGTAAATATCCTGGGAATATTTTTTCTTTTACTTGTGCTTTTTTACCACCTCTAATTACAATTTTATCTTGTGTTGGAACTAACATCTCAAAAACATTTCCTTTAAGGTTCATAGTTTCAACTCTTTGTCTTAGAGTTTCCATAACTCTAACTTCATGACCAGATGAGGTGTGAACAACATACCATCTTGCTCTTGGATCTTCTGTAGTGGTAATTACAATGTGCCCTGGAATTTTTTTGTTCCCAGTTCCTTTTTCGTTAATCTGTGCCTCTTGATTTGTATCGTTATTCATATTTTAAATGTTATCTTGCTACAAAATATTCTAAGCTTTTTGTAAGTCCGAAGTCTAAAACACCTACAAAACTAGCAACTATAATTGAAAAAACTATCACAAGACCTAGGTAGTTTATCACAGTCTCTCGTTTTGGCCAAGTGACTCTTTCAAGCTCTGATTTGACTTCAGATAAAAAGACTAGAATCTTTTTCATTTAATAATTCCTTTTCTTTTCAAGCATTCTATTAAATTCGATCTTATATTTTTTCTCTTTTCTTTTTTCTGATGGTTTTTTAAATCTCTCCCTTTCCCTTAGTTCCAACAAAAGGCCAGACATCAAAGTCTTTTTTCTAAAACGAGCAAGTAGTGCGTCGTCACTTTCTCCTTTTTTCTTTTTTACTATAAACATATTTTTAAAAATATTGTTTCAGCTTACGCTGTGAACAGATATAAAAAATCGCCTCCTTTTAAGTTAGAAATTAATCTAACAACACGAATTGTATCAAATATTTGTTGGAGGAACAATGTGCGGAATGCTATTATCTCTTTTCTTTTTTAAAGCATAGATGATTGTAGTTAATACTATTAATCCTAGTCCTGCAACAATATAAACTGCATATTGATTAACAAACATATTTTCAGGTTGTGTAGTTTCATCTTTGTCATTTTCTCTCTTTAATTCCTCCGGTTTTTCAATTAATGTCATACCGCCCGTATAGTTTGGTGTTGCTTTTGGAGATGATTTTGGTGTTGCAGTTTTGTTTTTTGCTACAGATGTAACTATACTGCCTTTACTTGCACTAGTTGTTTTTGCCGTAGCTGTTGGCGTTGCTGTTATGGTTATACAATCACAATCAGAATCCGTTGAACAGATTGGGTTTCTACAAAAACCTTGGTAACAATATAAATTTGCTTTACAGTTATAATTACTTCCACATGTTCCACCACATGAGTTTGGTTCAGGTTCTACATATGGAGTAGGTGTTGCGGTTGCTGTCATTGTTGGCGAAGTAGTAGCAGTTGAGCTAGCTGTTACAGTTGGTGATGAAACAACTGTTGCAGAAATTGTTGCTGTTGGTGTAGGGCTTGGTAAAAGTTCCTGATTAATTACTGCCCTAAATACTTCAAAAGTTTGGGATCCTTCAATTTTAATATTATTCACGTAAAAAGTTGGAGTTCCAACAATGCCAAGGGCTAGGCCTTCGTTGTAGTCGGCGTTTACTTCATCTAGTGCTTCTTGGCTTGTCATACATGCCTCAAATGTAGTTTTATTAAGACCAATTGTAGTTGCAAACTGAGAAAAACTGCCTTCAGCTAGTGTTGCCTGATTTTCAAAAATCATACTATGCATTTCCCAGAACTTGTTTTGTTTGTAGGAACATTCACTAGCAAGTGCAGCTTTTTGTGCAAGTGGGTGACTTGCAGTCAGGGGAAAGTCTTTGTGTACAAATTTAACTTCATTTGGATAGTTTGAAAGAATAGTTGAAAGTGTATTGTCTATAAAATATTTACAAAATTCACATTGAAAATCAGAATACATAACAATTGTAACTGGTGAGTTTTCAAAACCTAAAAATGGTTGATTTACTAAATTGATTGAAACATTTTGATTTTGAGCTCTTTCTCTAATATCAAAAGTCATATTAATTATTGACCAAACAAATAGAGGTAATGCAACAACAAGGGCTAAGATAATTCCAATGTTTAGAAGTTTTTTAGTAGAACTAGGAAGTAACTTGTAGTTCGATTTAATCCCCATTAGTTTATAATGGTGCTTTTAATAGCAATTGTCAATAAGTCTTCCACTGGCAGTGACGACCCTGTCTGAGCGAGTTTCCTTCTGGGCAAGGGTGGATAGAAGACATTCGAACATATTACGCTCAAATCTAGCAACTTCACTTAAGACAATGTGTCCTTAATTAAGTTTTCTGTGATATTATAAATTGTATGGACAAGTTTGGGATAATTCCAAACCCTTTAGATAAAAACTCAAAACTTTCTGATTTGGCTCAAAAGGGTATAGTTATTAAAGAAGGGTTAAGTTTCAATATTTTTATTCGGAATTTTATATCCCTGATAGTTTTATCAATAGTCTTAAACATATATTACAAGGTTCCGTTGCCTATTATTCTACTTTTGATAGGAACTCATGTTTTAGTTTCATTTGTTGCTGGTTATATAAAAGTCCAAAAAATAAAGTCTTTGCGAAACATTGAGTCAGGAAGTCAAGCCAATGATTATAGAAGGTTGCTAATCACAAACGAATATTATGAAGTTGTAAAAGCAATCTTTGGGATACTTGCAAACTTGCTAAGTCTTTTTGTGTTATTTACATTCTTTGGAGATGCTTTAAAGAAATTCGTAAATAATATCTTTAGTATCTATAGTATTAATCCGAATTTACTTCTTTATGCTTTAGTCTTTTTTAGCTCTTTCCAGTTAGTTACAAGAATTATCCGATATATTTTGATCAAAAAAATAAAAGAAAGTGATGAACTTGCCGAGGTAAACAGACAATATGTTTTGATGAACAAAAAGCTTGAGATATTAAATATTGCTCCAATAGCAGGTGTGATACTTATGATGATGTATGTTTTTTCAGTTCCAACCATGATTATCGGTTTTGTTGCTCTATTTTTAATTTTATTTGTAGGTTTCTCGGTTGTAGAAATAGTTAGGATAAATAGGGTTGACTTATCAACTGACAAAATAGATAAAACGGTTGTAAAACATAATATTTCATTTATTCCGGATGAAAAAAATGAAGCAGCAATTTTTGGAATACTTACCACCGCTGTTGATATGAAAGGCGTTTTCAAGGTATTTGGTTCTTCAAGTTTAGGAGTAGGTAAGATATACAATCCTGAAAACACTCTTCTAATTACAAACAAAAGACTTCTTTTTATACAAGTTCCACTTACTGGGGGCAATAAAATTGTGGACCAAACAGATTATGTAACCCAGAACTTTTTGTATAACAGAGGTGAATTAAGAGAAAAAGGTGAGCAGTTGTTAAAAGAAAAAACTCCTCAGCAGTTACTAGAATATGCAACAAGTGATGTTGTGTTCAGTGATATTAAGACTGTAACTTTGGAAAAGGCAAAAATTATTATAGAGAAAAATAATGGAGAAAAGTTTGCATATGCTTATTTAGATAAGGAGTATTTGGACATACTCAAGGTTAAGTTTAAGGAAATATTAGGTGATCGGTTAACTGAGAGTATATAATTCGTCTAAAATCATCACACTAAATTTATAAATATCTATATTATTTAACTTTATGGAAGGTAATAACGAAACCTAAGGTAATCCTGATAGTGAGGCACATGTAGTTATCAAACTGCAAATTGATAAAGCGGATTTGATGGCATTTGCTAGTGAAAAAGCACAGCAAGAACTAGCCTTGGAAACTCCGGCTCAAAATATCTCAAAAGCGATAGGTCAGCTTCTTAATCGTCACTCTGGTGAGACTAATGTTCAGCCTGAATCTGCATTGGAAGTTGGATTTGGAGAGAAAAAAATGAGAATACTGCAGAGTTTGAACCTAAGAAAAGAGCCAGTATTACGGCCCATTTGGAGTCTTTGTGGACTCAAAATCCAGCTATGCAATGTTGTATCGAAAAACTCGAACCGAATTTTTCGAATCGTAATCTCGCCGCTCCGGCTCGGCCTTTGGCCTCGCCTCCGCTTAACTTTTTGCAAAGCGCGCGATTTTGTTCCTGCTTACGCAGGAATTAAAGCTATAAAACAATAATACTACACAACACACCCTTGCGGGTGTCTGACGGATAACCGTCAGGTACCTTGCCGAATCCGCAAACTGGCCGTATTTACGGCCATATAGCCGTTTAACGGCTAACGGCTTGTGGTTGCGGTACAAATAAGAAGTTGGCAAAGGGCTAAAAGCCCTTTCATATGCTTCGCACAAAACACACCAAAGCTACAGGTGTAGAGCTTCGCTTGTACTCGGTTGAGCTAACTGATACTAATAGGGGGTTAGAGATTTGGTTAACGAAAGTTATTTATTTCCCATTACTACAACACCAATATTTTCGTTTGCATAAGCACAGCCATCAGTCCATTGCGGATTGTCTATTTGGATCTTGTGCCCTGGGCTATTAGTCCAGAATTCTATTGCCCCTTGAGGAGTTGGTGATTTTATATATAACTCGACCACTTGCTTGTATCCGTATTGTGATTGGATACCTTCAGTTTTGACCCAGTCCTCAAAACCTTCGTGTTGTTTGTCATTTTTTACTGCTTGCCACCTAGAAACAAGGTTGTCACATAAGCCTTCACTTAATTGTAGTGCTCCAAGATTTTTTCTAGCACGATACTCATTTACTGCATTAAACAAATCATTTCCCGTATAAGTACCTCCAAAATTAACACCATTCCTCATTGATGCTATAAAATATACCCCAAATAAAGATAGGACAAAAATGTTGATCGCAACGATTTTCCACGAACCGATATTAAATGGTGGCGTCCATTGATCAGTCTTTTTAATAATCTTTATTAGTCCAGATAAAATCATAAGACCAAAAAATAAACAGCCGAAGGAAAGTGTCAAAAGCATTGGCAGTAAATACACATGTTCTACACAACCTGAACCGTAGCAAGGATCGTGAGTAAACCACTTTGTCGAAAGAAGGATTACAATAATAAAGCCTAATGTGCTAACTAACCAAATATATGAGCTAACAATATTTATTTTAGATATAAAGTTGCTTTTAGATTTTTCAGTATTTAATTGCATCTTGTTATTTAATGTTACTCCTCTTATCTTAGAAAATAAATAGACCGATAACAGCAAATTAGATGTGCATCTAGCTGGTTTTTTGTTGCGTTTTGGTCACTTCTTTAATAAATAATACCTGTGAATAATCGTTTGACATAACACTAAAATAGGTTTTGCCATCATTTTTGAAGCTGATATTTTTGCTAACAATCCAATCAAAGGGCTCTCCCTGAACAAGGATATGATTTTGAACCGATTCAATAGTTAAATCCAATTTTACTTTGCCAGATTTGATTAAAGTACTTTTAATCCTGTCAAAATACGAGGAATCTATCTCTTTTTTTCTAAAATCGGCAATGCTATCTCGAAGCATTAACCCGATACCGAAAAGTAAACAGAAAAAAGATGAAAAGTAAAAAATAAATTGGAATATTGAAGCAAAATCCTTTTGAAGGATGCCATTTATAGCTAGTGAGTTAAACGAGTAGAACAAAACTGAAAACAGGCCAAACATCAATAGAAATCTTAGCTTTATCTGCTCCCAGTTGGGAGTATCCTTGAAAAGTGAGTAGGAATGGATTGAACATGATTGCCATAATGCTACAAACGAGCCAATGATTGTAGCAGGTACTGCATAATCAACAAGGTCTTGGTCAATAAAAAGTTTCTTTATAATACCGTTTTGGAAAAAAAGAGGAGAAATTGACGCTAATAGTGCTCCTGTACCTGCTAGTGCGCTTAAAATTGGGACTAAGTAGTTTGATTCTGTTTTGTTCTCCATGACTAAGTGGATAATACTATATTTATTGGATATTTCAATCAGATCTAGTAAAGTAAAAGTAGGGCGCGCGACAGCTTACGCTGTCGAAAAATTTTAAGTCTTTTTGTTTTTCTTCCTTTTGGTCTCGCCAACTAAAACCTCATTTAAAAAATGGCTTCAATTCGCTCTTTTTGTCTGGTCGCCTGCCGGCTGGGGCGACCTTGTCCGAGCGAGTTTCCTTCTGGGCAAGGGTGGATAGAATCGAACTATCATTACCTGTTTTGGAGACAGGAGGCCTACCATTGACCGACACCCTTAAATTAAAAATAACTAATGGATATTATA
>Ga0233425_10010256_pt1 | contig 11488 bp, 14 predicted proteins | sample Watercolumn_Towu_2_FD_181712 | JGI IMG/M metagenome (GOLD analysis project Ga0233425, IMG submission 181712) | Freshwater microbial communities from Lake Towuti, South Sulawesi, Indonesia - Watercolumn_Towuti2014_140_MG | ecosystem: Environmental > Aquatic > Freshwater > Lake | place...
CACGGGGTAACCACGCGCGCAGGTTGGCGCAAGCTGCTTTCCACGGATTTCTCGCAAACCGTTTTCCAGCAAGTAGTTGTAAGCACGCCCGGCAGGATTCGAACCTGCAACCAGCGGATTAGAAATCTAAGGGAACCCCGATTCCCTGCTAAGCTCCGCTATGGTTGCCACCCCGGTACATGGTCGGTGAAAATGCAAGAAACGCCGGAGAACACGGCGTTTTCTGCACTTTCGCCGGCCGGTCAGTTGCACGGCCATGTATCGCCCAGAATCACACAGCGTAGCACTGGAGTTTAGTGTCTATTGAGTGTTGGCGACCGCATGCGATTAAGCAGATTGAGATGATCTGAGCAACGGCTGCCCTGCCCATCCGCCCTTCCGCATTCTCGGTGTGGCCCCATCGTGTCTTCTTTCTCCAAGTGTCCATCTTGGGCTGCGCAGGATTTTCCACGACACGCTCTGAACGGCCTTCGGCCCTCATCCCAAGTGCCTCCGTTGTCTAGCGGTTGAGTTTCGGCCAAACAAGCGGGCGGCCTGTTCTCGGGGACCGCATCCAGTCCTATGGGGAGTTCGCGCTTCGCCCTGGCTGCGACTCTCGCACTCAGGGTTGGGAACTGATTGGGCGGGTGAAAGCCCGGGCGGTAGGGCAGGCCCAGCTGCCGTTGGTCCAACGCCTGACCCGCTCAGCCCGGATTTCTGAAAATCCTGGGCTTTCTTGTTCCCGGCAGCCCGCGACTCTCGCATAGCTGGGTGGAGGGAGAGGAACTGGCGAGGCGGCTGAGGGCTCACTGCCACGGACAACGCGGAAGTAAGGCCCATGGCAATTGCGTCGAAAGATGCCGAGTTGCCCCACGCAACTCGCATTATTGAGAATTCGGGGTTCTTTTGTTCCCTGATGCCTTCGACTCTCGCATAGCTGTGTAGACGGAGAGGCCCTGGCGAGGTGACAGAGAGGAAGACGGCCGCGTGCCAGAAGCAGTGTTGGAGCAAAACCCATGCGGATCGAGTTTGAAGACAACGACCTGGCTCCGTTGATCGAGCGGGTAGTGGTCCGCGTCCTGGACCAGCGGGAGGCGGATGACGCCAAGCTCGCGGATCGACTTGCCTACTCGGAAGCGGAAGCCGCGGCGCTACTCGGAGTACGACGCCACGTGCTGCGGGATGCTCGGCTGCGTCGAGAGCTCGACGGAGCGAAGGTGGGCAAACGCATCATGTACACGCGGGAAGAACTGCTGCGTTTCCTAGGCAGGCAACCAGCAAATGGATAACCGGGGCGAGTACGGCCAGGCTGTGAGGTACGGAAGGCAGTTGCAGAAGGAGGGCTTCATGTTGGTGCTATCGAGGATACGGAATTGGCTATGAGGCTCACGGCGAGACCTAGGGCACGCCTTGACTTTGCCAAAGTCTTCGCACCCAAGAAGTCGCCTCCTTCGAAGCGAGATGTCACGGCAATCGCAAACCAGTCTTCGAGCGTTATCCGGATCATCGGTCAAGCCCGCGGCTGGTGGTCCGCAAAAGACAGCGGGCAGGAAAGGGAAAGAACGATGTCTGAGAGTTTGGAATCCCAAAATGCACTGGCAGACTCGCTGCTCGAGAAGCTCGAGCGGATCAAGACAGTGTGGACGGAACTGCCCTCCGAGGATGATCTGGCCGACATGGCGCGGACGGTCGGCGGCATCGCCGAATCGCTGAAGGAAGCCCAGGAGACGTTCTCGGCCGAAGACTTCCCCAGCGAGGACGAACTGACGCCGATCGCGCAGGCCGCTAGCACGATCGCCAGCAGCCTGGAGGCAGCCATCGAAGCCAAGGAGACCTTGTGCGGATCGTAAGCGCGTGGTGTGACGTGTTCAGTTATCTGGGGCACTAGTTCTGGAATTACAGCAACGGCTCGGAGAGTCGAGCCAGAAGGAGCGATTCATGCTCGTTTTGTCGAGGAAGAAGAACGAGAGCATCAAGATCAACGACGACATCACGATCGTCGTGGTGGAAATCCGCGGCGACAAAGTCCGCCTGGGCATCGAGGCCCCGAAGGAAGTTCCGGTCCACCGGAAGGAGGTCTACGATGCGATCCGCCGCAGCGAGGCGGAGGCCGCTTCGCGGGCGGCCGAAGCAGCGACGCAGGGCAACGCAACCGGCAACGGGCAACAGGGTCGTCGTGTCGGCGAGAAGTCGCCGCAGGTCGGGGGCAACCCCTACCTGATGTTCCCGCGAAGTTCACTGGAGCAGGTGGGGTAAGCGACGACACGACCAACATCCCTGTAATGGGCACGGCCGGCCCGTCGCCGGCCTGAAACGTCGCCGATCCGCCCGCCGCCGGCGGCGACCACGACCGGGCGGGCTAGAAGGAGATTGAACTGTGGCGTCTACACGTTTTTTCAACTTTCGGAGTAGGGCGACAGAGCACTGCTTTGTGTGGCTCACCAACACCTCCGAAATCGATCTGCCGGCCTTCGTTGCGAAGTACCGGCAAGAGGCAGCGGCGGAGTTCGATGCCGCGCCGCCCAAGGAAAAGGAGGAATGCGACCTCGAAAGCTGGATCGACGACTTCATGGACGAAAAGCTACCTATGGCTCTCCAAGACCTGATCAGTGAGGGACTCGACGAGTTCGATCCCGAGTGGAACTACGGCTTCCTTTCCTTAGAAGGGGGCTACAACGGCGGACTGGATTGGGATCGTCTCAAGTTGGGGTTCGCGGGAGGGGCGGTTGATGAAGTCGACTGGGATGTCCTTGTCAAAGCCGTGGTGCTCTACGTCAAGGACTTGGCCGCCGGAGAGGGTGTGCAACCGCTTCCCAACAAGCAACAGGAGAACCAATAAACCATGACGCCGGGCGCCACGCCCGGCACGGCCACCAGCGAGTGGCCCGATCAAGAGGCCCGCCTCGCCGGAATCAGCAGCGAGGCGAGCCAACTCTAAGCGTGACCGACACTGGGTCGGTCACACGCATCCAATCCAATTATACAGGAGTTCCAACAATGGTGTTTAATCGTGACCGATACAAAGCTCCGAAACACTCGGGCGGCACCCCGCCCGAGCTGCGGAGCCCCCGCAGTGAGGAGGACATCCGCGTCCACGCCACCTGGCGTTACCCCGGCCTCGCCATGGCCAAGGCGTCGGGGAAGTTCTTCGTGGTCGACCAGGACGTCCACGCGGTCCTCGCCGGTCGCATGTTCACGTGCGAGCTTCGTGCGGCCGTTTCCAGCAAGGGCGAGGTCTTCGTCTGGCCGATCAAGGACGACGACACCGCCCAAAAGGACGCCGCCGAGAAGGCCGTCTCCGAGTGGATCCGCGTGGCGTGGAACACCAACGCGAAGACGCACGAAGTTAAGCCGGCCGCGGAACAGCACGGCGAGCCCCAGTGGCCGTTCGAGACGTTCGACCAGGTTCTCGACGTGGCCATCGTCGGCCGCATTCTGTCCGACCCCGAGGCCGAGACCGTCAAGTCCATCCTCGCGAAAAAGAAGCGGACCAAGAAGTAGCCGAGCTACTCTCTTGGCTTTCCAGCCCCTGGGGGCACCGTGCTCCCGGGGGCACCTTTAACTTGTTTCTTACCCCTCAATCTCAAGGAGAAAGTTGTGACTACGTCCATTTCTACTTTGCTGACTGCCAACCGTGTCGATCTGCATTGCCCCGTGTGCGGCAAGCGCGTCGTGAATGCGGACCCGAACGTTCCGGTCGATCCCTGCCCGCACCTGCTCTTCGCCGCCACCGATCTGGGTACGTTCACGTTCGTCTCGGAAGCGTACCAGGGGTTCACGGAGAAGGCGTTGAACGCCCATCACGAGTACGACATCGACCCGTTCGCGTACGCCGTCGACCACCTCGAGCCGGATGACCTGCTCTGTCTGTCGGTGGCGGGGATCGGGTTCCAGAACTACTACGCCTTCTCCTTCGACCTCGGCGACAGCGACGAGGAGGAGTAACCCTGCTGGCCGGGAAGTACCCTGGCCCGCACCCCGGGCCAGGGCTTTCTCGCCCAACTTTGGAGTATCACGATGATCGTCACCAAACGCGACCTACTGGTGCTTCTGGCCCTCGCCCGCTATTTCGTCCTCGACCGGCGGCACGTGCAGAAGCTCGTCTTCCCCAAGGACGGCGATGGCCGTGTCGCACGTCGCCGGCTTGCTGCCCTGGCCGATGCGGGCCTGATCCGCCGGCACTCGCTGCTCGTAGCCAGCTCGGACGACGCCGTTCCGGCCCCGGTGTACTTCCTCGCCGACAAGGGCTGCCAGTATCTCGCGGAGACGACGGGCGACAGTAGTTATCTGTACAAACCCGTGCAACTCCCGCACCCGCTGCATGTGCGACACCACCTGGCCGTCACCAAGCTCCACATGCTGCTGGACGCCGCGATCGCCGCCCGACCGGGCGTGGAGCTGGAGGCCTGGTTCAACGAAACCGACGTCGTCAATGCCGGCGAGCCCGATCCCCGCGAGCACTTCCGGCTGGTCACCAGGTTCGACGGCGAGCCGACGATCACCTGCTCGCCGGATGCCGGGTTCGTCTTGAACTGCCAGGGGCTGCGGACTGAGTATTACCTGGAATTGGAACGAGGGGACGGGCATCGCGGCACGGGCCCGCGGCAACTGGCGGAACGTAAATGCCCGGGATATGCAGAACTCGCCCGGCACCGAGTCTACGAGAAGCACTTCCCCGCCGTTGGGAGCGACCAGTTCCGCGTGCTGCTGGTCACACCCGACGGGCGTCGCCGCGATGCAATCCGCCAGGCTTTCGCGAAGCAGGACGCTGCCCAATTCCGCACCGATCTGTGGCGATTCGCCGCACTCACGGACATCACCGTGGCCAGCGTGCTGGACAGCGACATCATCTTCCGCAGCGGCCTGGAGCCGCCGGAACGCCTCGGCGGCGGGGTGAGTATCCATCGCGGGACGTCCGGGGCGGCGGGGGCGGACACGCTGCCGCCCGGCGAAATCGCGGTCGGCGGGCCCGGCGACGCGGGGCCGGCCGCCTTGCATGAGGGGCCCCCGGGCGATGCCCGCGGCGGCTCGCACGCAAACATGCAGCGTGAACGCGGGGAGGAACAGCAGGTAGATCAGCAGGAACAACAACTCAAGTGATCGGCCCGGATCGTACCGTGCCGACGAACAGTTCGAGTACGCCGATCGGCTGCGGGCACGATCGGTCCCCAAAGCCCCGCAAGTAGAAAGGACCATTCCTCATGAATCACCCACAGAATCAGCCTGAACGCGACGTTTCTCGTGACGAGTTTGCACGAATCGTCATGGACCACCTTCACCGAACCAAGGAGACAGTGACCGTCCGTTACGACCGCGAGCACTTTCGCCTTCGAGGTGACAACGATGAGGAGCTTAACCTCGACACGTTGCACGACGTGTACCGTGCCAATGACGACCAGTCGCGAGAGAAACTGCTTTCGGACATCGCTCGAATGTGGTTTCGCGAGGATTATGCGTTGCCGGAAGAGTTCGCCGACGCGACGCATGACCTGCTGCCCTACGTTCACGCCCGTGGATTCTTTGAAGTGCATTCCCGCCGCTGGCCGTACCGGGTACTGGGTGAGCACTTCGGTGTGGGCCTCGCATTCGAACGGCTTGAGTGCAGACAGTTAGTGACGCAGGCAGATCTCGATGCCTGGGGCGTGTCGCTCGACGAGGCATTGGAGATCGCCAAGGAGACCCTGAGACAGCTTCCGGCAAATGTCGCCAGACAAAAATCGGGTGAGGGCGTGTGCTGGTTGGCGACGGGCGACGACCGCGATTCGTCGCGCCTGCTGCTTACGGACATCATCCGGGAGTGGAACATGAAGGGTGACACCATCGCGATGGTCCCACACCGGGATACCTTGCTCATCGCAGGCTCAGAGGACCGTCGAGGCCTGGCACAGATGGTCGAAATGGCGATGGCAACCGGGGGGTTCCCCCGGCCGATCTCGGGCATCGCCTTGCGGCTCGACGGCGACGAATGGAAGCCGTGGTTGCCGCCGCCGTCCCATCCTTCCTACGACGCCTTTCGGGGGCTTCACCTTCGAACCCTCGGACAGGAATATGCCGAGCAAGAACAGCTGCTGAATAGGCCGCACGAGCACACCGACGAGGGCATGCTCGCGACGGAGTTCGTAGCGATGCGATCTCCAGCCGGCAGCTATTGGAGTTGGGCCACATGCGTGGCGGAGGGCACGTTGCTGCCAATCACCGACCTGGTGATCTTTGCCCCACCCACTAGCAAGACACTGGTGCCGGTGGAGTGGCAGAAGGTGGTGGACGTAATGGGCGACCTGCTCGAGCCGCTGGACATGTACCCGCCCCGGTATCGCATGCGGGCGTTGCCTTCCGAGGAGCAACTGGCACGGATGCTGAGCGAGCATCACGCAGAGTGATAGAAGAAACGAAGTCTACGCCGATCACCCGCGGGCACGATCGGTCCCATAAAGCCCCGCGACAGTAAGGGGTAATCAGATGAAGAAGAAGCAGCGCAAAAAGAATCAGCGTAAGAAGAACAAGGGGAACCGGCGTTCCTCCCAGGCGAACGATGAAGTGATCATGAACTTCAGGGAGCACCTCAAGTCGCAGGATCCAGAAATCCGTGATGCGGCATCGCAGCACTTGCGGCAGGCCGACGCGGTCATTGTGATGGACAACAAAGGCCCACGGGCGGTTCTGGCAGTCGCCGACAAGGTCGAAATCACGGACGCTGGCCATCTCAAGGCGATTGCCTATGCAAAATGCGCCACGGTCCAAGTAGACGACGAACAGTCCGACGAGCAAGCCGACGAATCCGATCAGCAGATCGAGGAACTGCGGGCGCTCGTCGAAGAGACGAAGCGGCCGTGGAGGTACTTTGGCAACCTCCAGGACGCCGACAAGGAACCCCGCTTCATGTTCGTCAACCGCGGCGTTGCTTGGGGGGCCGAGTCCGCCGATGAACAGTGTTTAGTCGTCGCCCGGACCCGGAAGGTGGCCGAGCAATATGTCGCCTGGATGCAGGAGCATCAAGGGATCAAACTGGCGATCGCTGACATCCAAGCGGTTGCCCGCAAGTCGTTTGAGGCCGTGATAATGGAATGTTACCGCGACGGGGCCAGCCGCTACCTTGTGATCCAGTGGGTGGGTCGTGAAGGGGTCAAACTCGGGATTGCACCGCTCGACAGCATCCTCCACGAAGTGGACGGTTCCCTTGGTCGACACCGAGTTGCCGAAATACACGGTCACTTACGACGACGACCGGTTGATGATCCACGAGGACGGGAGTAAGCGGGGTCTGATCCTCGCCCACACACGCGAAGTGGCCGAGCGGTACGCCGCCGAAATGGCGCGGAGGAAGGGTGTCAAGCCGGTGGTCGCTGACGTTCGTGGGGACACCGACATACCGGTCGCAGGGCTGTTGAACATGATTGTCGAAAGCTACAGGGCGAACTGTGCCCTGGTGATCCGCTCGGTCGCCGAAGACGGAGAAACCAAGTGGGACTACATCTACCCGGTGAAACCACCGGCGAAATAAGACACCATCGGCTGCCCGTGGCTGCGACTTCGGTCGTGGCCACGGGCTTTCTTTTTGGTACGACGGGGAGTCGGCCGTGGTGCTGCCGGGCGTCGGCGGCGGTGCCGGGCATGGCGGTGGTGATAGTCAGCGAGGCCGACAACGTGGCCAGAACCAGCAGCGTGGCCAACAGGTGGCAGACGATGATGCTGTGCGGATCGGCCTGCTTCTCTACACGTCAGGCTCGGCCGCCGGTCTGCGGTCGGGACTGAGCCTTGGCCCGTCGAATGGCCCGATTCTTCTCCCTCCGCTTCACCTCCGAAGGCTTCTCGCAATACTCTCGCCGCCGCATCTCACGCTTCAGCCCCGAACGTTCGACGATCTTCCGGAGACGCCGCACCGCCTCCTGAGCCGACTCCCGCTCCCGCAACACGATCTTGACCACAGTGCTTCTCCTGGGACGACGCCACCAACGACGACCTGAATTGCAGACTCGCTATTCTTCCGACTCCGTCAAAGGTAACGGCAACTCGACGACAACGGAGGTCCCCTCACCAGGCGTACTGCGAATCCTGCATTTGCCCCCGAGTAACCTGGCCCGCTCGCGGACACCCGTCAAACCAAAGTGGTTCTTTTTCACTACCTTGGGGTCAAAGCCGACTCCCCAATCCCGAATCTCGATCCGCAGCCGCTCCCCTCGTTGCAAGAGGCGGACGCGTACCCTCGGACTCTTGCTGTGTTTACAGGCATTGGTCAGCCCTTCCTGGACGATACGGTAGATGGCGTTTTCCAGGATCGAAGGCAGCCGGTCAAACTGCGTACCACTGTAGAACTTGACCTTGGGGCCGTGGGCCACGCTCGGATCGTGAACCAGATGGGCTACTGCGGCTACCACACCCGACTCATCGAGAATCGGTGGTCGGACCCCGCTGATGATCCGCCGGGCTTCGGCATGCCCCTGCTTCAACAACGCGACGCCGCCGTGGTACGCCTTGGCCGCCTGCTCGGGATTGACGTCCTTGGCGTAGTCGTAGATTTGGAACTGCATGATCGCGCCGGCCAACTGCTGCGCAAGGCCGTCGTGGACGTCATAGGCGATCAGTTTGCGTTCGTGATCGCTGGCTTGCAGCATGTGTTCCAGGGTGCGGCGTTCGCGCATCAGGGCGACTAGTGATTGCCGGCGATCGGTCACATCGTGGAAGAAGCTGAACCAACAGGGGCGATCTCTATAATGGACGCTGGTCGAAACCACGTCGGCATATACATGACTGCCGTCCTTACAAAGAAACAGCAGGTTCGCCAGGCGTGCAACGCCTCCCCGCTTGGTTTCCTCGAAGTGCTCCAGGACTTCTGGAAACACTTCGGGCGGATGGAGACTCTCGGGCGAAATCGTCTGCAACTCCTCCGCCGAGTAGCCGAGCATGCGGCAGAACGCGGGGTTGACCCGGATCGCCCGCACCTTCTCGGCATCCACGATGATGACGCCGTCTATCATCTGGTCGTAGATGGCCTGCAATTCGTCGCGGCTTTGCCGCAGAGCCTCTTCTGCGTGCTTACGATCCGTAACGTCTCCATGTGAACCTACGAGTCGGCATGCCCTGCCTTTCTCATCTCTCACGACAAGGACGTGTGCCATGATCCAACGGTACGAGCCGTCTTTGTGGCGCAAGCGGTACTCGGCGGTGGCCTGTGTCGACGTGCCGGCAAAGAAGTCGTCTTGTTGCTTGATAATCGAATCGCGCTCGTCGGGATGGAGAAGTGTGGACCAGTCCTCAACGCCGTCCCCGATGTCGTGCTCCTCGTAACCGAAAAGTTCCTTCCAGCGGGAAGAATAGTACACCTTGCCGGTGAGGATGTTCCAGTCAAAGATGCCCACGCCTGATCCCCGGACTGCCAAATCGAACCGTTGTTCGCTTTCTCGCAATGCCTCTTCGGCCCTCTTCAACTCGCTGATGTCAGTCATCACGCATGCCAGACGCGAGGGTTTCCCATTCTCGCCCCGAATCAGAAAACCGTGCTGAAGTATGATTCTGACCTTTCCGTCAAAGGAACGGACCAGCACATCCTCCCAGTGGCCTTCTTGAAGAATCGCGGGGACTATCTCCGTTTCCCACCGGTGCGAGCGCCCCTCTGAGAAGTACGTGGGCACGTGTTTGCCTATGGCATCCTCCGGCCTTGCCACCTTGACCATGCGACACAATGCCGGATTTAGGTAGGTGATCGAGCCGTCCAGATCCGACATGCCGAAGCCTTGGTTGGACGCCTCGGCGAACCGCCGAAAGATCGCGAGTTCTGCGTTAGCTCGGTGGAGTTCGGCAGTACGTTCTTCGACCTTCTCCTCAAGCTGATCGTGTGCTTGCTGCAATGCCTCCTCGGCCCGCTTCTGCACCGTGATGTCAGAGACTGTGCCATACAAACGGAGTGTGCCGTCATCCAGCCTCTGGGCTGCCGTGTTGCCCCGAAGCCAACAAGTAGTCCCGTCAGGCCGGAGAATCCGGTATTCCTCCAACTCGTGTGTAGACAGGCCGGATACCAGACGCGCGGCGGCCTGAGCCAAACGAGATTGGTCTTCGGGATGGATGGTGCTTATCCAAGCTTCTGGCCCGGACATGTAGAACTCGGCTGGCCTTCCTGTCAATCGCTCCACAGCGGGAGAGTAGTAGCGGTAGGTGACATTACCGGTTCGATCCACGTCTGCCGACCAGAGGTAATCCGAAATGGACGCTGCCACTTGTCTCAGTTCCGCCTCGCTCTCCCGCAACCGCTGCTCGGCCCGTTTCCGCTCGGTGATGTCGCGGCACACTCCCATCACCGCCACGATTCGCCCTTGATCGTCGTGGAGCGGAATCGAACGGATACTTAACCAGGTCTCCTGTGGGCCGAAGTGGAATAGCTCATCGTTTTCGCCGATCTCGCCGGTTTCAAACACTCGCTGAAGTCGTTCCATGTGCAGCTGTGCGGCCTCGGGCGGAAACAAGTCGTGTTGCCGCTTGCCCACCAATGCCGCCGGAGTCAGCCCGATGCACGTCGCCGCACTCTGATTGGCATAGAGCAACGTTCCATCCCGGTCCACGATGTAAATGATGTCCGTAGCGGATTCAGCCAGCGTCCGGTAACGCTCTTCGATCTTTTGTCGTGCTGCCTCTGCCCTGGCATGCTCCGTGACGTCCGACACGATGGTGGCAAACCCGGTAACTTGTCCCCGGGCATCGCGTTTGTAGTTCCAGTCGATGTGCGCATCAAAGACTTCGCCGTTCTTGCGGATGTTCTTGCTCAGATAGGGCTTCGGCGGCGGCTGCTCCGCGACCAACCGCTGCAAGCATGTCGGCAGGGAGTCCTTTTCGGGGCCGGGCACGATCCGGTCCCAAGCGTAGGTGCCCACCAGTTCCTCGGCCGAGTATCCGGTGATCGCTTCCTGAGCCGGATTGACGAACGTGATCCGTCCCTCTGGATCGCATTCGTGAATGCCCAGCGGTATTGCACTCAACAGTGCATCAGCCCACTCCACTCTTGCCTCCAGCCGGGCAACGTGTAGGCGGAGATTTCTCAGTTCTTCGATGAGCTGTTCTTGAGTCTTTCGGTGATCGTCCACGGGATGTCTGCGAAAAGGTGCGTGTTTTGCCTGAGGGGCGACCAAACCCACCCCTTACTTCCTCGTCATTGTACTATTGCATAGCCCCGACCGGCAGTGTCCCCATAATCAGGGCTCTGGTGTTCCGGCACAATGCCGATGACCTACAGGCTTCAAAGGGCCGAAAGCGTTGGCGTGACCGGACAATCGGCAGTGGGCGGCGAGGAGATGGCCGGAAGGGAGAATCGTAAGAGCAGACGAGGGATGCTGCCTTGCCCGAGTTGTACGGAACGGTCGTTGCCCATGTGCAGCCGGTCTTGGTCCATTCCGTGCGGCAGCCTACTTCACAAACCGAAACATCAACACGTCATCCACGTACCGCCCCGGCCCGAGCTTCATCTCCCGCGGCCGACGCCCTTCCTCGACAAAGCCCAACTTGCGGTAGAGCCGGATCGCCG
>Ga0233425_10010257_pt1 | contig 11486 bp, 9 predicted proteins | sample Watercolumn_Towu_2_FD_181712 | JGI IMG/M metagenome (GOLD analysis project Ga0233425, IMG submission 181712) | Freshwater microbial communities from Lake Towuti, South Sulawesi, Indonesia - Watercolumn_Towuti2014_140_MG | ecosystem: Environmental > Aquatic > Freshwater > Lake | place: Indonesia...
GGTTGCGGTAGAAATCGCCGAAATCGCTGTCGACGGGCAGGCCGGCGCGGCGCGCCTTCTCCCAATAGCGCACCGACCAGTCGATGACGCGCTCCTCCTCCCAGCTGAGGAAGGCGTCGCGAAAGAGGGAGATCACGTCGTAGGTGATCGGGCCGTACACCGCATCCTGGAAATCCAGCACGCCGGGGTTGTTCTCGCACACCATCAGGTTGCGCGGCATGTAGTCGCGATGCACATAGACGCAGGGCTGGGCCAGGATGTTCCGCAGCAGCAGCACTTCAACGTGCTCGAGCGTTTCCCGCTGCCGCGCGTCAAGCGGCGCGGCGAGGTGGCGGGCGACATACCAGTCGGGAAACAGGCCCAGCTCGCGCCGCAGCAGCGCCTCGTCGTAGGGCGGCAGCGCGTCGGGCCGGCTGGCCAGCTGCCACTTGACGAGGGCGTCGAGGGCGTCGCGGAAGAGGGCGTCGGCGTTGGACTCGTTCAGCGCATCGATGTAGAGGGTGCTGCCGAGATCGCTCAGCAGCAGCAGCCCGCGCCGCAGATCCTGGGCGAGGATATCGGGCGCATGGACGCCGGCGGCCTGGAGCAGGCCGGCGACCTTGACGAAGGGGCGGCAGTCCTCGTGTTCGGGCGGGGCGTCCATGACGATGCGGGTCGTGTCATCATTGAGGGTGACGCGGAAATAGCGCCGGAAGCTGGCGTCGGACGATGCCGGTGCGATGGAATAGGGCCGGCCGGGGAATAGCCCCGCCAGCCACTGATTGACCATTTCGAGGCGCTGCATTGAGGTTCTAATGGGGCGGCCAGTAGTGATAAACTGCCAAATTCTAGCACCCGTGTCGAACCGGCTTTCCTGACAACCCATCGGCAAATAACAAAGAAACGCAGTCATGCACGCCGCGGCGCGCCTCGCTCTTGTTTTCGCTCTCGGCTTGGCCGGCTTGGCCCAGGCCGGCGAGAACCTGCCGCCGCTGCGCGTCGATCCGGCGTTGCTCGGCGGCGCGATCAAGCCGATCCAGCCGCGGCCCGCTGAACCCTCCGCGCCCGCAGTACGCTCCCTCCCACCCACTGAAGCTCCTCCGGCTGCCGCGACGTCGCCGGAGAGAACACGCGCCGCCGCCCCGTCACCCGCGCCGGAGCAAGCGACACCGGTCGCCGCCGAGAAGGTCGAACGCAAGGCGGCCGTAGCGGAGAAACCGGCGATGGCGAAGGAATCGACCGAGGCCCGCGCTGCCGCCGCCGAACCACCGGCTGCGCAGCCGCCGCAGGTGGCCGAGCAGCCGGCATTGCCCGCCTTGTATTCCGCCCATGCCGAGGCGGGCCTGGTGCCCGCCCTCAAGCCGGCCGGCCAGCTCGCGCCTTTGCCGACCGACAAGAACACTCCCCTGCCGGCTTTCATTGCCGCGTCGCGCATCGATGGGCGCAACGACAACGAGGTTGTCGCGCAGGGCGAGGCCGAATTGCGCAAGGCGACGACCAATCTGACGGCCGAGCGGCTCACCTACTGGAAAATAGAGGACGAGCTGGAGGCGGTGGGCAATGTCCGCTACAACAAGGAAGCGGAATACATTGCCGGTCCGAAGCTGCGCCTGAACCTGACGGAGAGCACGGGGTTCTTCGAGCAGCCGGAATACTCGATCACGCGTCCGGCGAAAGTGCAGAAGCAGTTCTATTCCCCGGCGCTCGGCGCTGCGGCGATTCCGACGAAGAAGGCGCCGTCGTTCCTGCCGCGGGAGAGAACGCAGAAGCCGACGATGACGGTGATCGCCGGGGAAATCGTCGCGGAGGAAGGGCAGCGGCTGACGACCGGCTCCGGCAAGGCCGACCTGCTAGAGTTCCAGGGCGAAAACCGCATGCGCCTGACAAACGCCACGTATACCACCTGCACGGCCGACAGTCCGGACTGGTACGCCAAGGTGGCCGAGCTGAATCTCGACTACGACCGCGAAGTGGGCGAGGGGCGGGACGCCAAGGTGGTCTTCAAGGACGTCACCCTGTTCTACACGCCCTGGCTCAGCTTCTCGCTCAACAACAAGCGCAAGTCGGGTTTCCTGGCGCCGACCTTCGGTACCAGTTCCAAGTCGGGCATCGAGTTCTCCCTGCCCTATTACTGGGACATTGCGCCGAACATGGACATGACGATCGCGCCGCGCCTGATGTCGAAGCGCGGCCTGCAGATCAATTCCGAGTTCCGCTATCTCAACCATGGCTATCGCGGCTTGGCGCGGGTCGAATGGCTGCCGCAGGATCGCTTGGCCGACCGAAACCGCTACGGCTATTCCCTGCTGCATCACCATAGCGATCTGGGCTACGGCTTCAGCGGGCTTCTGAACATCAACGGCGTGTCGGACGGCACTTACCTGCGCGACCTCAGCACGCGCATCACACAGGCCTCGCAGGGCAATCTGCTGCGGCAGGGCGTACTTTCCTACAGCGGTGGCTGGTGGTCGGCGGCGGCCAACATGCAGGTCTACCAGACGCTGCAGGACCCGGCGCTGCCGCCGGTGGTCAAACCCTATGAACGCGTGCCGCAGTTCACACTGACGGCGAGCCGGCCGGAGTTCCTCGGCGGGACCGCCTTCGCCTTCAACGGCGAGTACGTCCTCTTCGACCACCCGACCCTCGACACGGGCCGTCGCATGACCTTGTACCCGCAGCTGTCGCTGCCGCTGCAGGCGCCGGCTTGGCACATTACGCCCAAGCTCGGCCTGCACTTCACGCGCTACGACATCAACCGGCGGTCGAGCATGGGACCGGACACCATCGTGCGAAACCTGCCGATCCTCAGCGTCGATGCCGGCCTCGCCTTCGAGCGGAAGTTCGACTGGTTCGGCAAGTCGCTGGCGCAGACGCTGGAGCCGCGCCTGTACTACCTGCTCGTGCCGCAGCGAACGCAGAACCAGATCCCCGTCTTCGACACCGGCCTGTCGGATTTCAACTTCGCCACGATCTTCTCCGACAACACCTATTCCGGCTATGACCGCATCGCCGACGCGAATCAGCTCACCGCTGCGCTGACTTCGCGCCTGATCGACCCGCAGACCGGCGAGGAATACGTGCGCGGCATGGTTGGACAGCGTTACTACTTCGCCAGGCAGCACGTCACCCTGCCGGGCGAGCCGGCACGACCCGGCGGTACCTCCGACTTCCTGGCGGCGCTTTCGGGGCGCCTGCTGCCGAACACCTACGGCGATACCGCCTGGCAGTACGATCCGCGCGACGGCGAAACCGAGCGCTTCAACGTGGGCGTGCGCTGGCAGCCCGACATCGCCAAGGTGCTGAACGCCAGCTACCGCTACACGCGCGACCACAGTGGTATCACGGGCGGCAATGCCGGCATCCGTCAGGTCGATTTCTCCGGCCAGTGGCCGCTCGGACGCGGCTGGTACGGCGTCGGCCGGTTCAACTACTCCCTGCGCGAGAGCAAGATCATCGAGACCATCGCTGGACTCGAATACAACGGCGGTTGCTGGGTCGGGCGCGCCGTGCTGCAACGCTACGCCACGGCCACTGGCGACACCAACACGGCCTTCTTCCTCCAGCTGGAACTGAACGAGTTTTCCAACATCGGCTCCAATCCGTTGCAGATGCTCGCGCGCAGGATTCCCGGCTACGGCCGCATCAACCAGCTGGCGTCGGATCCGGTGTTCGGTTACGAGTGATGGGAAGGATGCAGGTTTGAGTCGTAAATCCGCTTGGGCAATGCTGTGGGGCGTCGCTGTCGCCTGTTCCAGTCTGGCAGCGCAGCCGGCTGCTGCGCAGGGCCGCGCGCCGAAGGTGATCGAGGCCGATCGCATCATCGCAGTGGTCAACAACGAAGTCGTGACGTCGCACGAGCTGCGCACCCGCATGGCGAGCGTGGAACACCAGCTGCGCCAGCAGGGCACGCAGCTGCCGCCGCGCGATGTGCTCGAAAAGCATGTCCTCGAGCGCATGATCGTCGATCGCGTTCAGATCCAGTTCGCCAGGGAGACCGGCATGCAGGTCGACGACGCCCAGCTCGACCAGGCGCTGGCGCGCATCGCCGAGGGCAACCGCATGAGTCTGGCGCAGTTTCGCGCCTCCCTCGAGCAGGACGGCATTCCCTGGGGCAAGTTTCGCGAGGAGATCCGCAGCGAGATGATCATCGGGCGGCTCAGGGAGCGCGAGGTCGACAGCCGGATCGTCGTTTCCGAGGGCGAAGTCGACAACTTCCTGGCCTCGGCGGGAGAAGCGGGCAACGAGGAATTCAATCTGGCGCATATCCTCCTGCGCGTGCCGGAGCAGGCCAAACCCGAGCAACTGGCGCGTCTGCAGGCGAAGGCGGAGGAACTGGTCGCACAGCTCAAGCGCGGCGCCGATTTTGCCCAGTTGGCGGCGAGCCACTCGGATGCGCCGGACGGCCTTTCCGGCGGCATGATGGGCTGGCGATCGCTCGAGCGGCTGCCGACGCTTTTTGCCGAGGAGGTGCAGAAGCTCAAGCCGGGAGAAGTATCCGCCGTCATGAGGAGTCCGGCGGGATTCCATCTTCTCAAGCTGATCGAGCGCCGCGGCGGCGCCATCAAGGCGCAGCCGGTTGAGCAAACGCGCGCCCGCCACATTCTCATCAAGACCAGCGAACTGGTGTCCGAGGCGGAGGCGCGGCGCCGCCTGGTGGCGCTGAAGGAGCGGATTACGCACGGCGCGGATTTCGCCGAACTGGCCCGCCTGCATTCGAACGACCTTTCGGCGGCACGCGGCGGCGATCTGGGCTGGATGAATCCCGGCGACACGGTGCCCCGATTCGAACAGGCGATGAATCGGCTCAAGGCCGGAGAAGTGGGCGACCCGGTCCAGTCGGAATTCGGCTGGCACCTCATCCAAGTGCTTGAGCGGCGCGTGGACATCTCGCAGGAGCGGGTGCGGCAGAATGCGCGCCAGATCCTGCGCGAGCGCAAGGCTGACGAGGCCTATCAGGACTGGCTGCGCCAGATGCGCGACCGCGCCTACGTCGAGTACCGCCTCGAAGAAAACCGCTAGCGTCGCCTATGCAGCGCGCCCCCGTCATCGCCGTCACCAGCGGAGAGCCGGCGGGCATCGGGCCGGACATCTGCCTGGAGCTGGCGGACCGCCAACACACCGCCAGGCTCGTCGTGCTGGGCGATCGCGAGATGCTGTCGGCGCGCGCGGAGCGGCTGGGCAGGTCGCTCGGCAATCTCGACATCCTGCACGTGCCCCTGCGTCGGCCATCGCAGCCCGGCCGCCTCGATGCCGGCAACGCCGCCTACGTTCTGGGCATTCTCGACCGCGCCATCGCCGGCTGCCGCGCCGGCGAATTCGCGGCGATGGTGACGGCCCCCGTGCACAAGGGCGTGATCAACGAGGCCGGCATGCCCTTCACCGGGCACACGGAATACCTGGCCGAAAAGACCGGCACCGCGCGGGTGGTGATGATGCTGGCCGGGGCAGGCCTGCGTGTGGCACTGGCCACAACGCACTTGGCACTGAAGGACGTGCCCGCGGCGATCACACCTGCCGAACTGGAGGCGACGATCCGCATCCTGCATGCGGACCTGGTGGCGAAGTTCGGCATCGCCCGGCCGCGCATCCTCGTCGCCGGATTGAATCCGCACGCCGGCGAGGGCGGCCACATGGGCCGCGAGGAGATCGAGGTCATCGCGCCGGTGCTGGAACGGCTGCGCGACGAGGGCATGGATCTCGCCGGCCCGCTGCCGGCCGATACGCTGTTTACCCGGGGCGTGCTGGCCGGTTCGGATGCGCAGCTCGCCATGTACCACGACCAGGGCCTGGCCGTGCTGAAATACGCCGCCTTCGAGGACGGCATCAACATCACGCTGGGCCTGCCCATCATCCGCACCTCGGTCGACCACGGCACGGCGCTCGATCTGGCCGGCACGGGCAAGGCCGATCCGCGCAGCCTGTTCGCCGCGGTGGATCTGGCGGTCGAGCTGGCGCGGCGCCGATGAAGGCACACGTCGCCCGCAAGAGGTTCGGTCAGAATTTTCTGGTTTCCCCGGGCGTTGTCGCCAAGATCGTCGAAGCGATCCGTCCGCAGCCGGACGACATCCTCGTCGAGATTGGCCCAGGCCTGGGTGCGCTGACCGAGCCGTTGCTGGCAAGCCTGCCGCACCTGCATGTGGTCGAGATCGACCGCGATCTGATTGCGCGCCTGCGCGGGCGTTTCCCGCCGGAACGGCTGACGATCCACGAGGGCGATGCCCTGCAGTTCGATTTCTCCGCCCTTGGACCCGATCTGCGCGTCGTCGGCAACCTGCCCTACAACATCTCCACGCCCTTGCTGTTCCACCTCGCCGCCTGCGCGGATAGCGTGCGCGACATGCATTTCATGTTGCAGCGGGAAGTGGTCGAGCGCATGGTGGCCGAGCCCGGCGGGCCGGCATACGGACGGTTGTCGGTGATGCTGCAGTACCGCTTCGAGATGGAGCGGCTGTTTCTCGTGCCGCCGGGCGCCTTCAACCCGGCGCCGAAGGTCGAGTCGGCGGTGGTGCGCATGGTCCCGCGCCCGCGCGAGGCGTTGGCCGCAAGCGATGATGCCCTGCTGGAAGAAATCGTAAAGTCAGCCTTTGCGCAACGGCGCAAGATGCTGCGCAATACGCTGCGGGAACGATTGGGAGAGGCGGACTGGGTGGCGCTGAAGATCGACCCGAGGTGGCGCGCTGAAGACCTGGCAGTGGGCCAATATGTTCGCATCGCCAACCGCCTGGCGGCGCACAGGCCTCCGCCGGGCCGCCCCAAGGAGGCCTGAAGCAAAAAACCATGGAAGCCGCTTCGCGGCTGAACTTTCGTCACCCCTTTCCTCGGGAAAGGGGTGGGGGGGATAGGTACTGGTCTTTTTACTTCTTCGTAGCGCAGGTGTTCAGGCCGAAGGGGAGATAGGCCGGACACCAGCCGAGCGCGCCGGTGGCCACCGGCACAACGCCGATCCAGGCCCAGACGGGCCCGCCCATCACGGCCCAGCCGACTAGGCCGAGACCCACCACGATGCGAAGAGTGCGGTCGATGCCGCCGACGTTGCTTTTCATGACGCCTCCTATTGGGATTGGGACAGCGCCGCCATTAGACGCCCGGCAGGGGGCCGCCGTCTGTAACCAAGGTTACACAGCCTCCGCGATGCGCCGCAGGCCGGCGGCGTCGCGGATTTCGATCTGTTCCCGTCCGAGGGAGACCAGGCCCTGCTCGACGAAGCCTTTCAGCAGGCGGCTGACCATTTCGCGCACGCTGCCCAGTTCGTCGGCCAGTTGCTGATGCGTGGCGTGCACGATGCGCCCTCTGCCCAGCAGCAGCGCGGCGAGCCGCTGGTCCAGCTTGCGGAAGGCGACTTCCTCGACCAGCCGCATCAGATCGGCCATGCGCTCGGCGAACAGGTTGAAGATGAAGTCGCGGAACGGCGTTTGCGCCAGCAATGCGGTGAACAGCCCTTGCGGCAGCAGCACCAGGACGGTCTCGCTCTCGGTCGTGCCGCGTGCGTTGTAGGGCACGTTGCCGAGCAGGCAGCTCGAGGTGATGATGCATGTCTCGCCCGGCGTGACGCGATACAGCGGCAATTCGCGGCCGTTGGCGGCCACCTTCGCCACGCGGATGGCGCCGGAAAGGATGAAGGGAAACCCCTGGCAGGGCTGGCGCTCGTCGAACAGCGTCGCGCCGGCCGGCACGGTCACGGCCTGGGCGGCTGCGGCGACTTCCTGGCGCAGCTTCGGCGGCAATTCAACCAGTACCGGGTAGAGCGCCTCGAGTTGCGGCAAGGGGACGGTCATTTCAGCTCGGCAATCACCGGTGCGTGGTCGGAGGGCCGTTCGGCCTTGCGGGCGTCCTTGTCCACCCTGCATGCCGTACATTCGCGCGCCGGCGCATCGGACAGCAGGATGTGATCGATGCGCAGTCCCATGTTGCGCCTGAAGGCCATCATGCGGTAATCCCACCAAGTGTAGATCTTCTCCGGCTGATCGAACAGGCGGAAGGCATCCTGCAATCCCAGCCCGATCAGCCGGCGGAAGGCGGCCCGTTCCGTCTCGGAGAACAGCACCTGTCCTTCCCAGGCCTTGGCGTCATGTACGTCGCGTTCCTCGGGCGCGATGTTGTAGTCGCCGAGCAGGGCCAGCCTGGGGTGGCGCGCCAGTTCGTCGCGCAGCCAGGCCGTCAGCGCCTCGATCCAATTCAACTTGTATTCGAACTTCTCCGAACCGACGCTCTGCCCGTTGGGAAAGTAGGCGCAGACGACGCGCACGCCGCCTGTAGTGGCCGCGATCAGCCGCTTCTGCTCGTCGGCAAATCCGGGAATGCCGACGACGACATCCTGCAAGGGCTGGCGCGAAAGGATGGCGACGCCGTTATAGGTCTTCTGGCCGGCGAAGGCCACCTGATAGCCGGCGGCGTCGATCTCCCCGCGCGGAAAGGCCTTGTCCTCCAGCTTGGTTTCCTGCAGGCAGACGATGTCCGGCTGCTGCGCGGCCAGCCAGGCCTGCAGCTGCGGCAGGCGAACCTTGAGCGAATTGACGTTCCAGGTGGCGAGGATCATTGCGCGGCCGGCTTGCGGCCCGGCAGCGCGGTGCGCGGATAGCCCGCGGTGTCCAGCAGGGCCGCCCAGCCGTCTTCCGCAAAGCCGATCTGCTGCTGGTTGCCCACGGTAATGGCGGGAAGCTGAATCTGATCGGTCTTGAACAGCTTCTTGAAGGCGGCGCCGTCCTCTGGCGTGCCGAGCGACTGCTCGCTGAAGGGGATGCCGCGCTTGCTCAGGTAGTCTCTTGCCGCCTTGCATTCTGCGACGCATTCCGCGGCCGTGTACAGCCGCACCGGATAATCCTGCGCCGCTTTCTTGGCCTGATAGGGCAGATCGCTGGTCTCGATGCTGCTCTTGCCCAGACGCGGCTGATCGACCTTCTTGATCTCCTTCGGCGGCGGTTGGTCCGAGTAATGCACCTTGCCGTCCTTGTCCACCCAGCGGTACAGGGTTTGTGCGTTGGCGCCAGACGCAAGCACGGCCAGCGAGACCAGGCACAGCAGGATTTTCCTCATGGCGGTACTCCGGAAACCGGTTACGCCAGAATCATACCACTGTGCCGCAGCAGGGCATCGACGCGGGGCGCGCGGCCGCGAAAGGCCTTGAACGACTCCAGCGCCGGGCGGCTGCCGCCGACGGCGAGGATCTCGTCGCGGAAGCGCGCGCCCGTGGCCGGGTTGAGCACACTGCCGTCGAGTCGCGCCTCCTCGAAGGCAGCGAAGGCGTCGGCGGAGAGCACCTCGGCCCATTTGTAGCTGTAGTAGCCGGCCGCGTAGCCGCCGGCGAAAATGTGCGAGAAGCTGTTGGGGAAGCGGTGCCAGGGTGGCGGGAAGATCACCGCCACTTCCTTCCGTACCTCCCCGATCAGATCGAGCACGCTTTTCTGGCCGGCCGGCTCGAAGTCGCTGTGCAAGAGGAGGTCGAACAGGCTGAACTCGAGCTGGCGCACGATCTGCATGCCGCTCTGGAAATTCTTCGCCGCAGTCATCCGGTCGAACAGCGCGCGCGGCAGCGGCTCGCCCGTGTCGACGTGCGAGGTCATGCCGGAGAGCACCTCCCATTCCCAGCAGAAGTTTTCCATGAACTGGCTCGGCAGCTCGACGGCATCCCACTCGACGCCGTTGATGCCGGAGACGCCGAGCTCCTCGACGCGGGTGAGCAGGTGGTGCAGGCCATGGCCGGTCTCATGGAACAGCGTAATCACCTCGTCGTGCGTGAACAAGGCCGGCCGCTTTTCCCCGTCCTTTTCGCCGACGGGGCGCGAGAAATTGCAGTTGAGATAGGCCACCGGCGTCTGGATGCCGGTCGCGGTGCGCCGGCGCGTGACGGCATCGTCCATCCAGGCGCCGCCGCGCTTGGTCTCGCGCGCATAGAGATCGAGGTAGAATTGGCCGACCAGCGCGCCCGCGGCGTCCTCGATGCGGAAGAAGCGCACGTCCTCGTGCCAGACCGGAGCGCTGTCCGGCTTGATGCGTACGGCGAACAGCGTTTCGATGACGCGGAACAGGCCCGCCAGCACCTTGTGCTCGGGGAAGTACTGGCGCACCTCTTCGTCGGAGAAGCTGTAGCGTGCCTGCTTGAGTTTCTCGGACGCCCAGCCGATGTCCCACGGCTCCAAAAAAGTCAGTCCCTGCGACACGGCGTGTTCGCGCAGCTCGGCCATGTCGCGTTCGGCGAAGGGTTTCGATTTCACCGCCAGCTCGCGCAGGAAGGCCAGCACGTCGGCGGGCGACTCGGCCATTTTCGGCACGAGCGAGACCTCGGCGAAGTTGCCGTAGCCGAGATGGCCGGCCTCTTCGGCGCGCAGTTCGAGAATGCGGCGAATGAGCGGCATGTTGTCCCATTCCGGCTTGCCGTATAGATCATGGAACTCGGCGGCGCGCGTGGCGTAGGCGCGGTAGAGCGCCTCGCGCAGGCGGCGGGACTCGGCGTACTGCATCACCGGCAGGTAGGAGGGCATGTGCAGGGTGAAATTCCATCCGGCTGCGCCGTTCTTCTCGGCGGCAGCGCGCGCCGCCTCGACGACGTCGGCGGGAATGCCGGCCAGCTCGGCCTCGTCGGTGACGACCTCGGCGAAGGCGTTGGTGGCGTCGAGCAGGTTCTCGGAGAATTTCGCCTGCAGCGAGGCCAACTCCTCCTGGATCGCCTGGAAGCGCGGCTTGACGTCCTCCGGCAGCTCGGCGCCGGAGAGGTGGAAATCGCGGATCTCGTGCTCGACGATCATGCGCTGCGCGGCGTCGAGTTTCCCGTAGTCCGGCCCGGCCTTCAGCGCCTTGAATTGCGCGAACAGATGCTGGTTCTGTCCCAACTCGGCGAAGAAGCGCGTCACCTCCGGCAGGTTGGCGTTGTAGGCCTCGCGCCAGTCCGGCACGTCCATTACCGCGTGCAGGTGGCCGACGATGCCCCAGGCGCGCGACAGGCGCTCGTTGGCGTCGAAGAAGGGCGCGGCGAAGTCCGTCCAGGTGGCCGGCGCGGCCTCCAGGCGCGCCAGCAGGGCGCGGTTTTCAGCCAGCAGTACGGTGACTGCGGGCGTGACGTGTTCGGGGCGCACCGCATCGAAGCGCGGCAGGCTGGAGAAGTCGAGCAAAGGGTTGGTCGTCGTCATGGGTAATCCAGAAACGCGAAGGGCGCATGCCGCGCCCTTCTTACTTTGGGGTTGCGTGGCGATCAGTCAAGCTTCCTGCCGGTCAGCCGCTCGTAGGCCTCGCGGTACTTGGCCGTCGTCTTGGCGATGATTTCCGGCGGCAGCTTCGGTCCCGGCGCCTGCTTGTTCCAGTCGAGAGTCTCGAGATAGTCGCGCACGATCTGCTTGTCGAAGCTGGGCGGGCTGATGCCTTCCCTGTACTCGTCGGCCGGCCAGAAGCGCGAGGAATCCGGCGTCAGCGCCTCGTCGATGAGGTGCAGGCGGCCGTTGCCGTCGAGGCCGAACTCGAACTTGGTGTCGGCGATGATGATGCCGCGCGAAGCCGCGTAGTCGGAGGCCTCGCCG
>Ga0233425_10010258_pt1 | contig 11486 bp, 13 predicted proteins | sample Watercolumn_Towu_2_FD_181712 | JGI IMG/M metagenome (GOLD analysis project Ga0233425, IMG submission 181712) | Freshwater microbial communities from Lake Towuti, South Sulawesi, Indonesia - Watercolumn_Towuti2014_140_MG | ecosystem: Environmental > Aquatic > Freshwater > Lake | place...
TGAACGAGCCCTTCTCATCCGCAATGCTCACAAGTATCTTGTAAGCATGCCCTGTTGCAGGCAGGAGCAGTACTGTGAAGCATGAAATCACCAGGAATAAAGATATAATGGTCGCAGGTCTGTTCAGCCGCATATTGTCCTCCCCAATTTGACCGGATGTTTAAATTATACCATAATGGTCCCGTTTTGCAGGACCGGATACTGTTTGCCCTTATAGGAATTTATTTATCATATCCTGTAGATTATATGAAGCATGAGATTTGAAGAGCTCTCAATTCATCCGCTGGTACTTGAAGGCATAAGAAGCGCAGGATTCGCTAATTGTACACCTGTGCAGGAGATGGCGCTTCCTGTTGCCCTTGCAGGCAAGGATGTCGCTATACAGGCGCAGACTGGCACAGGTAAGACAGCAGCCTTTCTTATAACCGTATTTTCGCGGATGCTTTCAATGCCTTATCAAGGACAGGGGCCCTCCCCGCGGGCATTCGTTATTGCACCTACCCGAGAGCTTGCAGTGCAGATAGAGGCTGAGGCAAAGCTCATTGGAGGTCCTGCCGGCTTCAGGATTGTATCTGCATACGGCGGAATAGATTATCTGAAGCAGAGGGACCAGATATCAAAAGGCGTTGACATGCTGATCGGAACGCCAGGCAGGCTTATCGATTATCAAAAGCAGAAGGTTTACAGTCTTAAGAAGACACAGTTCCTTGTCATAGACGAGGCAGACCGCCTTTTTGACATGGGATTCATCAGTGACCTCAGATTTCTGCTGCACCGCATGGCACCTTACAACAAACGCCAGTCAATGCTCTTTTCTGCGACCCTCTCAAACCGCGTTATGGAGCTCTGCTATGAGCATATGAACAATCCTGAAAGGCTCAGCGTAACCCCGGAGAAGATGACCGTTGATGTCATCGAACAGGAACTCTATCATGTGAGCAATGATGAGAAGTTCGGCCTTCTGCTCGGAATATTGAGAAATGATCCGGGCGGCCACTTCATGATCTTCTCAAACATGAAATCAACAGCTGAACACCTGAAGCTGCTTTTGAATGCGAACGGATTTACAACTGCAGCGCTTACAGGAGATCTGCCCCAGGAAAAGCGGATGAAGGTATTGAAAAGATTCAAGGACGGATCGCTCAGCATTCTGATTGCAACCGATGTTGCAAGCAGGGGCATACATATTGACGGCGTTACACATGTGATAAATTATGATCTCCCTCAGGACCCTGAAGACTATGTCCACCGCATAGGAAGAACAGCAAGGGCAGGAGCAAGTGGCAATGCAATAACGCTTGCATGCGAAGATTATGTTTATTCTCTCCCCTCCATAGAAGAGTATATTAAACAGAAGATACCGACAGCCCCTGTCACTGACGAGCTTATTATTACAGACTATAACAGGGCTTCAAGAAAGCCTCATGCAGGCAACGGACATAAGGCCGGAGGGACCAGGCATGAAAGAGGGCGCAGCAGACATCCAGATCAGGGACAAAAACGAGGCGGGCATAAACCTTCAAAGTCCAGACCAACAAAGAAAGGGGCGACCTCCAGACATCATTGACATACCTGCCATTAATATTGTAGTATCTAAACATCGAAACAATGCAACAAGGAGGATCTATGTCAGAAAAAAAATTCGTATTCACCCTGTCCCATGCCACCACAAATCCGATCGAAGTGTTAGGCATCATGAAGATCGCCTCGAACATCAAGGCATTTTCGGATGAGGCTGAGATTGCCATATTCCTTATCGGCGAAGGCGTACAGCTTGCAAAGAAAGGGACCCTTGAAAATATCTCGATCGAATTTGAAGGCAACCCTGTCAATTTCGGCGAGATGTTAGAGATGCTGGTAGATTTCGGGGTGAAGTTCTATGTCTGCCACGCTTTCATGCCCGGCTTTGGACTGACAGCCGAGAACCTCATTGAGGGCGCCGAAGTAAAATCGAGCTCATACCTCGGAGAGCTCCTGCTCCAGGGTTACACCCCATTCAGCCTTAGCATCTGACCAGGCGTATTGAATAACCCGGCCTGTATATCTTTATGCAGGCCGGGTTATTACAGTCAGACAGCCTCTATATCCTCATAAAGGCAGGATTCGTTCGAATAGTAAGGCACCTGTTCCCCTTTTATATACTGATAAACCCCTGCAGCGACCGAACCGGCAACAATTCCTGCAGTCGCTCCCAGCAGGCCGCTCTTTGCAGTATGCCGCCGGTCAGCGAGCATACCCAACGCTGTCCCTGCTGCTGCAGAGACGCCAAGCATCAACAAATATTCATATTTTTCCATTTCATATCTCCCGAAGCAGTATAGGATACCATGAATAGCTGACAGCGAGAAAGATGCAGCAGATTCAACATTGAAAAACATAACCATCAAATAACCCGGCAGCATCTTCAATCAGGCAAGACATTTCACCACATGAATAATATATGTTAAGCTGAAAGCATATCATCACAAGCAGGGACAAATTCAATTCATTTATTCCTATGGAGGCAGACATGAAAAAGGGGAACAGGAAGAAGAACTTCAGTTTATTAATGATCGGGCTGATGCTGGCAGTCATATTAACAGGCAGCAGAGCAATGGCACAGGAGGCCGGATTTGCGCTTCCTGAACTGCAGTCATATCTCTCGGAGGACAGTCAAACCTTATACGATGCGGTAAGACCGCTTATTGTTGTTGCAGACCCTGACCCTGCCATGCAGGGCATAAAGACACCTGGACCTTCGGCTGCTGATGCAATGTCCGCCCCGGAGGCGGCAGTTTCGACATTCCAGTTCACATATGTTGCTGCCGGTGGACAGGACAAATGGGGCGAGACCTGCAGCACTTTCCCTGCAAATGCGAAAACAGCATTTCAGGCAGCTGCAGCCATCTGGGCGGGCAAGCTTAAATCTGCTGTTCCGATCAAGATAAGGGCATGCTGGGCCAATCTCGGATCATCATCCATACTCGGCTATTCAGGCGGACAGCCCCTGCACAAAAACTTTGCGAATGCACCAAAGACAGGCACCTGGTATAAGGGTGCGCTGGCAAACTCCATTGCAGGAACTGACCTTAACGCTGCAGAATTCGACATGCATATCACATATAATTCAGGCTTCACCTGGTACTATGGGACTGACGCAAATCCTCCTGCAGGCCAGTATGACCTCGTGACTGTAGCTGCACATGAGATTGGGCACGGGCTGAACTTTTCTGGATCAGCCTCATATTCCGGCGGAACAGGCAGCTACGGATACGGAACAGGACTGCCTGACATCTATGATACATACATGAAGAACGGTGCAGGCACAGCCCTCACCTCATTCACAAACCCCTCCGCAGCGCTGGGTAATCTTCTCACATCAAACAACCTCTGGTTCCACGGTACAAATGCGATGACAGCAAATAGCGGCACAAGGGTTAAGATGTATGCACCTGCAACATGGGCCGGCGGGTCGAGCTACTCACATCTCGATTACAATACATTCAGGGGCACAACAAACAGCATGATGGTCTATGCAGTCGCTTCCGGCACTGCAAACCATAATCCGGGAAATGTTACAGTCGGCCTGCTGCAGGACCTCGGATGGCAGGTTGTAACGCCAAACAAAAATATTCCGACTCCTGTATCACCGGCAGGAACCATCACCGACAGAACACCGACATACAAATGGACAAAGGTGACCGGGGCAACCCAGTATCGCTATCAGCTCCTGCAGGGCTCTACAGTTGTTTATACAAAGACCGTTGCATCAGGAGCATGCGGAGTCACCTACTGCACGAACACTCCGACAAACACCCTGAATTTCCTTGCATACAAATGGAAAGTCCAGGCCATGGTTGGCGGCACATGGAAGGCATACAGCGCACTGAAGTCCTTCTCAGTGACAGCGGCCACAAAACCGAAGGCTGGATTATGGCAGGACCCTTTAGGCATCCAGTTCTATGTAAATCCTGCACAGACAAGTGTTGATGACTTTACACTGTATGTATCTGTAGGCGCTCCGTGCAACAGCACCTACACAATCATTCACAGTGCGCTTGTTCCGATTTCGAACAAGCAGTTCTCCTTTACAGGAGCATTCAATGCAACAGGCACATTCGATACCACAACTGCTGCTCATGGCACGGTTGCTCTGGACAGCTACCCTATCACAGGCTGCGGAAATGTAAGCATGCCGACCTACAACTGGACAGCGTCCTGGATCGATGCAACCCAGCCGGCCTTTCTTGTGGAGGGACTTACTGCAACGGTTGACAGCGAGTAGACGGCATAATAATTCTCAAACCTTTTCTTAAGGAAAGGGGGCCTGTGTTCAGGCCCCCTTTTTTATAGGAATCTAATTCACTGCGGGATCAAAGAAGAAGAAGACACCATCGATCTGCACAACAAGGCGCCGGTCCCTGAGAAGAATATATTCCCCGAATCCTGGCAGATCGCAGTCTGTCCTGACGACCCGTATCTTCCGGTCATCTATGCCGAGCTCCTTCGGAGTGATCTTCCACCTGTCCGGCAGATATGCCTCTGCATCTGCCCATTCCTGTCTTAAGCCTGAGATACGGCATCTGCGTCCGTTAAATATTATCTCTGTATCGGTGATGTCGAGCGGTTTGAAAAGCAGCTCCTTTGCCCGGTCCTCATTAATGGAGCTGTGCCTGCCATACAGATAACCTGATACTGTCCAGAGAACACGCATTGATATCCCGCTGTCTGCGGCAGTCCCTGACTCCCCCCTCTGCTGACCGCTGCTGTTACTGCTTACAGGAGAACTGCAGGCCAGAAGGACAAGGAATGTCAGCAACGCGATAATGGTGCGCAGCATCATCTGACTTATTCACTCAGCCCATGAAACGGCAGATTTATTAAGACAGATCCAGTCATGGAACCACTATACCACACTCTGTCATTCTCAAGAAGAGGCATAGCCGAACCAGATCTGATTTCCCTTAACTTTAGTTTCTGCATTTGATATCCTGTCTGAAATACCGTTCCATGCTGCCCGGAGGTGAACCGTATGGATGATCAGAAGGCAATGCAGATAATTCACGAAGCGATAGATGCTCACGGGGGCATTGAATACTGGAAAAGCCTTGAAGCGCTCGACGCAGAGATCTCGGCAGGCGGTTTTCTTTTCACTGCAAAGTTCAGACCTCTTCTTGATCATGTCCGCATGAGGGCATATACAAAAGAGCCGAGGTTCTCCTTCTTCGATTTCCCATCCAAAGGGCAGACCTCTGAGCTTATAGGAACTGATCGGGTGCAGATCCTTGACAGCAGCGGAGAAATTATAGCGCAGAGAAAGGATCCTCGCGCAGCCTTTCACGGGATCCGCAGACAGTTCATCTGGGATGACCTTGATTTCATATATTTTGCAGGTTATGCAACCTGGAACTACCTGACAACGCCTTTTCTGCTTGCCAGCGACGGCTTCATTGTCGAAGCGCTTGAACCGCTGAAAGGTGAGTTCTCACATCTCACCCGCATTCTCGTTACATTCCCTGACAACATACCTACACATTCACGCCGGCAGATTTTTTATTTCAATGAAAAGCATCTGCTAAAGAGGCTCGACTATACTGCAGAAGTTGTCGGCGGATGGGCCCATGCAGCCCATTTCTGCGGCTATTACAGGACCTTCGGCAGGATAATGGCCCCGACCCAGAGACAGGTGTTCCCGCTGCTCTTCGGGAACAAACTCCTTCCCGGCCCGACGCTCGTCAGGATAGAGGTGCATGATATTGCGCCTGTCCCGGCAGAAAGGGTTAACTCGTAGCCATACACACATCTTAGGTGCCATGAACTTTATTTTTAATGTAATGACTATTCGATAGAATCCGATACCCGTTTATCGCCTTATCTCCTTGATTTATCTTGACAAATCAGCGTATTCTCAATATATTTTTAATGTAATGCTTAAAAAAGGGAGGAACCTGCAGATTGTATAGTCCCGGTGTTTCTACTATGGCAGAAAGATATGGAGATATGAGTGCCTATCAACCTGGCAAATCTTTTTAAACATAAGCATACAGGTATAGACCTTGGCAGCAGTTCAGTCAAAGTTGTTAAGCTTTCGAGACAGAAAATATCCCTTGCCGCAATAATCAATATTCTTCCGGCAGAAAGAGCCGAAACGCCGGTCCTCATCTCACGCCTGAGGCAGTTCTTCACAGACACAGGCATTGCCGGAAGCAGCGCAGTGATTGCCATTCCAGGCGAGCATACATTCGTCCGCACCATTACCCTGCCCGCAATGCCGGAGACAGAGCTTAAAGAAGCTGTCAGGTGGGAGATCAAAAGGCAGATCCCTTATGCCGAGGAGGAGTCAGTAACAGACTACATCTCAAGAGAATCCTCCGAAGGCCATATCGTGACATTCGCCGCTGCAGAGAGGAAGAATATACTGAAATATGTCCAGATATTTGAAGGGGCAGGAGTAAAGGTCGCTGTAGTTGATATTGCACCCCTCGCACTGATGCGGGCCCTGAACAGGCAGACACCTGAAAGTTTTGTCCTTGCAGACATCGGGTCCTCTGCGATAGAGATAATAATTGTGAGGTCCGGAGTTCTGCGCATAGCCCGCACTGTTGAGATAGGTTCGGATCTCGTACTGAACGCATTGATAAGCAGCGGCAAGACGCCTGAAGAATCCCTTGAGATAATGTGTTCATCAATGACCGATGATATGAAACTGCCGCTTAACCAGCTACTGAGAGAGATATACAGGTCCATCGACTACTACAAGGCGAACTATAAAGACCCTGATCTGTCAAAGCTTATACTTGCAGGTGGCATATGCAGAAACCAGCATGTCATCGGACATATAAGGGATGCGATAAAGATGCAGGTCGATGTCCCCAACCCGTTCACCGGTTTCAGTATGAAGGATGAGAGCCTCTTCGCCATGGGACCCCGTTTTTCGCTCGCAATGGGCCTTGCCATGAGGACAGCATGAAAGATACCCTCAATCTCCTGCCTGCAGCAGCCGAATCAGCCACAAAGGAGAAGAACTGGTTCATAATCGCAATATCAGGCGCCATATTGCTTTATCTCATCATACTTACAGGCATAAGGATAAAGACCGACATCGAGATCAGAAAGATCGCAGGCGAGAAGGAATCGCTTGCAGCATCCAAAACCGGCCTGAAGGCAAGGATAAGTTCGGCACAGACAGCTGCTGCCTCTGCAAAACCGTCCGCACTGTCAGAGATCGCAGGGAATCTCGGCAGCTCCCGTCCATGGTCAATGCTTATAAGTGAACTGTCAAGAATAGTACCCGAACAGGTATGGCTCTCATCTATTGAGATCAAACAGGACCCTGCAGTGCTCCACCTGAAGGGATTCTCGGTCAGCCAGATGGAGATCGCATCCCTGATATCCTCAATGGAAAGATCAGACCTCTTCCAGGGCGTAGAGATAGTCTCATCCCAGAAGGGGGCAAAGGAACACTCTTTCGAACTTAAGGCGAAAATGACATGGCCGGACAGAAACTGACAGACCGTTTCAGTGAGCTAAGCAGGAGGGAGAGATATGCCCTCATACTTGCATTTCTGCTTGCAGTGGCGCTCCTGCCATATTCCGTTCTCTACGCCCCTTCTGCAAGGAAACTTTCAAAAGAGAGGGCGGAGCTCGCCTCAATACGGAAGGAAGTCGATGCAATGAGCAGTTCAGCTTCAGCCCTTTCTCATACAGAGGAGGCTAAGGTGGCACTGCCTGCTGCCGAGGACCTCGCAGGCATGATATCTGCGATCACAAAAGAGGCAAACAGGGCAAACCTTGAGTTCATCTCCCTTACGCCCGAGACTCTCACGCAGAAAGACGGATATACCGAAATGAAGGTGAAGATAGAGCTGAGGCTCAGGTTCAGGGCGCTGCATGATTTTCTGCTCGGTCTTGAAGAACGGCAGAAGCTCTTCATTGTAAAAGAGCTCAAGTTCGAAACTAACGAGGCGATCTATCCTTCAGGCATCAGCATAATAAAAGCTACAGCATATGTGAGGAGATGATGAGGATCATTGCGCTGTTCATATTGATACTGTCCCTTGCTGCTGATATATCAGCAGAGAGCATATCTGATATGAACATTCCTGCCATAAAAAAACCTGCAAGGCTGCAATGGGGAAGAGACCCATTCATCAAATACGGCCAGAAGGACGAGAAACAGGCAGAGGCAAAACAGCCTGATATCATCAGGATAGGCGGCATATTGTCCGATGGAACAAGATCAGTTGCGATCATAAACGGGAACTTCTACAGGGTCGGGAGCAGTGTTGAGGGTTACCGCATAATGGATATATCGAGCGAACGCGTGTTGTTCGAGAAGAACGGGAAGAAGTACTATTACGGGATAGAAAAGTTCGCCCTTGAAGGAGGGAAAAAATGACAAGACTTATTGCAGCCTTTATGCTGCTTCTGACTCTTGCCGCTTCGGTCTATGCAGATGACCGCGGCCCGGCGATATCCATAGAGCTGAGGGACATAGAGCTGAAGGATGTGCTGAGAGCAATCGGGCAGGAGCACCGCATAAACATGGTGGTAGACGATTCCATAACAGGCAAGGTCACTGTAAGCCTCAGAAATGTTCCGCTCTGGGACGCTGTTGATTCGATCCTCAGGGGAAAGGGATATACATATATAAAGGACGGGAACATAGTCAGGATCGTAAAGGCCGCAGAGGAAGAGGAGCTTGTTACCAGGTCAATGAAGATAAGGTACGGCAATCCGAAAGACCTTGAGCCCGTCATAAAGAAGATGCTCACAAAAAAGGGCGATGTTATCTCTGATATGAGGACGAGCACGCTCATAGTCAAAGATATCCCTTCATCAGTCGCAATGGCAGAGAAGATCCTGAGAGAAGTGGATGTCAGGACAGGGCAGGTGATGATAGAGGCAAAGATAGTCGAGGCAAATACAAATGCGAGAAAGGAGCTCGGCATCCAGTGGGGGCATGACTACAGGAGCGGTGAGTTCGTCTCATACGGCGGGGCAACAAAGGACAAGTCCGACGACAAATATTCAGTCCCTGTAACAGGCGGAATAGGCGCCTTCGGGACTGCGCTCAATGTCAACCTCCCCGCCGATGTTAAAGAGGGTTCAGGCGGAGCAATCGGGTTTGCAATACTTTCAAAGAACCTCACGCTCGAACTTCAGCTTTCTGCGCTTGAGGACAGCGGCAGTGCAAAGATACTTTCGAGCCCCAAGGTAATGGTATCTGACAACCAGGAGGCCACAATAGCAAGCGGGACGCAGATCATAATCGTCAATGAAGCCAACACTGTCATAAATACCGGACAGTCAACCGGACAATCTCCTTCAACCTCCCAGACCACAATTGAGAAAGAGGCTGCGCTCAGGCTTACAGTGACACCGAGGATCATAGATCCTGAGCAGATATCCCTAAAGATCGCAACAAAGAAGGAAGAGTTCGATTTCACCCGGGCGGTCCTCGGCGTACCGCCAAAGATATCGCGCGAAACACAGACCAACCTTATCGTAAAGAACGGCGAGACGATCGTCATAGGCGGCATATATGAAGAGAAGGATTATGAGTCAGACAGCGCAGTGCCTGCCCTCTCGAAGATACCGCTGCTCGGATGGCTCTTCAAGAAGGAAGCAATGAAAAAGGACAAGACTGAGCTGCTCATATTCATAACCCCTACGATCAGGGCAGAGAAGTAGTGACCAACTCTGAATTCATCGTTCTGCACATAACAGTGCCCGATGAGAATACTGCAGCATCAATAGCAAAGGACATAGTAGGACAGAAGCTTGCAGCCTGCGTTAACATTCTTGGCAGTATCCGTTCAATATACAGCTGGCAGGACAAGATCGAGGACGGGAAAGAGGTGCTGATGATCATAAAGACAAGACGCCACCTGTTTGAGGCACTGTCAGGCAGGATCTCAGGGCTTCATCCGTACTCTGTCCCTGAAATAATAGCAATGCCGATCGCAGAAGGGTCGGACAAGTATCTTGAATGGATAAGGGAAGTGACGATTAAGGGGTCCCCTGCATGAAGATAGGGGTGCTCACCGGCGGAGGGGATGCCCCGGGACTTAACGGCGTGATCAGGGCAGTAGTAAGGACAGCAACTCTCAGGTACGGCTGGGAAGTGGTGGGCATATTTGACGGGTTCGAAGGTCTGATCGGCAGGACAAACACCAAGCTCCTCACCCCCTGGAACACCCGCGGCATACTCTTCAGGGGAGGGACCATTCTCGGAACAACCAACAGGGGGAACCCTTTTGCATTCAGGACAACAGTAAAGGGCAGACAGACAGAGAAAGATCTTTCTGATGATGTTATCAGGAACATGAAGAAGCTCGGCATCAATGCCCTGATAGTCATTGGCGGCGACGGCTCCCTCGGGATAGCCCACCGGTTCCACAAAAAAGGCGTAAAGGTCATAGGCGTCCCAAAGACAATAGACAATGACCTTTCCGCTACGCATGTGACCTTCGGCTTCACGACTGCGGTTGAGACTGCGACAGATGCGCTCGACAAGCTGCATACTACTGCAGAAAGCCACCACAGGATAATAGTAGTGGAGGTCATGGGCAGATATGCAGGCTGGATAGCACTTGAGGCCGGAATAGCCGGCAGCGCTGACGTCATCCTTATCCCTGAGATACCTTACGATATCAGGAAGGTCTGCAAAAAAATAGCAGACAGGAAAATGGAAAAATGCAATTCGAGCATTGTGGTCGTTGCGGAAGGCGCGAAGCCTGCCGGCGGAGATATGGCAGTGCTCGCAAAGGACTCTTCAGGATATGCGCTGCGGCTCGGAGGGATAGGCAATGCAGTAGGAGAGGCGATCGGCAGGAAGACGGGAATGGATGTCAGGGTGACAGTGCTCGGCCATGTCCAGCGCGGCGGTTCGCCTGTTGCTTACGACAGGATACTCGCAACCCAGTATGGTGTTAAGGCCGTCGAGCTCATGGCAGAAAAGAGGTTTGGCGAGATGGTCTCCTACAAGCCTCCGAAGATCACTTCGGTTCCTCTCGAAAAGGCGATAAGCAGGATGAAGCTTGTCGATCCGGAGGGGGAACTTGTAAAGGCAGCTGAATCAATGGGGGTAAGCTTCGGCAGGTAGTTCTCCCGGTGTCAGAACAGCCTTTCCTGAACAGCCTTCTTCTCGGCCATCCTGACAAGCTCTTCATAGGATATTTTCCTTACGCCAAGCCTTTCCGCCTTTTCGAGCTTTGAGCCTGCGTCCTCTCCTGCAACAAGATAATCAGTATTTGCAGAAACGGCAGAAGCAGCGTGGCCGCCATTCTTTTCTATGAATTCCTCGACCTCTTTTCTCGGGCTCGGCAGTGTCCCTGTAAGTACAAAGGTCAATCCGTCGAATGGAAGCGCTGAAGCAGAACCAGGACCGGCATAATCAGGGTTGGAGAGCTTCAGCCCGAGCCGTTTCATGGATTCAATGATTGCGATGTTCCTGTCGTCACCGAAGAATGCTGCCACTGATGCAGATATTTTCTCTCCCATCT
>Ga0233425_10010259_pt1 | contig 11486 bp, 11 predicted proteins | sample Watercolumn_Towu_2_FD_181712 | JGI IMG/M metagenome (GOLD analysis project Ga0233425, IMG submission 181712) | Freshwater microbial communities from Lake Towuti, South Sulawesi, Indonesia - Watercolumn_Towuti2014_140_MG | ecosystem: Environmental > Aquatic > Freshwater > Lake | place...
TTGTCGGTTTTTTGCCCGAATATCTTCGCGTCGCCGAGACTTATCGCTTGATCGCCTATGGCCTGTTCCTTGTGCTCGCGACTATTTTCATGCCGCGCGGTCTTGCCGTCGTCGTCGAAGCGCTGCAGGTCCGTTTCAGCGCGAAACGAACCCAGGCCGGTTGAGTCGTGAGCTTCAATATTTCCTCGGTCGTTCGCGATAACGCCTGGCGGCGGCCGACGGCCATCGCCCTGCGCGAAGACCGAAGGGAAATGAATTACCGGGAGTTCGATGCGCGGGCGCGGGGCGTTGCCGCCGCGTTGCAAAGCAAGGGCGTCGGTCGCGGGGACCGGGTCTTGTTCATGTTTCCGAACAGCATCGACTTCGTCCTGACGCTCCACGGCGTCTTGCAGGCGGGCGCCATTCCAGTGCCCGTCAATTCTCTCTTGGCCGTGCCTGAAATTCGGTCGATCGCCGACGACTGTGCGCCCAAAATCGCGGTCGTCGGCCCTGCGGGCCGCGAAAAAATCGGGAAGGCCTTCGAAGACCGGTCGGACGCTCCGCCCCTCGTCATGGTGAGCGAACTAGCCCTCGACGCGCCGGCGAATTTCAACCCGGTCGCCGATACGTCGTATGAGGATACGGCCGTTATCCTCTATACCTCGGGCACGACCGGCAAACCGAAAGGCGTGGAGCTCAGCCATGCCAACGTTTTTTGGAATGCCCAGCTTTTCGCCCGCGATCTCCTTCGGTTGACGCCCGCGGATCGCGTGCTGGCCGTTTTGCCGATGAGCCACATTTCCGGCCACACCTGCGCGCTCACGGCCGCTTTATTCGCGGGCGCCAGCGTGACGCTTATGCCGCGTTTCGAGGCCGAAACCGTGATGCGCGTGATCGCGCGGGATCGCATCACCATCATGCTCGGTGTGCCGACGATGTTCTGGGCGTTGCTCGACGTTCCGACTCCGGAGGGGTTGGATCTCACGTCGCTTCGTGGATGCACCAGCGGCGGTCAAGCCTTGCCCGAGGACGTGCACCGAAGATTCGAGGCGCGTTTTGGGGTCGAAATCGCGGAGGGTTACGGCTTGACCGAGACGAGCCCGAACATCTCCACGAATCTCTTCGGAGGATCGAAGAGAATCCGTTCCGTCGGTCAGGCGGTTTGGGGCGTGGAGGTTCGAATCGTCGACGAAGCTGGGGCCGATGTGGCCGCCGGCGAGCGGGGCGAAGTCATCGCGCGCGGCCCCGGCATCATGAAGGGCTATTTCCGCAATCCCGACGCCACGGCGTCGACGATTCGCGACGGCTGGCTCTACACCGGAGACATCGGCTATTTCGATGCCGACCGCTATCTCTATATCGTCGACCGCAAGAAAGAGTTGATTATCGCGGGGGGCTACAACATCTATCCCCGCGAGATCGAGGACGTGCTCTATGCGCATCCCGACGTTCTCGAGGCGATCGTGATCGGGCGGGCGGACGAGAAGCTCGGCGAAAAGCCGGTCGCACATGTCGTCGCGAGGGCAGGGAGAAACCTGGATGCCGACGAATTGCGTGCTTTTTGCGCGGAGCGGATTTCCCGGTACAAGATCCCGCGCGCCTTCGTAATCGAAACAGCGCTTCCCAAAGGTCCGACGGGAAAGATCGACCGCAAGGCAATGAAGGCTATGGGCGTCGGACGCAAGTGAGAGGAGGCAAGGCATGAGCCGGTTTCAGGATTTGCTGTATGAAGTCAAGGATCGGATCTGCACCGTAACTCTCAATCGGCCGGATCGCCTGAACGCGGCGACCGATCGAATGCAGACCGAAATTCGCCTGGCGATGGAGCAGGCCGGGGCGGACGACGATGTCCGTGCGATCATCCTGACCGGTGCCGGGCGTGGCTTTTGCGCCGGCGCCGAAATGGCGGAACTCGACGGCCTCGATCCGAACGACATCAAACGTACCGATGTCACGCGTCCCTTCGATCCCGCCAGGCGCGGCGACTATCAGGCGCGATTCTCCTTCTTCCCCGCCGTGCCCAAGCCGATCGTCGCGGCGCTCAATGGACCGACAGCCGGTCTTGGCTTGATTTACGCGCTCTATGCCGACGTCCGTTTTGCCAGTGAGAATGCTGTTTTTTCCACGGCTTTCGCGAAACGCGGTTTGATCGCAGAGCATGGCATCAGTTGGATGTTGCCGTTGGTGGTCGGACACGCGGCCGCGCTCGACCTTTTGATGTCCGCGCGGAAGTTCGATGCGGCCGAAGCGCTTCGCATCGGTCTGGTGAGCCGGACGGCGCCGGCGGATCGGCTGATGAGCGAGGTCCATGACTATGCACGCGATCTCGTCGAAAACGTATCGCCGCGTTCGATCCGGACGATCAAGCGCCAGCTTTACGAAGTGCCCTTTCAGACCCTGGCCGAGGCCATTGCTACGGCCAATGCGGAAATGTTCGAGAGCACCTTGAGCGAAGATTTCAAGGAAGGAGTGGCTCACTTCGTCGAAAAGCGGAAAGCTCGGTTCACCGGCCGGTAGGGCATTCCGCTGTACAAGTCAGATGCCCAATCGCGGATCGCGGCGTGAAGGTCTCGAAACTGTCGAATATCGGTAGACGAGAGGCCGATTCCAGAGCCGCAAATAACGCTGGTCGCTAGCCCCCGCAACCACCGACAGTCGAACGCCCCGGCGGCCGAAAGGCCCCGGGGCGTTCGACTGTCTGGGCTTCGCTACAGGCTGTCAGAATGGCCGCAAGGTCGCCGTGAAGATGGGCTTCCAGGCCGCCGGCATTCTTGCGTGGCGTAAGAACGACGCGATCAATCATGGAACGGATGAGATCGAGCGCCTCGGCACGATCAGGGCTGTCGAGCACCTGCTCGAGAGCCTGCAACTTGCGCCGGTAGAGATCGGGCAGGTCAGATCAGCGCCAACGGCAAAAGGCGTCGAGTTTGGTCGGCATCGTCCGACGATTTGGCCAGAGCCCGGAGCCGGCCGGCATCAAAATCTTCGCGAAGAGCCATCGGGGCAGCCATGGCGAATCTCCTGTCCGTTCGCCATCTTCAGAATCACAAATCCCCCGTTTCGGGAATCCCCCGCGTGAGTCTCATTCAGACATTCTTGGTATGAGTGATCGACTCGGTATCGTAGCCACGCGCAAAGATCGCCCCGGACACGGCGGAAACGATCCGCTCGTCGCCAAGCAAAAATGGCCATTGTGCCGGACCTAGCGACTTTTCCGAAGACGCTCCGCGAGTCCGCTCAACACGACTTCGATAAACGATTCGAACGCCGCATCGAGCGGTTGGTCCGCGCCGTTTTCCCATCGCAGAATAAAGGCGCGATTTGCCAGTTCGGGCAAATAGCGGGCGAGAGTGGGATAGGTCGAGGATTGGACAGACGACAACTGGCGTTCCAGCGCCCCTTTCCAGTCGTCGATTCCCTTCGCCGGCGGCGTCGCGAATTCCAGGGTTACGAAACCCACCTTCGCGGCTATGACGACGTTGTAAGCGTCGACCAGACTCCGGCCACGAAAGCCAGCGCCATCGAGCAACGCCAGAATGCGTTCGACGAGTTCCAGGCCGGCGCCCGCATTCGAGACGAGCCGCGCGCCGATCAGCGGCGCAATATTCGGATGGCGGCGAACTTCCCGTCGGTACCGGCGGAACAATTCGCGAAGCCAGATTCGCCAGTCCCCTGCATCCGTGGGCGGGGAAACGTGCCGCAGCGCATGGGCTACGATTTCGGCGAGCAATGCGTTGCGGTTTGGAACGTGCCAATAAAGAGCAGTCGGATAGACGCCGAGCGCCCGCGCTACATCGCGCAAGCTAAACGAATCGAGCCCCCTCCGGTCGAGCAAATTGAGCGCGGCGGCAACGATCTTGGCCTTCGATAAGTCGGGGGAGTTTGCCTTCCTTTTGGGCCTTCGACCGATCTTTTTGGCGACGATTGTCTTCATGGCCATCCGTTCCGGCTTCGACGATGCGTTCCCTATAGGCCGAGGAAAGAAACAATACCCCGGTCGCTTGCGGCAACCAACATCTTCCTGTACAGTGCACAATACTTGCGTTCGTTCGGCGAGGCTCGCGATGAAGGTTCTTGCCGCCAGCATCATCCACGAGAGTCACAGCTTCAGCGTTCTGCCGACCGGAATCACGGAGTTCGCCCAGGACCAGCTTCTGCGCGGCGATGACATTGCGAAAGCGTTGCGCAACACTCGGACGGAGTGGGGCGGTATTTTCGACGCAGCCGATGCTTTCGGCTGGACCTTGATCCACCCGCTTGCCGCGCGGGCTTCGCCCGCCGGACCGGTAACCGCCGAAGCCTACGAAATGTTCGCCGCGATCATTCTCGGCGCAGCGGCTCAGGCCGCTCCGCTCGATGGGATCTTGCTGTCCCTCCACGGATCGATGGCGGCCGCGAACGCGCCGGACGCCGAGGGCGATCTGTTGCGCCGCTTGAGATCGGTCGTCGGACCGGCATTGCCGATCGCCGTCACGCTCGACCTTCACGCCAACGTCACTGTCGCTATGATCGACCATGCCGACATAATCACGAGTTATCGAACCACGCCGCATGTCGACATGCACGAGACGGCTCGACGCGCCGCCGATCTGCTGCGGCGGACGATGGCGGGGGAAATCAAGCCTGTTCCGCACCTCGCCAGACGGGCGACCTTGGTCGGCATGGATCTCGGCCGAACCATCGGCGGAAAAGGACCCATGGTCGACCTGCTGGCGCGCGCCGCGACGCTCGCCAAGACCACGCCCGGCGTACTCGATATCAGCTTGATGCCGGGGTTTTACTACGCCGACCTCCCCGAGGCCGGGCCCTCCGCCCTGGTCATCGGCGACGGCAAGGACCAGCGCTTTCAAGACGTCGCCGAGATGCTGATGGACGAAGTCTGGAAATCGCGGGACGGATTGACGATCGACCTGAAGCCGGTACCCGAAGCCGTGGGCATCGCCGCCAAGCCCCGCGACAAGGCCGGTCCCTTAATCATCGCCGATTATACCGATGGACCCGGCGGCGGCGGCTATGCGGACAACACCGTTTTGCTCAGCGCATTGATCGAGGCGGGGATCGACGATGTCGTCGTCGGACACATCGCCGACCCGGCCGTCGCGGCGATCGGCGTCGCGGCGGGCGTCGGCGCCGCGCTTACGGTCGAGGTCGGCGGCAAGGTTGATCCTCGGTTCAGCGGCAACCCGTTGCGACTGACCGGACGCGTCGGCGCGGTTTCGGACGGCGATTACATTCGCAAGGGACCGTTCACCACGGGAACGAGGGGACAACTCGGGCCGAGCTTTCGCCTGGACCTCGACCGGGCGAAGATTCTGATCTGCACCAATCGTGTGCAGACCGAGGATCGCGAGCAATTCCGCATTCTCGGAGTCGATCCGGAGGATGTGAATGTCATCGCCTGCAAGGGCATCAACCACTTCCGGGCCGATTTCGAACCGATCGCGCGCCAAATTCTGTTCGTCGACTCGGGCGGCATATGCACCCTCGATCTGACGCGATTTCCCTATCGTCGCGTACGACGGCCGATTTGGCCGCTCGATCGGGAAGCTTTCGGCGTCGTGATGGGGCGATGAAAATGGAAGATCTGGACTCCCGATTGTCGTCGATTATCGAACGCTATCGTGCGCGCACACCCGCCAGTCGGGCCCGATTCGAGAATGCCGTGAAGGTGATGCCGGGGGGCAACACCCGCTCGGTCCTCTTCTACGCGCCCTATCCGCTTTGCATGACGCGCGGTTGGGGATGTCGCCTTTCGGATGTCGACGGACATGAGTATGTCGACTTTCTGGGCGAATTCACCGCCGGAATTTTCGGCCATTCCGACCCGGTGATCCGCGCCGCGATCGTCGAGGCGTTGGACAACGGTCTCAATCTGGCCGGGCACAATCCTTTGGAAGCGGAACTCGCGCGTATCGTGCAAGACCGGTTTGCCTCGATCGAGAGCATGCGCTTCACCAATTCCGGTACCGAGGCCAATCTGATGGCCCTGGCCGCCGCGAAGGCATTTACCGGGCGAAAGCGCGTGATGGTGTTTCGGGGCGCGTATCACGGCGGGGTATTGACCTTCGTCGGCGGCAATGCCCCGGTCAACGTACCGCACGATTTCGTCCTTGCACCCTATAACGACACGCAAGGCTGCCTCGATCTTATCGATCGTCATCGGGACGAACTCGCTGCGATTTTGGTCGAACCCATGCTGGGCGCCGGCGGCTGCGTGCCGGGAGATCCGGCCTTCCTGTCGGCCCTCCGTCAGGCAGCGACGCAAGCGGGAGCATTGTTGATCTTCGACGAGGTAATGACGTCGCGTCTGTCCGTCGGCGGTCGACAAGCATTGCTCGGCATCAAGCCGGACATGACAACGCTCGGCAAATATATCGGCGGCGGGGCGTCCTTCGGCGCTTTCGGGGGGCGCAGGGACGTCATGACCCTTTTCGATCCACGCAATCCGCAAGCTCTGTCGCATGCCGGCACCTTCAACAACAACGTCCTGACCATGGCCGCCGGCATCGCCGGTATGAGCCGCATCCTGACTCCCGACGCGATCATCAACCTGAATCGGCGAGGCGACGGATTGCGCGAAAGACTGAATAAGCGCTTTCATGCGGCCGGAGCGCCGCTTCAGGTGACTGGCCTCGGTTCGATCATGAACTTTCACGTCACCAGCAAGCCGATTAACAACCTGGCGGACGCCCAAGGCGGGGATCAGAGGTTGCGCGAGTTGCTTTTTTTCCACCTTCTCGAGCGCGGGATTTATGTCGCCCGGCGCGGTTTGATTGCGCTCTCACTGCCCCTGGGCTCATCGGAGATCGATCGGATGATCGCGGTGATCGATGAATTTCTGGCGGAAAACGGCGAAACGCTGCGAAAGGCAACCGCGTGATCTGGCTTGTACTGCTCGCCGGTGCGGCGTTGCTCGCCTCGGGAGCAGCTGTGGCCTACGCCGTGGGGGCCGCGTCGGTCCTGACGTTCCTGGCGACCGATAACGCCCGCTATCTCGCAATCTTGCCCCAACGCATGTTCTCTCAAGTCGATGTCTTCGCCCTGATGGCGATGCCTCTATTCATTCTGGTCGGCGAAATCATGAACCATGCGGGTATCACGCGGGCGCTCATCGACTTCGCCATGTCCATCGTCGGACGACTGAAAGGCGGACTCGGCCACGTCAACATCATGGCCGCCGTGTTTCTGTCCGGCATTTCGGGCTCGGCGGTCGCCGACGCCGCCGCGCTCGGATCGACCATCGTGCCGGAAATGCGGGAGAAGGGCTACAAACTGAGCTACGCGGCGGCGCTGACCGCCGCCGCCTCGATGATCGGTCCGATCATCCCGCCCTCGATCATCATGGTGTTTTACGGCGCGCTGATGCAGACATCGGTGGCGGCGATGTTCGTCGGCGGCATCTTACCGGGCCTGCTCCTCGCCGGGTTTCTGTTCGCGGCCAACGCTTGGTTCGCCCATCGCCACGATCATCCGGGCGGTGCAGGTGAAGCGGTCCCCGCGCTTTGGCCCTCGCTCTGGCGCGCCCTGCCCGCTTTATCCCTACCCGTCATTATCCTGGGCGGCATCGTCTTCGGTGTCGTCACGCCGACCGAAGCCGCGGCCTTGGCCGTGATCGCCGCGCTCGCGGTCGGCTTTCACTACGGCGGCCTGAACGCCGCCAACCTCAAGCTCGGACTTCTCCAGACGGCATCTCTGACGGGCACGATTTTCATGTTGCTCGGCGCTGTCTCGGTGCTCGACTGGCTTGCCGGTCTGGAGCAGTTGCCGCAAATGCTCGCGAGGACGGTTTCGAGTGCCGGACTAAGCCCGACGGAATATATGGTGGTCCTCAACGTCTTCTTCGTCGTCGTCGGCACTCTGTTGGAACCGCCGGTCGCCTTGGCGCTTCTGGTGCCGCTGCTTGCGCCGTCGGCTTTGGAGCTCGGCATCCACCCGGTTCATCTCGGCATCACCTTGTGTCTCAATCTGACCATCGGGATGATCACGCCGCCGATGGGCGGCAGCCTGATGATCGTCTCGGCCGTGACGCGGGTGGGCTATCTCGAACTCAATAGGGCCATATTGCCCTTCGTTCTGGTCGAGACGGCCTTGCTGTTCGTCATAGCGTTGGTACCGGAAATCAGTCTTTTTCTGCCTCGACAGTTCGGGCTCATCAAATGAAAGGGAGGGTCGCCATGAATAAGTCCATCGTATCTTCGCTGCAAAACTTCGCCTGCGGCGCGTTGCTGGCCTTGTCGTGGTCGGCGGCGACGGCGCAGGAGATCAAGATCGCTCTCGACTCTCCGCCCGACAAGGTCAGATCGGGGACATACGTCTTCGCTTCGACCTTGGCGGAAGAACTCAGGGCCGGAGGCTTTCAGGTCAAGGAGCTGCCGGCGAATTCCATCGGCGGCGAAGCGGAGCGCATGGATCAGACGTCGCAGGGTTTGCTCGAAGTCAATCTCGCCGACCTCGGTCGCGCCGGGCAGCTCGACAAATTCGCTTTCGGGTTCATCCTGTCCTACCTTTTCGATTCGGCGGCGCATCTGGACAGGGCGACGGAACAGTCCAAGCTCCTCGACAAGCTCAACGACGGGCTCGCGCCGAAGGGCGTAAGGGTCGTTTCTCTCGTTCTCGTGGGCGGCGGCACGGGCATCTTCAACACCAAGCAAGCGGTCACCAAGCCCGAGGACATGGCCAATCTTCGTATGCGGGCTCTGGATGAAAATCAGCTGGCGCTGTTCAAGGCCTGGGGCACGAACGGCGTGATCATTCCGATCACGGAAGTCGCCAATGCCTTCCAAACCGGCATCGCCGACGGTTATGTCAACCCGCCCTTCGTGCCGTTTCTTTTCGGTCACGGCGACATCCTGAAGCATTACACCGTCGCCAACGTCTCTCAACCCGTCCGCGTCGCCATGGTCTCGGCCGATTGGTACAAGGCGATGAAGCCTGCGCAAAAGCAGGTCTTCGAGAGCGCCGTGGCGAAGAGCCAAGCGGCTAACCGCGCCTGGATAAAGGGTTCCGACGAGGCGGCCTTCGCTCAACTCGAAAAGGCGGGCATCAAGATCTCCCAACTGACGGCGGAAGGAAGAGCGAGCTTCAAGGAGCGTTCGCAGGCGACCTACGCGATGATCCTGCCTGCGGCGCAGGTCCAGGTCATCGTCGACGCGGCCAACAGGGCCCGCTGACGGTCGTGGCTCGCGCCCTGGTCGCCCTGAGCGATGCCCTCGACCGGCTCTGCCGGCGGGCGGCATCGTTCGGGATCGTCCTGATGCTGACGTTGATCGCAATTCAAGTCGTCGCGCGCTATGTCCTGTCCAGCCCTCCCGCTTGGACCGAGGAAGGTGCGCGCTACGCCATGGTATGGGCCGGCTTCCTGGGCGCCGCGGTCGCCTACCGCCAGCGCCTCGATCCTACTCTCGTCGCCCTTGCGGTGTTCGAGACTGGCGCGTTAAGGGCCCTCGGCGGCGCCTTACGCGCGGTCGCGACGCTGATCTTCCTCGCGCCGATTTGGTGGTACTCCTTCTTCGGCCCGAACGGCGATCCGATGCGCGGCTATTTGGCGCGATCGAGCGGCCGAAGCACTGAGGCCTTGGGTATCCCCATGATTTGGTTCGCGGCTGCGTTGCCGGTTGCGATTACCGTTATTTTCGTCCATGTCGGAGCAGCTCTGGCGGCTCGGCCCAAGCCCGAAGACCTCTCCGGCGGATAGCGCGGGCAAGATCATGGAATTGAGCGAGTTCCGCCGCCGCTTTCGATCCAAGACTCTGAAGCTCTGGGGGTTGACTTGGCGGCTGATCGAAACCAAGCCCAAGGCCGCCAACGCCCCGGCGCTCCTGATGCTGCCGGGTACGCTCGGCAGCGCCGAGATATTTTGGCGCCAAATCGTCGCGCTCGGCGACCGGTTGCGCGTCATGTCCGTGACCTATCCGCAGATCGCCGATATCGAGCGTCTTGCGGACGGCCTTGCCGCGCTTCTCGATCGCAACGGAGTATCGCGAGCAAGCGTGGTCGGTTCTTCGCTCGGCGGCTTCTTGGCGCAATGGTTCGCCGCCCGGCATCCGGGACGGGTCGACCGGTTGTTCATCGGCAGTTCGCTGGCCGATCCCAAATTGCTCGATTTGACGGGGCGAACGCCCGCGGCGCTCGAGAGTCTGCCGGCGACCCGGCATCGGGACTTCATCCTGGCCTCGGTCCGATCTTGGCCCGAGCCAGAGCCCGTCTTTGCGGCGCTCAAGGCGGTGCTGATCGAAAGTGGCACGAAACTCCTGTCGCCGAGAGCGCTGAAGGCACGCGTATTGGCCGTGCAGAGGTCGCCGGCCGTGCCCCGGTTGCAGATACCCGACGGGCGCATCACGGTGATCGATTGCGCCGACGATCCGCTGATCCCGCGCCATGTCCAGGACGACGTCCGCCGGCGATACCAAGGCGCGAAGTATGTCCGGCTACCGGTCGGCGGGCATTATCCCTACATCACGCGTTCCGAAGCCTATACGGCGATTTTGTCTCGAGCCCTCTGCTAGCTGTGGGGCCTCAATAGGTTGTTCTGGGTTAGTCGGAGTCTGCTGACCGGCGTTTGGTGTTTTATTCCGCCATGGGGTCTGTGCCGATTGTATTGGTGGAGCCATCTCGGGAGTTCGGCCTTTCGCTCGTCGGATGTGGGGTAGGTTCTGGCATAGGCCGATTCCCTGAGGGATGTCTGGACGAAGCGCTCGGCTTTTCCGTTTGTTTTCGGCGTGTAGGGCTTGGTGCGCAGGTGCCTGAATTTGAGTAGGCGGAGCGCCTTGACGTATCGAAAGGAACGGAAGCCAGTGCCGTTGTCGGTCATGACGCGGTGGACGGGCACGCCGAAACTTCGGAAGTAGCGCAAGGCGTTGATGGCCTGCCTGATTATTTGTACCAAGCGTTTTGGGAGTCTACTGCATAGCGGGTAGTTGATCGAGAGGTGTTGGCGCTGGGCTATGGGCCACAGGCGCCTTATGAATTGCACCAAAGCCGCTTTTCACTCCCAGGGCCAGGGCGGCATTTACCAATCCCGCGTGATATTTCGCAAGGCCAGGTAGATCAGTTTGGCTGCCACCTCGTCGTTCGGAAAATGGTCGCGGTTCTTGATCGCTTTTCGCACCTGCATGTGCAAACTCTCGATGGCATTCGTCGTATAGACGATCTTGCGGATTTCCGGCGCGAAGGCGAAAAGCGGGATCACTTGCTCCCAATTCCGCCACTAGGCATTGCCGATCGGCGGGTATTTCTGACGATGACCTAAAATTCTACCCGGACTACTCGATGGGGGCCGATCAACAGTGCATGCGTCGCCCCATGATCAACAACAGCGAACGTGGCGATGCCGTCTATGAGCCTTTCGCCGGCAGCGGCACGACGCCTATCGCGGCGGAGAGCGTCTAACGCCGTTGCCTCGCGATGGAGATCGATCCGCGATACTGCGATGTGATCATTGAGCGCTGGCAGGCCGAGACCGGGCTCGACGAGACTCATGACGGGGACGGCCATATCTTTTTGGAGCT
>Ga0233425_10010260_pt1 | contig 11486 bp, 10 predicted proteins | sample Watercolumn_Towu_2_FD_181712 | JGI IMG/M metagenome (GOLD analysis project Ga0233425, IMG submission 181712) | Freshwater microbial communities from Lake Towuti, South Sulawesi, Indonesia - Watercolumn_Towuti2014_140_MG | ecosystem: Environmental > Aquatic > Freshwater > Lake | place...
CCGCGATCAGCCACGGCGTCGGCCAGGAGTCCCCGCTCCCCGCCATGGCATAGGACAGGCCCGGAAACTGCGCCTTGGCCGCGAGGGAAAATCCGGTCCAGCGCCGGAGAACGCTAGCCATCTGCTCCCGCCCCGCCGCGTCCGCGAGCGGATCGGCGTCCATGCCGAACCCCGGCCCGATCCCGCGCCCCGGCGGCGCCTCGAGCGATTTCAATTCGTCGTTCACCTGCGCGTCGTAAAGACCCGGGAACTGGTAGGTGCGGAAATAGCGCTCCCGCTCGAACAAGCCCGCGCGGTGCGGACCCGACACGATTTCCAGACGGGTGTCGGGATCAATGACCAGGAGCTGCCGCGGCCCGGCGGATTCCCCGGCGCCCGGCGACCAGCGGTCGCAGCCGGCGACCAGGAGGAGGCAGCTTGAAACAACAAGCGCGACGCCGGGGGCGGTTCTCCTGCTGATCATTGGCGCACCCCCCAAAACGGATGAGCGGGCTGCTCGTTGATCTCCTTGACCTGCGCGGCCGTGAGGACCTCGACATGACCGTCGAGATACACGGCCGTCGCGCGTCCGTCCGAAGCATACGGCGTCCCCGCCCCGTAGCGAGCATTGAGCTTGCCGCTCGCATACTTTGGCGTCAACGAGTGCGTCTTGCCGCTGTTGTCCGCCATCAGACCCGTGGTGGACGGCTTGGAGATCATCCCCAGCCGCCGCGAACCGCCCGCCCGCTGAGTCAGCAGCTCGTTGTAGCCGTAGGAGGCGATACGGATGCTCGCGTCGGGTTCCGGCGCGGGCGAGCGGAAGACGGTATCCGCGTAGCCCTTCGGGTTGCGCGAATCCTGGAACATCCACGGCACGCCCGAGGGCAGGGACGCCCGAAGCTCCGGATAAAGTATCCGGCCGGCCGCCTCAGCCCACATCGTATTGGCCCTTTCGAAAGCGCTGCCCACCGCGTCGGTTGCCGTCTGCGCCAGCGGGTAATCGCCATGGTTATCGGTAACCGAGAGCTGGATGGCTTGGTAAATCTGGCGCAGCCCCGCAGTCGACTTGGCGACCTGGCCGGAAACCTTTATGCGCCCGAGCGCCGGAAACGCCAGCGCCGCCAGCAACGCGATGATCGCGATCACCGCCAGCATCTCCACCAAGGTGAAGCCGGAGCGGGCGGACGGTTCGACGAACCTGCGCGACCCAGCAATTCGCATCTGGGGGGGAGGGACGACACGATCAATCCCGTAATGCAACCGATCATGCCGGTGCGTCCAGTTTGGATCCCGGCAACGAGGCGGTTCGGGCGGTAGCCAAGGGCGTTGGCCACGGCCTCGACGCGCTCCCGGGTCTCGGGCGCGAATTTCGCCTTGCCGGCGAGGATGCGGGAGACCGTGGCCACGGTGAGGTTCGTGGCGGTGGCGATGTCGCGGAGTGTGGCTTGCCGGGCCGGGTGTTTGCCTTTCATCGTGACGACACCCATCTCCTTACGGCGGGGAGAGGAGCACTTTAAGCTTGGTCCAGCCTGATTCGCCGACCGGACGGTCCCAGACGATGACTTGGGAGATGACGCCATCAAACGCACGACCTCGGGGCCGAAGTCGACGGTCGAAACCCCGTAGTGATCGGCCACCTTCTTCATGTTCATGACCACCTGCGGTGAGCGGCCTTCCTTCAGGCCGCTGACCATGCCGCTGGAGAGTGTGAACACCAGACAGATGTCGATCTTGGGATCGTGGCGGCGGATCTGTCGGATGATTCCCTCGACCGATTCGATGGCACGCTTGTCCGTCGCCCCGGCGCCGTTGACGGCAAACTCGACGAAGACGAGGTCCGGCGAATGGCGCAGCACGTGGTCGCCCAGCCGACAGGCCCCGAACTCAGCGCCCGTCCCCGAGATCGTGGCGCGGATCTCGCTGACTTGAGCCTGCGGGTATTGCTCCGCGAACCATTGGCGCGAGAAATCCCGCCACCCCCACGCATCGGTGATGCTGCCGCCGAGGTAGGCGATGCGCACCGCTCCCCCCGCTTCAAGCTTGGCAAAGAAGTTGGGCAAGCCTGCGCGTGGTTGACACTCCGGGATGGTCGATGCGGATGCAGTGGCGAGGATCGAGGCCACCCATCCGATCGCCGGCATGAGCAGAAGGACAACACGGAGCGGAAGGTTGGATGGTCTTGTTCTCATCAGCGCATCGTCCCGGGTTTCACCGGTTCCATCTTCAGTTCAACAACGGGCGACAGAAGGATGAGCGTAAACGCGGAGTTCCTGAAGCGCCGGGGATACATTGCCGTGAGTTTCGAGGAGGATGCATCGCAGGGATCTGATACACTGAGGCTCAGTGAACTTGTGAACTCGCCGCCTTTGATGATTGTCGTGGCATGAGGCGAGGAGGTTTCCTTCGTCATCCCGCAATTCGTAGTGTTTCACGATTTCAGGCTGCGGTCCGCGAACGATCTTCCTGCTGGCGTGGTCGCTGGCGGATAGCATCAATTCGCGGTCGAGCCCCGAATCAAAGCAAAGATGGATTTCGCTGACACACACCGGATCGTTCCAAGTGAGTTCGATCCAAGCAGGCGCGGACGGTGCCTTCCATGCATGCGCTTTGCCATCCGCCCAGGGGCCGAGGTGTTCGGGCAGCGGTCGGGCGATTCCATCGATGACAGCTTCCGGAGGATGCTCGGGAAGCATGTCTGAGGCGGAAACGATTGACTGCCGGGCCAAGTCAACGGGTTCATTATTTGTGATGCCCGGCAGGAATGCGTCGTCGCGTAAAAGGGTTTGCTGGATCGCGGAGACGGTCTCCGGGGTGCTTAATACCGCAATGTCGGCCTCGGTTCCCTTCGCGAGGATTGCGGCGGCCGTGCCGACCGCTTGACCCGCAACCGCGCAGGTGGCCATGACGCGGGTGCTCGCGAAAGCGACATGGGTGGCGCTGATGTTACGACCGGCGAAGAAAAGGTTCTCCACATTTCGAGAGTGCAAGCAGCGAAGGGGGATCGTAAACAGGTGGGGAAAGTGGATTTGTTCGCAGGGAGCTTCGTCCGCGGCATCGATGCCCATCGGCGGATGCAAATCGACCCACCAACCGCCGTAGGCAACGGCATCGTCGAAACAGCGGCCTGAAAAGACATCGTTCTGGGTGAGAACATGCTGTCCCAAGAAGCGTCGGCTCTCTCGCTTGCCCGGCAGGCTGCCCACCCACTCAAGGGCCCAGTGTGCCGCATCGGGGTGATCCCCTGAGTTTTTGATGTAATCCCAAACGCCAAGAGCGATGCGGAGCAGTTCGTGCCGGATCGATGTCGGACTGTCGGCGATCGTGTCAAGGTGCCCCCCCCATTCGAACCACCAATAGCCATACTCATAGCTCTGGATCGGGCGGTGTTTGAATTCGTCCTTGTGAAATTTTCGGATCCAAGGCGGGGCAATGAACCGCTGTGGGCTGTCGCAGCGCCGACCGGTCAGCAGAATCGAACTGCCCAGCGTCTTGCCATCGCTCTGATCGAGAGCCAGGGACTCACCAAAATCCGCTTTCGCTTCCCGGCCCCGCATAAACTCTGCGCCGGCAGATGCTCCGAGAGCGCCATCGCCGGTGCAATCCGCGAAGAAACGCGCGGAAATCAGGAACTCCTCCTCCGTGCTTGTGCGAATCGCCTGGAGTGTGCGGATCGACCGTTTTCCGCCTTCTGTTTGCACGGTCTCACATCCCGTGCATGCGGTATCCAGGAGCAGGGTCAGATTCGGCTCCAAGATGGCCTTCTCGTAAAGCAGGACGTCCCAAAGGGAGTAACATCGTCCGGGATTTCGAAAGGAATCCTCCAGCCTGAGTTCCTCGATCAGTCCCGTTTCTCTGGCTCCGGGTCGGGAGCCGTGGCAATCCGCGCCTACGACGTGCATTTTGATTTCGGAGGAAGCATTCCCACCGAGAACGGAGCGATCATGGACAAGCACGGTGCGCGATCCATTGCGTGCTGCGGTTATTGCCGCACACAGTCCGGCGAGCCCCCCACCGGCAACGGCAAAATCACAATCCAGTGCCACAAGTTTCATCGGCGGAGACGTGACGTATCCGAGTCCCATCCATTCTCAAAAAAGTCCGGAGGCAACGGGATCGAAAGGCTGAAGGAAACCCTGCCCGAACCGGCTGGAAGACAGGCAAGCTGGAGCGCCACCGCCCGTCCCTCCGTGTCAAAGGTCACTTGGGGGCGCTCGATGCGGGAGAATTCTTCTGCCTTTCCGTCTTCCCAGATGATCTCAGACCCGGGCACTGCTGGCAGGCTGGAGAGGTTCCACTCCCTCGCATCCTTGGACTCAAAAAAAACCAGGGAGCGGCCCACCCCAGCCAGTGCGCCTTCCATATCCTTGACGATGGCGCGGTAAACGCCGGCGGTCGAATCATACCATGCAAATGGATCCTCTGCCGGGAATGGGCTCCTGCCATCCGAGAACGGATGGCTGCCTGCCACCTTGCTGTAGGGGCCGCCCGGGTGTGCGCCCTCGGCCAAACCGTGGAGCACGGCGCCTCCGAACGGGCGGGGTCCGGTGGCAACTCCTTTGTAGATCATCGCCCATTGCCCGTCGGCAATTTGGAACAGGGCGGGGTTATTTACCAAAAGTGAGTCCCAACCTGCCTCGCTGGCATCGAGGGTCGGACGGTCGGGAGTTTCCCATGGCCCCATCGGGTGCGGTGCGCTCGCCACACCGATGCGCTGGTTGTTTCGGTGCTCCCACCAGTCCGCATTGATCGGAATGAGAGCCGGTGGCGAGTGGCGGTGAACGGGGCCATGGTTTGCCATGTAGGCCAGATACAGCCGGTTACCTGCGGCGACCACCGTCGGGTTGTGCGCAACATCGCGCTCCCATGCGTGGCGGCATGGGCCGGGCAACAAAACGTGGTTGGACGAAGCAAACGGGCCCAGAGGTGAGGGGCCGCGCGCGAGAGCGATTTCCGAGTGCGTGACCCACGCATCGTAACCGGCTGCCTCCGGCCAGCGGGAATAAAACAGCCACCAAGCCCCGTCCCATGCGATGACAGAACCGCACCAGACATGGAATCCCGGCTCTGAGAAAATGCGGGCACGCGAGGCGTGAAGGGAGAGGGAAGCAGGCTGGGAAACCCCAAGCGTGGCGGATGGTTTTACGGGCGTTTCAACGAGTCGCATAGCGATGTAAGTAGTTACGGCCATTTCGTCTCGTTGGCAATAAGATTCTCAGAGGCAAGCGGCACTCTACGGAATTGTGCGTGCGAGCCCCTGAATCTTCAGAATTGCAGGGAATCCCTTGGCGCGGCCATGGTTTTCATTTAAGTAGTTGCAGAACGACTTGTGAAACGCACCCATCCGGCTCTCCAGCCGACTCTCAAAGATATTGCAAAGGCAACCGGCCTGACCGAAGCCACGGTTTCGCGGATTTTGTCCGGGAAAGAGCAATTTGCTGCCGAGACCCGAAAGCGGGTGGAACAGGTGGCCGATCGTCTGGGCTACCGTCCGAACCGTCTCGTGCGGGGTATCCAAACAGGCCGGACAGGGATGATCGGAGCGATCCTCCCCATCCATGTCGAGTGGGGGGCGCGACTTCTGACAGGTTTGCAACGGGCGTTGGCCGTGAAGGACTACGTGCCGCTTGTGCTCGATTGCCCTTCGCCGGTTCTCAACGAACTCGATATGATTTACCATCTCATTGACCGCCGGGTGGAGGGGATCGTCCTTTTCCCCAGAGACGACGCCATTACTGACGACTATTTTGCGGAGGTGCATGCCCGAAAGATACCGCTCGTTGTTTTGAACCGGAAGCCCACCTACGCGCATTGCCACTTCGTTGGTTTTGATGACCGTGGATCCGGCCGGCTGGCTGCAGAACACCTGCTGGGGATCGGCCACCGTGTGCTGGGACATCTCGCGGGCCCTCCAACAATGAGCACAGGGCGCGAACGCGCCGAAGGATTTTCTCAAACAGCTATGGCTTGTGCCGGGGTTTCGGTCGCCCAAGCGGTGATGCCGACCTTCCTACCGGACGAGGACTTGATTGAGCAATTTCTCGACGCCAACCCTTCGATTACCGCGATTTTTTGTGCTAACGAGGCGATTGCATTGGGCCTTTACAATGTTGCAGGCCGCCGCGGAGCGCGGATTCCTGAGCAACTGAGCGTTGTCTCTCACGGAGATGGCCGCGCAGCCTCTCTGATCACCCCGAAATTGACTTCGACAGTGGAGAATTGTGAAATGGTCGGCGAGGAGGCGGCGAAAATGGTGGTCCAGTTGGCCAGCCAACGGTCGTCTCCGCGGAAGCTGATCGAAAAGCGGGTTGCAACGGGCCTTGTGGTCAGAGAATCCACCACGCCGTTCCTTGGCGAAAACGCCAAGCCATAAAACAGATCTTGGGCCGCGACGAATCGCGACCCCAGATGCCCCCCCAATTAGACCAAGGCTTGCGTCAGGCCAAGCGTCGGCGCCGCATGACGAAGAGGAACGTCAGCGAACTCACCCCAGAGAGCTGGGTCAAGGCTCGCTCCGCTTCCAAGAAACCATACGCCGCCGCTGCGAAAACGTTGGAAGCGTCAGAACTCCGCGTTCTGACGGTTATGCAAAAATCCCGCCGGGCTATCGACCTGTGCTATACAGCCCGCTTACTATCCAGAAGCCTGACGAGTATAAACATTTTTGCTGAGGCGTCTCTGGTTGGCCCGAAGGGCCTTTATTCCAGAGCCCAGTCCGCAGGGCTGGGTGGATGGATGGGATGAGCGCGACAACCGGATTCCGAGCGAGGGCCTTTTTGAGCCGGTTCACAGAAGGGAGAGGCGCGGGATCATTCATGAAATCATGCATTCTTATTGCCAAATTGTCCTCTCTCGATGGGAGATGGCATGCACCGATCCCGTGCCGCCACGCTGCGCAGGCGGTATAACCTTGCATTTCTTCTACACAATGGCACAATTTCAAGAATGAAAGCCCGAAAAGCTCAATTGTCCGTGACCACTCTGATCGAGCGTCATCCTGCCGTTGGCCTGCTTGGTCCCCGGCAGGTGGGGAAGACGACTTTGGCGCTGGAGATTGCGGAGCATAGGCCGTCGGTGTATCTCGATCTGGAGTCTCCCTCCGACCGCGCGAAGCTTTCCGAGCCGGAACTCTATTTTGCGGGACACGCCGGGAAGCTGGTCATTCTGGATGAAATCCAGCGGGTGCCCGAGCTGTTTCAAGTCTTGCGCGGGGTGATCGACGGGCGTCGTCGGGCGGGACAGCGGACCGGGCAATTTTTGGTGCTGGGTTCGGCCACGGGAGATTTGCTGCGCCAATCCTCCGAGAGTCTGGCTGGACGGATTGCCTACCGGGAGTTGACTCCATTTCTGGCCGATGAAGTGGGGGGCGCGAAGGCGTTGGACGATTTGTGGGTGCGGGGCGGCTTTCCCGGAAGTTGGCTTGCGCGCAACGACGCGGATTCGATGGAGTGGCGCATGGCGTTCATACGAACCTATCTCGAGCGGGATGTGCCCCAACTCGGGCCGAGGATTCCGGCGGAAACGCTGCGCCGGTTTTGGACGATGCTCGCGCACGAGCAGGGCGGGTTGTTCAACGCCTCGAAAGTCGCGGGAGCGCTGGGCCTCAGCGGCCAGACCGTGGCCCGCTATCTCGACTTGATGACCGATCTGCTTTTGGTCCGTCGGCTGGCTCCTTGGGCGGCCAATGCGGGCAAGAGGCTGGTGCGTTCACCGAAAGTCTATGTGCGGGACAGCGGGATCGTGCATGCCCTGCTGGGGTTGCCGACGATGGACGCCGTGCTTGGTCATCCGGTGGCAGGCCAAAGCTGGGAGGGGATGGTGGTCGAAAACCTCATTGCCGCCGCCCCCGGGGGCACCACCGCGTGGTTTTACCGGACCTCGGCCGGAGCCGAGGTGGATTTGGTTCTCGACTTGCCCGGCAGGGTGCGATGGGCCGTGGAAATCAAGCGCACATTGTCCCCGAAGCTCTCGCATGGATTCCACTATGCGAAATCGGATTTGAAGCCGAAGGCAGGTTGGGTGGTGTATCCAGGCGCGGAACGGTATCCGCTCGCCCCCGGGGTGGAGGTCATTTCGCTGCCAGACTTGATGAGGGAACTGCGCGGGCTGTAAACGCTGTCTCTGCAGGCCACCGGGGCGCGCTGTGCGCCGCGCCTACCGCAGCCCGAGGCCGGCCGTGTTCGCGGGGGCATCCTTCGGGGTCGCCTCGGTGCAGCCGGGCGTTTCCACCGTGGCGTTGACCCGGCTGAACCACGGGCGGGCGTCCGGCTTGAGTTTCGCGACGGTCACATTTTCCAGAACGACGCCATCCGCGTTCCGGATGAAAAACGCGTAGCCGGGCGAGCTGCGGTGCATGTCGGATTGTGGATAATGGGCCGGGTCTTCCGCCGGCGGGTTGTGGATTTGCTGGATGCCGCCGGGTGCTTCGAGATAGCAGTCCTTCACCACGACGTTGCGCACGTGGGCCGAGGGAATGCCGGTGATCGAGGATTCGCCGATGCCCGCCAGCCACAGTTATTCCGTGGTTCCTTACGCAGAACTCGAAAACTTTTTCTCCCTGCTTGTTTCCTCGGCACAGGGGCGTGGTATCCCCTGCGCGATTACCAGCGGCATGGCCTGTGTGCATTTCGGGGTCGCGGTAACCACCAAGGACTGTGACGTGCTCTGCGATGCGGCGAAGTCGGATGATTTTCGGAACCTGATCGCCGACACGCCGTTGCGCGGGCTGTTCCCGAAGCGGATGGATGGCTGCATCTCTACGATGGGGATGTCTTGCGCCTGTGCGCGAAGCAAATTCCGCCGCCCGAACATCTGGCCGAACTGCGTCCTCTGAGGCCAATGTCGGCGTGACCGTTGGTCCGGATGTTTTGGAATGGCTCCCGGCAGCCGAAAACCACTTCCACGGATTATGAGCACCGACACCACATCAATCACACCCGCGCAACGGCGGCGATTGCTCAAGATCATGCGCGACTTCCACGTCCGCGCATTCGGCGAGGAACTCGCCCGCATCAACTTCCCGGAAAAACAACGGAAACAGGCCGTGGCGGAAATGATCGACCACGCCCGCCGCAAAGGCGTGAAATTGACCCGTCCAGCTCTCGGGGTGACCCTGTAGCGGACTGCGCCGCCGCGTCTCCGCGCGGTTCCTTCAGGGCGTCTCTGCGGCGGAAGTGTGCTCCCCAAAACAAAAAGCCCGCCCGGCACCCCAAAGAGCCGGGCGGGCTTTATCCCCCAAATATCAGATTCGCAACCGTCAGTCCATCCGCCGCCGGCGGCGGACGACGACGACTGCGGTGAGCGAGCCGGCCAGCAGGATCCAAGTCGAGGGCTCGGGGATGACGTAGTTCAGATACAAGTCGTTGCCGGACTGGCTCCAGGAGAAGCTGGCTCCGGAGTGGACGCTGCTCAGGCTGAAGCCGCCGCTATCGAGCGAGACGTTCACCGTGTCGAAGATCGAAGCACTACCCAGCGATGGCGCATTGGCGTTGTCATAGACGAACCACGTCTGGTTGGAGCTCCAGAAGGAATTTGACCAGAGAACGCTCGATCCGGTGCCATTGAAGACAAGGTTTGAGGTGACACCGGCTTGGATGGTCAAGTTACCGCCAGTCACGTTAATGCCGTCAAAGTTCGTGCCGCGGGAGGCAGTCGAGTTGCTGCTAAGTTCCCATGTCAGGCTCGAGTTGCTGCTGTAGGTGAGGCCGGCCCCGAAGGTTTGGAGTCCAGGGCTGTTACCGGGCGAGTGGGTCGCTCCCGCCAGGATGGTGGTGGCGCCGCCGACGGTGCCATTACCGCCGAGGGTGGCACCTGCGGAGACCGAGACAATACTGGAGGCGCTGGTCGAGCCGTTGACGAGGAGCGTGCCCGCGCTCACCGTCGTGTTGCCGGTGTAGGTGTTGGCGCCGGAGAGGATCTGGGTGCCGTTGCCGGTCTTGGTGAGGGTCATGTTGGCGGCGCCGTTACTGATGGCGCCGGAGTAGTTGGCCGTCACGCCGGTCTGCGGATTGAGCGTGAGCGCGGTGACGGAGGAGTAACCCGTGGTGAACTTCGTCGCCAGATTGACGGAGCCGGAAAGGCCGCCGATGGTCGGCGTGGTGACTGAGAAAGTCACGTTGCCTGCTCCGGTGGTGTCGAGCGCGCTGTTCTGGAGCGCCAGATTATGACCCAGAGCGAGTGTTCCCCCGGTGATAGTGGTGGAGCCGCTGAACGTGTTCTCACCGCTGAGCGTCAGGGTGTTGGTGTTGGCTTTGACAAGGTTGAAGTTGTTCTCGTGGGTGCCGCTTCCGCCCAAGGTGACGTTTCCGGTGAGATTGACTGCAGATGTCTGGTTCATGGTTAGCGTGCCGTAGCCGGCGGCACCCCCGATGATCTTCTGGCCGGCGATCCCAATCGAGATGGTGCTCCCAGCACCCGAGAAGGTGGCGTTTCCGCCGGAGAGCTTGAGCACTCCGGTTTCGGTGGCATTACCAAGCGTCAGGTTTGTGGCGTTCAGCGTTCCGATCACATCCAGCGTGCCGCCATTTCCCCGCAAGGCGATGGGCCCGGCACTGGCGCTCGATTTGACGGTCATCAGGGCGGAAGATGAGGAAACTGTGGTCGTCCCACCCCAGCTTTGCACATCGGATGTGGTGTCCCCCATGACGAGCTTGTTGTTCGCTGCGTTGAGAGTGATGCCAGTGGATGCGCCGAGGGTTTGGTTCCCCGCGATCGTGACAGTGCCAGTCCAGGAGCTACTCCCAATGAAGGCACCGTGGTTGGAAATAGCCCCCTCGATGCGGGTATTGCCGGCTCCGGTAAAGCGAAGCTGGTAGGTATTCGGCCCACTCGCCGAGATTCCCCCTTTGATCAACAAATCCGTGGCTGCTGCGGGGCCATCATTGGCCGTGAACGTCAACGTCGTGTTTGTCCCCGTGGTGTCCACCGTCATAGCGGACGCGATGGTTGCCGTGCCATTGAGTGTAGTGCTTGCCGTAATGGTTTTGGTCGCTCCGAGTGCGATGGTGCCTCCGGTGAGGGTCGGAGTGCCTTCTTGGAACGTCAAGTCCCCGGATGCCTGCGTGCCGTTCACGGTGACCGTGTAGGGGTTCACGGCATCGGTTCCGGCGGAGAAGAAGCCGTTATCACTGGCGTTCATGCCCGTAGTGAAGGTTCCTGACGTTCCCCCGGAGCTAGTATTCCAAAAAGAGTCCGTTCCCCAAGTTCCGTTCGGGGTGGCTCCGGCTCCGGCGGTGATGCCGTTGCTGTCCCAGTAGAGGTTTGCGGAATGGGCGGTGGGCGCCAATGCGGCGGTAAACCCGGCGATGGCGAGAATGGCGAGAAGGTATTTTTTCATTGTTGTATATCCGGTTGACTTGGGGAATGTAACTACTTACAGGAAGCGGCGTCAACTTCTTTTTTTGACTTTTTTTCGTTCCTCAGCAGCAGTTCATCGAACCGATTTATCGCACTACTCGACACGCACTGGGAAGCCTCCTGGCGCGCCTTGCCCCAAGGCGGTTCGGCAAAAA
>Ga0233425_10010261_pt1 | contig 11485 bp, 14 predicted proteins | sample Watercolumn_Towu_2_FD_181712 | JGI IMG/M metagenome (GOLD analysis project Ga0233425, IMG submission 181712) | Freshwater microbial communities from Lake Towuti, South Sulawesi, Indonesia - Watercolumn_Towuti2014_140_MG | ecosystem: Environmental > Aquatic > Freshwater > Lake | place...
GCGCAGATGCCCAATGATCTCTTCCGCCGTGTACCGTTTCCGTGCCATAGATCCCCCCCCTTGCTGTGGCCAGCAAGCCTAACTCTATCGCTGGCCTGGTTTAAAGGAGGGAGGTCACGTGCACGACTGTGCGATGCTGATTTAACAACAGAGAGGAGAAGAATGGTGGTGGCGATTCAGGGATTCGAACCCCGGACCTGCGGATTATGATACCGATCCATGTAATAGGCATCCAGATGGACCCGATGCCTGGGCCGCTCGTCCTGCTCCCCTTCATGCTCGCCCGATCCCATCTCGAATTCTCCGTCCGGGACGAGGACCATCGGTGACCCGTCGCTGCCGAGCATCTCCTGTTTGAGCTAGTCGCCGAGCGCAGGGGCTGCGTACCACAAAGCCGCAGACGCGGCCAGAACCACGGCGATCTTCCGGTAGCGGCACATGCACACCTCCTCTGACAGGGAAACGAACAAGGGCCCTTTTCGGCCCAAGAACACGTCGGGTTGAACCACGAAACGGTACATCGGACAGGGAGAAAAGTAAACAGATTGTGCTACGATATCCTTCCTATTAACAAACAGAGGAGCATTCGAGATATGCGCGATCGAACCGTCATTATACTTTATCCCCTGCTGCTGTGCGGGGTGCTAGGGCTGTGGCTCCCCGACCCGGCTGCGGCCCAACCGCTGGGCGATGCACACGCCACAACGGAATCCTCTTGTAACTTCGGCATGGCCAAGAACCAGGCCAAGGGCAGTTGCGATGTGCCCATACTGGCCGGCTGCGTCGTCGCCCATTTTCCCGGCACCAATCGCCCCTGGTCGAATGTCTCCAAAGGCGGGGCCACCTCCTGCCGTTTCGACGAGAAAGCCACGGATTGGAAAACGCACATCACCGGCACCTGCGGCACCTGTAAAACGCCCCAATGCACGGCCCGCTTCGGCGTCATGTTCGATTGTTCCGCCAGCATGCCCCCGCCCGTCTCCCAGCAGCCGCCACACCGACCCAAGCCATGACGCTGGCCGATGCCATCAAGCAGGAGGCCATCCGCCTGGGCTTCGACGTGGTGGGCATCGGTCGCGTCGCCCCGGACCCCGCCGCCTCGCTACCCGGTTTGTTATATGCCCGCTTGCGCGAATGGCTCGGCCGCGGCTACGAGGGCGCCATGGGCTGGATGGCCCGCCGGCCCGAACGGCGCGCCGACCCGCAGCAGGTCCTGGTCGGCTGTCGGTCGATTATTTCCGTCGGCATGAATTACTTCACCGGCCACCGGCCCGACGAAAGCCCTGGCCACGGCCGCATCGCCCGCTATGCCTGGGGGCGGGACTATCACGGCGTCCTGCAAGGCAAGTTGCAACAATTGGAATCGCACATCAAGACCCTCGCACCAGGCGCCGGCACCAGGTGGTACGTGGACACGGGACCGGTGATGGAAAAGGCCTGGGCCCAGCAGGCAGGCCTCGGCTGGATCGGCAAACATTCCAACCTCGTGTCGCCGCGCTTCGGATCCTGGCTCCTCCTGGGAGAAATCCTCACGACGCTCGAGTTGGAAGCGGACGAACCGGGCACCGATCTCTGCGGCACCTGCCAGCTCTGCATCCGGGCCTGCCCGACCGGAGCGATCACGGAGCCCTACCTGGTGGATGCAAGGCGATGCATTGCCTACCTGACGATCGAGTTGCATAAGCCGGGCGATGAGATCCCGGCCGAGCTGGCCCCAAAACTGGGCAACCGCATCTTCGGCTGCGACGACTGCCTGGATGCTTGTCCCTACAACATGCAGGCCCCGTCGACAGAGAAGTCTGCTTTCCAGCCTTCTCCGCTGACCCTCGCGCCGCCTCTCGCGGAACTGGCCGGGATCAGCCGCGAGGCTTTTGCCAAAACGTTCAGTGAGAGCCCCATCAAACGGGCGACGCACGGAGGCTGGCTTCGCAATATCCGCACAGCCCTACAATCCTCCCCCAGCCTCTCCTCCTCCCCTGACTGAGAAGCCCTGCCGACGACGGCCGTATGGTATCGTCCTGCCCCGGTCGTCGGAGAAGCCTCTCCGAGCCCCTTGACTTAGCCCCGCGCAAGACCTACCTCTCGCCCATGCAGAACCCATTGACACCGCGAGACCTCTCTTACGACGAGAAAAAGGCTGCGGAAGCGGCTTTTCGAGGGCTCCCCTGCGACCCTCAATGGTCCGCGGCCGCCCGGGCGGTGTACGACGGTATCCTCGGCGCTGCAGGCGGCCGTTTTCAGACCGTCGAGTCCTTGTCCGACGATAAAGAGACAACCGCACAGCCGCCCGCCACAAGACAGGAGATCGAGGGGAGGGATCTTCCCGCGCCACTGGATAGCCTGCAACCCACGGCCCAGCAGGAGACAGACACCATACCGTTTGACACGGGCTCACCCTCGTTGCGATCTCGTGAAGAAGCGATCCAGGCCGGCTTGCTGATCGACGTGACCCCTCTGGCCAAGAGCCTCGGACTTCCCCTTCCGGTCGGCATCACCAAGCCCCTATGGCAACTCGCCATTACGGCATCCGAAGGTGTTCCTGAAGATCAACATGAGGCCCGCCTCCGGGATGTGCTCATGGCGCTGCGCCTCCGTCTGACGAGCAACCGCATGACCATCCCCTGGATCGAATTTCCGGCTCTCTTATCCTTTCCGCCGGATCCGATCCCCAAGGTCTGTGTCCTGCATGCGGTGGCTCATGGAAGCCACACCGATCCCCTGATGCTCACGCTCGCGCTCCACGAGGAAATTTCCACCATCATCACGCCGCTGAGCAACTGACTCGTCCCGCACCTCCCTCATTCCTTAACCCGTTGACCGGCTGATCGAAATCAGCCGGCCAGCGGGTGGCTCGATCCTTGCTCATCCGTTGATGCAAAATATTTCTGCTGCGCCTCTTGCACCCGAATGAAACGAGGACTAGGCTTAGGGCAACGGCGGAGCGACGCAACGGGCTCACACAGAAAGGAGGACCTATGGCACTCTGGCCATTTGGACCCCACACGAAGGAGACCCCGGGGCTAGGACGAGTCTTGATCGTGGAGGATGAGGACAACGTCAGAAAGGTGACGCGCCTCACGCTCCAGCAAGCTGGCTACGATGTGGAGGAGGCCGAAGACGGAGGGAAGGCCGTCGAGGTCATCAACTCCGGCGAAAATCCGCTGATGGTGGATGTCATCATTTGCGACATCCGCATGCCCAAGATCAATGGGATGGAAGCCATCGCGTATTTCCGCGCTCAGTACCCCTCCGTGCCGATTATCGTGCAGACAGGCTTCCCGGACATCGAAATGGCCACGTCCCTCCTCCGGGAAGGGGTGACGGAATACCTGGTCAAACCCGTCGAGAAAGACAAACTGCTCGCCGCCGTGGCGCGGGCGATCGAGCAACGCGCCATTTTCACCACCTGAGAAGCGCCGCTCCCGGCATGCGACGAGCCTGTTGCGTACGCTGAAGCAAGGCCGGCCGGCTCCGCAAGGAGTCCGGCCGGTCTGCCGGCGAAGGAGCGCAAGATGGCGTCCGACCAATCCATCCACGTCGCCATCATCGGCGCCGGGCGAGGCGGCACGGCGCTGATCGAACTGTTCACCCGCTGCAACGGCATCGAGATCACCGGCGTGGCGGACACCAATCCGAACGCGCCCGGCCTCCACCTGGCCCGCCGCCTCGACATCCCCACGACCACCGATCCGGCCTCGCTCGTGGCCATGAACGGGGCCCACCTGATCGTGGATGTGACCGGCGACCCCGCCATGGCCTCCCTCGTGGCGGCGCACAAATCCCCCCAAGCGGAAAGCCTTGGCGGCACAGCCGCCCGGCTGCTCTGGAGCCTGATTCAAGAAGAACACGAGCTGTACGAGCATCTCGTGCATGCGGAAAAACTCTCCACGCTGGGCACCTTTGCGGCCGGCATCGCGCACGAATTCAACAACCCGCTCCATTGCGTCCTCGGGTTTGCCCAGCTGATCCAGGACACGGACGAACCGGCCCTCGTTCGGGAGTATGTGCAGGAGATCGTGAAGTCCGTCCGGCACCTGTCGAGCATGACGACAAACCTGAACATGTACGCCAGGACCGGCACCCGCGGCGAATCGGTGCTCGTGCAGATCCCGGAAGTGTTGGACGACGCGATCAAGATGGCCAAATTTTCCACCATCCTGGACGAAGTCTCGGTCGTCCGCGACTATGAGCCCGTGCCGGCCATTCTGGCCAATCCCGACGAGCTGCACCAAGTATTCGTGAATCTGATCGTCAACGCCGTGCAGGCCATGAACGCCCGCGGCTGCCTGACCCTGACCACCCGCGTGGAACCGACGACCCTCACCGTGTCCATCCACGATACAGGCCCCGGAATCGCGCCACAAGATCTGGCCAAGGTCTTTGCCCCCTTCTTCACGACGAAGGAACGGCGGAAAGGCACGGGTTTGGGGCTCTACATCGTACAGACGATCGTCAAGCGTTACGGCGGCCGCATCGACGTTGCCAGCAAGGCCGGCCGAGGCGCCACCTTCTACATCCAATTCCCAACATCCAGGCAAGCCTGAGACGCTACACATCGAGACCACGGTCTTCCGCATTGCCCTCCATCCCAGATCCGGGAACACGCTCAAGCCTCCGCCCCCTCCATCCGATAAGACCAATGAGACAATCGCACGATCGGCAGGGATCAGGGAGCTTCCGTTATGGGGAGGAAACGGGAACTCTTCCACGACAACCTCGTCCGCGAAGGGAACATCCGGAACTGGTCGGTACCGGCCCCCTGTGCCGGGGCCAAGGTGAAACGCGCCACGGGAAAGCGGTTCGATCTGACCTTCGACCTCACCGACCGGCAGCGGATCGGCTGCATCCTGTTCACCCACCATGCGCCCAGCCCCCGTCTGGGAGGATGCATCCCGGCGATCTCCGGCGAACACCGGCAGCAGCTCACCCATTACCACGAAGACCATGCCGCCATCAGCCTCACAGCGTTCTAATACGTGGGACCAAGGCGTGGCGCTCTCCAGCCCGGCGGAGACGCATGCAGGCCACAGCCCATTGCTCTATGTCACGACCGCCGTCCTGATGCTCAGCACCGTCACACCCGTCATGAAGACGGTCCTGCGGCACAACGAGATCGCCCCCTTCGACCTGGTCTGTCTCAGGGTCCTGATCGCCTTTTCCTGCCTGCTCGTCATCACCCTGGTGGGACCTTGGCATGGGCTGCGGCAGATGACCGGGAGGGATGTCGTCCACCTCACTCTATTGGGGATTCTTGGGGTGGGAGTCGCGTACGGCCTCGCCGGCTGGGCCCTGGCCTACACCAACGTCAGCCATTACAGCCTGATCTACAGCCTGCACCCGACCTTCACCGCCCTGTTGAGCCTTTTGCTGAGGAAGGACCGGGCCAGTTCCGTCAAGATCGCCGGCATCGCGCTCTCGCTTTCCGGCTGTCTCTATGCCGTCCCCGAAGGACTGCACGATCAGGCCGTGGGATTTGGAGACTTGCTCGTTCTGCTGTTCACCCTGTCGGCAGCCTCCTGCGTCGTCCTCAGCACCGGCATGGTGCAACGCTATGGCGCCGCAACCGCCACCACGGTGATGTTCGGGACGAGTTTGTTCTTTCTGCTGGTGGGGGCCATGTTTTGGTCGATTCCCTCCCGCCTCCACGTGACCCTGTCGAGCGGGCTCCTCATCGCCTATATCGGGATCGCCACGGCCGCCGTCTTTTTCTTGCGCAACCTCTCGCTCCAGTTCCTGACCCCGGCCACGGTAGGAGCCTTTCACAATCTCGTGCCGGTGTTCGGCATTCTCATCGCCTCGTCGTTTCTCGGCAAGCCCATCACCGCGAATATGGTCGTCGGAGGAGCGGCCATTCTGGCCGGCGTCGAACTGGTCCGGCGGGGCTGAACGCTAGGTCAACGTCACGACCGTCACCCCGTCGCCCCCTTCCGCCCGCTCTCCGGCCCTAAACGAAGCCACATAGGGCGACGACTTCAAATAGTCTCGAAGGACCGTTTTCAACCGGCCGGTTCCGTGTCCATGGATGATCCGGAGGAAGGGTTCGCCGGCCAAGACCGCCCGGTCCAGCGCGGCGACGGTCAGCTCCAGCGCGTCATCGGCGGCCTGTCCGCGCAGATCCACCGTCGACGACGTCTCCATGCCGCCGGACGACGAGAGCTGCGAGATCTGCTGCTGAGGCCGGCTCTTGGCCTGCTGTGGCTCATGCCCCTCTCCCCGGCCGCCCCCCACAAGTCCCGATACCTCAACCGAGGCCTCCCGGTCGCCGATACGGACGCGCACCCGCTTTTTCCCCTTCGCCTCTTCCAGCAGAATTCCGACGACGCCCAAACCCACGACTTCGACCGGATCGCCCACCGTCAGCTGATCGAGCGGAACCGTCCCGGCCCAGGCGCCCAGGTGCTCCCGAGCCTGCGTCTCGATGCCGGCCAGTTTTTCCTTGGCGGCCTTGGCCTTGATCAGCGTCTTCTCTTCTTTCTTCAGCCCCTCGATAATCCCCTGTACCTGAGCCCTGGCCTGTAACAAATCCTGAGTCAGCTTTTTCTTCACATTCTTCCGTTCATCCCGCTCGGAATCGCGCAGGCGCTCCGCGATCTCTGACGCCTCCTGCGCCGCTCGTTCCGCCTCCGCCTTGAGCATCGCGGCCCTGGCCAAGTCTTCCGAAAGACGCCGCTGCTTCTCCTGGAGATCGCCGAGCATCTGTTCCAATACCCGGTCCTCGCGGCGAAGCAGCTGTAACGCTTGTTCCAGAATCGCTTCGTCCATCCCGAGACGCCCGGCAATATCGATCGCGGACGATCCGCCCGGCAGATTCATGATCAGCCGGTACGTGGGCGCCAACCGGCTCACGTCGAACTCGACGCTGGCATTCACGAAGCCCGGCGTCGTGTGGGCCAAGGCTTTGAGCTGGTTATAGTGCGTCGTGGCGACCACCTTCATCCCCAGCCTGGCCAGGTGCAACAGAAGCGCTTCCGCCAAGGCCGCCCCCTCGGCTGGATCGGTCGAAGTGGCCGGCTCGTCCAGCAGCACGAGGGCTTGCAAGGCCGTCATCTCCCCCTCAGGTCCGGTTCTCGTGGCGGAGGCCTGGGCCAGCAGGCGAATCATTTGCGTCATGTGAGCGGAAAAGCTGGACAGGTCTTTAGTCAAGTCCTGGGCGTCTCCGATATCGGCATAGACCTCGAGAAAGAGGGCCATGTCCGAGTCCGCATCACAGGGCAGCGGCAAGCCGGCTCGAACCATCAAGGCAAACAGCCCGACGATCTTCAAGGTGACGGTCTTTCCGCCGGTATTCGGACCGGAAATGATCAGCACCCGCACCGTCTCGTCCAGGACGACGTCGTTGGCCACCACCTGGTCACGCGCCAACACCAGCAAGGGATGGCGCGCTTGCCTGAGCCGGACGCGGCCGCAGTCGTTGATCGCCACCGGATGGGCGTGAATCAGGTGACCGAAGGCCGCCTTCGCCGCAATGCAGTCCAGCGTCGCCAGGATCTCCAGGCCGCACCGCAACGCCGGCACGTGGGCCGCCACCTCTACGGACAACTCCTGGAGGATGCGCCGCACCTCGCGTTCGACTTCCAGCTCCGCCACTTTAATGGAGTTGTTCAACTCCACCAGCTCGCGGGGCTCCAGAAACACCGTGGCCCCGCTCCCCGACACGTCGTGGACGATGCCGGGAATTTTCGAGCGCATCTCGGCCTTGACCGGCACCACGTAACGCCCCTGCCGTTGGGCTGAGTACCGCTCCTGCAACACGTCGGCATAGCGGGTGGAGGTCAGAATCACCTCCAGCCTCTGCCGCATCTGCTGTTTGTAGTCCTGGGCTTGGTGCGTGAGTCGGCGCAGTTCGTGGGTGGCCGATTCGCGGATGTTGCCGTCCCGGTCTACGCACCGGTCGATCGACGCCTGGATGGCACGCAAGGCCTGGATTGCTTCCAGCCCGGCGGCCAGGGCCCAGAGGGCCGGCGCCTGTTCCCGGCGTGGATGCAAATACCGGAGGACCTCCAGGCTCAGCCCCAGCGCAATGGATAGGTCCCGGAACTCATGGGCCTCCAGGGCTGCGCCTTTCTCGGCCCGGCCCAGCACCTCCCGCAAGTCGGTAAAGGACAATGAGGGAAAGGGGGCCTCGCTTTCCCGCAGCGCCGCCATCTCTTCCGTCTCCCGCAGCCTCAGCCTGGCCGCCTCGAGATCTGTTTCCAGGGTGAGGGCGCGGCACCGCTCGGCCCCCGGGGCGGAACGAGCCTGGCCGGCCAGCAGCCCCACAAGACGGTCCCATTCGAGAACCCGTTGGGCCTGATGTTGAAGAGAAGGGTCGTTTGTCGGCACGGTATGATCCATACGCTCCGTGAGCGCGGCAAGCCCAGGGAAATCTACAGGAGCCTCGCGGTCATGGCAAGCGAAGCGCCACGGCCTCTTGCAATTCCGCTACATTCCTTGCAGACTCCCCCTGCGAGGCACCTTCCATCCATAAGGAGACAAGGATATGACAAAGATAAGCGCGTGGTTCTGTGCGATCATGTTGGGAATGGCGCTGAACGGCGGTTTCGCCTGGGCGGCGGATCAGAAGGTCATGCTCATGCTGGGCGGAAAGTTTTGCGAAATGTAACAGGACGCGATTTAGGCCGCCCTCAAGAAGGTCGGCGGCGTAAAAGCGGTGGACCTGAAAAGCATGAAAGGCCATGCGGTCGTGACCGGGGACGGCACGATGAAGCCGGACCAACTCACCGCCGCGGTCAACGGGGTGAAGGGGGACGGCTGGCACTGCAAGGCCGAGGCGATGAAGTAGCAGCCAGCCGCCTTCAAGCCTCGCCCTGGTCCGGCAGATCCAGCAAGTACCGGGCGGGCACGCCGTCCGAGGCGGGCCGCAGATGCACTTGACTGGGCGGCAGATCGGCCTGCAGCCGTTTAACCAACCGCGCCACCGGCATAGCCCCCACGATCTCGCAGAGCCACAGGTGGACGCCGGACTCCAAGTCATGGACCTTCCGGCAATAGCGAAACCGGGCATCCTCCATGAAATAGGCGGAGAGAAACCCCGTGATCGCCGTCGTCACCCACGCATGCTGTTGGGCGAAACGGAAGCTCACGGCGATTTCGACCGGCTGGATGCTGTCCGGGGAATCCATGGTACTCAAGGCAGGGCCACTGTAGGCCAAGCCCGGGCTTCTGGCAAGGGCAAGGGAACGGAGACGGCGGGAACGGCTTCGTCGGCAAGCCGGACCGCGGACGTCGCACGGCGCGGACCTCGTTGCCGGCGCCGTGCGCGAACGGCTCAGGCGCTGATTTTAACCACTTCTCTGGACTTCTTGGCTTTCTTCTCCGCCGCCACCTTGGTCACGCGATCGCGAATCGAGCTCTGGATAAGCCGGTGCCGATAGATCCGGGGATCCAGCACTTCCCCGCAGGTGATGCACCGCCAGGCGCGCAGCCAGAGGTGCCCACTGTCGTCTTCCATGTCAATATAGTGATCGACCACCATCAGCCCGTCGCAACGTTGGCATTTCATCGTGGTCTCTCCTTCCTGCCGGCTTGTGGGCTTGCCGCAAGTCGGCACGATCCTGGTCGTCCTGCTTGGCCTGCCTGTCCGCGCTTTCATGGACATTATCGGTCCCCTCCTCTCCCCACTTGACGCCCCACTAGAGATCATCTGGTTGAGCAACTGCCGTGCCACACGAAAAGTCCGCGATATGCGGCCCGCTTTCCGTTGACGTGAGGCAGACCTGACGAACATTCCGTCAGCGGGCTGACAGATGGGACCCGGACTGGGAAGAAATCGCCGGCTGAGCGGCATCCGCTGCCGGGGCGATCGGACCGTGCTTGATTTTGAACCGGCGGACGGTCAGACTCTGCCGCAACAAACGGTGGAGGAGACCGTGGGCCTGACAGCGAAGGAACTGACGTCCGTTGTCGAAGAGATCGCGCCCGCCTTAGCCGACGGCTGGGTCCAGAAGGTCTTTCAGCCGACCCCCAACACCATCACCCTGGAGATCCGCGCCCCCGGGCGCACCCTGTTGCTGCTCTGCTCGGCCGATCCGGAGACCGCGCGGATCCACCTGCTCGGCCGCAAGCCGGCGAACCCGGCCAGCCCGCCGCCTTTTTGCCAGTTCCTGCGGGCGCACATCCACGACGCCCACATTGACGGACTCGAACAGGTGCCGGGCGACCGGATCGCGCGCCTCCGGCTGACGTCGCGGGATGGCCCCTGCTCCCTGGTGGCCGAATTGACCGGCCGCAGCGCCGACCTCCTGCTGCTGGATGCGGAGGACAAGATCCTGACGACCCTGGAGGAGGGCCAGAAGAAGGCGGGGCAACCCTATCAGGCGCCGACCAGAAGACCCCCATCGCGCGATGCCGTGACGGCGGGAGGCCTTGCCCCGGACCAGGACCAGCCCTTTCCCTGGTCCCATGCTTTGGAGCAACGGTACCAGGCGAAAGAAGAGGAACTGACCCTCGCGAGCCTCCGGCAGAGACGCAGCGCCGAACTCCGGAAAAGCATCAAGAAAACCGCCAGACGCATCGAAGCCCTGCGCGAGGATTTAGCAAAGACCGAACGGTACCGCGAGTATGCCCGCTACGGAGAGCTCCTGAAGGCGAATCTGGGGCTGATCAAAAAAAGCCAGGAACAGGCGGTGGTGATAGACTATTTCGATCCGGCCATGCCGGAGCTGACCTTGCCACTGGACCCTTCGAAAGGACCCCAAGCCAATATGGACGACTATTTCAAGAAGCACCGCAAGTACCTGGCGGCCGATCGGGAGATCAAGCCCAGGCTGGCCGCGGCGGAAAAAGACCTGCAAGGCCTCCAAGCCGAGCGGAAGTCGCTTGAGTTGGGCACCTGGCAGCCGGCGCAGGCAGAGCCCAGGGCATCCAAGCAATCCCTGTCACCTTTCCCCGTTCAGCGTTCAGCGTTCAACGTTCAGCATTCAAAGCCTTCAGGTCCGTTCCGCCGCTTCACCTCGACGGACGGGCTCCCAATCTATGTGGGCCGCAATGCGCGGGAGAACGACGAACTGACCTTCAAGTTCGCCCACAGCGACGACCTGTGGCTCCATGCCCATGGCACACCCGGCTCCCACGTGGTCGTGCGGCTGGAGAAGGGCGCCGATCCGCCCCACGAGACGATCCGGGATGCGGCCACGCTGGCGCTGCTCTATAGCGATCTCAAGAAGAGTGGGAAGGGAGAAGTGATCTACACGCGCCGGAAATGGGTCCGCAAAGCCAAGGGGCAGCCGCCCGGCACCGTCACCGTCACGCAGGAGAAAGCGCTGTTCGTCCAACTCGACAAGGCCCGGCTGGACCGGATGAAGGAACGCTCCGGCAAACCCCTCTAAGAAGAGTTCTCAGTGAACAGTGCTCGGTTCTCCGTTTCCGGAACTGACTACTGAGAACTGATGACTGAGACCGTCGCCCCACCCTATTAGGAGTGGCCCTTGATGTACTCATCAATCCGCTTGTAATCCTCCAGCCTGATCCGCTCGTCCTTCAACAG
>Ga0233425_10010262_pt1 | contig 11484 bp, 12 predicted proteins | sample Watercolumn_Towu_2_FD_181712 | JGI IMG/M metagenome (GOLD analysis project Ga0233425, IMG submission 181712) | Freshwater microbial communities from Lake Towuti, South Sulawesi, Indonesia - Watercolumn_Towuti2014_140_MG | ecosystem: Environmental > Aquatic > Freshwater > Lake | place...
TCTCCGAGGCCACGCGCGCGCCGGCCGCCACCATCCACCGCCTGCTGGCGTTCGACCCGTCCACCGGCGACTTCCGCTACAACGCCCGCCTCCGGCTCGAGGGGTCGCTGTTCGTCGTCGACGAGGCGAGCATGCTGGACGTGCCGCTCGCCTACCAGCTCGTGCGCGCGATCCCGACACACGCCTCGCTGCTGCTGGTGGGCGACATCGACCAGCTCCCGTCCGTCGGCCCCGGGCGCGTGCTGCGCGACGTCATCGATTCCGGCGTCGTGCCCGTCTGCCGCCTGACGCACGTCTTCCGCCAGGCCGCGCAGAGCCGGATCATCACCACCGCGCACGGCATCAACGAAGGCCGGATGCCGGAGTTCGACGAGGGCGGCAGCGGGGCGCCGTCGGATTTCTACTTCGTCTCCGGCGAGGACCCGGACGCCGCGGTGGGCAAGCTGATCCGCCTCATCCGCGAGTCCATCCCCCGCACGTTCCGGCTCGACCCGTTCGACGACGTGCAGGTGCTCACGCCCATGCAGCGCGGGACTCTCGGCGCCCGGAACCTGAACGCCGTGCTCCAGGAGGCGCTCAACCCCTCCGGCGCGGCCGTCGAGCGCTTCGGCGTGCGCTTCCGCCTCGGCGACAAGGTCATGCAGACCGAGAACGACTACGACAAGGACGTGTTCAACGGCGACATCGGCCGCATCGTCGGCATCGTCGAGGAAGAGCGGGAGCTGACGGTGGACTTCGACGGCCGGCGCGTCGCGTACGATTTCCAGGAGCTGGACGAACTCGTGCCGTCGTACGCGATCACCATCCACAAGAGCCAGGGCAGCGAGTACCCCTGCGTCGTGGTGCCCATCCACACCCAGCACTACATCATGCTGCAGCGCAACCTGCTCTACACGGCCGTCACGCGCGGGCGCAAGCTGGTGATCCTGCTCGGCACGAAGAAGGCCGTCGCGATCGCCGTGCAGCGCGCCGAGGCGCGCGAGCGGTTCACGAGTCTGAAACAACGGCTGGTCGAGGCGGCGCGCCATCCTTCGACGCCGGGCCTGCCGTTCGACGCGCGCCGCCCGAGCCGCCACCTGCCCCCCGCCGCGGGCGGACCCCGCGACGACACGGAAGAGGTACGCCCATGACCATGCGAACGATCGGCGTGATACCGGCTCGATGGGGCTCGACCCGCTTCCCGGGCAAGAGCCTGCACCCCGTCGCCGGCAAACCCCTGCTGCAGTGGGTGTTCGAACGCGCCTCCCGCGCGCGCGAGCTGGACGAGCTGCTGGTCGCGACGGACGACGAACGCATCGCCTCGGCCGCCCTGGCGATGGGCGCCGAGGTGGTCATGACCTCACCCGCCCACCCTTCCGGGACGGACCGCGTCGCTGAGGCGATCCGGGGCCGGCCGGCCGCCGTCGCGATCAACATCCAGGGCGACGAGCCCCTGATCGACCCGGGGCTGATCGACCGTCTGGCGGCGGCCCTGCAGGAGCCGGGCGCCGCGTGGGACATGGCGACCGCGGCGGTTCCGCTGACCGATCCCGTCCTGATCGCCTCGCCCTCGGTCGTCAAGGCGGTTCGCGACGCGCGCGGCGCGGCGCTGTACTTCTCCCGCGCGCCGATCCCGTTCGTGCGCGATGCCTCCGACCGCACGGCGGCGCGCTACCTCCGCCACGTGGGGATCTACGCCTACCGCCGCGAGTTCCTGGAGGCGCTCGTGCGGCGCCCGCGCAGCCCGCTGGAGATCAGCGAGAGCCTCGAGCAGCTCCGCGCCCTCGAAGGCGGCGCGCGGATCCGGGTGCTCGACGCGGAGGATGACGGCGTCGGCGTCGACACGCCCGACGACGTTCCCCGGGCCGAAGCCGCCCTCCGCGCCGCCGGCCTCGCCTGAGGCGCGAGGCCCCGCCGCGGGGAATAAAGAAGAAGGGCGCGGCTTGCGCCGCGCCCTTCCCAACGTCCTGCGATCGGCTAGTAACGATCGCGGCCGCCGCCACCGTAGCCGCCCCCGCCACCGCCGCGGGGACGATCCTCGCGGGGCTTGGCTTCGTTCACGGTCAGGGCGCGTCCATCGACGTCCTTGCCGTGGAACTGGGTGATCGCCTTGGAGGCATCCGCCGCGTTGGCCATCTCCACGAAACCGAATCCACGGGACTTGCCCGTGAACTTGTCCATGATGATCGTGCAGCTCGTGACCGTGCCGCACTGCTCGAACAACTCGCGGAGACTGCTCTCCGTCGTGTTGAACGACAGGTTTCCGACGTACAGTTTCGCTTGCATTCGACTCTCTGTCCTTACTGCTGCGGGGAGGATTGGGTGACTGTACCCGAACTATTCGGGATTAAGATCGTCACCATGCCCGCAACAGCGGGTGGTGGACAACCTGCCATCTCACTCTGGTCTCTCTCACTGCCAGCGGCAGGGACTATAGCAGGTCCTCCGGGAAACGCAACAGGTTCTTCCGCAACTTCAAACTGGCGGGTTCGGACGCGATGGGCTATGGTCGGACGGGGTTCGGGAGCGGAGACGCAACGGGTGAGAAGCACGGCATGAGCATCGTTCGAGTGGGCGACATACGCTTCGGCGGGAGACATCCGCTGGTGCTGATCGCGGGGCCGTGCGTGATCGAGAGCCGCGAGGGCTGCCTGGATCTGGCGGGGCGGCTGGCGCGGCTGGCCCGCCGGGAGGGCATTCCGTTCATCTTCAAGGCGTCCTACGACAAGGCCAACCGCACCTCGATCCGGTCCTTTCGCGGCCCCGGCTGGCGCGAGGGACTGCCGATCCTGGCCGAGGTGAAGCGCCGCTACGGCGTCCCGGTGCTGACCGACGTCCACACCGTCGAGGAGGTCGGGCCGGCGGCGGAGGTGGCGGACGCGCTCCAGTTGCCCGCGTTCCTGTGCCGCCAGACGGACCTCGTGGTCGCGCTGGCGCGGAGCGGCCGGCCGGTGAACGTCAAGAAGGCGCAGTTCATGGCGCCGTGGGACGTGCGCTCGGTGATCGAGAAGATCGAGAGCGCCGGCAACCGCCGCATCCTGCTGACCGAGCGCGGCGCGAGTTTCGGCTACAACAACCTCGTGGCCGACTTCCGCAGCCTGCCGATCATGCGGGAGACGGGCTATCCCGTGATCTTCGACGCGACGCACAGCGTGCAGAAGCCCGGCGGCGCGGGCGACCGGTCGGGCGGAGACGGGCGCTGGGCCCCCGCCCTCGCGCGCGCGGCCGCCGCCACGGGCTGCGACGGCCTCTTCATCGAGACCCACGTGGACCCCGCCGCCGCGCTCTCCGACCGCGAGAACGCGATCCCCTTCGCCCGCCTCGCCGCGCTCTGGCGTCAACTGCGCGCGATCGACGACGTCGTCGACGGCCGCCCGCGGGAGGGCCGCCCGTGATCCGCCCCGGCACCCGCGCGCCAGCCCTGCTGCGGCTGCTGCTGGCCGGCGCCGCGCTGACGGCCGCCGCGCAGTTCGAGGCCGGGCAGACCGCGAAGAACTTCCGGTTCCCGGACTACGACAAGGACGGGCGTCTGAAGTCGCAGGTCTTCGGCGAATACGCCCGCGTGCTGAACGAGCGGGCGATCGAGATCACGAACCTGAAGATCGAGGTGTTCCGGGGCCCCGAGGTGGACATGATCGTGACGGCGCCGCTGTGCCTCTACGACCGCATCGGCAACTCCGCGGCGTCGACGTCGAGCGTCCGGATCGCGCGCGGCGACATGGTGATCTCGGGCACGGGATTCTCGTGGGACGCCGCGAAGCAGAAGTTCGTCGTCGAGCGCGACGCCCGGGTGGTGGTGAAGGGCGTGCGCAAGACCATGGAGCCCGCGCAATGAGAACGATCCTGTCCCGACCGGCCCTGGCGGCCGCCGCCCTCGCGTGGGCGGCCGTCGCCGGCGCCCAGACGCCCCCGGCGCCCGAGGGCACGGTGGACGACATCCCCTCCCACGGGGAGCTGACGGTGATCACCTCGCAGAAGCTGACCTACGACGCGCAGAAGCAGTACGCGCTGTTCGAGGAGGACGTCGTCGTCTCGGACCCGAGCCTGAAGCTCAAGTGCGACAAGATGGTCGTCCACTTCGACGCCGAGAACCGCATCAAGAGCATCGTCGCCGAGGGGCACGTGGTGATGAGCCAGTCCGACAAGACCGCCTGGGCGGGGCGCGCGACGTACGACCTGGCGACGGGCTGCATCGTGCTGGAGGAGAGCCCCCGGGTGATGCGCGGGCGGGACATGCTCCTGGGCGAACGGATCACCTTCTACCGCGACGAGAACCGCATGAAGGTCGAGAAGTCGCGCATGATCATCTACCCGGACGAAGGCGGGGCCCGGGACGTCATGAAGGGGGGGCGCTGAGGTGGACGACCGCTCGCATCTCGCGCGCACGGAGCACCTGGTCAAGACCTACCGCCAGCGGCGGGTCGTCGACGGGGTGGACATCTACGTGCGCACGGGCGAGATCGTCGGCCTGCTCGGACCCAACGGCGCGGGCAAGACGACCACCTTCTACATGATGACGGGCCTGGTCCGGCCGAACGAGGGGCGGGTGTTCTTCGACGGACAGGACGTCACGCGGCGGCCGATGTACCAGCGCGCGCGGATGGGCATGGGCTACCTCGCCCAGGAGCCGTCGATCTTCCGCAACCTCTCCGTCGCCGACAACGTGCTGGCCATCCTCGAGACCCTCCCCATGTCGGGCCGGGAGCGCAAGGCGCGGCTGGACTTCCTGCTCAACGAGCTGAAGATCGCTCATCTCGCCCGCCAGCCCGCGCAGACGCTCAGCGGCGGCGAGCGCCGGCGGCTGGAGATCACCCGGGCCCTCGTCACCAACCCCTCGCTCATCCTCCTCGACGAGCCGTTCAGCGGCGTCGACCCCCTGGCGGTCTATGACGTGCAGCAGATCATCAGGGACTTGAAGTCGCGGGGACTGGGGATATTGATTACGGATCACAACGTGCGGGAGACGCTGGCCGTCGTGGACCGGGCGTACCTCATCTGCGAGGGCCGCGTGTTGCGCGAGGGCACCAGCGAGTTCCTGATCAACGACCCGGTCAGCCGCGAGCTGTATCTCGGGCCGCAGTTCAAGATGTGAAGCGAACCACAACAGGAGGACCGGCAGACATGGTCATCAACATCACCGGGCGACACGTGGAGATCACCGACGCGATCCGCGGCCACGTGGAGGGCCGACTGGCGGGCGTCATGGACGAATTCCCGCGAATCCAGTCGATCCACGTCGTCCTCAATCACGAGAAACAGCACCGGAACATCGCCGAGATCGTCGTGCAGGCGCCCGGCCCCGGCACCGTGGGAACGCGCGAGGAGAGCCACGACATGTACGTCTCCATCGACGCGGCGGTCGAGAAGGTCGCGATCCAGATGCGGAAGTGGTTCGACCGCGTGCAGGACCACCACAAGGGACAGGGCCACCGCGGCCCGACGGCGCCCGCGAAGGCGTGAGAGTCCGGACATGCCGCTGACCGTTCGCCAGTTCTATGACGAGGGCCGCGAGGCGCTGGATCTGCGCGTCGCGCAGGGCGGGGAGCATCTCGACCGCGAGATCGAGGAGCCCTCGTTCAACCGGCCCGGCCTGGCCTTCAGCGGCTTCTTCCGCTATTTCGCGCACCGGCGGATCCAGGTGCTGGGCCTCGCGGAGATGACCTATCTCAAGAGCCTGGCGCCCGCCGTGCGCCGCGAACGGCTGTCGGCCTTCTACGGGCGGCAGGTCCCCTGCCTGCTGCTGGCGCGCAGTTTCCAGCCCCCCAAGGATCTCGCGTCGCTGGCCCGGCGCCACGGCGTGTCCATCCTGCGTTCGGGCCTGGTCACCGGGGAACTGCTGCGGCGCGCGGCCGTGATCATCGAGACGGTGGTCTCCCCGCGCCAGCGCGTGCAGGGCACGATGGTGGACATCCTGGGCCTCGGCGTGCTGATCGAGGGCGAGCCCGGCGTCGGCAAGAGCGAGACGGCCCTGGGGCTCGTGCGGCGGGGCTACAGCCTGGTCGCCGACGACCTGACCGTGCTCCAGCGGCGGGCCACGAACACGCTGTTCGGTTCGGCGTCGGAGGCCACGCGCTACCACATGGAGATCCGCGGCCTGGGGATCATCCACGTCCCCAGCCTGTTCGGCGTGGCGTCGGTGCGCGAGGAGAAGCGGCTCGATCTCATCGTCCGGCTCGTGCGCGCGATGCCGCAGGAGCAGGAGGAGCGGACGGGACTGACGACGGTCGAGCGGGACGTGCTCGGCGTGCCCGTCCCCTGCGTGACGATCCCGGTCGCGCCGGGCCGCGACACGACGAACATCGTCGAGGCGGCGGCCCTCAACCACCGGCTCAAGCAGCTCGGCCACGACGCGGTGAAGGAACTCGATGCCCGCATGATGCGGCGGCTCGCGGGCGAGGCGGTCCGTCAGGGTGACTAGCAAGGCCACAAAGCGGGACGACGCGCCGGCCCCCCGGGACCTCGAGGTGAGGAACCAGTACGGGATCCACGCGCGGCCCGCCGCCCTGCTGGTGAAGACGGCGTCGTCGTTCCGGTCGGACGTCACGATCGAGAAGGACGGCGAGACCGTCTCCGCCAAGAGCATCATGGCCTTGCTCACGCTCGAGAGCCCCCGCGGCACGCGCCTGCGCGTGCGCGCCAGCGGCCCCGACGCCGCCGCCGCGCTGGACGCGATGCAGGAACTGTTCGACGCGAAGTTTTTCGAGGACTGACCGCATGGCCGACGCGCGCAAGGAACTGGTCGTCAAGGGCATCGGGGTGTCGCCGGGCGTGGCGACCGGGCCCGCCTTCCTGCTGACGACCGACGACGTCCGGGTCGTCGAGCGCGACATCTCGGAGGACGAGATCCCGCGCGAGATCTCCCGCTTCGAGGAATCGCTCATCGCCACGCGCCGGCAGATCCACGAGATCCAGCAGCGCGTCGGCCGGATGCTCGACCGCGAGAGCGCGAGCATCTTCGACGCGCACCTCCTGGTCGTGGACGACCGCGCCTTCGTCGAGGAGGTCATCCGCAGCCTGCGTTCGATGCGCAAGAACGTCGAGTCCGTCCTGCGCGCCGTCGCCGACCGGTACGTCCAGGCCCTCGCCGGCATGGAGGACGACTACCTGCGCGAGCGCGCGGCGGATGTGCGCGACGTCGCGCGGCGGATCCTGCACAACCTGGCGGGCGAAAGCCGCTCCAGCCTGGCCGAACTCGACCACCGCTGCGTCGTCGTCGCGCGCGACCTGTCGCCGTCGGACACGGCCTCCATGGACCGGGAGAAGGTCATCGCCTTCGTGACGGACCTGGGAAGCCCCACGTCGCACACCGCGATCATGGCGCGCGCGCTCGAGATACCCGCCGCCGTCGGCCTGCACGACGCGAGCGTCCGGGTGTCGGCCGGCGACCCGGTGCTGGTCGACGGCGCGAAGGGCCTGCTGATCGTCCACCCGTCGGACGCGACGCTCGAACGCTACGGCCGGCGCGAGCGCGACCTGGAGACGATACGCGGCCGGCTGGCCGAGCTGCGCGACCAGCCCGCCCAGACGCTCGACGGCTACAACCTCTCCGTCGCGGCGAACATCGAGCTGCCGCACGACGTCGACGCCGTGCTGCGCCACGGCGCCGAGGGCATCGGCCTCTTCCGCAGCGAATTCCTCTTCCTCTCGCGCGAGCACGCGCCGCAGGAGGCGGAGCAGGCCGCCGCCTACCGCGAGGTGGCCGAGCGCCTCGCGCCGCAGACGGTGATCGTCCGCACGCTCGACCTGGGCGGCGACAAGTTCACGTCGGCCCTGAAGATCCCCTCCGAGATGAACCCGTTCATGGGCTGGCGCGCCATCCGGTTCTGCCTGGCCCAGCCGGAGGTCTTCCTGACGCAGTTGCGGGCGATCCTCCGCGCCAGCGCCGGGCGCAACGTGAAGATCATGTATCCGATGATCAGCAACGTCGACGAGCTGGTCCACGCCAACCGCATCCTCGACCAGGCCAAGTCGGAGCTGCGCCGGGAGAAGGCGCCGTTCGACGAGGATATCGAGGTCGGCTGCATGATCGAGGTGCCCTCCGCGGCCCTCACGGCCAACCTGCTCGCGCCGCACGTGAAGTTTTTCAGCATCGGCACCAACGATCTCATCCAGTACACCCTGGCCGTGGACCGCGTGAACGAGCGCATCGCCTACCTCTACGAGCCCACGCATCCCGCCATCCTGCGGCTCATCCAGCACACGATCGACGTGTCGCACGAATCCGGGATCTGGACGGGCATCTGCGGAGAGGTCGCCGGCGACCCGATCCTCGTCCCCCTCCTCATGGGCATGGGCATCGACGAGCTGAGCGTGAGCCCCAACCAGGTCCCCGCCGTGAAGGCCGTCGTCCGAAGGCTGCGCTACCACCAGGCCGAGGACCTCGCGCGCGAGGCGCTGGGCGCCGCTCGCACGTGGAGATCCAGGACCTGTGCCGCTCCGTGGTCGCGGAGGCGGCGCCCGAGATACTGGCGTTGACGGAATGACGACACCCGCCGGCCCGCGCGGGACGGCGCAACGAGAAACACGAGAAGAAGAAAAGGAACCGACATGGAACCGAACCGCTACTGCTTCACCTCCGAGTCCGTGACCGAGGGTCACCCGGACAAGGTTTGCGACGGCATTTCCGATGCGATCGTGGATGCCTGCCTCGCGCAGGATCCCCACAGCCGCGTCGCGTGCGAGGCGCTCGCGAAGACGGGCATGGTCGTCGTCGCGGGCGAGATCACCACTCGCGCGACGATCAACTACGCCGACATCGCCCGCGACAAGGTGCGCCGGATCGGCTACACGGACTCGTCGATCGGGTTCGACGGCAACACGTGCGCCGTGCTGGTCGCCCTGGACCGGCAGTCGCCGGACATCGCCCAAGGCGTCGACGCGCGGAAGGCCGCGGGCAAGGCGACGGCCGAGCAGGGCGCCGGCGACCAGGGCATGATGTTCGGCTACGCCTGCACCGAGACGCCGCAGCTCATGCCCGCGCCGATCCTCTACGCGCACGAGCTCTGCCGGGCGCTGGCGGCGAAGCGGCGGTCGGGCGCGCTGCCCTTCCTGCGGCCGGACGGAAAGTCGCAGGTCTCCGTGATCTACGAGGACGGGCGGCCGGTGCGGATGGACACGATCGTCATCTCGACCCAGCACGCGCCGGACGTCTCGCACAAGGCGCTGCGCGAGGGGATCATCGACGAGATCGTCCTCAAGACCGTCCCGCGGAAGATGATCACGCGGGAGACGAGGTTCATGATCAACCCGACGGGCCGTTTCGTCGTCGGCGGGCCGCAGGGCGACTGCGGCCTCACGGGCCGGAAGATCATCGTCGACACGTACGGCGGCATGGGCCACCACGGCGGGGGCGCCTTCTCAGGCAAGGACCCGTCGAAGGTGGACCGCAGCGCGGCGTACATGATGCGGTACATCGCGAAGAACGTCGTGGCCGCCGGCCTGGCCGACCGGTGCGAGATCCAGGTGGCCTACGCGATCGGCTATCCGGAGCCCGTGTCCGTGCACGTCAGCACATTCGGCACCGGGAAGGTTTCCGATGAGCGGATCGAGCGGTCGATCCGGCAGGTCTTCGGGCTGAAGCCGGCCCAAATCGTCCAGCAGCTCAAACTGCTCCGGCCGATTTACGAGGCGACTTCGGCCTACGGGCACTTCGGCCGCAACCGCGCCGAGGATCTGAAGACCTTCACGTGGGAGCGGACGGACAAGGTGTCGGCCCTCCGAGCGGCTTTGTAAAACGCTTCTCGATAATTGGTTAGCCAGCAATCCGGTCACACTTTACAAAGTGTGACCGGAACGCTTCTCGGTCAGATGGGCGCGGGGCGAGGCGCCGAAACGCGCGCGGGAGGAGATGCGGCGGCCTGACTCACGCCGCCCGACACGCCTTGGCATCCACGGAATGCGCCCGCCATCACGGGCGGGGCGACCAGACGGCCAGCGCCGCCTCCTGCGCCTCCAGCAACTGCGCAATCCCGCCGCGGGCGAGGTCGAGCATCTGCTGCAGGGCGTCCGCGCGGAACGGCTCCTTCTCGGCCGAACCTTGTACCTCGATGAAGCGGCCGGACGAGGTCATCACGACGTTCATGTCGACCTCGGCCGCGAAATCCTCTTCGTAGCAGAGATCCAGCCGGGGTCGCCCGCCGACCATCCCCACGCTGACCGCCGCCAGGGCCTCGCGCACCGGGTCGGCCGTCAGCACGCCCTGCGCCTGCAGCCGCCGCACCGCCATCCGCACCGCCAACCAGCCGCCGGTCAGCGCCGCCGTGCGGGTGCCGCCGTCCGCCTGCAGGACGTCGCAGTCCACCCAGACCGTCCGCGCGCCGAGCCGGCCGAGGTCCATGACCGCGCGCAGCGACCGGCCGATCATGCGCTGGATCTCGTGCGTTCGCCCGCCGACCTTGCCCGCGGTCGACTCCCGCGACGTCCGCTCGCGCGTGGAATAGGGCAGGAGCGAGTACTCCGCCGTCAGCCACCCCCCCTCCGCCCGTTGCTGCCGCATCCAGCGGGGCACGGCCTCCTCGACCGTCGCCGCGCAGAGGACGCGCGTCGCGCCGACGACCGCCAGCACGGAGCCCGCGGCCGCCGGCGCGACGTCGGGTTCGAAACGCACCGCCCGCAGTTCACCATCCGCCCGCCCGCCCGGCCGCGCGGCCCCTTCCCCCGCCCCCCTCACTGCTGTCTCGTTCGCCGCCATGTCGTCGCTCTCCTTCCGTCGTGTCCGCATCCTCGCATCCCCGCCGCGCGTGCGCAACCCCAGGACATTCCAGTCCGGAGGCTGGAGACCTGAGGCTCGAAGACGCCTCGACGCCCTCAGGCCCTCAGGGCAGGCCCTCAGGGGACAGTGAAGTAGTTTCCGGCCCTCAGGGGACAGTGAAGTAGTTCCTGTAGGAGATGGCATCGGGGAAGAGATGGTCCAATGCGTCGAAGCAAGGGTCAGCACGACGGCCCGAGTCAGGTTGGCGGCGGTACGTGAAGGGCAGCTTGGCCGGGGCACTTCTTGCCTCCAACGTCATCTGGCTGCGGGGTCGATCGCTGTGGGCGACTCCTCAACCGCCGCGGACGGGGGCATGGGATTGTCCGAGGGTTGGACAATCGGCTTTGGCCATGGGTTGTGTCGCATCTGGTTCGCCCCCCACATGGCCTGTCCCTCACTTCCTGAGTTCCCGAGTTCCCGATTGAATGGCGGGCGGATGAACGTCCTGCAAGAGGAATCGGGAACTCAGGAAATCAGGAACGAGGAGCCGCCGGGATGTGGACGTGAACCCCCTGTTTCTCACGCAGAGCGCGCAGAGGCCGGCGGCTGGACGACGTGTCTGCCTGGCGGCCACCACCTCCGACACTCATTCTCTGTCCCTTCCATGCTTCCATGGCGAACCGTCCCTTCCATGGCGAACCGCCGTGCCCATTGCCCTCAGGTCGAAACTGTCAAGAGATTGGACAAAGTCTTGTGGCACAATGTTTTATGCCACCGCCATCCTCGCGACACTGATTCTCTGTCCCCACAGACGT
>Ga0233425_10010263_pt1 | contig 11483 bp, 7 predicted proteins | sample Watercolumn_Towu_2_FD_181712 | JGI IMG/M metagenome (GOLD analysis project Ga0233425, IMG submission 181712) | Freshwater microbial communities from Lake Towuti, South Sulawesi, Indonesia - Watercolumn_Towuti2014_140_MG | ecosystem: Environmental > Aquatic > Freshwater > Lake | place: Indonesia...
CCGAGCACGGCGTTGGTCTTCTGGCTGGGCGGCCGGTACGACACGACGACGGGGGCCTTCACCGGTTTCAGCGCCAACCCCCGCGACCCCTTCGACGCCAGCCAAAGCCGCCTCGGACCGTTCTACGAATTCAAGAAGGAGCAACTCGTCACCGCGGGCTCGACTGCCGGATTCAACCTGTACCGCTACATGCCGAACAACGGGAACTCGCAGAGCGACCCGATCGTGTACTTCCGCGCCCGCGCCAACGGCACCTACACCGGCGCCTACGGCAACTGCAAGCCGTGCCTTGACACGCGGAGCGGCACGACGGCCTTTGCCGATCCGACGAAGTACCAGATCCGCTCGCCGGGGCTCGACGGCAAGCACGGCACCGGCATCCAATTCCCCACCGGCACGGACTACGACCAATACCAATACGACGACGTGGCAAGCTTCAGCGAGAAGTCGCTGGGAGACGCAATACCATGATCACTACCCACTACCCACTGCGACCGCGCCGCGGCTTCACCCTCGTCGAGCTGCTGGTCGTCGTGGCCATCATTGGCTTGTTGGCCACGATGGTGATGGGCGGGCTGAGCATGGCGCGGCAGTCGGCCTGCGAGTCCAAGACCAAGGCCACCATCGCCAAGATCAACGAAGTCCTGATGCAGAAGTACGACGCGTATCAAACGCGCCGCGTGCCGATCGACACCACGGGGATGCCGCCCAACCAGGCCGCCTCGGCCCGCCTCAACGCCATCCGCAAACTGATGGCCATGGAAATGCCCGACCGCATGAGCGATTTCCAGGGACTGACGCCCACCTCCTCGGTTTCCTTCACCGGCGGGTCGATGCCCGCCTCGGCGCTGGCCATCCTCTTTGCCCAGAAATACAACAACAGCACCCCCAAGCCGATCACCACGCACCCCAAGTACGGCTCGCTGGAATCGGCCAAGTGCCTGTACATGGTGGTGACCACCGGCAGTCCCGAGTCGCGGGAGTTGTTCAACGGCAACGAGTTCGCCGACGTCAGCGACGACCGTTGGCCGGTGTTCATCGACGGCTGGGGACAGCCCATCAAGTTCATCCGCGAGGCGCGAGCCTTCACCGCGGCCAACGGCCTGTCCGACATCCAGTCGGGCAATCCCGACCCGGTCAACGGGCAGCACGACCCCTTCGATCCGCTGAACATCGAGCCAACCGCGTATCAACTTATCCCGCTGGTCTATTCGGCGGGCGGCGACCGCCTCTACGGGCTCAACGAGGCCGCCGGCGCCAATTGCGGCTCGCCGCAGGCCGAAGGCGGCAAGTCGAACGTGCATTTCGACAATATCCACAACCACCAAATGACGCAGCGGTGATCGCCATGTACGGGAACAGAAGCCAGTGGCTAGTGGCTAGTGGTCAGTGGCCGGAGAAGAGTGGTCCGTGGTCAGTGGTAAGTGGTAAGTGTCCACTACCCACTGACCACTGCCCTCTAGCCACTGGCCACTGGCCACTTACCACTCTTCGCCGCGGCGTGACCCTCGTCGAGCTGCTGGTGGTGATCTCGATCGTGGTGCTGCTGGCGGGGATGATGTTGCCGCGGATGCGGCCGGCGATCGAAGAACGGCGAATCCGCGAGGCCGCGCGGTCGGTCAACACCTACATTTCCGCGGCCCGCAACCGGGCCATCGAGACCGGCCGCCCCTGCGGCGTCATGTTCCAAGCCTTCGCCACCAACGTCCCCGGCGCCATGAGCCTCGACCAGGTCGAAGTCCCGCCTCCCTACGGCGGCGACACGACAGGCGCCACAGCTACCGTGAAGATCGACCGCTCGTCCTTCAGTTTTTCCGCCAACTTCAGCGGCGCAACGCTCACCAACCGGGTCTTTCCGGGCGACCTGATCCAATTCAACTACCAGGGGCCGTTCTACACGATCGACGGCGTAGGCGCGGCGAACGTCTCGGGCAAGCTGGACTACGCGCAGGCCATGACGGCCACCCCCTACACCATGCCCGTGCCGTTCAAAATCCTCCGCCGGCCGATGAAAGCGCACGCCCCGATGCTGCAAATCCCGGCCGGCGTGGTGCTCGACCTGGAATGCTCGGGCACCGACGCGATGGCCCTGGCGAATCAGTCGTTCGCCGCGTCGACCTCGCCGATCATCATCACGTTCTCGCCCAGCGGCGGGTTGGACCGCGTCTATTTCAACAACCAGGCCTATCCGGCCACCGAGCAACTCTTCCTGCTCGTCGGGCGGCGGGAGCGCGTCCCGGCGGCCCAGGTGCCGGCCGGCGTGCAGCCGAACCTCCAGGATCAGAACAACCTCTGGATCACCATCAGCCCGCAGAGCGGCATGGTCGTCACCGGCAACAACCTCGGCGGCGCCAACCTCTACGAGGCGCGCGACCTCGCGCGCAAGGCCCAGACGCTGGGAGGGAAGTAACATGCGGATTTCGGATTTGAGATTTATGATTTCAGATTTGTTTCGGATTTCGGATTTCGGATTTCGGATTTCCGGCTCCGCGCGCTGCAATCTGAAATCTAAAATCATAAATCAAAAATTGCATCGTTCCGGCATCAGCCTCATGGAAGTGCTGATCTCGGTCTTCATTTTGTCGATCGGCCTGCTGGGCCTGGCGGCGCTGATTCCGGTGGGGCGGTTCGCGCTGGTGCAGACGGCCAAGTCGGACCGGGCCGGGGCCTGTGGGCGGGCCGGACTGCGCGACGTGAAGGTCCGCCGGATGTTGGACTTCAACTACTGGGACATGCAGCCGCAACCCGGGCAAGCGTTTGCCATCGACCCCCTGGGCCGGGCCAACGGCCTGCCCAACATGTTGTGCGGGCTGATGCCGCGGCTCAACCTCACTTGGACGGGCAACCGCGATCTGGCCGAGTTCTACTTCAAGTGGCAGGACGACAAGGTGTTCAACGTCCCCGACGATCCGGCCATGCGGACCCGCGCGCAGTACACGCACGACAATGCGCCGATGGACGAGAACCCCAGCAATGGCACGCCGGCGATCAACGGCCACTACTCGTGGTTCTGCACGGTGGTGCCGGCCGCGAGCGAGGCGCAACTGCAGGCGATCGACAAGACGCTGTTCACCGTCTCCGTAGCGGTCTGCCACCGGCGGAACTATGACATGAATCCGCCGAATAACGAGCGGCCTGCCGAGGTGTTGGTGCCCGCCACGTTCGTCGGCTCCATGCCGGTCTACCCGGGCGGCGGCAGCCTGATGTTCAACGGCATCTACCCCGTCAAGGAAAACGAGTGGATCCTGCTCTACGCGCCGGCCGCGGGCAGCGTCCCCATGCAGTGCAACTGGTACCGCGTGGTGGGCGTGGGCGTGAGCGACAACCCCGCCGGGGGCAACAGTACTTATCTCACCGTCGCCGGACCCGACTGGTACGGCTCGACCGCCCAGGCCGTGATTATCGATAGCGTCATCGGCGTGTATACCGAGACGGTGGAGTTGGATTCGGGGCTGTGGAATAGGTGAAGGGGGAAGGCGGAGGGGGGAGGGCGGAGGGCGGAAGGATGAGGGATGAGGGATGAAGGATGAAGGATGAAGTGGGGCGGTGAGTGAGTCATTTAGCCGCGGTGCTTGCACCGCGTTGGGGCCGGGAATAAGGGCGCGAACAAGGAGAAGGAGAGGTCGGGATGTGCCAGTAGCGAGGGAACCGAGGTTGGGGTGGCGGCCGAAGTTGGGGTGGCAGCCGAAGTTGGGGTGGCAGCCGAAGTTGGGGTGGCAGTTGCACTGCCACCCCGAGGGCGACAGTACAACTGTCGCCCCAACGTGAGTGGTCGCCCCAACGTGAGTGGTCGCCCCAACGCGCGTCGTCGCCCCAACGCGCGTCGTCTTCCTTCATACTTCATCCCTCATCCTTCATCCTTTGATCTGACGAGGATCGAACCATGAAAAGAAACCGCATACCTTCACTGCCGCGCCGCCGCGGCGTGCTGCTGCTGGTGATCCTGGGGCTGCTGGCGATGTTCGGGCTGGTGGCCGTGGCGTTCGTGGTCGTGGCCGGCCAGGCGCAGCGGGCGGCGCGGACCGTGCAGCGCGTCGAGCAGGCCTACGACCCGCCGCAGCAGACCTTGAACCAGGCGATCCTGCAAGTCCTCCGCGGCAGCAACAATCCGCAGTCGGTCATCCGCGCCCACAGCCTGCTGGAAGGCATCTACGGCAACGAGTGGTTCATGGGCGCGATCTCGGGCCTGAATACCAACGTCTGCGGCCAGCAACTCTTCGAGTTCACCGCGATCGCCGGCGATCCGATCCCGCGCACGGGCTGCGTGATGACGATCCTCAAAGGGCGGCTCGCCGGCCAGAGCACGCATATCGTCTCCATTTCGCCCGACGGCTCGAAGTACCAGGCCCGCGCCTTCGAGGGTGGGATGCCGGCCGACGGCGACACGTTCATCATCAACGGCCCGCCGTTCTCCGGCATGGGCTTCGGCTACAACCCGGACAGCGGCAGGCTCGACGCCGTCGGCGGCCCGGGGCCCGTCGCCCTGCTGCCTAACTTGCCGCTGTCGTTCTACTACAACGCGACCAGCAACCCGCAGAGCAATCCGCCCGGCGGGGCCAACGGCGACTACAACGCCCCCGATTATCAGACCATGCTTCTCGGTGCGGTGGTCTACAATCCGCAGACGCTCACGGCCACGCCGCAGACGATCATCCCTTCGCTGCACCGCCCCGACCTGATCGCCTATTGGCAGCAGCAGGGGAGTTGGAACGTCGACCTGCAGCGCCTGGTGATGATGCGGCCCAACCCGGTCGACCACCCGAACTTCCCCGGCAACGGGAAGTACGGCACGGCGTTCAATCCGATCCTCGGCCCGTGGGACGTGGACAACGACGGCGACAGCATCAACGACAGCGTGTGGGTTGATTTCGGGTTCCCGGTCCGCTCCGCGCCCGACGGCCGCAAGTACAAGCCGATGGTGGCCGTGCTGTGCGTCGATATGGACGGGCGGCTGAACGTCAACGCCCACGGCTCCATCTGGCAGACGCAGCAGAACTACTACCCCGGTCAAACGGCCATCGCCGTGAGCACGGAATCGCCGCTCAGTGCGGGAACCTTCGCGGGCATGGTTCCGTCGCTGGCCCTGCCGCGCGGCCAAGGCTACGGCCCGGCCGACATCAACCTGCTGCCCCTGTTCCTGGGCAACTCCAACGAGCCGGCGCCCATGGACCGCTTCGGCGCGCTGTTGACCGGTTACCCCGACAAGACACTCGAAGGCCGCTACGGCGAACTGACTCGTTACGCGGCATTGAGCGGGCTGTTGGGCGCTGGCTTCACCGGAGAGACGCAGCGCAACGGCCTCGCGCTCAACAAGCTCTTCCAGTACGGGCCGGGCCGGCCGCCCTACCAGTCGAACTACTGGGACTTCTTCGTGGCCCCGAACACGATGGACGCCACGAAATTGGACGCCTTCGGCGCGCCCCCCGACATCTCGGGCACCGGCGCCGTGGCGTTGGACCTCGGCGGCCGGCCGCTGTATCTCGATTACTTGTACCGCACGATCAAGAATCCCCAAACCGGTGCGGGCAGCGCCTTCCCGGCGGTCGACAATCCCTACATGCTCAACCTCTCGCAGTACGCGCCGCGGGGCATGCCCTATCCGATGCAGAACCTGCCCGACAACCCCTACAGCCCGGCCGAGTTGGAGCGGATCTTGCGCCCCTTCGACAAGGATTCGGCCACGCTGCCCGGGCGCTTGTTCCGGCTGACGGCGGCCGACGGGATCACCTCCGGGCTGCTCGGGCGGCGGCACGCCGTGACGACCGACAGTTGGAACGTGCCCACGCCCAGCCCGGCCATGCCGCTGAGCCTGCGCAACAACCTGCCCGCCCGTCGCGGGCGGCACGTGATCGACCTGTTGATGGCCACCGGCGCGACCACGCCGGCCGTGTGGCGGCAATTGCTGCCGCCGGAGATGCTTTCGGGCTGCAAGCTGGATCTCACTCGGCCGTTGGGCAACGGCCGCGACAGCAACGGCAATGGCGCGGTGAACGACCCCGCGGAGGCCGATAGCGTCGGCGGCATGGGACAGGAGAAGATCTGGCTCTATGCCAACCCAACGGCCGGCCCCGGAGAGTTCCTCTACACGTTCTTCACCGGCGACAACCTGTCGCTCACGCCGCAGCAGATGCAGGCCCGCTACCTGTACGTGCTGGCGGTGCTGCTGTCCGACCTGCCGTATCTCGACGCGCGGACGGGGAACCGCGAAAACACCTGCCGCTTCCTGGCGCAGTGGGCCGTCAACGTGGTCGATTTCTGCGACCGCGACTCGATCATGACCCGCTTCGAGTACACGGTATTCCAAAGCCCGGCGCCCGGCCAACCGCCCGCCATGGCGGGCGGCTGGAATCCCACCGGCCAGCACGTGGTGTGGGGCTGCGAGCGGCCCGAGTTGCTCTTCGGCGAGTCCATCGCCATGCACGACCGCCGTACGGAGGACCTGGAGTTCAAGAACGAGGACGACACGGACAATAAGAAGACCGACGCCACGGAAAATCCCGACAAGGACTTCGACCAGAAGTATCGCCCGCAGGGCTCGTTGTTCTTCGAACTCTACAACCCGCAAAGCCCGTTCGATCCGCCGGCCGGCGAGTTCTACAGCGCCCCGGGGGCCGGGTCCGGCGTGCTGCTGAGCAAGACCACGCCCACCAGCAACGACCCGGTGTGGCGGGTGATCGTGACCGACTGCCAGCGCGAGGCCGAAGAACAGCGCGACCCCGACGATCCGGTCATCGGCTCGCGGCCGAACATCGAGCGGAGCGTGTACTTCGTCAACCCCGCCGGGCTGAGCGACACCAAGGATGGCACGCGTTACTACCCGGGCACGCCGCGGCCCTTCGGCATCGTGCCCGGCGGCTACGCGGTCGTGGGTTCGGCCGAGAAGAGCGTCGCCAAGGGGAAACGCACGTATCTCGGCTTCGAGACCGGGAAGACGGATTATGCGACAACAACCCGCCACATCACACTCGACGCGGCCGAGGTCACGGCGGCCAATCCGGCCGTAGTGCGGAACAACGGCGATGGCGGCGTTTTCGTCAATCCGCCCGAGGTCGTGCCCATCGATATGCCCCGCCGGCTGAGCATTTCCGAGCCGGTCAAGGGCTACGACGATCTGGAAGGGACCGCCGAGAAGGAGTCGTCGGTCGATCCGGTGAAATACAAAACACCCTTCGACACACCCTTCGACAAGCAACTCGGCGAAGATAATTGGAATTTGCTGGGCGCCGACAAGACCACGGTCGCCTACCGCATGTTGCACCTGCAGCGCCTGGCCAATCCGCTGTTGCCGTACCACGAAACCACGAACCCCTACCGCACGATCGACTCGATGGCCGTGGACCTGACGGCCTTCAACGGCATCGAATCGGCCGCCAAGAACGACCCCAGCGCCCCGGCGTCCGGCCAGACGATGTTCGAGTCGCGGCAGCGCGGCGACACGACCGCTTTGACCGCGCCCGACCCGATCAACGGCTTGGACATCTGGAAGCAAGAGGCGGTCGACAAGGTGCTGAAGACCTCGGTCGGCACGGTCGGCGGGCACATCTTCGACAAGAAGCTCGCGCACAGCTTCGGGTTCCTCAGCCGGGTGTTCGGTTCGCCGATCGCTCCGGGCAGCGGCCTCGCTCAGGGCGCCCCGCAGTCTCCCTTCCCCTGGCTGACGTGGAACAACCGCCCCTTCACCAGCCCGCTGGAACTGATGCTCGTGCCCGTCTATTCCTCGTCGAAACTCCTGGTCCGCACGAAGGGCGACACGGGCGCGGTGTTGAACAAGCGCACGTACTACAACTTCGTGCGGCAGACGCAGGCGGCCGGCATCGATCCGTACCTCGGGCAAGACAAGACGCCCTTTACGCACCTGCTGAACTTCTTCCAGTCGGGCCCGCCGGGGAGCACCGGCGGCGGACCGGGCTTCTACCGCATCCTGGATTACGTCCACATCCCGTCGCGCTTTGCGGGCACGGAAGTGCAGATCAACCCGGCGGTCGCAATGAACGGCAACCATCCGTTCCGCCCGCCGTTCAACGGCATCCCTACCTACCGCGAGCCGGGACGCATCAACCTGAACACGATCCTCTGCCCCGAGGTCTTCGCCGGGCTGATGAACTTCTATCCCGGCTGGGAGACCGCGTGGCAACAGTTCGTCAAGAGCCGAGCGGGCGACAACCGCGACCCCACGACCATGTTCGCCATCAACGCCGCGATGCCAAGCCGCTTCGGGAAGCCGTTCCGCACGTTCGCCGGGGCCGAGCTGTTCCCGCCGGGCGTGGGCATGTTCGACCACGAGGTCGACGCCACGATCCTCCGCCACACGCCGGACAACCCGCAGATGCCGCTGTTCGGCAACGTGCCGGACGATCCGCGCAACATCAGTCCGTACAACAACATTTACCGCAACCCGTACTTCGCCTACCAAGGCATCAGCCGGCTGGGCAACCTCGTGACCACGCACTCGAACGTGTTCGCGGTGTGGATCACCGTGGGCTACTTCGAGGTGAGACCGTGGCAGCAGGGGCCGGACCTCGGACATCCCGACGGCTACGAGCTTCTCCAGGAACTGGGGAGCGACACCGGCAACATCGAACGCCACCGCGCGTTCTACATTATCGACCGCACCATCCCCGTCGGCTTCTCCCGCGGAAAAGACCTGAACGCCGAGAACGCGATCATCTTGAAGCGGATCATTGAGTGAGTGGGTAGTGCTGAGTGGGTAGGGAAGAGTGGGCAGTTGTCAGTGGGCAGTAGGCAGTGACGAGTGGCCGGTAGCGATGATCGGTAACTGCTGGCCGGTGTTCAGCCCCGAAGGGGCGAAATCCGAAAGCCCGGGGCGCAGCCCCGGGTAGAGGTTGAGGAACCAACGGAAAGCCCCGAAGGGGCGAAACTGAGAATCTTCCAACGTACTCCTCACGCTCCGCGTGAGGGAAGCGTCACGCGGAGCGTGAGGAGTACGATACGCCATGACCCGCGGCAAACAGACAACGCGAAAGACGAACCGCTTGGTCCGCCTGCCGGCGACCAAGTTCCCGAAGATCCAGAAACGCATGACCCAGGCACGGATTCCCGTCGCCAAACCTCGAAAACCGGCCGGCCACTGATTGCGCCGTTGGGGTGGCAGTTGTACTGCCGCCCCACAAAGCACGTTGGGGTGGAAGTTGTACTTCCACCCCGGGGCGGCAGTACAACTGCCGCCCCAACTGATGTACCGCCGCCCCAACTGCCAACTGCTTCCCCGCGATGGGCTACCGCAACCTTGCCGAGTGCGTGCGCGACCTCGAGTCGGCCGGTCAATTGCGCCGCATCGAGCAACCGATCGACGCTCGGCTGGAAGCGGCCGAGATCCAGCGCCGGGTCTTTGCCGCGCGCGGCCCGGCCCTCCTCTTTACCAACGTCGCCGGCTGCCGCTTCCCGATGCTGAGCAACCTGTTCGGCACGATGGACCGCGTGCGGTTCCTGTTCCGTGACGCGCTCTCCGCGCTCGAGCGGCTGGTCTCGCTGCAGATCGATCCGGCCGACCTGCTGCGGCGTCCGCGGTTGTACCTGAAGGCCGGCTGGTCGGCCTTGAACGCCCGGCCGAAAACGGTGAAGACCGGCCCCGTGCTGGCCTGCGAGACCGCACTCTCGCAACTGCCGCAACTGGTCTCCTGGCCCGGCGACGGCGGCGCCTACATCACGCTTCCGCAAGTCTACAGCGAAGACCCCGAGGCCCCCGGCGTCGAGCACTCGAACCTGGGGATGTACCGCATCCAGATCTCCGGCGGCACGTACCTGCCGGGGAGCGAGGCGGGGCTGCACTACCAGATTCATCGCGGCATCGCCCGCCACCATGCGGCCGCCCTGCGGCGGAACGAGTTGCTGCGCGTGAACGTCTTCGTCGGCGGGCCGCCGGCCATGACCGTGGCCGCCGTGATGCCGCTGCCCGACGGCATGAGCGAACTCAGTTTCGCCGGCGTGCTCGGCGCGCGGCGCGTGCCGATGATCGACCGCCCGGGGAAACTCCCCATCTCGGCCGAGGCCGACTTCTGCATCACCGGCTACCTCGACCCGAAACGCCTCATGCCCGAGGGGCCCTTCGGCGATCACCTGGGCTACTACAGCCGGGCGCACGATTTCCCCGTGCTCCGCGTCGATCGCGTCTATCACCGCAAGGACGCCATCTGGCCGTTCACGGTCGTGGGCCGGCCGCCGCAGGAAGATTCGATGTTCGGGCAGTTCATCCACGAACTGGTCGGGCCGGTCATTCCGCGGGCGATTCCCGGCGTGCGCGCGGTCCACGCGGTCGAGGCGGCCGGCGTGCATCCGCTGCTGCTGGCCGTCGGCAGCGAACGCTACGTCCCCTACGAGCCCCGCCACCGCCCGCGGGAACTGCTCACGCTTGCCAACGCGCTGCTGGGTCACGGGCAGTTGTCGCTGGCCAAGTATCTGTTCATCGCCGCCGGCGAGGACAACCCGGACCTCGACGTCCGCCACGTGCCCGACTTTCTCCGCCACGTGCTTGAACGGGCCGATTGGCGCCGCGACCTGCACTTCCAGACCTGCACGAACATCGACACGCTGGACTACTCGGGCGACGCGTTGAACGAGGGCTCGAAGCTGGCCGTCGCCGCCGTCGGCCCGCCGCTGCGCAACCTGCCGGTGGCCATCGACAGCCGCGTCACGCTGCCGAAGGAGTTGGGCTTCAAGAACCCCCGCGTGCTCCTGCCGGGCATTCTGGTGGTCGAAGGCCCGCCCTATAGCGCCGGCGACAACGGCACCGACCGCGTGGTCGACCGCTTCTCGGCGACCTACAACCGCCACGACGCGATCAACGGCTTCCCGCTGATTGTCGTCGTCGATGATGCAGCCTTCGCGGCCAAGAACCTCGACAATTTCCTCTGGACAACCTTCACGAAGAGCAACCCGGCGGCCGACGTCTACGGCATCGAGGCCTTCTTGCGCGACAAGCACTGGGGCTGCTTCGGCGCGCTGGTGATCGACGCGCGGGCCAAGCCGCACCACGCCCCGCCGCTGGTCGAAGACCCGGCCGTCACCAAGCGCGTCGATGCGTTGGCCGCGCGCGGCGGGCCGCTGCACGGGGTGATTTAGGGGGCAGGAGTCGGTAGTCAGGAGCTTGGAGTCGAGCGGCTAGAGAAAGCAGTATCCTCGCGGTACTACGCCAGCTTGACGTTCTCGGCGCACGGGCCTTTCGGACCCCGGCCTTCCGTGAAGGACACCTTCTGGCCTTCGTGCAGTTGCTCGAAACTGACGCCCTGGAGGCTCGACGAGTGGAAGAACAGGTCTTTACCCTTCCCAACATCGATGAACCCGAAACCTTTGTTGGTCAGCTTCTTGATGGTGCCTTCGGCCATTTGCGCGTCTCCCGTAGCTGAACTTTCGCAGGTTTTCTAACGGAAATTGATAATGAAAGAGGGCGGGGTTCCTTGTAGACTTTGCGTGATTTACCAGCGTCGCAAGACGCGCGCAAAGGACAAGGAGGTCCCCGTCCATGT
>Ga0233425_10010264_pt1 | contig 11479 bp, 10 predicted proteins | sample Watercolumn_Towu_2_FD_181712 | JGI IMG/M metagenome (GOLD analysis project Ga0233425, IMG submission 181712) | Freshwater microbial communities from Lake Towuti, South Sulawesi, Indonesia - Watercolumn_Towuti2014_140_MG | ecosystem: Environmental > Aquatic > Freshwater > Lake | place...
CGCCGTGCACCTGAAACACCGACTTCGCGATGTCCAAACCAATCGTGGCTACATGTCCCATGGCTCTCCTCCAGCTCTGCCGGAGGCCTAACGCCGCCGGTGGGTTGGAGAGCCGTCCACAGCATCAGAAGCGGACCCGGCCAGCCGGGGGCGGCCGCAAGAAGGCCTGCGCCGACCGCCATCGCCAGCCCGCCGGCCGTGACGAAGAGCCGCCGTCGCCCGAGCCGGTCGGACAGCACGCCGCCGAGGAAGCCGGCGACGAGCGAGACGATCGTGCTCGCCCCCAGGAGGCCGCCGAGCACCGCCTCCGGCCGCACGCCCGCGAGCGGCCCCAGCCGCGCGGTCTCCTGCAGATAGAACAGCAGGTAGAGGACGTTGAAGGTGATGGTCGCCTGGACGAGCAGGCGGGAGACGAAGGCCATCAGGAAGTCCCGGTCCGCGAGGGCGGCGAGCGGGCGCGGGGCGGAACGGGCGACCGGCCGCGGCCGCGGCGGCTCCCGCAGCCGGATCGCGAAGGGAAGCACCAGGGCGGGAATGACCGCGGCCACGACGAGGAAGCGCAGGTCCAGCCGGGGCAGCGCCAGGGCGATGACGCCGGCGGTGAACAGGCCGGCGCCTGGCAGGGCCAGTCCGGCCAGGGCCGCCGCCAGACCTTTCTGGCGACCCGGGATCAGGTCCGGCAGCACGGCGTTGAGCGGCGCGAACATGACATTCACCGCCACCTGGAAGGCGAGGACGGCGAGGAGCAGTTGCTGCGGCGTGCCGGCGGCGAAGACCAGGCCATGGGCCCCGGCCACGGCCACGGCGCCGACGACGATCCACGGACGGCGGCGCCCGAAGGCCCCGCGGGTGGCGTCGCTGAGCGCGCCGGCCGCCAGGTTGGTCGCCGCCGCCGCCACCGCCCCCCAGAGCATGACCTGGCTGAGCAGGACGGCCTTGTCCGCCGGGTCGATCGCCTCCGCCTTCAGGGGCAGGAGCAGGTTGAGCATCGGCACGAAGGCGATGAAGGCGCCGAGCTGCGCCAGGGCGAACAGGCCGAGAAAGCGCCCGCTCACCGGCGTCACGGCTTCTCCGCCTGGCTGATTCTCGCCTGCCTCATGCATCGTCGGAGCTTTCTCGCCCGCCGGGACCGGCGCAAGCCGCAAGCGCCTACGGCAGAGTCGCGCCCGCGGGACAGACCGCGTCGCCTTCGTTCGAGGCCAGCCGGATCTCCGAGACGGACACCGCCGCCGCCGCTTCGGAGGCCAGCTGGAAGGGCCGCTCCACGGCCGTCAGGTCGGCCCCGGCGTCGCGGAAGCAGGAGAGCCGGACCTTGATCGTTCGCCACTCGCCCCGCGGGGCGGCGCCGACCGCCTCCGTCAGATCGACGGCTCCCTGCCCCAGCCCGAGGACGAGGCGGCCTTGCGGCGCCTCATCGACGCGGTACCGGAAGGACAGCGCCATCTCGCCGTTGGCCTGGCGCGAGAGATCGACCGCGCCGCCCCAGATCAGGGCCTGTCCGCCCCCTTCGCCGAAGACGAGGCGACGCCCGCTCTCCTGGGCCAGATCGTCGACGACGGTCATCTGTACGCCGCCGCGCGGACTGGCGACCGACTTTTCGCTCCCCACCCGGGTCTGCCCGCCCGAATCCTCCAGCGCCAGGGACCACGGCGGCGTCACCCGTCCGTCGACCAGGTACATGTCGACGCTCGACGTCGGCGCCGCCACGCCGGCTTCCTCGGAAAGCCGTCCCACCGGCGCCGGTCGCGCATAGCTGAGGCCGTAGCCGTAGGCGAACTGGGGATCGTATCCGGGCTCGCCGCGGTTCAGGGGCCGGCCGGTGGCGTCGCGCGGCCAGGAAAAGCCCAGCACGCCGCCGAAGTCGTGGCGTGGCCGTCCCTCTGCATCTCCGATCAGGACGTCCGCCACCCCGGCCCCCTCCGTGCCCGGCAGCCAGGCCGCGACGAAGGCGTCGGAGGCGTTGATCTCGGGATTGACCCACATCGGCCGGCCGGAGAGGAAGACGGAGACCGTCGGAACGCCCTCCGCCTGCAGGCGCCTCAGGATCGCGAGCGGCTCCTCCGGAAGGAAGTCGAGGGTGTCGATGTCGCCCTGGAACTCGGCGTAGGGGGTCTCCCCGAAGACGACCACGGCGACGTCGGGCCGGACGTCATAGGCGCCGTCCGGGCTCAGGGCGGCTTCGCCTCCCGCCTCGGTCACCGCCTCGGCGATGCCGGCCCAGATGGAGTCCGCGTTCGGAAAATGGGCGTTCGTGTTGCCGACGCCCTGCCAGGTCAGGGTCCAGCCCCCGGCGGCCTGTCCGATGTCGTCGGCCGCGGCGCCGGCCACCAGGACGCGGGCGTTCCCGCGGATCGGCAGGACGCCGTTCTCGTTCTTCAGGAGGACCAGCGACTTGCGCACCGCTTCCCGGGCCAGCGCCCGGTGCTCCGGAGCGCCGAGGTGTTCGAGCCGGCCCTCGAGCGGGCGATTGTCCTCGAACAGCCCGGCCTTGACCTTGGCACGCAGGATCCGGCGGACGGCCTCCTCCACCCGGGCCATCGGGATCTGGCCCGAACGGACCTGGGCAAGGGTGTTCTCGTACAGCGGCTTCCAGCTGTCGGGAGCCATCAGCATGTCGATGCCCGCATTGACGGCGGCCGGGCAGCTCTCGTTGGAGCAGCCCGGCAGCTGGCCGTGGGCGTTCCAGTCCGAGACCACGAAACCTTCGAAGCCGAGCGGGCCGCGCAGCACGTCGGTCAGGATGCTGCGGTTGCCCGAGTGCTTGACCCCGTTCCAGCTGGAGAAGCTGGCCATCACCGACAGCACCCCGGCGTCGATCGCCTGGGGATAGCCGCTCAGGTGGATGTCGATCAGCTCGCGCTCGGAGCCGACGAAGTCGCCCTGGTCGCGTCCTTCGGCGGTGCCGCCGTCGGCGAGGAAGTGCTTGGCCGAACCGGCGATGCGGCCGGGCTGGAGCGGACGGCCGCTCTCGATCGGTCCCTGCAGGCCCAGCGTCAGGGGGCCGGCGTAGCTGCGGGCGATCTCGGGATCCTCGCCGAACCCCTCGTAGGTTCGGCCCCACCGGTCGTCGCGCGGCACCGCGAGGGTGGGTCCGAAGGTCCAGTCCGCGCCGGTGACCGCCACCTCCAGCGCCGTCGCCTCGCCGATGCGCCGCATCAGGTCGGGATCGCGCGCGGCCCCCAGGCCGATGTTGTGCGGGAAGATGGTGGCGCCGACGACGTTGTTGTGGCCGTGCACCGCGTCGATGCCGTAGATCAGCGGGATCGGGGTTCCCGGACGCGCGGCGTTGGCCTCGCGGAAGGCGCGGGCGAGCTCGACCCAGGCCTGCGCCGGGGCGCGCTCGTCGCCGCCGGGCGAGGAGTTGCCGCCGGCCAGGATGGAGCCGATCGGCCAGGTCAGCAGGTCTTCAGGACGGATCGCCGCGATATCGGCCTGGATCAGCTGTCCGACCTTCTCCTCGACCGTCATCCGGGCGATCAGGTCCGAGATGAACGCTTCCGTGGCCGCATCGCTGAAGCCTTCGGGCGACGCGGCCCGCGGCCAGTTCGCCGGCTCGGCGCGGGCCGCCTCCGTCGCCGCGGCGACGGGCGCGGGCTGGGGCGTCTGCGCGTAGGCTCCCCCGGCGGCCAGTGCGAGAACCAGGACGGAAACGGCGCTGCGCATGGGGGACTCCAGCTGAGGACGGCGCGGTCGCAGCGGCCGGCGAAGGCGGCGCATGCGACGGGGCCGGCTATTAGCTCGGCGTATGACAGCGCTGTCAAGCCACCGTCGGGACGTAGCGCGCCGTCGAGCCGCGGACCACGAGGGAATGGGGGACGATCATATCCTCGAGATCGCCTTCCGACTCCAGCCGGGCTCGCAGCAGCGGGATGAGGCGCTGCGCGGCGGCGGCGGCCATCTCGGCCACGGGGTGGCGGATGGTGGTCAGGGCCGGGGTGCTGAACAGCGCGCTCGGCGTATCGTCGAATCCCGCCACCGAGAGGTCGCGCGGCACGCCCAGTCCGGCGGCGGCGGCGGCCTGCAGCACGCCGAGGGCCATGTCGTCGTTGGCCGCGAAGATGGCGGTGGGGCGGCGCGGTCCGGCCAGCAGGCGCTCGGCGGCCTCGAGCCCCGAGCGGAAGGTGAACTGGCCCTCGACCATCCACTCCGGCCGCGGCGTGAGCCCCCGCTTGCGGAGCGCCGTCCTGAAGCCGGCGCCCCGCAGCCGGCTGGCGGCGTAGGCCGGCGGGCCCGAGATATAGGCGAGATCGACGTGCCCGAGATCGAGGAGGTGACGGGTGATCTCCTCGGCCGCCCCGGCGTCGTCCATGCGAATGCGGACGCCCCGGTGCAGGGCCGTCTCGGGGCCGATGCGCGCGTAGGGGGTTCCCGTCTCGTCGAGCACGTCGAGCACCAGCGCATTGTCCGAGTTCGGCGGCGTCAGCACCACCCCCTGGGGCCGGACGGCGGCCAGGAGGTTGGACAGATCCTGCCGGAGGGTCGGAGCGTCGTAGTCGACCAGCTCCACCATCAGATGATGGTCGGCCTGGCGGCATTCCATCAGCAGGCCCAGTTCCAGCCGGCTGAGGTAGTCGTTGCCTCGCCCGCTCCGCCAGTGCTCGATCGTCAGCTTGGCGTCCACCAGGGCCGCGATGATCGACGAGGCGGACCCGGCCAGGGAGCGCGCCGAGAGGCTGCGGCGATAGCCCAGCTCCGCGACCGCGGCCTCCACCTTCTTGCGCAGCGCCTCGCTGACGTTGGCCTCGCCGTTCAGGACCCGGGAGACGGACTTGATCGAAACACCCGCCCGGGCGGCCACGTCGTAGATTGTAGCGCCCGCCATCCCCGAACCCGCTGCGGTCAAGATTTCCCGGTCTCGCATCTGCGAGGGTGCGTGGCAACGGCAGCGAGCGGGCCCTGCGCAGACCGGACCGGCCAGCGGCAGCCGGTCCCCGGCTGCAGGGGGCGGCGGGGCCGCCCGCTTGACCTGCGCGGGGCGGGCGGATCACGCTCGCGCCGTGCGGCGGCGGGCGCCGCGGGAGGGGCGGCATGCAGGGTCCGGTCGATCCGGTCAGTTTCGAGGTGCTCAAGGAGAGCTGGGACCGTCTGACCGAACGGGAGCGGCAGGTGATCGAGCGCGCCAGCCGGCGGCTGTCGGTCCCGCGCGACGCCGAGCAGGCCTACGCCGAGACCACGACCTTCGGGGACCGGCTGGCGGACCGCGTCGCCTCGGTCGGCGGGTCGTGGAGCTTCGTCGTCGCCTTCGGCCTGTTCCTGCTGGTCTGGGCGAGCCTGAACCGCTGGCTGCCGGCGGGGCAACGGTTCGATCCCTATCCCTTCATCTTCCTCAACCTGCTGCTGTCGATGCTGGCGGCCGTCCAGGCGCCGATCATCATGATGAGCCAGAACCGGCAGGCGGCGAAGGACCGGGTGGCGGCGCGGCTGGACTACGAGGTCAACCTGAAGGCGGAGCTGGAGATCGCCGCCCTGCACGCCAAGATCGACCGGCTGGCGGCGCGGACGGGCGGCGCTGGCGAGGGCTGAGAGGTCGGACGTCCGCCGGCGCAACCGGCCGGAGGGACAGGCGTTAACCGCCAAGGTTCAACGCCATTCCGGGGGACATCCCATGCGCTCCATCGCTCTCGCCGCCGTCGCCGCCCTGGCGCTCGGCGCCGCCGCCTGCACCGAGGCCGAACAGGACGAGGCCCAGGCCGACGCCAACGCCGCCGCCGCCGACGCCGGCGACGCCACCGAGGAAGCCGCCGCCTCGCTGCAGGAAGAGGCCGCCCAGGTCGGGTCGGCGATCGCCGCCGGCGCCGGCGAGGTCGCCCAGGAGATCGACGAGGGCACCGACCGCCTCGCCGAGGAGGCCGACGAGCAGAAGGCCGAGACCGCGACCGACGAGCGCGGCAACTAGCCTGGCGACGGCTCGGCCAGCAGGGCGTCGACGAGGGCCCGGACCTCCGGGCTCGCCCAGTCGGCCTCGCCCGAGAAGTGGGCGCGGATGCGGCCCTGCCGGTCCAGCAGCACCGTCTGGGGCATCTTGCCCTTGCCCGGCAGCTCGAACGGCAGCTGGAACTTCGGATCGCTGTAGAGCGGCAGGGGCTCGTGCACGTCGATGAAGCTGCGGGCGTCGGCGATGGCGTCGGGCGTGGCGTCGACGTTGACCGGCAGGACCACGAGGTCCGTTCCGGCATAGGCCTCGGCGAGACGGGCGAGGGTCGGCATCTCGGTGCGGCATGGCGCGCACCACATGGCCCACAGGTTGACCACCACGACCTTGCCGCGGAAGTCGGCGAGGCGAACGGGGCCGCCCTCCCGGTCCTGGAATACGTAGTCCGGCGCGGTCTCGAGCGCGGCCGGCGCCTCCAGCCGCGCGATCGGGCCGACGGCGAAGCGGGCCAGTTCGCTCTTCGCGGCGGGGGCCGGCGCGGCGGCTTTGTCGATCAGGCCGGGATTGGCGTATAGCAGCGCGGCAGCGCCGATCGCTCCGATCAGCAGCACCCCCGCAATCGCGCCGATCACCGTCCCCGAGACCTTCATGCCCGACCCGACGCCTCCCGAAACCGCGACCAAAGCCCCCGGGGCGGCCAAAGGTCAAGACATGTGGGGCGGCCGCTTCTCGGCGCAGCCGGCCGAGATCATGCAGGCGATCAACGTCTCGATCGGCATCGACCGGCGGCTGTGGGCGCAGGATCTGGCGGGATCGCGGGCCCACTGCCGCATGCTGGCGGCGCAGGGCGTGGTCTCGGCCGCCGACGCCGAGGCCATTCTCGGCGGACTCGACGCCATCGAGGCCGAGATGCGCGACGGGACCTTCCCGTTCCGGGACCGCTTCGAAGACATCCACATGAACGTGGAGGCGCGGCTGGCGGAGCTGATCGGCGAGCCTTCGGGCCGGCTGCACACGGCGCGCAGCCGCAACGACCAGGTGGCCACCGACTTCCGCCTGTGGGTGCGCGACGCCTGCGACCGGACGATCGTCCAGCTGGAGGGCCTGCAGCGGGCGCTGCTGGGACGGGCGGAGCAGCACGCGGCGGACCTGATGCCGGGCTTCACCCATCTGCAGACCGCCCAGCCGGTGACCCTGGGCCATCACCTGATGGCCTATGTGGAGATGTTCGGGCGCGACGCCGGCCGGTTCGTCGACGCGCGTCGGCGGATGAACGAGTGCCCGCTGGGGGCGGCGGCCCTGGCCGGCTCGCCCTTCCCCATCGACCGCGGGATGACCGCCGCCGAGCTGGGCTTCGACCGGCCCATGGCCAATTCGCTGGACGCGGTGTCCGACCGGGACTTCGCCCTCGAGAGCCTCGCCGCAGCGTCGATCTGCGCCGGCCACCTGTCGCGGCTGGCCGAGGAGATCGTGGTCTGGATGACGCCCATGTTCGGCTTCGCCAGCCTGCCCGACGACCTGACCACCGGCTCGTCGATCATGCCGCAGAAGCGCAATCCCGACGCGGCCGAGCTGGTGCGGGCCAAGACCGGCCGGATCATCGGCTCCCTCGTAGCCCTGTCGACGGTCATGAAAGGCCTGCCGCTGGCCTATTCGAAGGACATGCAGGAGGACAAGCCGCCGGTGTTCGAGGCCTTCGACGCCCTGGATCTGGCGGTCGGCGCGATGACCGCCATGGTCGCGGCGCTGCGGCCGGACACGGCGCGCATGGCGGCGGCGGCGGGCGCGGGCTTCTCGACCGCGACCGATCTGGCCGACTGGCTGGTGCGCGAGCTGGACCTGCCCTTCCGCCAGGCCCACCACGTCACCGGCGCCGCGGTGAAGCGGGCCGAGGCGCTGGGCGTGGGCCTGTCGCAACTGCCGCTGGAAGAATTGCAGGCCCTGCATCCCGGGGTGACCGAAGCGGTTTACAAGGTGCTGTCGCCCGAGGCTTCCTGCGCCAGCCGCCGGAGCTTCGGCGGCACGGCGCCGGAGCAGGTCCGCGCGCGCATCGCAGACTGGAAGGCGCGCCTGGGCGCGGGGGAGATCCGATGAACAAGCTGACCGTCGCGGGCCTGTCGGCCCTGATCACCCTGTCCGCCGCCGGCTGCGGCCGCATGGCCGATCTGGACGCGCCGCCGGCCAAGCGGACGGAGCGCGGCATGCGCGACGCCAACGCCGAGAGCCTGCCCGAACCGGCCACGGTCAACCGCCCGAACCGGCAGCTGCCGATCGAGGGCGGCCCGGGCTCCACCCCCTTCGACGGCCCCGGCAACCGCCCCGGCTGAACCTGACGGATCCCAGTTGCATCATTTTCACCGGATCGACGGCGTCCTGCATGCGGAGGGCGTGTCGCTGGAGACGGTCGCGGCCGAAGTCGGCACGCCGGCCTACGTCTATTCCACCGCCACCCTGGAACGGCACCACGGCCTGTTGCGGCAGGCGCTGGACGCCCGGCGGAGCGCGCTGGGCGACGCCCTGATCGCCTTCGCCGTCAAGGCCAACAGCAACCTGTCGGTGCTGGCCACCCTGGCGCGCGCGGGCTGCGGCGCCGACACGGTGTCGGAGGGCGAGATCCGGCGGGCGCTGGCGGCGGGCGCGCCGGCGGACCGGATCATCTTCTCAGGCGTGGGCAAGACCGACGCCGAGCTGGCCTTCGCCATCGACGCCGGCGTGCGCCAGATCAACGTCGAGAGCGGGGCCGAGCTGGACCGGCTGATCGCGGTCGCCGCGGCGCGGGGAGCGGTCGCCACGATCGCCGTCCGGGTCAATCCGCGGATCGGCGCCGGCGGCCACGCCCGCATCACCACCGGCGGGGCCACCGACAAGTTCGGGGTGCCGATCGAGGAGGCGTTCGACCTCTACGCCCGCGCCGCCGCCTCGCCGCACGTGCGGCCGGCGGGGCTCGCCTGCCACATCGGCAGCCAGATCCTCGACCTCGCGCCGATGGAGACGGCGTTCCGCACCCTGCGCGAGATGACGCTCGAGTTGCGGGCCCGCGGCTTCGAGGTCGCCCGGCTCGACCTCGGCGGCGGGCTGGGCGTGCCCTACCACGGCCAGGCGGAGACGCCGTCGATCGAGGCCTACGCCGCCATGTGCGCCCGGGTGCTGGACGGCCTCGGCGTCGAGGCGGCGTTCGAGCCGGGCCGGCTGCTCGCCGCCAACGCCGGGGTGCTGGTCAGCCGGGTGATCCAGGTCAACCGGCGGGCCGACGGCCGCCGCTTCCTGGTGCTGGACGCCGGCATGAACGACCTGATGCGTCCGGCCCTGTACGACGCCTTTCACGACCTCGTGCCGGTGCGCGAGCGGCCGGGCGAGGCGGTTCCGTACGATCCGGTGGGGCCGATCTGCGAGTCCACCGACGTCTTCGCCCGCGACCGCCTGCTGCCGCCGCTGGAGGCCGGCGACCTGGTCGCCTTCATGAGCGCGGGCGCCTACGGGGCGGTGCTGTCGAGCGAGTACAATTCCCGGCCGCTCGTCCCCGAGGTGCTGGTCAACGGCGACCGCTGGGCGGTGGTGCGGAAGCGGCCCTCGTACGAGGAGATGTGGGCGCGGGAGCCGCGGGCGGAGTGGTTGTGAGGGAGGGGCCGGGGATCAGGGACGAGGGATTGGGGATGAGGGATGAGGGATGAGGGATGAAGGCGTGCTCGCCGTCTGACCATCAGGAAGCTCGATCAGGCACCCTCTTCTCCCCAATCCCTCATCCCTAGTCCCTCATCCCTAGTCCCTCATCCCTCATCCAGCGCGCACACATCCGGCAGCCCCCGCAGCGCCCCCGCGTGATCCAGGCCGTAGCCGACGAGGAAGCGGTCCGGGGCCTCCCAGCCGACGAAGTCGGGTTCGGGGGCGCGGGGCTTCGGCCAGGGCTTCCGGGCGAAGACGACGGTGAGGACCTCGCTTGCGCCCTTGTCCTTCGCGATGCGCACCGCCTCGGCCAGCGACAGGCCGGTGTCGAAGACGTCGTCGATGAGCAGCACGCGGCGGCCCTCGATGGGTCGCTGGAAGTCGGCGTAGACGTCGATGCGGCCGCGGCTGGTCCGCTCGTCGCCGTAGGACGCCAGCCACAGGGCGTCGAAGCGGACGTGGCGGCCATGGCGCGACAGGGCGCGGGTCAGGTCGGCGGCGAACCACAGGCCGCCGGTGAGCAGGACCGCGGCGACGGTCTCGTCGTCGATGACCGGGGCGATGCGGGCGGCGAGATCGTCGACGATGCGCCGGACCTCGGCTTCAGGGAGCAGGACGGTCGGGGCGGGAGTCGCGTCAGCCATGCCCCGGCGATACCGCCTCCGGCGCGTGCGAGTCGAGGGTCGCCGCCACCGGAACGGCGTCGACCGGGCGCAAGCCGGCGGCTCCGGGCGCGTCCGTGGCCAGGGCCGGACGCAGTCCCGCCTCGCCGCCGGAAGCGACAGGGAGGGGGCGGACCGCCGGCGGCGCGTGATGCGCCGGCGCATGGGAGGCCGGCGGACGGGCGGCCGGCGCATGGGCGGCCGGCGCTGCTCCGGCGGCGGAGAGGACGAAGTCGACGCCGATGCCCGCCGCCCGGGCGCCCGGGTCGGGGATGATGGTCGCGAAGCCCTGGACCTTGCCGGGCAGCACCGGGGCGGCGTCGATCCGGACGAGGGCGTGGCCGATCTCGGCCCCATGGCTGTCGAGCAGGGCCACGCGGACCGGCGGAGCCACCCGCTCGTCGTCGCGAACGTTGCGCAGGGCTCCCGAGACCAGGATGCGCCCGGGATCGCTGGGCAAGGGCCGGGCGCTGAGCGCCTCGAAGTCGAGACCGGTCGGGTTCACCTCCAGGCCGACGGCGGCGTAGGCGGCGGCGGTGCGCGGCGCGAGCTCCACGACCTCCACCCGGAACAGCCAGGCGGCGGCGAGCAGCAGGGCGAAGCCGGAGGCGATGCCGGCCCAGACCGCCCCGTGCGCGGCGGCGCGGCGCAGGCGGCGCTGCTGTTCGGCGCGGGCGCGGAAGGCGCGGGGCAGTTCCGGGGCCGGAGTCTCGGCCAGGCTCTCGGGCGCGGGCTCCTCCCGGGCCGGCGGCTCGCCCGGCCCCCCGGCGGCGGTGGCCGACAGCTCCAGCGGCTCGTCGAGGCTGGCGCGCCAGGTGTGCTTGCAGGACTTGCAGCGCACGGTGCGGCCGTGCGGGCCGATGGCGTCATCGGGCGCGAAATAGCTGGTGGCGCAGGACGGGCAGGTCAGTATCATGTGCGCTGACTGCGAGGCTCTTCGCCCCCTCCCGTCGCGGCGCCCGCCGCGTACAACCCGTAAATCGATGCCCGTCCACCCCCGCCGCGCCGCCGACGCCGCCGCCTCGCCCGAAACCGTCCGCATGGACGGGGTCGGCTTCGGCTATGGCGACGCGCCCGAGGTGCTGCGGGACGTTAACCTCACTTTGCCGCGCGGCTCTTTCCACTTCCTTACCGGGCCGTCGGGGGCCGGCAAGTCGACCCTGCTCAAGCTGCTGACCCTGTCGGCGCGGCCGACGCGGGGCGAACTGCGCTTGTTCGGGGAGAGCGTGGCCGGGCTGCCGAGATCGGGGCTGCCGGGCCTGCGGCGGCGCATGGGGGTGGT
>Ga0233425_10010265_pt1 | contig 11479 bp, 9 predicted proteins | sample Watercolumn_Towu_2_FD_181712 | JGI IMG/M metagenome (GOLD analysis project Ga0233425, IMG submission 181712) | Freshwater microbial communities from Lake Towuti, South Sulawesi, Indonesia - Watercolumn_Towuti2014_140_MG | ecosystem: Environmental > Aquatic > Freshwater > Lake | place: Indonesia...
CGCTCGTACGCGAATAATCGGTGCTTCATCGACATCGAATGGCCCCAGAATTCACGTAGAAACGCCGATATGGAGCAAGATGTGCTCATCCCCGCACTTTTTTCGGAAAGTCCGACAGACTCCTAGGGCAGAAAGTCCGACAGACTCCTAGGGAAGCCCCGCCGCGATGGACAGCGTTCAATGCCAGGCTGTGGCCGCGCTTTGGCCGAGGCAGGCAGCACGAGCGACACCACCCTTTCCGGCCAATGTCGTTAAGGATGTGGCCGACAATAACTTCCCGCAAATCCCCGACTGATGTTTCTGAGCAGTCAGTCCCGATGGGATCGCATTGAAGCCCCTCTCCCTGCGGGGAGAGGGGCTTAATCTAACCGGTCATGGCACTCGTGCCACCCCGGACCATGAAAGTACTCGCGCCATGGCCGGTTTCCCTCACCCCGGCCCTCTCCCAAAGGGAGAGGGAGACCAAGGTGTTCACTTCGCGACTTTCATGGTAACGGCATTGCCTTTCCGGCTGATTCCCGCTTCCTGTCGCTGCCACCGCCGGAAGAACCGTGAAGTGTGCGAAAGACCTGTACGGCGGATTGGCGCGGCAATCCGTCATGATGGAGTGACCAAAGAACGGCTCCAGTGGATTCGCTGGCTGCAGCTGAACTGAACGGGGCGGCTTTCCTTCCGGGCCGATAGGGGGTAAAACAGCGAACCCCGACCCATCTGCGAGTGCAGTCATGACAACAACAAGAGCCGCCCAAGCGACGATTCTGCAATCCGACTCGCGCACCCCGCCGCGCATCCCTTCGGCCTGGTCCGAGGCGACCGGGCGCGGTGTCATCGACGAAACCACCTTCCGTACCATCGAAGTGGTGAAGTTGTTCGACACCATCGGCATGGCCGGTACCCGGATCGGTCAAGCGGTGCTGTACCGCTCCCTGACCCATCCGCTGGCGACCACCGAGGCGGTGCAGGAAAAACAGGCGGCTTTGCAGGAACTGGAGGCGCGCCCGGAGCTCCGGGATGGGGTCGCCAACCTGGTGCGGCGCACGGCGCGGCGGGAGGAGGATTTCTATCGGCTGCTGTTCGGCAGCTTCCTGGGCTGGGTCGGCCGTCCTGCCGATGAAATGGAGGTGGAGGGCTACGGCTACGAGTCCTACATCAAGGGAACCGGATTCATGCTGGATCTGGCGGACGGCGCGGCGAAGCTGCCCAAACCGGAAAGCGGCTATCTGCAGGCTATCGTCGACGACATTTGCGGTTTCGCCGAATCCCGCGCCGGCGTGCTGATGCGGGGGCCGGTCTACCGCTCGGAGAAGGGCATCCTCACCGCGGCCGAGAAGGGCTGGCTGACGCCGGCGGTGAAGTTCCAGCCGTCGCTGTTCAAGCCGGTCGCCCTCGCCATGCTGGTGCTGGTGATCCTGCTGGCGCTGGAATTCGTGCCCGTCCTGCTGGAGATCGCCAGCGCCATCGCGCCGCTGTTCTGGCTGGTGCTGCCGCCCATGGCGCTGGTCTACGTGCCCATCGTCGGGGGCTTCGACCGCGACGCCATCATCTATCCCCTGCGCGAGATCTTCAAGCGCTCGCCGGAAGTTCAGCGGGCTCTGGACGCCCTGGGAAAACTGGACGAGCTGATGAATTTCCTGCATCTGCGCGAGAACTTCGGCCATCCCATGACGCTGCCCAAGCTGCTCGACGGACCCGCCCACACCGCCAGGCTCGGGGCGGTGCGCAATCCCATCCTGGCCAAGGGCAATGCCGATTACGTGGCCAACGACATCGATCTGGCCGATGACCGGCTGACCTTCATCACCGGCCCCAACAGCGGCGGCAAAACTGCCTTCTGCAAGACCCTGGCGCAGACCCAGCTGCTGGCCCAGATCGGCTGCTATGTGCCGGCGGAAAGCGCCGAGCTGACGGTGGCCGACCGCATCTTCTACCAGGTGCCGGAGATCAGCCAGCTGACCGACGGCGAGGGACGCTTCGGCACCGAGCTCAAGCGCACCAAGGAGGTCTTCCTGGCCACCGGCAGCCGCAGCCTGGTGATCATAGACGAATTGTCGGAAGGCACCACCCACGAGGAGAAGATCGAGATCTCCACCGACATCCTCAACGGCTTCCGTCAGAAGGGCTGCAGCACCCTGCTGATCACCCACAACCACGAACTGGTGGAACATTTCCAGGAACAGGGCATCGGCCACCCGCGCCAGGTGGAATTCCGGGACGACCAGCCCACCTACCGGCTGGTGGAAGGCATCTCCAAGGTCAGTCACGCCGACCGGGTGGCGCGCAAGATCGGCTTCGCCAAGGAAGATATCGCCCGCATGCTGGGCCAGGGCGAGTGATCCGTTGATCGACGGGGCAATGGTGTTGAATTGAGCCCCTACCCAGGAACCGGCTGCCCATGGCCGCCTCCATTTCCCTTCTCCCTCCGGGAGAAGCGGGCCCGGAGGGCCGGATGAGGGAAGGGTCGCGATTCAAGCGACCGTTTGCCACTGGAAGAGACCATCCGGTTCCAGGGCCACAATCCGCCGGCCATGGGGCCGGGTGGTCTCTCCCCGTGGGGAGAGGGGCCTAACGGCATTGGACGGTCTGGGCGCCTCGCGCTTGCTACAGACTCGTTGGAACATCTGGCGCTTCAGCCGTCACCCTGCCCTCTCCGAGAGGGGGAGGATTCCTACTCAACAGCTTGGTGATTGACGGGAGGATGCGCCATGCTCGAAATCGTCCAGATTCCGGTACTCAGCGACAACTACATTTACCTGCTGAGGGACGGGCAGTCCGCTGCCGTCGCCGTGGTCGACCCGGCCGAGGCGGGACCGGTGTTCGAGGTCCTGGGGCGGCGCGGCTGGCGGCTAGATTACATCCTCAACACCCATCACCACGGCGACCACGTCGGCGGCAACCTGGATTTGAAGCGGGCAACCGGCTGCCGAGTCCTCGCCGCCGCCACCGACGCCGCCCGCATCCCGGGCATCGACCGCGGGCTGGCGGATGGCGAGGAAATTCTGCTGGGCGGTGAACGCGCCAAGGTGCTGGCCGTGGGCGGCCATACCCGCGGCCATATCGCCTACTGGTTCGCCGGCCAGGACGCGCTGTTCTGCGGCGATACCCTGTTCAGCCTGGGCTGCGGCCGGCTGTTCGAGGGCAGCGCGGAGCAGATGTGGGCCTCGCTGGACACCATCCGCAAGCTGCCTGCCGCCACCCGCATCTATTGCGCCCATGAATACACCCAGGCCAACGGCCGCTTCGCCCGCACCGTCGAGCCCGGCAATCCGGCCCTGCAGCAGCGGCTCGCCGAGGTCGACCGGTTGCGCGCCGGAGGATGGCCCACGGTGCCTTCCACCCTCCAAGGGGAACTGGAGACCAATCCCTTCCTGCGGCCGGAGAGCCCGGAGATCCGGCAGCGGTTGGGGCTTCAGGATGCCTTGAACTGGCAGGTATTTGCGAAACTGCGGGAGAGCAAGGACGGCTTTCGCTGAGATCGTCTCGCTGCCGCCATGGAGCGGGATTCTTCAGGCGGCGACACAGAACCGCTGAATGAGTCCCCGCAGGATCCGAATCATGGGTTCGATGCGATCCAGGGAAAGAAACTCGTCGGCCTGATGGGCCTGGTCGATGTCGCCGGGACCCAGGACCACGGTCTCCATGCCCAGCCGCGACAGGATGGGGGCTTCGGTGCCGAAGGCGACGGCGCCGGCTTCGCTGCCGGTTAGGTCGCGGCATTCCCGGACCAGAACGGAGTCGGCGGGGGCCTCGAAGGGCTCGAGCCCGTCGAACAGCGGCGTGGTCTGAAGCTGGAGACGGGGCAGAGCACCCAACGCCGCCTGGAGCCGTGCCGCCATGGCGTCCCGCAGTTCGGTCAGGCTCATCCCCGGCAGTGGGCGGATATCGATCTGCATTTCGCAGTGGGGGCAGATGCGGTTGGGATTGTCGCCGCCGTGGATGGAGCCGAAGTTGAGGGTGGGGAAGGCCACCTGGAAGGCGGGATTGCGGTAGCGGGACTGCAGTTCGGCGCGCCAGCGCAGCAGCTCCGCCAGCACCAGCTGCATGCCTTCGATGGCGTTGGCACCCAGCTCCGGGTTGCTGGAATGGCCAGCCTGACCGGTGATCCGGATGCTCTCCATCATCACCCCCTTGTGCATGCGGATGGGCTTGAGTCCGGTCGGTTCGCCGATCACCGCGAAGCGCCCCGGCCGCAATCCCGCCGCCAACAGCTGCTTGGCGCCGGACATGGAGCTCTCCTCGTCGGCGGTGGCCAGAATGGTCAGCGGCCGGCGCAGGGTCTTGGCGTCGAAGGACAGCGCCGCGGCCATGGCCAGAGGAAAGAATCCCTTCATGTCGCAACTGCCGAGACCGTAGATGCGTCCCTCCTTTTCCCTGGCGGTGAAGGGGTCGCTGGACCAGCGCTCCAGGTCGAAGGGCACGGTATCGGTGTGCCCGGCCAACACCAGGCCTTCGCCGGCCGTTACGGAATCGCCCAGGGTCGCCAGCAGGTTGGCCTTGGCGGGGGCGACATCCAATACCTGGACGGAAAACCCGTAGCCGTCGAGCCAGTCGGCAAGCCGGTCGATGACGGCGCGGTTGCCCTGGTCGAAAGCGGGGTCGGTGCAACTGACCGAAGGCTGGGCAATGAGGGCGCGGATCTGGGCCAGCGTGTCGGCGGATGAGAGGGGCATGGCGGCGGGACGGAAGAAGGCCTGCCCCACAGGGTGACCGTTCCGGCGCATGGGGTCAACTCCCGCCGGGGCGGGACCGGCGGCTTTCGCCGATCGCTTGCACTAGTATTGTCTTGGTGTTGTCAGATTCCAGAGCCTGCCCGGATCGGCGTTTTTCACTGAGATCGGGCGCCCAGCCGACCCGGATCAAAAAAAGGGCTTGTCAAGTGCAGGGAAACGTGCACAATTGAGAACCGTTCTTAACTGATGCCATGTTCTATGTCCTCATCCCTCACTTCCCTGGTTACCGGCGAAGAAGCCTCCATCGTCGCCATTCAAGCGGACGAAGTGCTGCGCAATCGCCTCATGGCCCTGGGGTTCCGTATCGGGCAGCGGGTGCGTCTGGTTCGCCGCGGGGCTTTTTCCGGTCCATTGCAGGTCCGCATCGGCGGGACTGATATCATTATCCGCGGGCGCGATGCCGCTCGTATCGAGATCAGCCGGTCCTGACGCAAACCTCGCGGGTTTCGGGCCGGTCACCGCAACCCACAACCCGCGACGTTCTCGAGCACAGGCAGCGACCGACAGTGAAGCGCATAGCCCTCCTGGGGATGCCCAACACGGGCAAATCCACCCTTTTCAACCGCCTCTCCGGAGCTACCGCCCGCGTCGGCAACTGGCCGGGCATTACCGTCAGCCTGTTGCGGGCGCGGGTGCTGGTGGGGGCCGCCATCGCCGAAGTGGTCGACCTGCCGGGCATCTACGATTTGCACGGTTACGCCGACGACGAGCGCATCGTCCGCCATTTCCTGGAGACCCAGCCCATCGACCTGGCGGTGGTGCTGGTGAACGCCAACCAGCTGGAGCGCCAGCTGTTCCTGACCCTGCAGCTGCAGGAGCTCGGGTTTCCGGTATTGCTGGTGGTCAACATGATAGACGAATCGCGCCGCCTCGGGATTCGCATCGATGTGGAAGCGCTGGCACGGGAGCTGGGGCTGACCGCCGTCGGGGTCAGCGCCAAGTACGGCGAGGGCCACAACGAGCTGCTGCGGACCATGGCCCAGTTGCTCAGCGCCGGTCCGGACGGGCGCCGCGAGGTGCCGGCCGACGTGGTGCGGCGGCTGAGCGCCGACGACGCCCTGGAGATGCGGGTGAACGAGGTGCTGTGCCGCTCCGTCGCCAGGCCCTACCTGGTGCCGGAGCAGTTGTCCGACCGTCTGGACCGGTTTCTGATGCATCCCTGGTTCGGCATCCCGTTTTTCTTCGTGGCCATGTTCCTGGTGTTCAGCGGGGTGTTCTTCCTGGGTACCCCGATTCAGGATTTGATGAAACAGGGATTTGCAAGCCTGGCCAGCGTGGCGCTGGAACCCGCTCTGGCGGATGCGCCGCCAATGCTGCGCGGTTTTCTGATGGAAGGACTGTACGCCGGGGTGGCCACGGTCACCACCTTCGTGCCCCTGATCGTGCTGTTTTTCTTCTTCATGGCGCTGGTGGAAGATTCCGGCTACCTGTCCCGTGCCGCCTTCCTGATGGATGCCCTGATGGCCCGGCTGGGCCTGGACGGCCGCAGCTTCGTCATGCTGCTGATGGGATTCGGCTGCAACGTGCCCGCCATCATGGGTACCCGCATCATGCGCAGCCGGGCGCTGCGGCTGCTATCGATGATGGTGATCCCGTTCTCCCTCTGTTCGGCCCGGCTACAGGTGTTCCTGTTCCTCATCGCCGCGCTGTTCACCGCCCGCCAGGCGCCGCTGGTGCTGCTATCGCTCTACGGGATCAGTTTTCTCACCGCCTTCGTCACCGCCCTGGGGCTGCGCCACCACCGCCGTTTCGTCTCCGACGAGTCCTTCGTGGTGGAGCTGCCCCCCTACCGGCTGCCGACGCTGCGCCAGATCTGGCTGCGCGGCTGGCTGGAAGTGCGGCATTTCGTGCAGCGCGCCACCAAGATCATCGTCGCCGGCGTGATCCTGGTGTGGCTTCTCACCCATTTCCCCGCCGGCACCGTGCCGGCCTCCGCGGAGACCTACGCGGGCATGGTCGGCCGGGCGCTGCAACCGGTGTTGCAGCCCCTGGGGATCGACGAGCGGCTGGCGGTCGCCCTGATCTTCGGTTTCGTCGCCAAGGAAGTGGTGATCGGCTCCCTGGCGGTGATCTACGGGCTGGAGGGAGACGCCCTGAGCGCCCACGTGGCGCAGGTCATGACCTGGCCTCAGGCCTATAGCTTCATGCTGTTCACCCTGATCTACACCCCCTGTCTTTCCACCATCGCCTCAATCCGCGCCGAATCCCGCAGCCTCCGCTTCACCGTGGCCGCCGTGGTGTGGCCGCTGGTTCTGGCGTGGCTGGTCAGCTTCGCCTTCTACCAGTCCGTCCTCTTCCTTGGCGGTTGAAGCGTTTGCCGTGCTCCCGGCGGGAATCCGGGAAGAACCTCGGCGGTTGTGTCAAATCCATCAGCCGCCGCGGTATATCCCGCAGGCGGGCCGCGCAGCGGCGCCGGCGAGCTCGTGTATCCCATTGATCCGACGTTGATCCTGCCTTTTTCGCGGCTAGGCATGAAGAGTGCAATTGCCTTCATGCCCGAGCCACGGCCCAACCGGCTGGCTCTGGCACGACCGCGCCGCAGTGGTTGCCTCCGAGCGATCCGATGTCTTGGCGGTTGGCCGCTGGCGGCGATCCCGCATACCCAATTGACGGAGCTATTGAATGAAAGCTACTAGCTTGAAGATCGTTTGGACCCTGTTTGTCGCGGTGCTGTCCGGCATCGCCGTAGCCGGCGGCCGCTATGCCGATCCCCCGATGAATCTGGCGGAGGTCTACCAGGCTACCCAGGTCGCCCTGGACGCGGCCAAGGCCGGCAACAAGGACGGAGCGCTGGAAGCTTCCCTCAAGGGGCGCAAGCTTGCGGTGACGTCGTTCAAGGAGAAGAGCACCATGCCCATGCAGGTGGCAGCCAGCGGACTGAAAGAGGCCATTGCGGCTCTGGACTCCGGCAAGGTCGACGGCGCCGTGGCACCGCTGGAGCACACCATCGAGAAACTGAAAGAGGAAGTCGAATACTACAAGAAAGAAGGCAAGATGTAACAAGCCTGCCACCTGCTTCCCATCTAACCGCGGTGCACGGAGGCACCGCCGGGTTCGGCGGCTTCGTGCCGCCGAATTTGTGTCCGGGACGCTGCGTTTGCATGCCGCGCAGGGGTGACAGCAATGGGTGTGGGCGGGCGCGGCGCGGCATCGGCAATCCGCTCCCGGCGGTGGTAGCATGGTCCCCCATGACCGGTTCCCCTTCCGACCCGCCACCGCCGAATCGCCCGCGCAAGGGTCGGGGTGCCGTGACCAACCCGGAGGGCCGCTACAGCCGGTCGCGCCGGGAATTTCTCGACGACGGCTGGTCCAGCGACGAGGCCGCTCCGCCGCTGCCGACGGAGGTCGGCGAGGATGCGGCGCGGACCGCCATCACCCGCAACCGCTCGCCGGACATTCCGTTCGAGCAGTCCGTCAACATGTACCGGGGCTGCGAGCACGGCTGCATCTACTGCTACGCCCGACCCAGCCACGCCTACCTGGGCCTGTCGCCGGGGCTCGATTTCGAGACCCGGTTGCTGGCGAAATCGGCGGCACCGGAACTGCTGGAAAGGGAACTTGCCGCCAGGAACTACCGCTGTCAGGTCATCGCCCTGGGGGCCAACACCGATCCCTACCAACCCATCGAGCGGCAGCGGGCGTTGACCCGGCGTATTCTGGAGATCCTGCTGGATTGCCGCCATCCGGTCAGCATCACCACCAAGGCGGCGCTGATCGAGCGCGACCTCGATCTGCTCACGATGCTGGCGGAACGCCGGCTGGTGCAAGTCAATGTCTCGCTGACCACCCTCGATCGCGGCCTGGCTCGGGTGCTGGAGCCGCGGGCGGCGGCACCGGAGCGGCGGCTGGCGGTGATGCGGTGTCTGGCCCAGGCCGGCGTTCCGGTGGCCGTGCTGGTGGCGCCGGTGATTCCGGTCCTCACCGACGCCGAGTTGGAACGGCTGCTGGAACAGGCCGCGGCAGCCGGGGCGAGCCAGGCCCAGTACCTGATATTGCGGCTGCCCCTGGAGCTGAAAGAGCTGTTCGCCGCTTGGCTGGACGCCCACTATCCCCTCGCCAAGCAGCATGTGCTGAACCGGCTGGCGGAGTTCCACGGGGGCGAACTGTACCGATCCGGATTCGGCACCCGCCAGACCGGCACCGGGGTCTACGCGGAGCTGATGCGGCAGCGCTTCCGCCTGGCCATTCGCCGCCTGGGGCTGAACCAGCGCAGCCTGAACCTGGACACCACCCAGTTCCGTCCGCCGCTGCGGCCGGGTCAGCAGATGAGCCTGTTCTGAATCGCCGCCGCAAGGGGCAGCCGGGTTCAGTGTTTGCGGCGGCGCTTGGCGGCGCGGGTGCGGCGGTGGCGAGGTGCCGCACGGGCGGTGTGCCCCAGGCCCGTCGCCGCGTCCTGCCCTGTCTCCGCCAGCTTCTCCAGCGCCCGCTGATCTCTTTCGACCGCCGCCTTGCGCGCCCCGGCCAGCAGCCGCAGGGCTTCGTCACGGTCGCCCGGAGCGATCTCCTCCTCCAGGGTGGCGAGCCCGGTGGCCGCCTCCGCGTTACCGGCGTCGGCGGCGCGGCCATACCAGTAATAGGCCATGACGTTGTCCCGGGGCAGGCCCTCGCCGGCGGCATAGAGCGATGCCAGAATGGTCTGGGCGGTGGCATCACCCCGCTCCGCCGCCTTGCCGAACCAGGAGGCGGCTTCGGTGCTGTCCTTCTTCAGGCCCAGCCCGTAGTAAGAGAGGATGCCCAGCTTGGCTTCGGCCATGGGTTCGTTCTGGGCCGCCGCCTGCAGGAACCAGCGCCGCGCCTCGGCATAGTCCTGGGCCACGCCGGCGCCCTTCATATAGAGGTTGCCCAGGTTGACCTGGGCCACCACGTTGCCCTGTTCCGCCAAGGGCCGGAACTCCTTGAGGGCAGCCGAATAGTCCTGCCGGGCCAGGGCGTCGACGCCGGCTTCCAGGCTGGCGGCAAGCACCGGCAACGGTAGCAGGAGGATGAGCCAGCGCCAGAGTTTCATGGTGCGGTCCTCAGCACCAGCTTGCCGATGTGCTGGCCGGACTCCATCATCCGGTGGGCTTCGGCCGCCGCTTCCAGCGGGAATTGGGCGTGAATCACCGGTTTCACCGCGCCAGATTCCAGCAGGGGCCAGACCCGTTGCCGCACCGCTCCGGCGATGGATACTTTCTCGGCGACGCTGCGGGAGCGCAGGGTGGAGCCGGTTACCGTGAGCCGTTTGGCCATCACCGTCCACAGGTTGAGTTCGGCCTTGCTGCCGCCCTGCACGGCGATCTGCACCAACCGGCCGTCGGTGGCCAGGCAGGCCAGATTGCGCGGCAGATAATCGCCGCCCACCAGGTCCAGGATGACATCGACCCCGCGGCCGCCGGTGTGCCGCTGGATGGACTCGACGAAATCCTCGCGGCGGTAGTCGATGGCGTGGGCTCCCAGCGCCACGCAGGCCCGGCATTTCTCCGGCGTGCCGGCGGTGGCGTAGACCGTCGAGCCCAGCGCGCAGGCGATCTGGATGGCGGTCACCCCGATGCCGCTGCTGCCGCCGTGCACCAGCAGGCTTTCCCCGGGAATCAGCCGTCCCCGCTCGAACACGTTGCTCCACACGGTGAACACCGTCTCCGGCAGGGAGGCTGCCTCGATTTCGTTTAAGCCGGCCGGTAGCGGCAGACATAACGGCGCGGCGGCGAGGCAGTATTCGGCATAGCCGCCGCCCGTCACCAGGGCGCAGACCCGGTCGCCGATGGCTGGCGAGTCCGCGCCGGGGCCGACGGAAACCACGCTGCCGGAGATCTCCAGGCCGGGGATGTCGGACGCGCCGGGCGGCGGCGGGTAGCGGCCCTGACGCTGCATCAGGTCGGGCCGGTTGACCCCGGCCGCAGCGACCCGCACCAGCACCTCGCCATTCCCTGGTATGGGCACGGACCGGCGTGTCGGCTGCAGCACCTCCGGCCCGCCCGGTTGGGCGATTTCCACGGCGAGCATGGTCGTAGGGTGGGTTAGGCGCACATCGCGATGGGCTTTGGCTTCATCGAAAGGTCAAGTCGTGCGCCGTAACCCGCCGGCTGCTTGCATAACGGAAGGTCATCCGCCATCTGTGGTCAATCCTTTGCACTCCAACCCACCATCGGTGGGTTACGGTGCGCGCCAGCCTCATCCAAGGCGGTGACACCCTTTGGATTGCGCACCTAACCCACCCTACGTTGGGGCTGGCCGAGCGTCAGCGCCGCGCCGCCTGGTACACCGGCATCAGCCGTTCCGCCAGCTGTGCCAGGGTTTGCAGCCGGGTTTCCGGGTTGGGGTGGGTGCTGAGCCATTCCGGTGGATGACCGCCGCCGGCGTTCAGCATCTTTTCCCACAGGGTCACCGCGGCACGGGGGTTGTAGCCGGCCTTGGCCGCCAGTTCGATGCCCACCTGGTCGGCTTCCATTTCGTTCTGGCGCGAGTTGGGCAGTTGCAGGCCCACGGTGGCGAGGCTATCGGCCAGCCCGGCTACACCCCGCACATCCACTCCCATGGCGGCGCCGGCCAGGACGCCCAGGCCCACGCCCACGTTCTGCATCTTGGCGCGCGAGATCTTCTCGGCCTGGTGGGAAAGCAGGGCGTGGGAGATTTCGTGGCCCATGACCTGGGCGAGCTCATCGTCGGTGGGCTTGATCTTCTGCAGCAGGCCGGCGTAGACCGCCATCTTGCCGCCCGCCATGCACCAGGCATTGACCTCGGCGCTGTTGATCACGTGCACGTCCCAGGCCCAT
>Ga0233425_10010266_pt1 | contig 11478 bp, 10 predicted proteins | sample Watercolumn_Towu_2_FD_181712 | JGI IMG/M metagenome (GOLD analysis project Ga0233425, IMG submission 181712) | Freshwater microbial communities from Lake Towuti, South Sulawesi, Indonesia - Watercolumn_Towuti2014_140_MG | ecosystem: Environmental > Aquatic > Freshwater > Lake | place...
CCGCCCTGTACGGTCAGCCGGTTGATCGTCCACTGATCCTGCGCATAAAAGTTGGTCGGAACGAGGTTCCGCACGTACTTGACGTCGCCTCCAACGACCATGGTTTGCGTCAGCTGATTCGGTACGCCGTCTCTCAGCCGAATCTGCGTGAGCTGGTTCGGGTAGTTGTAGGTCTGGGAGGGATTGCCGAATCCGCCCTGGTACCCGAACTTGAAGTTGTGGGCACCGGTGACATACGTCAGCGACGCCCGCAGGCTCGCCAGGTTCCCGATCAGCGAGTGCGCGTACCCCTGGTTCACGGGAGCCGTGGGCGCCCGGGAGAGGAGGTTCGGGAACTCGCCGGCTTGTTCCAGGACCTGAACCATCCCAGGAACGTCGGTGCCGTCGTTTCGCTTCGTAAAGCGGTACCGCGCCTGGTACATGCCCCAGCCCGCTTCGGCCAGCAGCCGCCCCGAGATCGGCGACGACCACGTCGCATGCGGCTGGCGGGACGGGATGTAGTACGACCGCGCCGTCGCTTCCGGCGTCGTGAACGGGGCCGTCCCGGTCCCGCCCCCCTGGCCGTAGTTCGTGTCGAGATACTGCTCGGACCAGAGCGCGTTGAACTTGTTGCGCGGCGTCGCCTGCCACGTCAGCCGGATCGTGGCCTGGCGCTCCACTCTATTGGTGAAGGCCGGCTTCGACCGGTCGAAGTCGACGGTGTACTTGTTGCGGTCACCGGCGTTCCTGTTCCAGAACATGCCGGGGACCGTGCTCTTCCCCCCGGTCTGCCGGAACGTCGAGTAGAACCACAGCTTGTCCTGGATAATCCGGCCGCCATACATCGGATTGACGTCGTACACCGAGATGAGCTCTGAAGGCGACCGCAGCCCGAGATCCTTCAGCCGCTGCGTGTAGTTGCTGCCCTGCAGCGCGTCGTTGGCACCGCTGAAACTGAACTGGCCGCTGAAGGTGTTCGCGCCGTCGCGCGGGATCACGTTGATGACCACGCCGCCGGTCTCGGCGTCGGCAAGCCCCCCCGACGTGGTCAGCACGACTTCCTGCGATCCGGCGACCTGCGGCATGTTCCCGCCGCCACCGGGTCCGCCGGCCCACCCCATGTTGATGCCGTCCGCGTAGATCCGCGAATCGGCGGGGCGGCCACCGTGAATGTAGGAGGCCCCGCCCTGCATCGTCCCCCCGATGTTGCCGGAATCCGTGTTCGTGTTCCCCACCATGCCGACGCCGCCGGCGGCCGCCATGCCGGGAACCAGGTTCTGGATCCCGTTGACGTTGCGTGAGGTGGGAATCGCAGAAATGACGTCCCGGTCGATGATCTGCTGCGTCCGGGCGCTCTGGACGTCGACGATGGGGCTTTCGCCGGTCACCGTCACCGTTTCCTCGATCGTCCCGAGCCTCAGGTCGGCGTTGATGGTGGCCACGAAGCTGCCCGACAGCTCGATCCCCTCACGCCTGACGACGCTGAAGCCCTGCAGCTCGAAGGTCACGGTATAGACGCCCGGCCGCAGGTCGACGATGCGGTACTGCCCCGTGGCGTCGGTGGTCACCGTCCGAACCTTTTCGATCAGAACGGGGCTTGTGGCTTCCACCGTCGCGCCCGGCAGCACGGCGCCGGACGCGTCCCTGACGACGCCGGTGATGGCCGCCTGCGCATACGTGACGGACGGAAGGAGCAGAGCGCACAGCACGACCAGAAGGGGCCCCGAGATTCGCCGCACTACGCTGACCATCGCTGTCCTCCTCAGTTGCCGAAGTGGGCTACGCCGGACGACGTGAACGGAAATAAGAGGGCGAGACGACCGATGCGCGGGCAGGCTAGCCTGCTCGCGGAAGCGTGTCAAGCGAAAGGCGATTCTCGCGCGGGAGCTCAGCGCGGAAGACTAGCGCGGACAGTTGGCATGGATTCTCCGGGACCGACCCATCACGGCATGCGGGATTCGAACGGACACTTCGGAGGATACCTGCGGCGTCGCGGCCGTCAACGTCAACGATTCCGCGTCAACGCCTTTGCGAGACAGGCGATCCGCAGTCACCTGGCGGACGCCCGGTACCAGACGATGAAATCGAGGATGTCGTCGTTGCCGGCAGGGTTCCGCGCGAAGACAGTCCGCGTCGTGTCCAGCGGCCGCATCGTGGCTGAGCGGAGGTTCGGCGCCGAAAAGTTCGCCAGGAGGAACGCGCCAGGCTTGAGCATCGCTTCCACGTTCGCCAGCGCCAGCGCCTGATCGAAGACGTCGTAGTAGATGAAGACGTTCGTGGCGACCACCAGATCGAACGCCTCGCCGTCGAGGCGCTCAGTGACGATGTTGAGGTCGAGCGCGGACATCCGCCGAACGACAGACGGCCTCACGCGAACGGCCCGAAGGTCGGCCACATCCGCGAGTGCCTTCGATGCCGGTGACGGGACGGCGGTTCCGATCCGATCGCCGAAGGCCCGCCAGTAGGCGCGCGTCTCGGGAGTCCACGGCGTGCTCCTCGGCAGCGGAAGGTTGACGGTGTAGCCGACATTCCGACCCGCGCGCGCGCGTGCCTGCGTGACATGGTCGACGACGCGAGGGCTGACGTCGAGAAGCACGACCGCCGGATCGTCCTCCGGCGCGAGGCCCAGGCGCCCGAGCGAATCGACCAGGGCAAACGGCTGCACGGTCTGTGGCGGATAGGCGTCGAACCCGACCTCCTTGTCGGCGAAGTCGAGGCCCGGGCCGATAATCGCCACCCGTCGAACGGAGCCGGATGCGAGCAGCCCGCGCGCCTTCATCGCCGCGAGAGCCTGCTCGACCGAATGGTTGGAGACGAGCGACGTATCGGCCGACAGGCCGCGCGTGCGGAACAGCCGCGATCGCTGAACGAATTCCGCGAGCGGATCGCCCGTGCTCGTGGCGCCGAGCTCCCGATCGATCTGCTCCTGCTCTCCCCCGACCCTGATGACCGCCGCGAGCAGATATTGCCGCACCGCGTCGCGGTCCGCAGCGGTCGCGAAGCGAAGGCCCTTCTTCTGCAGCACGCTGCGGGCGACCAGCCGCCGCTCGTCGGTGCCCGGTGCGCCCAGCGCCGCGACCAGATCGTCGAGCCGGGCCGTAATCAGCTCGATTGTCCGCTGCACGACGACATCGCGGTCCCCCGTCGCGCCCGATTCGACGGCCCCGAACACCGCGCGGGGTCTCGACGTGAACGAGGTCCCGAACAGCAGCCAGTTGACGAGCGTGTCGTCGTCGCCCTGCTCGAGCCGCGCGCGAATCTCGCGATCGTGGCGCTCGATCCAGCTGGGCCACGCCTGTTCCAGCTCCGTCGGACTCAACGGGCTGAGGTCGGCCGGAAGCGCCCGCGCCAGCTCGGTCAGCATCGCCCGGGCTTCGGCGAACCGGACGAACCGCGCCGGAGGCGCGGCGAGGGCCGTGCCAACCGCGAGCAGGAGGACGCCGACCAGCCGGATGCAGCCGTGAGGTATCGGCATGTCGCAGGCGGGTGATTGTATACTCGCCGCGACGGAGCCCCGGAGCGCTGGAGGAGGCGCGGATGAAGGTCGTCCTGGCAATTGCGGTGTCGTTCTGGTCCCTGGCGGCGCCGGCCGCCGTGGCGGCCCAGGAGGGGCATCCGCTCAAGGGATCGTGGCTCGGCGTCTGGACTGGCAACACCACGCACGGCCAGGATGTCGTCGTCGTACTGAACTGGGATGGTAAGGCCATTACCGGGGTCATCAATCCCGGCACCGACAATATCGCCATCAGGAACGCGAGGCTGGATCCCGAAGGCTGGAGCGTGCATTTCGAGGGCGACGCCAGGGACAAGTCAGGCGGCGCGCTCACCTACGTCATCGACGGCAAGATCGAGAATCTCCACCTCCCCACCCGTGCCATCGTTGGCAGCTGGAAGAACCAGAAAGAGAGCGGTGAGTTCAAGATCGGCCGGCAATAGGCGTCTCACGATGAGATGGGGCGCTTCCAGCGCGTGCGCGGCCGCGCTCGCCGGAGTGCTGCTGGCGGGCACATCCGTCGCCGCGCACCACGAGATTCTCGCGAAGTTCGACGACATGAAGCCGGTGACGCTGAACGGTGTCGTGACACACGTCGACTGGCGGAACCCGCACGTGCACGTGTTCATCAATGTTCGCGATCGCGAGGGTCGCGCGACGAACTGGGCCGTCGAGCTCGAAAGCCCGATCGATCTGCAGCAGGACGGCTGGAGCGCCACCTCGCTGCGTCCTGGCGACGCCATCACCGTCGAAGGGATCGCGGCACGAGACGGAAGCCGGCAGCTCTGGCGCCGATCGATGGCCCTGACGGCGACCGCGCGCGAGGTGCTGGCGTTTGCGCCGCGCACGCCGCCACGGCCACTGGGGGCACGCCCGGTGGCCCGTTGGCCCGATGGCCGGCCGCGGCTGGGGGCGATGCCGGGCGCCGCCGGCTACTGGGCCTACCCCACCAGCACCGCCCTCGTGGAAGACGGGGTCGTCGTGGACATGACTGCGCACGGTCTGCTGCGCAACGTCGCGCACGCCCCGAAGGTGGCGCCGATGCAGCCATGGGCACAGGCGCTCTACATGGAGCGGCAGCGGCGGTTCCTGCGCGACGACCCGACCTATCTGCACTGCAAGCCGCCGGGCGGGCCGCGCCAGTTCCAGCAACCCTATGGCGTTCAGTTCCTCGAGGATCGCGATCGGCAGCGGATCTTCGTGCTGTTGGGAGGCGGCAACAACAACTTCCGCATCATCTACACGGACGGGCGCTCCCATGTCGGCCAAGTGGGGGGCGACGACGACAACCCGCTCTACTACGGACGGTCGGTCGCTCGATGGGACGGCGACACGCTCGCCGCCGACACGCGTGGGTTCAACGAGGACTTCTGGTTCACCAGCGGCGGACTCCCGCACACCGAGCAGCTTCGGCTGCTCGAGCGGTTCACTCGCACCGACCTCGACACGCTGCGGTACGACGTGACGATCGACGACGCGGGCGCCTACACGCGGCCATGGTCGAGCCGTTGGATGCTGCGCTGGGTCGCTGGTGAGGAGATGCCACGACACCTGTGTCAGGACAACAGGCCGTAACGTCGCACGCGGAACGGGAACGGAGGAGGACATGCGCGCATACGCACTCGGTGTTCTGATCTCGGCCGGCCTGCTGATGAACGGAGGCGCCGCGGTGGCGCATCATTCGTTCGCTGCCGAATTCGACGCCACGAAGCCGGTCACACTCACGGGCATCGTGACCAAGATCGAGTGGGTCAATCCGCACGTCTGGTTCTATGTCAACGTCAAGGACCCGGCGACCGGTGAGGTCGCGAACTGGGGTGCGGAGATGGGACCGCCGCACGGGCTTCAGCGGCGCGGCTGGCGGCGCGACACGCTCAAGATCGGCGAAGAGGTCACGGTCAAGGGTGCGCTCGCGCGAAACGGCAGCAAGCGGGTCAATGCGTCGGTCGTGACGCTCACGTCGACCGGCGGACGACCGGGCGAGACGCTCGACGCCGCCTCGAGCGGTGCGGGTATCGTGGACAACTGACCCTCTTCCGCCTAAAGGCGGAAGCCACATGTGGCTTCCGGCTTCAGCCGGAAGTCTCGGGCTGGGAATCGGTATGTCGATGACGATGCGATCTTGGATCCTGCTGCTGGCCCTCGCGACGCTTGTGTCCGCGCCGCACGAGTCGATACTCGCCCAGCAGCAAACGCCGCCGGGGAGCGTGCAGGTGGGCGTGCCGGCGGGGCGTGGTGGCGCGCCCGCCGCGCCCGCGCCGGGAGGTCGCGGCGGCCCGCCGCCGGCGCCGGCGCCGCGTGGATCGAACGGGCGAGTGCTGCTGGGCGGGGCGACGCCGGCTGTCAAAGGCGTGTGGCTGCCCGGCGCGGGCGGTGCGCAAACCTCGGCCGCCCAGGGCAACGAACCGCAGCTGCTCCCGTGGGCGCGAGCCGTGCTCGCCCACCGGCGCACCTTCCAGCTCGAGCCCCACACGCGCTGCAAGCCCTCGGGCGGGATTCGGCAGTTCCTCACGCCGTACGGCGTCGAGTTCGTGGAGTTTCCCGAGCTCCAACAGATCTACGTCTTTGATATTGGCGGGCCGCACACGTACCGCACCATCTACATGGACGGCCGCACACATCCGTTGAACCTGCGGCCGAGCTACTACGGTCACTCCGTCGGATGGTGGGACGGCGACACGCTGGTGGTCGACACGACCGGATTCAACGAATCGTTCTGGATCGATCGGCGCGGCACGCCGCACACAGACGCGCTGCGCACGCTCGAGCGGTTCACGCGCCTCGACAGCGTGACGATGAAGTACGAGGTGACGCTCGACGATCCCGGCGCGCTGGCGGCGTCGTGGACCACGGGATTCAACCTGCGCTGGGAAGACGGCACCGAGCTCTTCGAGTACGTCTGCCAGCAGTCGAACTACGCGCCAACGCTCATGGTGGGCGGTGAAGGATCGTCCATCGACCGCAGCAGCACGATCGTCCCCTGACGGGAGGCACCGGTGGCGAGATCATCGAAGCGTTCGGTCGGCCGGCGTGGATTCCTGAAGACTGCGGCGGCCGCCGGCGCGGCCGCGGCGGTGGCCGCGCCGTCTTCGGCGCGCGAAGCCCGAGGGGCACCGCCTTCGCAGGCCACCGGCACCGCGGCCGTCGCACCGCCCTCCGACGCGCAGCTGGCGCGTGAGACGTCCGCGACGCCGCAGGTCCAGGCCGGACGCTTCGTCGAGAGCCCCCAGTCCGACTACATGGTCGATGTCATCCGGGCGCTCGGCATCGAGTACGTCGCCGCCAATCCGGGATCGAGCTTCGAGGCGCTGCACGAGTCGATCATCAACTACGGCGAGAACCGCCATCCGGAGCTGCTGACCGCGCTGCACGAGGAGTCCGCGGTGGCGATGGCGCACGGCTATGCAAAAGCCGAAGGGAAGCCGATGGGCGTCGTCCTGCATGGCGTGATCGGCATCCAGCACGCGGCCATGGCGATCTACAACGCGTACTGCGACCGCGTGCCGGTCTTCATGATGGCGGGCGTCGACGTCGAGGGCGCGGTGCCGGCGCACAACGCCACCGATATGGCGTCGCTCGCGCGTGGCTACGTCAAGTGGGACTACCAGCCGGAGAACCTGGCGCAGTGCACCAACGGGATGTTCCGCGCCTACAGATTGATGATGACGCCGCCGATGGCGCCGGTGCTCCTCGTGCTCGACAGCCGGATCCAGAAGGATCCGCTGACGCGCCGTCCGCCGGTGCCGCCCCTCGTGATGCCGGCGGCGCCAGCGGCCGACCTCGGCGCCGTGCGTGAGGCCGCCAGACTCCTCGTGGCCGCCGAGAACCCGCGCGTGCAGGCTGGGCGCGCCGTTCGAACGCAGGAGGGCCTGCGCCGGTTGGTGGAACTGGCCGAGCTGCTGCAGATGCCGGTCGTGTCCGGCGGGGATCGTGTGAACTTTCCTTCGCGCCATCCGCTCTCCGGCGCGGGCGCCGGCACGCCGGATCTCGTGCTGATGCTGGAAGTCGCCGCCGGAGGCCCCGTCGGCGCGGCGAATGGGCCACAGCCGCGGCGGATCAGCATCAGCGCCGCGGAGCTGCTCGCGACCGCCAACTTCAACGTTCTGGGCAATCCGCCACAGGCCGAGCTGCTCGTCACCGGCGATCCGGAAGCGACGCTGCCGGCGCTGATCGAAGAAGTCACGAAGCTGGTGACCTCCGATCGCCGGACTTCCTTCGACGCGCGCGGACGCAAGCACGCCGACGCCAATCGCCAGGCGCGCGAACAGGCGATCGAGCTGGCGCGCTACGGCTGGGACTCGAGCCCGATCAGCACCGCACGGGTCGCGGCGGAGCTCTGGCCGCTCATCAAGGACGACGACTGGTCGCTCGTTTCGCCCGCGCCGTTCTTCAGCAACTGGCCGCTGCGGCTCTGGGACCTGAACAAGACGTACAGCTATCTCGGCGCACAGGGCGGGGGCGGCGTGGGATACGGCGCGCCCGCGGCGGTGGGTGCGGCGCTGGCGCTGCGGAAGCACGGGCGGCTTGCGATCAACATCCAGTGCGACGGCGACTTGAACTACGCGCCCGGCGTGTTGTGGACGGCCGTCCACCACAGAATCCCGCTGCTCACCATCATGCACAACAACCGCGGCTACCATCAGGAAGTGATGTTCGTCCAGCAGATGTGTTCGGAACGCAACCGGGGCGCCAGAAATGCCCACATCGGCACGACACTCAAGGAGCCGAACATCAGCTACGCCAAGCTGGCCGAAGGCTACGGCATGTACGCCGAAGGGCCCATCGACCATCCGCGCGATCTGGGTTCCGCACTCAGGCGCGGTATCGAGCGCGTGAAGAAGGGCGAGCCCGTCCTCCTCGACGTCGTCACGCAGCCGCGCTGAGGCTGGGTACGTGGGGTCCGGCTTTAGCCGGACCAAGGTTTCAGTACGTGGGGTCCGGCTTTAGCCGGACCAAGGTTTCAGTACGTGGGGTCCGGCTTCAGCCGGACCATTACCGGACCAAGGACACGCGATGAAGATTTCTCTAATCGCGATCGTGAGCGCGACCGCACTTCTGGTGGCAACAGCCGGCGCGCACCAGGCGCCGGCCGAACCGCAGAAGCCGGCGACCACCGGCAACGCCTCGCTCGGCAAGCAGTTGTTCCTCGACTATAGCTGCTGGGCCTGTCACGGCTACAACGCGCAGACCGGCAACGGTGCGCGGCTGCTGCCGCCGCGATTCACCGAGCGACAGTTCACGATGTACCTGCGCACGCCGCGCACGCGCCAGATGCCGGCGTACACGGCGAAGGTGCTGAGCGACGCGGAGGCGGCCCACATCTACGCGTATATCCTGTCGCTCCCGAGGGAGCCGCCGCTGACGGACGTTCCACTGCTCAACCAGCTGCCAAAATAAGGGGGGCCCCGGCGCGCGGATTGTGCGCGCTGGGGTGCCTGAGGAGACTCACGTGCGATACCGTCTAGCCGGGACTCTCGCCAGTGTGGCCGCCGCCATTGCCGTCGCCGTCTGGAGCTCCGAAGCCCGGCAGAGCGCATCCCCGCCCGCACCCGCTCCACGGCTGGCCGACGGTACGGTCAACCTCGGGCGCGTGCCGGGTGAAAAGGGCGTGTGGCGCGTCCCGTACATCCAGAACATGGCGATGCGTGTTGTCGGCGCCGATGGCCAGTTGCTGCCCGACATCCCCAAGACGCAGGGACGCGGACGCGGCGGCGCCAGGTCGGAGCCGTGGATCCCGTGGATGCCCTGGTCGGCCGCGCTCTACGACTACAACTCGCGCAACGACTCGAAGTACGACCCGGAGGGCTACTGCCTGCCGCCCGGCGGACCGCGCTTCATGGCCACGCCGTATCCGATGGAGATCATTCAGCTGCCCGACCAGCGACGGATCGTCATGATCTTCGAGGGCGGCACGCACATCTGGCGCGAGATCTACATGGACGGCCGGTCTCATCCGACGGGCAACGCGCTCAACCCCACGTTCCTCGGCCATTCGGTCGGCCGCTGGGAGGGCGACACGCTCGTGATCGACGTCGTCGGCTTCAACGAGCATACGTGGCTCGACTACTTCGGCCACCCGCACACCGACAAGCTGCACGTCGTGGAGCGGTGGTCGCGGCCGAACAAGAACACGCTGCACTACGAGGCCACCATCACCGATCCGGCGGCCTACACACGGCCGTTCACGGTCGCCTGGGACATCCCGTGGGATCAGAACGGCGAGCTGATGGAGTACATCTGCCAGGAAAACAACCAGTACCTGAACCACCTGGTGGACGATGTCGGACAGCCGATCGTCGGTCCGCGGCGGGAGCCGGGTGCGCCGTCGGGGGTCACGCGATGACGCGGCGGCGATTCGCGATGCTGCTGGCGGCGCTGGCGCTGCCCGCGTCAGCGGCGGCGCAATACGGCCATCCCCTCGACGGCGTGTGGAGCGGCCAGTGGGGGCCAAAGGACAAGCCGAATCGACTGCTGCTGGATCTCGACTGGGACGGCAAGGCCATCACCGGCACGATCAATCCGGGACCGAATGCCGCCACCGTCAAGACCGTCACGATCGACTATTCCGACCCCTCGTCCTGGGTGGTGAAGCTCGAAGCCGAGGGGAAGGATGCCTCGGGCAAGCCGGTCCCTATTACGGCCGACGGCCGCCTCGAGAACATCGGGGCGTACCGGCGCATCTTCCGCGGCACCTGGACGCAGGGACGCGACAAGGGACCCTTCATCGTCACGCGAAACTGATTCACAGGAGCACGTGTCGTGAAGACACGCGCGTGGCGTCGCGCGCCACGCGGCGACATCGAGCGCTGATCGCGTTAGCGCGCATGGCGACATGACCGTGGCGGGTCCTGTCGCCGGGTTTCCCCACCCCGTGCTCGGCGCCACAAGCACAGTGTCGGGAGAGGCGCCTGCGGCGCGGGGTGGGGAGGCCCCTCCCGGCGCCACCCGCGTAAGGTCATGTCGCCCCGTGCCGCACGGGGATCGACGGGGATGCGGAGGCGGTGGTCACCGCGCGGGTGGATCAGTGGTGGCAGTTGGTCGTGGGCTGTCTGGGCGCGACGAAGGCGCCGTTCTCGCAGGGCGTGCTGGTCACGTTTCGCGCGCGCCTGATGGCGCACGATCTCGACCGCACGCTGCTCGGAACAGACCGTCGCCTTGGCCAAACGGACGGGACGCTTCGGGTGGCAGCCACTGCAGGCCGCGCTCGACTCGTCGCCGCTACGCGGGGCCGGGCGCATCGAGGATACGTGGGATCTGAAGGACCCAAAGCGCGCGACAGAGGCACCCGCAAGAACACGCTCGACGTCAGGCAGTGCGCCACCGTCGCCAACCAGCAGAGTCTGGCGAGGATGAAGCAGGCCGCATGACTTTCGGTGTTCAGTTCTCTCTAGAAGTCGCTCAGGAATCTCCGGGCGACCTCGACGTCGCACTTCTCGTTCGAGTGGCGCATACCGGGCCGATACACCCACTGCCCCGACCAGTCGACCGGCCGCGACAGATACACGGGATCCTCGATGACGCCCGAATACAGCAGACTCTTCCGATCGGGGCTGAGGCGAAAGCGCTCGACGACGCGCTTCTCGGTGCTGCCCGGCAGCAGCGTCGAGAGTCCCATCCGGTGTTCGCGGAAGTTGGTCGTCTCGGCGACCAGCGTCTCTCCCTCCCATCGCCCGACCGAGTGGCCGTGCAAGAACGTCTCGCGCGCGGGCGGGTGCCGGCGGCCGTCGAGGAAGATCGTGCGCTCCGACTCCATCCAGTCGACCCTCATCACCACGCGGTCGCGCTCGACGGTAATCGTGTTGGCCACCGGGTAGAACATCACGGCGGGCACGCCGATGGGAATACAGTCTTTCTGCGTGGTCGCTTTCGGGTCACCGTTGGCGGCCATCGCCGCCTTGCCTCTGTCGGTGACGGGCCATGTCGCGGCGCCGCCGAGGAACGCATTGAACTCCACGCGCGGCGAAAACCAGGTCCCGGCGATGCTGCCCGCGACGTCGTTCCCCGCC
>Ga0233425_10010267_pt1 | contig 11478 bp, 10 predicted proteins | sample Watercolumn_Towu_2_FD_181712 | JGI IMG/M metagenome (GOLD analysis project Ga0233425, IMG submission 181712) | Freshwater microbial communities from Lake Towuti, South Sulawesi, Indonesia - Watercolumn_Towuti2014_140_MG | ecosystem: Environmental > Aquatic > Freshwater > Lake | place...
TCCCCAAAAGTCATTTGGGGCTCCCCAAAAGTCATTTGGGGCTCCCCAAAAGTCATTTGGGACTCCCCAAAAGTCATTTGGGGCTCCCCAAAAGTCATTTGGGACTCCCCAAAAGTCATTTGGGACTCCCCAAAAGTCATTTGGGGCTCCCCAAAAGTCGTTTGGGACTCCCCAAAAGTCGTTTGGGACTCCCCAAAAGTCGTTTGGGGCTCCCCTTTATTCATTGGGATTTATTTGGGATTTGTTTTTTTGATGCTTGGAGTTTTTAGAGGACCCTATCGTAATTTCCAAAAAAATATGTTCCCCCACTTCAAAACCTCGAGCGTTGAGTAAAAAACCTTAACGCTCTCGCTTTTTACTCCGAACTCCGAGTTTTTTACTCCGAACTCCGAGCTTTGAGGTGGGTAGACATCGAAATATTCAATAGTTATGACATTTTATCAAAATTATGTCGGATTGTCAGGCGAAAGATTTCGTGGAAATTGCTGTTTGCATAACTTCAGTGAATAACGATTCAATACACAACTTCCTCCAAACACAATCCTTTCGCCGGAACCGCTTGCGAAGCGGAACTTCTGTTCTTTGCAGAAAGAATCGCGATAACGTCGCCCGCTGAACGTTTATTTCTGCCAACTTCGACGAATACCCCAACAAGCGCGCGCACCATTCCATGCAGAAAACGGTTAGCGCAAATGTGAAAAACGAGAAGCGGAAGTGTATGAAAACTATTTTGAAACTCCCACGAAGCAGAAAAGACGGTGCAGATTTTATTTTTCACTTCTTTTTCCGACGTGCAAAACGACGTGAAATCGTTTTCTCCGATAAGACGATATGCGGCGTCATTCATTGCATTGACATCAAGCGGTAAATAATATTCCCAGCAACATTTCCGTGTCAGCGCACTTGGCCTCTGACAAATGGTATAAGAATACCGCCGTTCTTTCGCACTGAAACGGGAATGAAAACTCGTTTCGACATCGTTCGCAGAAACGACGGCGATGTCGGGAGGAAGCAATCCGTTCAATGCGGCATAAATATTGGATGAAGAAAGAAGAGAAGAAGTCTTAAAATTTGCTACTTGTCCACGCGCATGAACCCCTGAATCGGTTCTCCCAGCGCCCCACAGAGTAATTTTTTCTTGAAAAATCAGCGATAGTATTCGTTCAATTTCACCCTGAACAGTTCGCGCGTTTGCCTGTCGCTGCCAACCGAAAAAATTTGTTCCGTCGTATTCGAGAACAAGTTTGATGTTGCGAATTTCCACTGCGGAACAATTACAGAATTCTCCGGAATGTTACTGATAAGCCCGGCGGTTGGTTCGAAAATCCACGGATATCCGGATGAAATTCCAAACGGTACGAGAGCGCATTTCGGTTATAGGAAGAAGCGGAAAGCGCAGCATTGATAGCGCTGGCAAGATGATTCAAGCCGATTCCAATACCGATAAACTTCAAATTATTAAACGCCAGGTCGCTATTGATACGCAAAGAACGGTATGTTAACCGCTGTTGCTGGGTTTTCCACTTCCAATAATATTCCGATGACGGAAGATACATTTTCTCCGATTGGCGATTGATAAGCCGCGTATGATTGTATTCGTCCACACTCATAAAATTGCCGATGTTCACAAAATATTTTTCGTCTTTCCCTTCGAGAGAAACGCCTGCATTGACTTTTGCGTATTGCCGCGCATCGTTGCGAACCCACGTTCCATACTGGTCGAACCCTGCGTACGTTAGCCACAATCCTCCTTCTGCAAGGAGAAAATATTTTCCCGAAGAAAAATTTCCCGCATACCATTCTCCTAATCCGGGAACAAGGAACGAAAGCGCAACGGCAAGCGGAACGCTTTTTTTCGTTGTTGCAGGAAGTCCCAGATTGTTTTGAGAAGAGGCAAGCGAGGTTGCTGCGTGGCGCGAAAACAAATCGCGCACAAGCATGAAACGTTCTTGCTTCGTTTGCGAAAATGCAACGGAAAAACATACGAGAGAGAAGAACAGAAAAAGTTTCATACAGTAAGTTGAGAAGGAGTATTGAACAGCGGAGAAGAAACATACGAAGGTAAATGAACAGTTCCATCAACGCGCGAACCGATGCAATGCTCGTTGCAGATTTCTTCGATGCGCACACGTTGAATCGTATTAACATCGCATTCGTTCGCGGGAACGTTCACGCGCAGATAATTTTTCGTCAAGCCGGAAAAGCCGTTCTCGGTTTGTTTCTGTTCTATGAGAACGTCAACAATTTTTCCTTGAAACGAAGCATAAAACGCATGACGTTTTTTGGCAGAAAGCATGCGCAGCATTTCATTGCGCTCGAAACGAACTCGCGGTTCCACAGGTTCATCCAGCGTTTCGGCGAAGGTATTCGGACGTTCGGAATACGTAAAAACGTGAAGATATGAACACGGAAGTTCGACGAGGAATTGATACGTTTCGTTAAAATGATGTTCCGTTTCGCCAGGAAAACCGACAATAACGTCAACACCGATTCCCGCATCAGCATCGTTCGAACGAATATAATCCACAACGTTTCGATATTCTGCGGAAGAATATCGGCGGCGCATTTTTCGGAGAATCGCATCGCTTCCGCTTTGCAACGGAATATGAAAGTGATTGCAAAATTTATCTGAAGCACGTATGAAGTCAATAATTTCGTTCGTCAATAAATTCGGCTCAATGGAACTGATGCGATACCGTTTTACTCCGTCAACGTTTTCAAGCGCAAGAAGTAACTGGAAGAACGACGAATCATTCTTTTTTCCATAGTCGCCAACGTTCACGCCGCTGAGTACAATTTCCTTAAATCCCATTGCAACAAGTTGATTGACTTGCTGCACAGTCGTTGCAATTGGTTGACTTCTGCTTTCCCCGCGGGCAAGCGGAATCGTGCAAAACGCGCACGGATAATCGCATCCGTCTTGCACTTTGAGAAATGCGCGCGTGCGTTCACCGACTTCGGATGAATATGCGGGACCAAAATCGTGCGCTTCGGCAATAGGAGAAACAAAAACCTGCGGCGTCTGTTTCTTCTGAAATGAATCTACGAATTGGAAGAGATGAAATTTTTCCTGCGAACCTAACACGACATCTACGCCATCAATCGAAGCAATTTCTTCGGGTTGCAATTGCGCATAGCAACCGGTAACAATGACAAACGCATGGGGAGAGTGTCGCAACGCTCTCCGAATCCATTGACGCGCTTCTCTCTCTGCGCGTTCGGTAACGCTGCAGGTATTCAAGAGAATAACATCGCTTGCAGAATCGAAATCGGTAATTTCAAAACCGCGTTCGAGAAATTGTTTTCCGAGCGTTGATGTTTCGGCGAAATTGAGTTTGCAACCGAGTGTGTGAAATGCGACTTTGGGTTTGGTCATCGCTGTATTCCGTTAATAAAAAAAGAGTTGCGCAAATACGTGGAAAATTTTTGGCAACTCTTTTATTTGTTACTTCACATTACTGAGGAGTAGATTCCGATGTTTGTTCGGGAATTGGTTCTTCCGATGATTGCATCGCAAGCGTTGTATCTTCTTCCATCACTACTTCGGGACTGAAGTCAAGAAAAACATCTGTTTCCAATTCGCTGATAGGAAGCGGCGTAGCAATTACTTCGCTTAACGTAATCGAAGGCAATTTGTACTTCTCAACATATTCATCAATCGCTTGCTGATCTTTCATCTTGAGATATTCCAAGACGGAAAGCACAATGCGTTTGTTTTCTTTATCAAACTCCAGCACTTTCATATTGAGCGAATCGCCAACTTGGAATTTGTCAGCAATGTTTTTAATCGGAGTTTGGGAAAGATGCGATGCGGGAACGAAACCATCTACGCCCATCGGTAATTCCACGATGAGACCTTTGTTTTCGATAACACGAACGACGTTCCCTTCACATTCCGCCGTTTGCGAATAAACAGTTTCCAGCGCATCCCACGGATTCTCCAGAATTTGTTTATGTCCCAAAGAAATTCTGCGTTGGTCAATATTGATTTCCAAAATAGAAACATCAATCTCTTGACCTCGTTTGAGCAATTCTCCGGGATGCCGGATTTTTTTCGTCCACGATAAATCGGAAATATGAATCAATCCATCAACGCCTTTTTCGAGTTCTACAAATGCGCCGAATGTTTGCAACGACTTTACTATTCCTTGGTGGCGTGAACCTACGGGATATTTTTCCATCAACTTAAACCACGGATCCGGTTCCAGTTGTTTAATGCTCAACGCAAGTTTTTTCTCGTCTTTGTTGAGTTCAACAATAATCGCTTCAACGGTTTGTCCAAGCGAAGCGAATTGCGAAGGATGTTTAATATGCTGCGTCCAACTCATTTCGGATATATGAATGAGACCTTCGATGCCTTTTTCGATTTCGATAAATGCTCCGTAATCCGTCAGTGAAACAACGCGACCATCCACTTTTTGTCGTAATAAGTAACGTTGTTCAATATTTTCCCACGGATGCGGGGTGAGTTGCTTCATTCCAAGCGAAATACGTTTTTTCTCTTGGTCAAAGTCAAGCACGACGACGTTTATTTTTTGGTCAAGTTTAATTACATCGTACGGTGAGGTAATTCTTCCCCACGATAAATCCGTGATATGTACAAGACCATCAACACCGCCAAGGTCAATAAACACGCCAAAATCTGTAACCGCTTTGGCAATGCCTTCAAGGATTTGACCTTTTTCTAAACTTTGAAGAATTGCTTTCCGTTGCTCTGCCATTTCTTCTTCAACAAGAATTTTGTGGCTGACAACAACGTTCTCAGCAGGATGATTGATTTTAACAACGCGCACATCCAAATTTTTTCCAATGTACGCGTCGAAATCGCGAACCGGGCGCACGTCAATTTGTGAACCGGGAAGAAATGCCTCGACGCCGAGTAAATCGAGTACGAGGCCTCCTTTAATTCTTCGTACGACCAATCCTTGAAGGATTTCATTTTTTTCCGACGCATCCGTGATGCGTTTCCACACGCGCATAAACTCTGCACGTTTATACGATAAGATTAATCTTCCTTCTTTGTCTTCTATTTTTTCGACAAATACTTCGATAGGGTCGCCGACTTTTAAATCGGAAAGTTTTCGAAACTCGTCCGCTTGAATTCGTCCTTCGGATTTAAATCCAATATCAACTAAAACGAATTCTGGTTCGATGGAATGAATTTTTCCTTGCGCAATTTCGGCTTCTTTTATTGTTCCGAACGAGCGATTGTAGATTCCTAACAACTCGTCGCGCTCGGTGCTGGTATAAGTTCGTTCTTTGACATCGCTTAATTTTCCCGAACTGCTTTTTGATGAGCGGCGAACGGGAATTTCGGCGATTGGTACTTCTCGCAAAAGAGTGTTTCTCTCATTTGCAACTGATTGCAATGTTTCTGTCATAATAAAAATATTGTTTGTTCCTGAACAAACAATGTATGTTTTGATTTGTACTGTTTTCGCTTTTTCATAAAATCACTAAACGTGAAAATACAAAAACAGGAAGGTGAATATTGATATGCAGTGATTTTAAAATCTAATGCGCGAGTATTTTTTCTGTCGCCTTTTGAACAATGGTATCAACGACTTCTTCCATAGTCATTGCTGTCGTATCAATTTCAACAGCGTCTTCCGCTTTTTTCAATGGATGAAGCGTACGGCTTGAATCGCTGTCATCGCGTAGTACTATTTGTTCACGGAGCGCGCATTCTTCAATGGCAGTTCCACTTTCTTGCAATTCTTTTTGTCTTCGTTTCGTTCGCGCTTCAAGCGAAGCGAGGAGAAATATTTTCAATTCCGCATTCGGAAATACGACTGTTCCAATATCTCTCCCTTCGAGAACAACGCCGCCGTCTTTTCCTATGCGTTGTTGTTCGCGAACCATTTTTTCGCGCACGATGGGAATGGCACTCACTGCGCTGACTGCGTTTGTTACTGCAGATGAACGGATTTCCTGCGAAACATCTTCGTCGTCGAGCAGAACAAAAAGTTGTTTGTTCTCGTAGCGTAACTTCACATCGGTTGCTTCTAACATTTTTTGCAAAAATTCGCGTGGAGATTGAAACAAATTATTTCTCAAAACTTTCAATGTTATCGCTCTGTACATTGCTCCGGTATCTACAAAACAATATCCCAATTGTTCCGCAACACGCTTTGCAGTAGAACTTTTTCCCGCACCTGCAGGACCATCTATGGCAATAACAATATTTTTCAACGGCGACAAAATTTTGGGTGTAAAATTTATGGAAATTTACAATGCTGACAAAGAAACATTGGTGTATGTTTCAGAAAAATTAGTGTTTTCCTATCTTGAATAAAAAAAAATGAAAAAACTAACGTACGAAGAAATTGTTCTTCAGCGATTTGCTCCAAAAGAATTACAAAAGATTGAGCGTTTTCCCATCGCCGTTATTATTGAAAATATGCGAAGTGCATACAATGTCGGCTCTGTGTTTCGCACATCTGACGGCGCGCGCATTGAAAAAATTTTTCTCTGCGGTAATACACCGTTTCCTCCGCACCGCGAAATTGAAAAAACTGCACTTGGCTCCATTCAAACGGTTCCGTGGGAATATGCGAAGAATGCAATGACTGTTGTTGAACAACTCAAAAAGAAAAACGTTACTATGTGCGTTCTCGAACACACCGACGCAAGCATTCCTTATTATACGCTCGATAAAAAAATGTTTCCTCTTTGCTTAATCATCGGAAACGAAATTACGGGAGTTTCAGCAGAAGTAATCAATGTTGCAGATGTTGCAATCGAGATTCCGATGTACGGAATGAAACAATCGCTTAATGCGGCGAGTGCGTATAGTATCGCGGTTTTCGATTTCATCAGAATTTTAAAAACAACGTAAATCAGATAAGCGTATAATAGTCGCTCTTTTCATTCGTGTGCAGAAACAGAATTCCGGCGCGAACAAGATTTACCAAACTTCTTGACGCACGCCGACGACTGATATTCACCATTGCACAATATTGTTCTTTGGTAATTCTTCGATGAGTTTCTAAAAAATCAAGCAACCGTTTTTCATTTTCTCCTATCGAAATTCGAAGCGGCGCGCTTTGGGAATTTTCGCTGCGTAATACTTTTACCACTTCTTTGCTTGCTTCCATCGTCATATCATTGACACGAATATAAATTCCCGTTCCGTCATCGTTTTTCTCAGTTTCCAAAACTTTATGCGGTTTCGATATGCTTTCCTGAACTTTACACACGAGCACATCACGATTTGCGCGATACGGAACGATTTCCATTTCCACATTGACGGGAGGTTCTGCAAAAATGTTTCCTGCGATGCGAAGCAATTCCATTTCCTCTTTTTCACTTGTAACGCCAACTATTGTTCCATCATCATCAATCCCAAAAAGAATACAACCTCCTTTCGTGTTGGCAAATGCAGTCATCGTGCGCGCTATCTTTTCCGACGACGTAACTTTTCGTTTAAATTCCAGATGCACTCCTTCTCCCTCTTCGGTGAGTACATCTATATCGGCAGAATTCATTGTGAAGAATTTTTTTTTGAATCCAGGTAACTTTGCAAAATAAATACTGCGGCAATTTTGTCAATAGTATTTTTATTTCGTTGTTGTTTTCTTGACGCCGTTTCACGAATAACCAGTTGCGCTTGCACACTCGTTAATCGCTCGTCAAATAACACGACATTGCCGTCAAATACTTTCTTCAACGACGAAGCAAACTGATGAACTTCCAGTGTAAATTCCGCAACATTTCCTTTCATCGTTAAAGGATTTCCAACGACAATCGTTTCAATATTCCATTGCTTTACCAACGCAGAAATTTCTTCGAGTAAGTGTGGAGAATTTTGAATTGTACCAATTGTTTGCGCAATGATTTTTAATGGGTCGCTAACTGATACGCCAACACGAACTCTTCCGTAATCAATACCAAGAATTCTTCGATATCCGTCATTCTTAATGTTCACTGCGCTCATCGTTATATTTCTTCAAATCGTTGCGCAGAATCTACTCCCTTCACTTGTCGCATTTTTTCAATCAAGCGGTTTAAGTGTGCAATATCTTTCACATTTAAAATTATTAAACCATCAAAACGTTTTTCGTGTGTATCAACATTGATGCTGCGAATGTTCGTAGTATTGAACGAACTAATGACATGAGTCAAATCATTGACCAAACCACGACGGTCTTCTCCCGTAACTTTGACAACAACAGCAAATTCCATTTCTGAGACCGAAGGCCACTGAACTTCAATAAGACGATGCCTTTCTGCGCTGGGAAGACTGAGAATATTTCTGCAAGAACTGCGGTGAATTTTTATTCCTTCGCCAATGGTAACAAATCCAATGATGTTATCCCCGGGAATCGGATGACAACATTTTGCAAAATTATGAAGCACGTGCGTTTCATTTCCAAAGAACGAAACTCCGCTCAGCATTTGTCGCGCAGTTTGAACAAAATTATCAAAAAGCCCGATAGATTTGGCTTCCGTCGGAAGTTCCTGCACCGTTTGATTTTTTCGTTTTCGGTCAAGAGCGATAAGAAGACCATCGGGTTCTGCTTTTTTTTCCTGAACGGCAAGAAGAAATTGCAACGAACTTTCGAAACCAAATTCCGTAACAATGCTTTGCAATTCTTCTTCCGTGTACGGAATTTTCAATCGCTTCGAACGATGTTCAAAAATAACTCTCCCTTCTGCCACAAGACGACGTTCCGTTTCTCTTTTCAGTTTTCGCAACCGTTGTTTTGCTTTCGGACTTACAACGAATTTATCCCAATCAAGACTCGGTGTTTGATTTTTAGAAGTAATGATTTCTATTTGGTCTCCGCTCTTTAATTTGGAATCAAGCGGAACCATTTTTCCATTCACCTTCGAGCCGATACAATGCATTCCAATATCGGAATGAACTTCAAACGCATAATCCACAGGTGTTGCTCCTTTGGGAAGAATTTTTAATTCACCTTTGGGAGAAAACACATACACTTCGTTTTGAAACAAGTTCAGTTTAAAACTTTCGACCACTTGTTCCGGTGATGTATCGCTTTCCACTTGTTCAAAAACTTCACGCACCCACGTCATCCAATGTTCAATATCTGCATCGGCGGAAGTACCGCTTCCTTTATATTTGAAATGCGCCGCAACTCCTTTCTCCGCAACTTCGTGCATATTTTTTGTTCGAATCTGCACTTCAACCATTCGACCATCGGGACCAACGACCGTCGTATGAAGCGATTGATATCCGTTCGGTTTCGGAAGAGAGATATAATTCTTAAAACGATTCGGAACAGGTTGATAAATGGAAGAAACAATACCAAAAACAGTATAGCAATCGTTTGCAATTTCTGTATCTAAAATAATTCTCACAGCAAACAAGTCAAAAATTCCATCGAGATTTTTGCCTCGAGTTTTCATCTTATTGAATATGCTGTATAAATGTTTCGGCCGTCCTGCAATATCTGCGCTAAATCCTTCAAGTTTTAAGTTCAATTCTACCGGTTTAATAAATTTTTTTACGTATGCTTCTCGCTCATCTCTTTTCGATTTGATTGCTCGGGAAAGTTCGTCGTAATCTTTCGGATGCAAATACTTGAACGATAAATCTTCTAATTCCCATTTAATATTCGCTAATCCAAAGCGATGCGCGAGTCCAGCATAAATATCAAGCGTTTCTTTCGCAATGCGTTGCTGTTTTTCTGGAGCAAGATATACGAGCGTTCGCATATTATGCAATCTATCGGCAAATTTTACAATAATAACGCGTATATCATTCGCCATCGAAAGAAATAATTTTCGATAATTTTCTGCCTGTGTAACTTCGTGCCCTTCGACAACGTCAGTAATTTTGGTAACGCCGTCAACAATATTCGCAATCGTTAAACCGAATTCTTCTTTTAAATCATCAAATTCAAAATCCGTTTCTTCCAAAACATCGTGCAGCAGCGCGCTTGCAACAGTTACATCGTCAAACGGTATTTCTTGTGCAACAATCAACGCCACTTCATACGGATGATTGAAAAAATTATCACCCGAAACGCGATTTTGGTTTTTATGCGCTTCCAAAGAAAAATAAAATACATTTTCAATCATTCGTTCATCAACGGTACGAAGATTTTTTTTGCACGCGTGCAATAACGCTTCGAGTTTTTTACGAGGAGCAATTCCTTTCATTTTTTTTCTTTCTTGCGAAATATATTTTTTAGAATGTTGAATTACAAATTCAGAAATGAGTGAGCGTTGAGATATGAAATTGAAAAAATCAAATTCCATCAAGAGGAAGTACCCCCAACGAGATTCGAACTCGTGTTACAAGCTTGAAAAGCTCGTGTCCTAGGCCTCTAGACGATGGGGGCAAGATGAAGTGATCCCGGCGTGAATCGAACACGCAACCCTCAGCTTAGAAGGCTGATGCTCTATCCGATTGAGCTACGGGACCTTAAGAAATGAATTCAATGCAAAAATTTTGAGTGCAAATATACATACTTTTCTATATTTGAGAAATACGGTTGAAATGAAATTTTAGAATGTACGTTTTTTCAATTTCGAAATCATTCGTTCTTTTAACAATGGATAAAATTGAACGAACTTTCATCAATTTTCAATCAGTAATCTCAAATCACTCATTCGTTCCAAACACTCTATCGCCAGCATCGCCAAGTCCGGGAAGAATGTATCCTTTGTCATTCAATTCTCTGTCAAGAGCGGCGGAATAAATAATCACATCTTCGTGATCTTTGAGAATACGCTTCACACCATACGGCGCCGCGACAAGACAAACATAGCGAATTGTTTCTGCGCCGCGTTGTTTCAAAAATTTAATTGCCGCGCTTCCGCTTCCTCCCGTCGCAAGCATCGGGTCAAGAAGAAAAACAACACTTCCTTTGATGCGTTGTGGAATTTTGAAATAATAATCAACCGGCTCAAGTGTTTCTTCGTTGCGTGCAAGTCCGATATGACCGACGCGCGCATTGGAAAACACATCGAGAAATCCGCCGATGATTCCAAGTCCCGCGCGAAGAACCGGAACAAGCACGATATTATCTTTCAAATCGTATCCTTTTGTTTTTTCGAGCGGAGTTTGCACGGTGAATTCTTTCAGTTTCAAATCGCGTGCGGCTTCAAATGCGAGAATGATGGAAATGCGCCGCAACGTAGGACGAAATAAACTGCTCGGAGTTTTTATATCGCGCAATGTTGTTAAATCGCGCTTGATGATTGGATGGTCTATAAGTTTGAAGTTTTTCATTTTTATTCGTTCATTGGTTTGTTCATTTTTTTACTCACTAATACGCAAACAGGCAAACAAATTCACAAAAATTTTTGAGAGAAGATAGAGAAATGGAAAGCGAGTTTAAAACAAATGAGAAGCAATCATCAAAGAATTACTTTTTCACCTTTTGACTAATTTCAACCAATACTCCGTGTGTAGATTTCGGATGTAGAAATACAACAAGAAATCCTTCTGCTCCAACTTTCGGCTTTTCATCAATGAGTGGAATTCCGTTTTCTTTTAATCGCTGC
>Ga0233425_10010268_pt1 | contig 11478 bp, 10 predicted proteins | sample Watercolumn_Towu_2_FD_181712 | JGI IMG/M metagenome (GOLD analysis project Ga0233425, IMG submission 181712) | Freshwater microbial communities from Lake Towuti, South Sulawesi, Indonesia - Watercolumn_Towuti2014_140_MG | ecosystem: Environmental > Aquatic > Freshwater > Lake | place...
CGGTAAAGCTTCTTATCATAAAATTAATGGTATTTGTGCAAGCTGTGGTTATGGCAAATCTGCAAAGCTCAGAAAATACTCCTGGCAAAAGCCAGAAAAACATTAATTTTTTAATTTAATTTTTAAAAATTCATGAAGTTGCCCAATCAACATATTCTAATAACAATTCAGGATTACTATATTCAGGATGTGGCGAACTAAGTACAACTTTCCCGTCACCATATTCTCCAACAACAACAGCAGCACTCCCAGTAATAGCAGAACTTGTTAAACTCGCATCTAAATCTTCATCAAATTCTAATATAATTTCCTCAGTACTGGTTGTAAATATTGGTCCCCCTGCATAGGTAATAGCCAAAACATCTCCTAAGGAATAATCCTCTAAAATTTCATGCTCACTACTAACTAAAAAATCCAACATTACAGCAGAACCAACATAATGACTCACCCAAGAACTATACTCATAAGAGTTGACATTTAATAATCCCATCATAGGTATTCTTAATCCATCATAATATAAATAATCTCCTGCAATTAATGAACCACCACAAATTCCAATGAACCCACCACCATTATCAACAAAATTTTGTATAGATCTCCCAAGAGAAGGATCCCCCAAATAATCATAAACAGCATCACTACTTCCTGGATAAATTAAAAGATCAAAATCATTTAATCGAGTACTTATTTCACTACTATCAATTTCAGTAACATTATGCCCAGCATCATCTAATGTACTAACAATATAACTAACACCAGAACTAGAAGTCGAAACCACGGCTATATTTTTGACTGTTTCTCCAAGAACAAGATAACTAACTTCTTCAACAATATGAGAATCATCAGATCTTGGAAATTCTCCTAATCTCATTTCAAACCCAGCTGTTGTTACATTTCTAACTAAAACCACAACACTTTCTCCATTATTTTCAGTATTAACATTGGCAAAAACATTTGGAACCTCTACATAAGTCTCATTAAAAACTACACTTGTCCAATTGCTATCAATATCTAAAATCCCATACTCTCCTTCAGGAAAATCTTCAAATGCTAAATATCCCACCAATTCCTTATTGATCATCCCAAACAACGGAGGTAGTTCTTCTAACCTTAATTCATATCCTCCAGAACTTAAATTTCTAACATCAACTTGCACCAACCGAGAATTCCTAAAAGATTGAATTTGTGTGAATAATTTCGGTATCGAACTAAAACTAGTTGTAAATGCCTGTGTTCCCCAAATAAATTTCCTAAGAGGGATATAATTTCTAATACCTATTTCTCCCAATTCTCCAGTTTCTAATGCTAACCAAGAAATATTTTCATTCACATGAACACCATCATAATAATTGCCTTCATCAAGCTTAACTGAAAAACCTGTACTATTTACCCCTCTCAGTCTTGGAACTACAAGATCCACTTCATTTTGACTATTAATTTGTGTAAAAACTACTGGCGTTCCAGAAAATGTTTCTTCAAAACTAATTGTAGTCCAACTACTATTAATTTCTTCACTACCAAATTGATATCCACTTACCACCTCTAAAAAGAAGAATAATAATACCATAATAACAAATACTAGATTTTTCACAAAAAAATAAAAAGTGAAAAGATATATAAAACCTCCTTTTCACAGATTATTCCATAAATTTAAAGATCAAACCAGCCTATAGATACTTTTTTAAACAATTCAGAATACCAAATATATTAGTTATTGACCATCTGAGCGGGTACCAAAGTGGTCAAATGGGCTAGGCTTAGGACCTAGTAGCTTAGTGCTTTCGCAGGTTCGAATCCTGTCCCGCTCATTCATAATCATGGCATGCACAAACAAAATAAAATGTCCCTGCACTTTCAAAGACTGCGACAAGCATGGAAAATGTTGTGAATGCATAGACTTTCACAGAAAATGTAAAGAGCTTCCAGCATGTTATTTCTCAAAAGAAGACGAAAAAACTTACGACAGAAGTATAAAATTCTATTTAAAAACAAATTAACTGGATAGGTTATTTTAACCTTTTCGGTTATTTAATTAAACGGGATAAAATTAATTTTTTTCACCAACAACCTCATAAATAATTATCACAACCTGCGTCCTAGCCTCATCAACATAATATACTTGCACAGGACTAAGTTGATATTTGGACTGCTCCGCATAATCCAGCACACAATCCCAATAGTATGCATCAACTACAACATATTTAGGATTATACAATTCTACGAACTCATCTCCTCTTGTAACATTCTGCCCAAATGTAAGAATATTCCTCTCAGCATAATAATTAAATGGCACAGTATTCGTACACACAGAAATATTATCCCCTAAAAATGTATTATCTTTCAACCATTCACCAGCAGATCTTTCCATCGCGAATGAATCCTTTTTCAAAAGAATCAAATCATTCGCCTGCACTAAATGAAAATAACCCCCAACTCCTAAGATTAACAAAACTCCAACAATAGCAATCTGTTTATTATGAGGCTCTACCCATCTATAAATCTTCATTAATCCAAATCCAACTAATGAAAAAACAATTGGCAATATTGGAAACAAATACCTCGGTTCATAATAAAAAGGTCCTGTTGCTACTAAAAGACTAAAGAATACAAAGAAAGCTAACAACCAAAATAACAAAAATAAATGCTTCTTCAAATAGGGCTCTTTCTTTTTCAATAAAAGATCAAACCCTAAGAATAAATCCATGAAATAAAGTAATCCAATAATAAACAAAACAAAAAATATTCCTTGAAGTAATCCTGGAAAATTTACGAAGAATGAAAAAAGTTCAGTAAAATCAATTTGCGTTTCTTCAAAGCCTAATGAGACATTACTTCGCTCTATTTCTTTATCCAGTCGAGGATACAAAGAACCATACTCATTATAATTATAGATTAAAAAAGGAATCGCAACAATAATAGCAACAGCAACCGCAATCCAAAACTTTTTATTTTTTAAGAAATCTAAATGTTCAGTTACTAATAAGAATAGAAGCAAAAAAGGGATCGCAACACCAATTGATTCATAACCAAAAATTCCAAATCCAACTAACCCGAATGATAATGCAACCATCCAAGTCGGCCCATTTTTTACATAACCTTTCCAAAAGAAATATCCTATTAATGCAAAAATAACCAAAGCATAATGGTCCAAAGAAATTCTATTTGTCCAAAATAAAGCCTCATAAAAAACAGCCATAATAAATGCTGCAATCAAACCAATTTTTTCATCAAAGAATTCTTTACCAATTAAAAAAGTAACATAAACTCCTGCTAAAGAAATAATCACCTCTAAAATTCTAATCCCTGTTTCACCAAGCCCTAAAAAATAAAGAGGACCAAAGATCAACATAGCAATAGCCCTGGCTCTATATGGTGGAGCTATATCGCTTATACCTAAACCAAAATCTTTTCCTATGGATAAATAATCCGCTTCATCCCACCATAATGCTTGACCAGAAGTTTTAAAATAAAAATAAATACGCACGGCTAACGCAAAAAGAAGTATACCAATCAAAATCAAATTAGTTTTATCTGAAGTAAGTTTTCTAAACCATTCTAAAAAAAATTCTTTTCTTTTTTGCAAATCTAACATTAATGAATAAAAATAGATAATAGTATTTAAGATTTCTCGTAGGCAAGTCTATTTTGTTTTTAATAAAAAATAACTTGTTCATAAGATTTATAAAAAGTATTCCAGAGGAACCTTAACAATGATTTATGAAAATGTCATAATAGGAATTGGAGCAAAAATAGGTGAGAATGTAATTATAGGCGAACCCCCCAGAGGAACAAAACCTGGCGAACTAAAAACAATAATTGGTAATAATGCAGTCATAAGATCTGGAACAATTATTTATGCAGGGAATAAAATTGGAGACAATTTTCAAACAGGCCACCATACAACAGTTAGAGAAAATAATACTATTGGAAACAATGTAAGTTTGGGCAGTCACAGTTCAATAGAACATAGCACAACTATAGGAGATAATGTCAGATTTCATTCATATGTTTTTGTACCAGAATATTGCAAAATACACAACGATGCATGGTTAGGACCAAGAGTAACACTAACAAATACACCATATCCATTAGCCCCAAATGCAAAAGAAGTAATGAAAGAAAAAGCAATCATAATCAAAGAGAAAGCAATCATTGGAGCAGGTTCAATAATCCTTCCAGGAGTGATCATCGGGAGTAAATCTTTTATTGGAGCTGGTAGTGTTGTAACAAAAAGCACTGAACCAGAATTAGTCTACATTGGAAATCCAGCGTGTGAAATGCAATCCATTTATGATCTTGGCGAAGAGGGAATAAGACCTTACCAAAAATGATTCAATTAGTCGATCTAAAAAAACAGTACTTAAGCATAAAAGATGATATTGATCAAACGATCTCAAGCATCTTAGAAAATAGTTCTTTTATAGGTGGAGAAGAATTAAAAAATTTCGAAAAAAACTTTGCAAATTATTGCCAAGCAAAACATTGTTTAGGATTAGCAAATGGTACAGTCGCTGTAGAATTAGCATTAAAAGCTTATGGTATTGGACATGGAGATGAAGTTATAACAGTTCCAAATACCTTTATTGCAACAACAGAATCAATACATCACGTTGGTGCAGAAGTAAAGTTCGTAGATGTTGACCCAGAAACATATCTAATGGACCCTAAATTAATTGAGCAAGCAATTACCTCAAAAACAAAAGCGATCATTCCAGTTCATCTTTATGGTCAAATTTGTAATATGAAAGAGATCAAAGAAATCGCTGAAAAATATGACCTAAAAATAATTGAAGATACAGCACAAGGTCATGGTGCAGAATATTTTGGTAGAAAGGCCCCAATTTGCGATGTCGCCACATATAGTTTCTTTCCAGCAAAAATTTTAGGTTGTTATGGAGATGGTGGATGTTTAGTAACAAATGATGATGAACTCGCAGAAAAAATATCACTTCTTAAAGATCATGGTCGTACTAATAAATATGAACATAAAATATTAGGACATAATTATAGACTCGATACTCTACAAGCAGCAATCCTTAATACAAAATTAAAATATCTTGATTCCTGGATTGAAAAACGAAGAAAAAATGCAAAGATCTACAATAGATTATTAGAAGGGCATGTAAAAATCCCTTTGGAATTAGCAAATAATAAACATTCATATTACATGTACGTAATAAGATCTGAAAAAAGAGATGCCTTGAGTGAACATCTAAAACAAAATAATATTGCAACAGGAGTTCATTATCCAATCCCTCTTCATAAGCAATTAGCTTACAAGCACCTACAACCACAAACACATAATCATACAGAAAAAGCCGCAAAAGAAATACTTTCTCTTCCAATGTACCCAGAATTAAATGAAGAAGAAATACAATTTATTTGTGAGAAGATTATTAATTTTAAATAGAGGTTAGAAAAGTTTATATAGCCCCAAAAAGTTTCAATAAAAATGAATTTCATAGAAAAAATTCAAAAGAAGATTTATCGAACAATCAAGTTTTATCGAAGAGAACAAATTCTAAAAATTTTAGATAAAGAAAGTAAAACATTATTAGATATTGGATGCCAAGATTTAACTTTTTATAATAAGATTAAAGGACAGTATTCAACTACATTAGCAGATTATTCACCTACAAATGATTTTATAAAAAAAGAAGATGTGCAAAAATTATCATTTAAAGATAAATCATTTGATATTGTTTTATGCCAAGAAGTTCTAGAACATGTTCCAGATCCAGTAGTTGCTATAAAAGAATTAAAAAGAGTTGCAAAAAAACAATTAATCATTTCTGTTCCTTATGAACCATTTTTTACACTTGCAAGATTATTCTGGTGGGAAAAAGAACATATCTGGGCAATCAGACCAAAAGTATTTTATCATTATCTTGGAAAACCTTCTTCAGAAAAAAAGATTTTTTTTAAGAGATATTATCTTGCAACTTGGGACTTTAAATAAGATCATAAAAAAAATTCCTTCAGCATAAAATATATAAGTAAAGATTTAGTGAACTAAGCAATGTCAAAACTTATAGGGGTTGTTCCAGCTGCAGGAAAAGGAACTCGTCTGCTTTCATTAACTGAAAATACACCAAAAGCATTACTAAAATTAAATGGAAAACCATTAATTCAATATACACTAGAAGCCCTTATCAAATTAGAAGTCACAGAGATTATAATTATAATTGGATATCAAGGTAATGAAATTCGTCGCTTCGTTGAATCACTTTCTCTATCTATTCCAATAAAGATTCTTGAACAAAAAAAATTGAATGGCTTACCTGGAGCAATCCTTACTGCAAAAGAATATCTTAAAGATTCATCATTCATTGTCTATCCTCCAGATAATTTATTTACAAAAGACCAAAAAGAAAATCTTAAAAAACATATTTCAACAGGAGCCATAATAACATTACTATATGAAGAAAAGAAAATAGATTTTCCAAGAAGCAGGGTAATTGTTTCAAATGAAGAAATAAAAGAAATAAGTATCAGTCAACCAGGATCAATTGCAAAAATAACAACAGGCCTTTCTTTTCACTCTTCAGAATTCATACAATATCTTAAAGATTTACATCCAACCAACAAAGGAGAATATGAAATGCGAGACGCTATCAAAGAGATATTAGCAAAAAAGAAATTAGTAATAGGACTACCAGTAATTGGAAATAGATTAGAAATAACCTCACCAGAAGATTATCAGAATTTATCACAGCTGATTAATGAGAATAAAGTTCTATTGTACTCTTAACAGTTTTACCAGGAGTTGCAAAAGTATCATCAAATAAAATAATTACTGAACCAAGCTCAGATTGAATTCCACGAATCAATCTTTTATAAAAATCATCTCCATATAATAATCTTCCAGAACAAAGAAGAACTCCAAGAGCATGATTACTAAATGTTCTTAAACGAGGGATTACAAAATCTATTATATCAGTATCATTACTTTTTACAAATAAAATTCCAGAAGTTTCTGAATCATGACAACATTCATAATTACTTTTAACCAGACTTGAGTCAGCACGAACAGTTGTAATATGTGCTGATACAAAACCTCTATTAATAGTATTAGAAAAAACTAATCCTGTTGAACAACAAGAAGAAATATTCTCTTTAGGTAAACCAAGTTCTTCTCCTAATTCTTCTTCAATTACTGCTTCTAAAGAAAGTTCACTACCATGTCTATGCGAAGGATGCATATAACCTCCAGGCAAAAGTGTAAAACTACCACTACTAACAGTTCGAGAGGAACGCTCACCAAACACAACATACCCATCAGAAGTGACTGATAATGATAATGCAGTAAGAGGCAAAACTCCTAATTTTAAAGCAATAGCCCTTCCATTTGATACAGCATCAGTCTTATTTAGAACATAATGTGTACGAAACTGAGTTGTACCAACACCATAAGTAATAATTTCTTTGTCAAATTGAATATAATTTAAAGTTACAAGAGGATTATCAATTCCTTTAAAAGGGCATTTTGCAATTTGATTTATAACTTCTAATTCTGGAACAAGAGGCTCTACTTCAGTTAATCTTATCGAATAATTTCCTCCTCTTAACCAGATTTCAAATGGCGCAAACATTAAGCTGGAGTTTAACAAATAGTATATAAATCTAACTTTTTCAAAGATTACTTTAGAATAATCATAATTTACTTAATTAAAAATAGTGATTGATGTTCATAAATTTTATAAATCTTATTTTGGAATTCAAGAATATGGATAAACAACTCAAAGTTGGAATTATTGGTTGTGGAAAAATCGCAAAAAAGCACATTAAATTTTTAGAAGAAAATCCAAACACAAAGGTAATCGCAGTTTGTGATAATAAAGAAGAAAGAGCAAAAAATGCATCAATAGCCACAGGAAATGTTCCTTATTATTTAAATTACAATGAAATGCTTCAAAAGGAAGATATGGATATAGTTCACATTTGTTCCCCTAGTGGTTTACATCCATCCATGAGCATAGACTGTTTAAAATCTGGTTTTCATGTTCTTTGTGAAAAACCAATGGCTCTTAATTTAAGAGATGCAGATAAAATGATTGAAGCTGAAAGAGAAAGTGGTAAAAAATTATTCATAGTCAAACAAAATAGATTCAATCCTCCAATAATGGTTTTAAAAGATGTTATATATAAAAGATTTATTGGAGATGTACACACAATTATTTCACAAGTTTTATGGAATAGAAGACAAGATTACTATGATGAAGAACCTTGGAGAGGCACACTGAGTTTAGATGGTGGAGCATTATACACTCAAAGTTGTCATTTTTTAGATTTAATGATTTGGATTGGTGGCAGAGTAAAAAGCGTCTATGCAAAAATGAACAATTTCACACATCCAAATATTGAAACAGAAGATACTGGAACATTAATCCTCACATTTGAAAGTGGAGCAAAAGGAATTTTGAATTATACAACAAGCGTATTTGAAAAAAATTGTGAAGGTTCCATAACAGTTTTAGGAACAAAGGGAACCATAAAAGTTGGTGGAGAATATTTAAATGAGCTTGAACATTGGCATGTTGAAGGTTACCCCTGCCCAAAATTACCAGAATCTGCCCCAGCAAATGATTATGGATCTTACAAAGGTAGCATGTCTAATCATGACAAAGTTATTCAAAATGTGGTAGACGTTTTATTCAATAATGCAACTATCACAACAAGTAGTTTACAAGGGCGCAAAAGTATTGAAGTTATGCAAGCAGCGCATATCTCAGCAAGAACAAACAAAGAAATATTTCTTCCATTAGGAGGAGAAGAATACAATTTTTCTTTCGAATCAAAGAAATAATCAAATTAAAAAGTTATTTAAACCAAAAGTAAAAAATAAGATCATGCTAAAAGAATTTTGGAAGATTAGTGAAGATATCTCTATTACAGAAAATAAAGAATATCAACAAGTTAAAGGCAAAGGAAAAATTATTTTAAATAATACCAGTTTAATTCCAACCTGGTCTAAACCATCAAAAGAAATTCTCATTAATCGGATTCCATTAAAATCAAATAAAGAATCAAATTATTATTTACAATATAAAAATGAAAGATTTAACCTAGATGAAGATTATATCGAAAAATTATGTGAAGATTTATTGTTTGAACATTATTTAACAAAGAAAAAAAGTTTTCTTTCAAAAATCCCTTTTGATTATACAATCATCCCTCCAAAAATAAGAGTTAATTTATTTAATTTATATTTGAAATTAAAAAAAGATCCAAAATTTCCAGAATGGCCAACAGACCTAACTGTAGATTTATTAAGACATTTGTATATACAATCAATAAAATCCAATAAAAACAAACAAGTACCCTATATTTGGTTTTGGCCAAATGATCATAAAGTAGCATTATGTATCACCCATGATTGTGATTCAGAAACATCATATACAAATATAGAAAAAGTAAGAGAAATTGAAAGAAAATATAATTTCAAATCCTGTTGGAATTTTGTACCTAGTAAATATCCTTTAGATTTCAAAAAAATGTCTGAATTAGAAAAAGAAGGATGCGAAGTTGGAATTCATGATTATGATCATACAGGAAAATTAGCTTTTGAAGACGAAGAAATTATCAAAAAGAAATTATCCGAATCTATTTCAAAGTTTAAAGATTATAAAATTCAAGGTTTCCGTTCAGGATTATTACAAAGAAATGAAAAATTCTTAAAAATTCTTTCTGAATATTTTGTTTATGATTCATCAGTATCAGATACTGATATGAATTCCCCACTATCATATAGAAATGGGGTCTGTACAGTTTTTCCTTTTTTCATAAATAAGATGGTTGAAATACCAATAACAATGCCACAAGATTGGAGATTAATAAGAATGAATTTTAACGATAAAGAAATGCTTGATATTTGGAGTAAAAAAATAAAATTAATCACAGAAGTAAATGGGATCATAAATATCAACATGCACCCAGATGATTTTATTTCAGGGAATGAAAAATACTTAAAAGTTTACGATGCGTTATTAAAAGAATTATCAACATTAGAAAATGTTTGGGCTGCACTCCCAAGAGAGGTCGCAGAATGGTGGACAGAGCGTGCTAATTCAAATATAAAAAACAAAATTATTGAAGGCTCTGAAAGAGCAAAAATAAAATATTATTAATCTTTTTCTTCTCGAATTGTTGTAATATATTCTGCAATAAGACCCAACGCAAAAAGTTGTATACCTGACAAAATCATCAAAACAACCAAAAATAAAAGCGGAATTCTATCCCCAATTACACCAGTTAAAATTTTGATAGCCAGTAAATAAACACCACCAAGAAATCCAATAGACATAAGAATAGCGCCTAAAGAACCGAACAATAACATAGGCCTTTCTAAAAAAGAAAAGTGAAATTTAACAACAAACAAATCAAACAAACCAATAAGCAATCTTTTTTTCCCAAATTTCGATTTTCCAAAAGGTCTTGGAATAGTTTTTACATCAACTTCACCAATACTAAATCCTCTGGCTTTTGCTAACATAGGAATATACCTATGCCAATCAGATCTCAAATGAATACCTTCAACAACCTCTTTCTTAAATGCTTTAATCCAATTAAAATCATGAATTTGTATATTAAAAAGTAATCTTGAAAGAAAATTATAAACGCCCGAAGCAAGTTTTTTCCCACCAACTCGATTAACTCTTCTTCCACAAACGAGATCATAACCCTCATTCATCTTACCTAATAATTTGGGAATATCTTGTTCAGGATCGGATTCAAAATCAGCAGGTAAAAATACATAAATGTCCCCTTTTGAAGCTTTAAAGAAACTCATAAACGCTTTTGTCAGCCCTAAATTTCTAGTATGATGAACAACCCTCAAGAAATTATATTTTTTTTCTAAATTCGCAAGAACTACTTTTGTATTATCAGTACTCCCATCATTAACAACAACAACTTCCCCAGATTTATTATTTTTAACAAAAAAATTATTAATTCCATTCAAAACTAAAGGCAAACTTTCAGCCTCATTATATGCTGGAATAAACACCGAAATACGATTCATAGTTCTATAACTTTTTTTTAGTATTTATAAAGAATCCGCATCTTCAAAAACACTTTCAAACAACCAATAATTCTAACAAAACTTCAACTTATCAATTTCTTCTCTTAAAACATTAAATCCACTCATAACCTGATCCAAAGAATCAACAGCTCTTAATGTAAACTCTCGATTCGCAATATGCAAATTAGGTTCTACATCATCAGATAAACAAGGCTTATATCCTTTAACAGATTCTCTAGTATCCATAAAATATAAACTACCCTGAGCCAAGCAATCAAAACCAATCCCTTTAATCATTCCAACAAGCAAAGGATGCACATTCCTTGTAGGCAAAAAGAAACTTACGCCCCCCCCATAAACCCCAATCACAGTTTTACTATCACCATCCGGATCACAACATAATGATAACTCTTCATAAGGTTTTCTTAGAAGCACATTTAAAACCAGTCCAGAATATT
>Ga0233425_10010269_pt1 | contig 11478 bp, 13 predicted proteins | sample Watercolumn_Towu_2_FD_181712 | JGI IMG/M metagenome (GOLD analysis project Ga0233425, IMG submission 181712) | Freshwater microbial communities from Lake Towuti, South Sulawesi, Indonesia - Watercolumn_Towuti2014_140_MG | ecosystem: Environmental > Aquatic > Freshwater > Lake | place...
GTACTTGTCACAACCGGAGAACAGATTCCTGTTGATTTAGAAGTGAGCAAAGGGGAAAGTGCCTGCGATGAATCGAATCTCACCGGAGAAGCAACTCCTGTTAAGAAAATGCCTGGCGACACAGCTCTATCAGGCACTATCAACTTGTGGGGCGCTATCGAAGGTCGCGTCTTACGTCCTGCTAGTGAAAGCTCCTTACAAAAAATTATTCGTCTCATTCAAGAAGCCCAAAAACTCAAAGCCCCCTCGCAACGTTTTACTGATCGTTTTGGGACCAATTACACACTCCTCATCTTAACACTCTGCACGATCATGTTTTTTGTTTGGTGGTTGATTTTAAAACATTCTCCTTTTTTCCCTAGTGATCATGTTGCAAGTGCTTTTTATCGGACAATGACACTTCTCGTTGTGGCTTCCCCTTGTGCCTTGGTCATCTCCGTTCCCTCCGCCATCCTCTCTGCCATTGCTAGCGGGGCTCGACGAGGCATTCTCTATCGAGGTGGAGCAGCTATTGAAACGCTCTCACAAGTTTCTATCGTTGCCTTAGACAAAACAGGAACGATCACTTCGGGCAATTTGATGTTATCCAGCATCGACTGTTTTCAAGGAGACGAAGACTCTTTCAAAACGATTGCCTACAATCTGGCTCGACTCTCGGAACATCCACTCTCGCGCGCTATTCGAAGGACTGCTGCGACTTGGCAGGTTGCAACCGAAGAAGTAGAAAAATTTGAAACACTCCTCGGTCTTGGCGTCAAAGCTACCATCGATGGGATCCCGTACGTCATGGGAAGCACTCGTTTGGTTAAACAATTGAATTTGTCTTCAACGTCAACTTTCAACTTCGATTCCTACTCAACAAATCAAGGAGCTGTCGTCTGGGTTGCAGGTGATCACATTTTGGGACGCATGGTTTTTACCGACGATATTCGTGCTGAGGCAGCAGTAACTTTAAAAGAACTTCATCGAGACGGTCTCCGCACGATCATGTTAACAGGCGATCATCGGGCTGCCGCTGAGATGACAGGAAATAAAGTGGGCGTAGGAGAAATCATGTTTGAGCTTTCTCCGGAACAAAAAGTAGCCGCCATTGAAACATTCAAACAAGGAGGCCGTGTTCGTGTCGCTATGATTGGCGATGGCGTTAACGATGCTCCTTGCCTTGCGGCAGCTGATGTGGGAGTGGCCATGGGGGCACGTGGCTCCGACGCGGCTTTGGAGCAGGCTGAAATTGTTTTAATGAATGATCGTCTTGAAAATTTCTCACTCGCACGTCGCATCAGCCAAAAAGCACGATTCATTATTTATCAAAACATTACCGTTGCTCTCGGAACAGTACTCGTCATGGTAACCTCTGCCGCACTGATGCAAGTTCCTCTAACTCTGGGTGTTGCTGCTCATGAAGGGAGCACCCTTCTCGTTGTCCTCAACAGCCTTCGACTTCTTAGACTCGAGCGAACCCTAAAGCACTAGTGTTCAAAACTGTTGCCTTGAACACCAAGAAATAAATAGAGCTCGTCCTGGAGAATTAGTTTTTCCGAAGGCAACTATTGCACTCGTTACCCGTTACTCATTACTCATTACTTTGTCTGTAATTGCTTCGGTTGACAAACAAAAGAAAAAGATCTTTTCAAAAATTGCTTCCATTCTGACAAGCCCTAAATAATGCGAAATTGTTATTTTTATTGAGAGTTTATGTTGAAATTCTCAATTTTTCATTTACCTTTTCCTCATATGAAGCTCAAACAATTCCTCGTTGTTACATGTCTTGCTCTATCATTGCCGGTTAGCATCTCAATTCTGCGAGCAAGCGATGTTGATTTTTTAAGTTCAAATAGTACAAATTCGCTTTCTACTTCGGAGACTAATGCTTCATCGCAAAAAAAACTGATCTTTGCCGTTGATATCATCAGGCACGGAGATCGTACTCCTCTTATTCCCCTGTCTACTGTGTCTTATCGTTGGGAAGAAGGACTAGGAGAACTCACTCAACTTGGAAGCAACCAGGAGTTTTTTTTGGGACAACAACTCCGTGAACGCTATATCACACAATCTCATCTCCTCCCAAATCATTATATTCCAGAAACACTCTATGCTCGATCAACAGATTTTGATCGAACCATCATGAGCGGCAGCTCTGTTCTTGCAGGCCTCTATTTCGATACTACTTCTATCAATATTGAAGGATATCCCATCATTCCTATTCACAATTGTCCTTTAGCTCAAGAAAACTTACTCATTCCAGACAACAACGTAGTCTTCGATTTTCATCATCTATTCCAAACTGTTATTCTCCCTTCTCAAGAATGGCAGGAAAAAGAAAAATCTCTTCAACACAACTTTAAACGCTGGAGCCTCGCCGTAGGAGCTCCTATCAATACTCTCTATGACCTCAAAGATGTAGGAAACACTCTTTTTATTGACCAACTTCATCAAGTTCCAATACCGCAGGGCCTCACTGATGAAGATGTTGATACTATTATCAACACAGCACAATGGATAACATGTACTGTTTTCCAAAATAAAATCATCGCTCAAACTGCTGCTGCTAACCTTCTTCAAGAAATCTACAACACCTTCCAAACGGCAACACAACCTAATAGCCCCCTTCGATATCGACTTTATTCCGCCCACGAAACAACACTCTTAGTACTTCTGACAGCACTTGGAGCAAACGAACTACTCACAAGTATTCCTCCCTACGCCTCTGACTTGAATCTCGAACTTTTCGATGAGGGAAATGGTCACTACACCGCTCAAGTCATGCTATACACCATTCAAAACATGCCAGATGATCAGCCTCCTATCCTCACTGCTGTCCAAGAAAATAGCTACACTCTAAAACAACTAAAAGATTTAAGTCAAAAAGCCTTGAAGCAACTCAAAAAAGTTCAAGCTTTGCAGTTACATTAAAATTTTTCTTGAATCACTTCCGATTGAAAAATTTCAAACCAAGCCTCTTGTGCTTGCCAAGCATTAGTGAAAAGGCCTGCCTTCAAAGCCAGTTGGGAGAGCGTTTGGGACAAACTCCAACCAAATTCTATCGGAACAGCAGGAAGAAAGACTGATTGACGATTTCTTAAGTGAAAAATAATCCCATCATGCCCAAGCCGGATCTCTTCGTATGAGGCAACTTTCTTCGGCAACGTAAGGATATTAATTTCTAAGACAATGCTGGGAAGTTCTTCCTCAGTCACTGGAGAAAAACGAGGATCATGAAGCGCTGCAGCTATCGTGTTGTTGATGACTGCTTGATATAGCGGTTGAACGGGCAGAATCGTTCCGATGCACCCACGTAATGTTTTTTCTTTTTCGCCAGTCACATAAAGCGTGACAAAAACCCCTCGAGGCTCTTGTAAAAAAGAATTCAGAATAATGCTCATGGCTTCAAGCGACGGTGTTTGAGAAGCTTCTACACACGCTTCCAACGTAACTCGCGCTAAGGTCAGTAAATTTTTTTTATCGTTCTCTGGAACCATGTTTTGAAAAAACTATTGTCATATAACTCACCGAATGTTCTGGATCATTCTTCACAATATCTTGAGAAGTGTAGTAAGAGAGCAAAGAGACTTGTATATGGGATGGCAACAAGGCCAGCAAAATTGCTATTGGATAAAGCCCACAAATGGTCACTCCAGTCTCTTGATAAAAATTTAACAAACCAGAAACATCAAACTGTTGAACATAACCATACGCACACGTATCAAGCTCTTGAATTTTTTCTTGCATCTGTTCCGGACAAGGCATGAACTCAAACCGTGGTCCATAATGCGTAAAATCGGAGCTCACAATGATGAGATCATTTTCTTGCAAGTGGGATTTGATAGAGGCAGCAATCTCACGTATTTCTTGTTCGCCTTGCAAGGTCCCTACGAGGAGCGGCACTAGTGAAACTTCTGGAAAAAATTTTTTTATAAAAGGAAGTTGCATCTCCAGTGAGTGCTCAAGCGCGTGCCCCTCCTCCTGCGCTAAAAAATGAGGCTCTTGGAGCAATGCCATTACGACTTTTTGATCAATCGATAATTCTCCAAAAGGCGTTTCAAAAAAATTTACTTTCGTAAGCCCCACTCCCGAAAATCCCACATGATGGCTCGGCCCTAATAAAAAAATCCGATCCACTTTTTTCCCTATCACAGTCCTGTAAGCAGCGGCAGCAGCAGCTCCCGAGTAAGCATAGCCAGCATGAGGCACTACCAAGGCGCAAACCTCATCTGGAGTCTCTCTTGCTCCATTCTTTACTCCTGCAAAAAAAGAATTCATCTGCCGACCTAACAAAACAGGATCAGCTTCATACCAAGATCCTGCATAGCGGAGATGGCGAGTTATCGTTTGCATTCTCAGATGTCCATATTTACATTGTCTCCTATGCTTTTGAAAAGAATCTTTATCACTCTTTTTTCTTATCGCTCTCACTGAAGGCTGATGATTACAAGACTCCCATCGCTCTACCTAATGTGAATCGCGAAATGACCATGGCTGGATTCTGGATTAGCCACCATCCTTCACCAGATGCCGTGATTATGAGCTCTGAAGCTATCAAGGTCTTTAACTTCGCGCGTTAGCAGTTACTAAAAATAGTTCTTTTCTCTCGTCGAGCTTCCAAGGTAGATTAGCCTTTGTTAATTTTCTAAAAATCGAGTAATCTCGCTGCTAACTTTTCAAGTCGACTCTATCGCCTTTCCAGGATCTTTTTTAAAACCAATTTTTTGTCATTATGGCTACACCATCAGGCTTACCTACGATTCATACGTTCTTTAATCCTGCTTTTAGTGAGATGACCAATGGGTCCTATGTTTTGACCCTTTCTCCGTTTACTGCTCATGCCAGCAACATTTCGCCCTATGCAACCTATGGCATGAACCTCAACTTCATTGGTGCGGTCATGTTTCCGCAAGTTGCCTCTACTTTTATTGCACTGCAAACATCGCTCCTCAATGTTGACGCCAGCAATCCCTCTGCATTACTTCAAGTGCAGCTCACCATGAGTGAATACGAAAACGCCGTACAATCAACATCACAGATGTATGCTTCTTTTGAAACCCTCATCAAGGCCATCATCCAAAACGTCTAAATAATCATGGCTGCACCAACAGGATTACCCACAGTTCCTCCGTATTGGAATACGCCGTACAACGAGCTTACGACGCCTCTAGGAGTATCCCCCATGCCTGGGTTGATTTCTCCGTACGCGACCTACGGCATGAACCTCAACTTCATTGGTGCGGTTATGTTTCCTCAAGTTGCTTCGACATTCATTGCACTGCAGACATCGCTTCTCAACGTCGATGCCAGCAACCCTGCTGCGTTGCTTCAAGTTCAACTTACCATGAGTGAGTATGAAAATGCTGTGCAATCCACATCTCAGATGTATGCTTCTTTTGAAACGCTCATTAAGGCTATTATCCAAAATGTCTAATACTCCGTCTTATGTCTCATCACGCTGCTGATCATCATTCCAGCCACCACACAGGCTCTGCTGCTGCTCCTACCGGTTTGATCAGCAAAGAAGATCGTCAGATGTTCATGGAGATGGGAATGATGGCGCACAACAATGTCTTACCATGGGAAGGGCATGCGCTTTTTGGACAGCTTCTCCTCACAGAACCCGAAGAGGCCTATCCTCGCGTTGGTATGGCTTATTGCAAAATCATGGGAGGTCAATTTGCCGAGGCTCATCAATTACTCAAAAATAAAATCGTGACCTCTTCCCCTTTAAAAGACTTTGCGCTCGCTTTACGAGGCCTTGCTTTCTACTTGGCAAAGCAGCCAAAAGAATTAGAGCAACTTTTTAAAGAGCATGAAGGACCTTTAGAAAAAAATCTTCCCGCCAAGAACCTGTTCCAACATCTTATCACAGCATTATGAACGTTTCTAATCTTACCTCAGGGTCACCTCTTCCAAAAAATTATCACCTTTCCCAAAACGCTACACCAAATCCAGAAGATATAGCGGCCTTCGAAGCGAGCCTGGGAGCTACTTCTGCGGCTGCTTCCGAGTATCATCACAGCGCTTCTCAAGAAAATAGTGATTCCTCTATTCCCTCTGAAAGTTGGGACACTTATTGGAAAGGTTTTAATCAATCGATCTTTGATCATGACCGACGTGTTTTTGCTTATCATGATCAAGCTCGCAAAGAAATTGACTATGGGAATAAGACGTAGGAAGACAGTTTAAGAGTTGAAGTGGTGAAGAGTTTAGAAACCCATGACAGTCTTTTTGAAATCACACATGTTTTATAACTGAAGCAATGTCTCTGAATTTTATGAGACAGCCCATCTGTTTCATACTTGACTCTTCAACACTTCATCTCTTCACCTTTTTACCTCTTCACCCTCTTCCTTATGGTTCCCGCCGCACTCTCTGCAGCCTCTTCTTCCATAGCCAGTCAAGCACAGCATCTCCAGGCCGCTGCTAATACTGCAGATCAGCAGTTGAATTCCCATCAACTGAAGGACGCCATTCATCAACAGCTCGGCCTTGATCCTCACTCTTCACTCCCCGCTGACATAGAAAGTTTTTATACCATGGGACCTGATACCGTAGCGGCACCAACTCAACCACCGGTTAGCACAGCTCCCACTATGGGACTCGACTCTGCTAACCTCTTCGAAGATCTTCCTCGTTATCTTAGCAAGGTAGGAGGCCCTTCCGATCCTACAGCGATCTTGGCAGCCCAAGTTCAAGTGATCCAAGCCTCTCTTGGTTGGCAGTTGATGGGCCAAATTGCCGCAAAAAGCGTGACTGGCATACAAAGCCTCTTGAACAACCAAGTGTGATTGATCATGGCAGAACATCCTCCCGGCCTTTCTCCACTTTCTAAACATCAATTTAATCGCACGGAAGAATTATTTTCACAATCGCTCACTACTTGGGATGACTTAGAAAATTTTATTAAAGCCTCAGGACTTAGCATCGATGAGTGGATTGCCATTGCAGAAAAATATGACGGAGTTGAAAGTCATTTTTATAGTTGCTATCTCAAAGCTGTAAAAAATCTTTTACAACATTCTCATGTCAGAAAAAAATTTGAAAAACCACGCGAAGTATTTTCTAATAAAATCCGACCTTCTATGTTAGTGAGAAGGGTATAATTTTCTGATCGTATGCGGCCGCTTTATTTTAATCCTCTCGATAACACTGGTAACTTCATCGGAACTAATCCACTGCGCACCACAGGTGTTCCGATCAAGACAACCTTTTATCCTTATTTCAATCCTAGCATCTACCAGTCGTTTACTTTTTATAGTTTTCCAGTACAAACGTACTACAGCACCGTTCTTCTTTCTGCTACCGCGCTTAATACTCAAACAGCACCTCCTTCAGCATTGCAATCTTTCGTCACTGGTGGAACTGTGATCAGCTCGAATTATCTTGCCTATTCGACGATGGAATTTTATTCCCTCCTAGATGTCACCGTGACGCAGTTTTCTACCTTTGAAACTTTTTATGCGAGTTATTATCAATTACAACCAGTCACTTATAGTGTCCGTTTTGGAACGGCACTTCAAACGCTTTATGCATCGACAGCAGGAGCCGTAGACACTTGGAATACCTATGAGTACTGCCTTTCAGAACAATTTTGGTATTACAGTTATATCGTCGCAACTTGGGTTGGTGATGGGTTTGGAAACTGGTTCTGGGCTGGTGATAATGCTATTTCTAGCTTGAGTAGTTATGTCAATCAATCGGGCGTCTTTTTTAACACTGTCTTCTCTTCGTCTAACCCACTATCTTCCGGTGCGACCGCTGTTGGAAGTTCTTCCTTTGTCAATATCATGGGGAGCAATGTCTATACGGGCCTGATTGATGCCACTAACTCTGTCATTATTTATCAAAATGAACAGGTTAGTAGTTACTACAGTCAATCACTTTCTTATCAAGTTAACATTGCCAACCTCACCGCTGCTTTAAATAGTGTCTCTGGCGCAGATAATTTAGGACAAGGTCCTATTACAGTAACTAATTTTTCTTGGATCTGGGAAACCACGGCTCAAGGATGGACGGGAAGTCAACTTACGAATTTTAGTAACTATCTTTCCACAATGATAGTGAATACTTACCTGTCGGTAAATTATGGTGGAACTGTTATTTACGGCTCTACAATCGCAGTAACCCAAGTACAGTCTCTCATTACTGTTCAAAATAACGATCTTGCCAACTCACAAACATTCATGAACAACGCTGTCACAACTCTTCAAAGCCAGGTCTCTTTAGCAGGACAGATTATTGGAACGCTCTCCTCGATTATGCAATCTATCATTAATAATATTTAAGGACGTCTAGAGTTTTCACTTGCCATTTCATTCCTAAAACTTCACAAAGTAGAAAGCTCGAAAGTCGTCCAATAACTCCATAAATATTTCTATGACTACTAAAAACCAATCCAATAAGACATCAGCTCCTATCTCAAGAGCTGAAGTTGTCAAAAGAGCTGAAATTGCAGCTGATTCAATTTTTCAAGCTTTCACCAAAAAAATACCTTTGTTTATAGCTCGTGGTCTTCAACAAAAGCATATGGATGCTCTCTACGCTGAAGGTTACTACTTTTATTCTCAGGCAAAATATAGCGAGGCACTTCCTCTCTTTAATGCATTAACTTTTTATAACTTCATAGATCAAAGAGGTTGGCTAGGAGCAGCTGGATGCTATGAAATGTTAAAGCAATACGAGCAAGCAATCGCTTGTTATTCTTTCGCTGCTGTTCTCAACATGGATGATCCCATTCCGGCGTTACATTCTTTTGATTGTTATATTGCTCTTAAAAACTATTCAAAAGCGCTCGCTTGTTTAGAAGCTGTGATTTTACTTTCCTCTAAAAAACCAGAACATGCAGCGCTTAAAAAACGAGCAGAGTTCTTACGAGATGCTTTACAAAAAAATATTAACGGAGATAAAAAATCGTAAATCCACCTACTAAAACCATTCAATTTTTGATTTGTTTATGGACAATCTTATTAATACTTCTTTTGTTTCCCCTAGTTTCTCCTCCACCCAACCTACGGGCTCTAACACACCCATTGATACGTCCGGTAAGTCTTCTGGACAAGATCAAGGCAAAAGTGGACCAGTGACGACAACGAGCGGAACCACCAGCACCAATGCTACTCTGCAATCAACACAAGGACAAACTACTGGTCAAAATATTAATGCCACACTAGGCCAAGCCTTGGGCACCATTCAAGGTTCCATGGCCGACGCCAACTCAACTCAACGCAGTGATGATGAGCAAGACGTTAACACTGGGGATGCACCTCAAGTCGTAGATACTGGATTAAGCACCGATCAACAAGTAACTGGTCAGCAGAAATCCAGAGATCGAGGCTCGCACACAGGTTCTGGCGGCCAATCGGGAAAAGATCAAGATATCTACATGGGCACAGCTGCTTCTGGATTGCAAAAAGGCCAAGGTATAAAGTCTGCAACTTCGACAGATTTCACAAAAGCGGTTTCGAATTTTACGCTTAAGGTCGACACTAGTGATTTTACTTCATCAATAAGGAGCACTCAATCATCAACAAGCTACGTTGATTCTAATGGAGCGCCAACACTGCCTCCTGGCCCTAACGTTTTTGCAATGGTTGCCGATTGCACAGATCTTTCCTCTAATTTACAAGAATGGACAGTCAGCAGTATGGTTGCCGCTAATAACGGCATGAATTCAACACTAGCTAAGGACTATTCAAATCAAATCACTGCCATTCAGAATGCTGTTGCAAACCAAGCTAAGTCCAATGCGAAAAGCTCCACTCTAAAAACCTTTTCTTGGGTTACTGATGCTGTCATGCTCGCTGTTGCTGTTGTGACTCTTGATCCCGTACTACTTGCTGTAGCAATTGGAAGTTGTTTGATGACCCAATATCCGCAAATGACTAGCGGCCTTTCTAATGCATTACAACAAATGGGAATACCGCCAGAAGTTGCTAACATCATGGCGACCATGATCCTCATAGGAGCATTTGCAGTTGGAGGGATGGGAGTTGGTGCAGTTGCTGAAGGTGCCATGATGGCAGGCTCTGCCGCTGCTATTGAGGCCACTTCCCAAACGGCCACTGAAGCTGCCGTTGATACTGCTGCTGACAGTGGCGATGTTGCTGGAGATGCTGCCTCTAAAGCAGCAGCTAAATCTATCGACTGGACAGCTACTTGGGAAGCACTCGGTTCTTCAGAAGGACGTAGCGCTTTTCTTAAAGGTGCAACTCAGGGTGCTGGAAAAGTCATAACTGATGCTCCTGAAAATATAGGCACTGCCATTGCTAATATACCAAGCTCTGTAGCTGATAGTGCAACAGGGCTCTATGAGTTTGCCAGCACCGTTTCAACCTACTTTAAATCTCTTGGTGAAAAAAGCCTAAGTGAAATACTTATTGATATTGGTCTTGCTACCGCCTCTGCGAGTGAAGGAAGTTCTACAACTGTTAAAGACACTACCACAGCCACAGAAAACTTCATGCACTCCACACAAGAATCCATAAAGTCACTCTTTTCTAATTTGAGTAGTATGGATCCAGCAAAGATGGTTCGTATCACAGCTGATCTTACAATGGCATCTTTACAAACTACTGGAGCTGGCATGCAGTTTAGTGCTGCCGAATTAAAAAAAGCAGCTGAAGATAGCTCAGCAGGCGTGACTCAATCTCAGGCGACAACAGAATCACTTGGAGATCAAATTAATCTTTCTAATCAACAACTGCAGGCTATCTTACAACTGATGAATACTTCCGTTATAGAAGCAGGCACTACCCTTTCCCAATACGGTTCCTTAAGCTCTGAGACTTTAGGACAATCTAATCGTAGTGCTGCTTAGCCTTCTTCATGCTCTCTCCATTATCAGCCCGCAATTCTCCATTTATTGACCTTGCTGGTTTCTTAGCTAGTCGTTATCAATTTCCTCTTGAAGAAATTCGTCCTCCTTTGCTAGAACTTGTCGTCGATAATGCCGTCACATTAGAGCTTCAAGAGAATGACGCTCAAGTTTACCTTGTCGGAGTTGTCGTCGAGCCACTGCTTGTTCATGAAGATCTCGAGGCACTGCATTTATTGAAAGCTGCCAGCAATCGTTTGGGATTGACCGAGGGAACGTTGTCGTGGGATGAAGAACAAAAGAGAATTATTTTTTGGTTAGAAGTAACCTCCTTTACTCGAGAAGTTGAATTTAACAATCACTTAAATCTTTTTCTTAATCATCTCGATACTTGGATCAGACTTGTCCCTCCTGCTCCTGCAGTAGGATAAAACTTTCTTGCCAAACATCTCACCTCAAAATAACCCAACTCACCACACCAGCAACAGCCATAATAAATACGGGATTAAGTTTGGTATAGAGCAAGAGAAGGAGTGCTACGAGTCCCATCACCGCTGTCATCCAGTCAGAGATAGCAGTCTTGGCAACCGTTTCTGTTGAAGCAAGAATGAGGCCGCACGTAATGGGCATCAAGGCTTTTTCAATAGCCACTTGCCACGGAGTTCCTCTCCACTTTT